>Ga0307510_10000032_pt1 | contig 113272 bp, 66 predicted proteins | sample 12_EM_MG_FD_207224 | JGI IMG/M metagenome (GOLD analysis project Ga0307510, IMG submission 207224) | Populus trichocarpa ectomycorrhiza microbial communities from riparian zone in the Pacific Northwest, United States - 12_EM | ecosystem: Host-associated > Plants > Roots > Unclassified | place... | reverse complement strand
TTATATATATATATATATATATATATATATATATATATATATATATATATATAATGACAGTTCCAAGATGATTATTATTTAGTCTCTAAAAAGATTTAAGTATATTCTATTTATGATAGAAATCATGGAAATAATTAATATTTAAAGAAAACATAGGTAATAAGATGCTAAAATCCTAATACTCAAATAATATATCGAATATGTTAACATTAACAAAATTAAAAAATGAAACATGCCTTAACATCCAAGCAATATCTGAAAATTAAAATTTTGACCTGAAATTATTACATTTAATTAATAGAACCCATACACCACATATTATTCTTCCATAAACTCTTGCATAAACCCGCACTAGCTAAGCTGCGATGGGCAGGATGACTTGTAGATGTTGATTAATTATTACGACGAGTCATTCGTGCCCCTACAAGGTCACCTCCTTCTGTATAATCACCATTGGATGTGGATGGAATGGGATAATTGCCGGCGTTAGCCAAGAAACTTATTTGTGCCCCTACGAGGTCATCTTTTGTATAACGTCGACCACCATTGGATGTGGATGGAATGGGATAATTGCCGGCGTTAGCCAAGAAACTTATTTGTGCCCCTACAAGGTCATCTTTTGTATAACGTCGACCACCATTGGATATGGATGGGTTGCGGGTATTATCTAAGCTACGTCGGAATGGATGACTAATATATGTTGAATCACCATGTCGAGGAACACGGACACTCAATTTTGCCCCTATCAGGTAATTTTTTCTATGTGATCTGTCTAATTTGGACATTGGATAAGTCTTGATAGACTGAACGCCACCATATAGTAAAGCATTTGGGAGAGGAGTATGACAACTTATTTCTGTCCCTATAAGATTACTTTCTATATGTGGTCTGTGTTGGTGTAGTTTGTAAATGAATAAAAAAAAGATGTTTATCACACATTGGAAAGAAACACTCCCTCCTAATGTTTCTAAGTGTGAGTTTCTATTGTGTAGTAAATTAAGCCATGATGGACAAACTCTACTATTTGGCTTCCTAATGTTATTATATGGATATTTATAATATCATTTGGAACTTGAAACTTAATATGAATAGTTATACTATTTGATGAACAATCATATTATTTCATCAACAATCATATTGTTTGATGAACAACCATAATGTTTCATTAAGAGTCATATTGTTTGATGAACAACCATAATGTTTCATCAATAGTCATATTGTTTGATGAACAATCATATTGTTTCATCGTTATAGAATCAGTATCAATATAGATTTTATTTCTCTACCAGAAGAATCCAACGATTCTCTCTCCCCTCTCAAATAAAAGATTGGAAGATAATGAAAATGAACTTTTAGACTAAGATTGAATTTTAAAAAACTATAGCAACCAAAAATATATTAATGAGAAAGTAAGAGAATCAAAGTTAACTTTTCGCGTTAATTTTGAGAAAGCCATCTAGTTTCTCTTTTTTTTTCACTTTGATTCCCTAACTTTGAATCTTGTCCTTTATTAACAAATAGGAAGTTATTGGCCTTCAATTTAGCCACAAAGGATTAAATCGCCCTAAAAAAAAGTTCTATTACCAAAATGAAAAATTATTTCACTGTGACAGTGAAATGTAAGAGGGGCTGCAATGCTTTCTTGCACAATAAACCCCCTATACCTCTTAGTTGTTTTTATTTATTTATTAATTAAGAGGAATAGTCGAGTACAATTCCGCTTCCTGCTTTTAAACCACTCAGTCAAAATTATGCGAGTGGACTTGCAAAGAGGGGGGTTATAAAATATATAATTATTAAAAAATTAAAAATTAAATTTGATATAATTAATAAATAATATGATATTTTTAAATTTTTTTATAATTTTAAAAAAATATTTTTCGTTCAAAATAAAATAAAAATACTAACAGCAAAAAAACATAATAAAATTTAGAAAGTGTTTTCTAAAAAATTATTTGCATAAAACAAACAGTCCTATAATTGACGACTCTCTTGGTGCCTATAGCAAGGCTTTCGATAGATTTGAGGCCTCTATGCCAAAATACAAGGGAACAAAATTATATAAGTTCTATTGGTTATCATGAATGGAGTTATTTCAATATATATATAAAAAATAATGAAAAATGATAGTTCCAACTTCCAAGATGATTATCATTTAGTCTCTAAAAAGATTTAAGTATATTCGATTTATGATAGAAATCATGGAAATAATTAATATTTAAAGAAAACATAATTAATAACATGCTAAAATATTCCTAATATATACTCAAATAATATATAGAATACGTTAACATTAAGAAAATTCAAAAAATAAACATGCCTTAACATCCAAACAATATCTGAAAATTTAAGATTTTGACCTGAAATTATTACATTTAATATAATAAATAGAACCCACAGTACACCACATATTATGATCTTCCATAAACTCTTGCATAAACCCGCACCAGTAAATCTCTTAACCAGAACCACTGATCCTTTCTTTCTCTTAAAATTTCACTCTTGAATACATCTCCATCATTTATTTTTTTTCGCAACTAATCAGAACCCTAGAGACTTATATATTAGCTACTCCCAAGTTGATTTCTGACCCTGGAAGCCCACCCTACTGTAGAAATTGGATGAGCATTGATGGGCTGGACGCCAACATATGTTGGATAATTGGGGCGAGCAGTTTGATTGCTCATTTGTGCTCCTAAAAGGTCACGTTCTGAAAACTCATTTCTGATCCTGGAAGCCCACCCAACTGTTGGAACTGGATGAGTATTGATGGGCTGGACGCCAACATATGTTGGATAATTGGGGTGAGCAGTATGATTGCTTATTTGTGCTCCTATAAGATCATTTTCTGGGTATCCAGAAAGTGGATAAGCATTGCTGGAGTAATGGAAGGCAGCATACATTGAATTATTGTAAGGAGTCTGATAACTCAATTCTGCTCCTAAAAGGCCACTTTCTGGGTTAAGACTCGTATTTGCCCCCGTGTAGTTCCCTTGCATGGATTGTTGTGGAGGGATATTTGACCTGAAGGAAGGACCGAAAGAAGAGCACCCATGGATCCATGGGTAGTTGTAGCCATTAACAAAGCTACGTGGGACTGGAACACCGCAACTCGCTCTTGCCCCTATCAGGTCACCTGTATAACCACCAATGGATCTTGGTGGAAGGCAGACGTTATTGCTCATCGTTGCCGCCCCCATAAGGCTCCCTCCTCTGGATATGCTTGAATTGCTCATTTTTGAATTGCTGCTTTGATGGTGTTGGTCTTAAGAAGCTATAGATCAAACAGCCATATATATATATAGGATGCGAATTCAAGAGGAGCTAGGCCGGGCAATGGTATCTCTCATGTATTAATTCTGGATATCATCAAGGCACGCAATAAAGAGAGGATTCCTGGAAATTCATTTGTAGATGTAAAATTTATCACAAAGAAATTGACATAAAATAAAATTAAATCTGTAAAACGCGTACCTGAACCATTATAGTTCTTTTGTCAAACCTCATGACATGATACCGTGTTTTCCTTTAAAAAAAGTGCAAATGGGTTGAGAAAATGCAATTACACAAATATATTTATTAAGACACGCAACAGATGAACATTTTTTTTAAGTTACTGTATAAGTTGGAAACGTGTAAATGGTACAGATTAACCTGCTATTGGTGAGCTCCCTCAAACTTTTTTGGGGAAAATAGTTTATTGATCCTACAAAGTCAAATCAAAATTTCTTGAATATAATAAAAAATATAAGAGTCATTGATATTTGATGTTTTTATTAAATCTGTATAGCAGGCTAATCTTGAAAATTTATGATTCGATTTCTTTTCAAGTCCAGGTTTAGATTTAAAATGTATAAGAGTTGCCCTGACATGAACTAATCGATTTAGTTGATTTAAAAACACCGTGACCGACTAGTAAAAAAAAAATCTAGAGATAATAATGTAAAAAAGTAATGAAATTGATATAAAAACTATTTATAACCCAATTTTTGCCTAACCCGTATTTGAAATTAAGTTGTATAAAAGTTGCTTTGATATAATCTAATCAACTTAACCGATCTTAAGAAAACCGAGATGACTAATAAAAAAGTATAAGAATGAAATTAAAAAAAAATAACATAGAAAAATATCTCCATCCTACTCTTTGCTTAATTATCAAATTAGAGGATAGAATTATAATAAAAAAAATAAAAACATATAGAAAAGGAAAAAAAATACATGCATGTCTTCAGAATTCTTGGATTGATTAAACATCCAAACATAAAAAAATAATTAGCGTAATTAAATAGCTGATTACAATCAAACCATTTTCATCTTTTACGGTACAAATATCCCCCATAAACATACGTTTGATGAAACAACAATTAAACAAGGGAAGAAAGAAAAAGAAATTGATGGAGGATTCATTTGTAGAGAGATTCACGTGCTGACAGAATAAATAAAATGATATATAGCCCAGGACTGATCCTTGGTAGCTCACAAACAACCCTGAGATTAATCTACTCTAATCCCGATCACTATTGTAGAGGTGAAGATAAGATGATAGCTAGACGAGGCAGTACCAGGGAAACGACAGCGTTTGATGGACTGGAAGAGAAGACAAGTAGTTTGTAGGCAGCTAGGTTTTTTTTGTCCTAGCGGAAGAGGATGACGAATTAGAAGAAGGGGGTTTGTATACATCGCACTCAAAATGACAACGTTTAGGAACTGAGAATGTCAAAAGACCCCCTGATGTTTGGCTCGCTTCACACTTTGATCCTCCCAGGCTTTTAATTCATACAATCTTGGTCAACATTAAGCCAAATTGTCAAATGTTTCTCAATTGGAGAGGTGAAGATAAGATGATAGCTAAACGAGGCAGTACCAGGGAAACGACAGGGTTTGATGGACTGGAAGAGAAGACAAGTAGTTTGTAGGCAGCTAGTTTTTTTTTTTTTTTTTTTTTTTTTGTCTCAACGGAAGAGGATGACGAAGAAGAAGGGGGTCTGTATACATCGCGCTCAAAATGACAACGTTTTGGAACTGAGAATGTCAAAAGACCCCCAGATGTTTGGCTCGCTTCACAATTTGATCCTCCCAGGCTTTTAATTCATACAATATTGAAAATGGAGATGAGAGAGAGAAGACAACAATAGTACGTAAATTTCTCTCTTGTCACTCTCTCTCTCTAAAATTGCAGCCTTCTCTTTCACCAACAAATCCTCAATTCAAATCCAGCAGCCTCTCTACAGCCACGCTAGCACTGACCTCCATTGAATCGACACCACTTAACCATCTCCTCTTCCATAAACCCGATAACACCTATAAACCAAACCCTTACCCACGCATCCCTTTATCTCCTGTTGACCTTTCTTTTCGCGCCTCTACATAACTTACCATCACCAACCTCTCCATCACCATCACCCTCTTTTCCAGCATCATAGCATCGAACTAACCTCCACCTAAAACTAACAAAACAAAAACCCTAACCAAACCAGCACCATCACCATCACCATCACCATCACTTCACAAAAACAACATAACCCACTGTAATCTCCCTCGCCAAAAAATAGTAGCAGCTTGAGAAATGGTAGAGCTATGTTAATTAGTACAGTTTTGAGAGAGAGAGGCGAAGAGGGATTTTGGTTAAAGAGAGAGCATCACACCATTAAAATAGCCTACACCTCAAACCAATACAACACAGACCTGCAAACCCCAACCACACCAGCATCATCATTGCACAAAATCAACAACACGACCCGCTGCCTTCTCTCTAGCATAAATAACAGTAACACAGAAGCTAATGGTGCTATGTTAATTAGTACTATTTTGAGAGATTTAATGAAATATATTTTAGTTAAAGAGGGAAAAGAAGGACCTGGATTATTGATATACATGAGCATTTTCATATTTTTATGGTGATTTAAAACTGATATTAAAGTGTAATTTTTTCAAAATATAGAAAGTAAATATTATTAGGCTCAAAACATAAAAGATTTGAATTAAGTTTCTCTAACAAAACCAATGCATACAATATTGAAAAACAAGGGGAAACCTACACATCAAGTTTGTATAAATATAATTTATACCGAGTGAGAATTGTCTAAATATGATTTAGTTCACGAACTATCAGCCGCCCTTCAGAGTCAGTTTCTGGATCATAGGGTTGATCGTGAAGAATGGTTTCTTCTCTACATATAAAATTTGATGTGTAATAATGAATAGTGCGCGAAGTGTTCTAACATCTCAAGACTAGAAAATAACCTGAGGTGCATGCCTAGCCCTTAAAACATGATCGACAACATGTTTTGGCTTAGTGAGGGTACGTGAGGCCATTTTGGCTTGACTAGAACGACTAGGTTTTTTTTTTTTAATGATGCACTATCATTTACTATGATTTCTTAAAGAAGATGACTTAAGGTAACTATTAGCATTAAAATAAAAAAAAAACATTGTTATTGATAATTTGATAAAATTAATTATATTTAACTTGTATTCATATAATCACACCTAAAAATAAACATAATAAAATTATCTTCTTTGATTAAAAAGTAATAATAAAATGTTGCCTTCATTATTATTTCCTTAACACATTTAAATTCAAATAATCAATAATATTTACTTTATAGTCATTTCTTTAACATCGTTCTGAATGACTGGACCTTCCGTAGGAAGAAAGGCGAAGAATCAGCTGGGTTTCTCATTGCTTCCTTATTGACGTTGCTTTTACATGCGGATGGATTGTGGGCATGCACTAGCTAAGCTGCGATGGACAGAATGGCTTGTAGATGTTGAATATTTATGAAGAGGATTACGAGAACTCATTTTTGCCCCTACTAGGTCTCTTTCTGTATAACGACCATTGGATGTGGATAGAAAGGAGAGCTTAGAGCTCAAATTGATCAAATCGTGGGCGTTAGCTAAGCAACTCATCTCTGCCCCTACGAGGCCTCTTTCTGTATAACGACCATTGGATGTAGATGGAAAGGAGAGCTTAGAGCTCAAATCGCTCAAATCGTGGGCGTTAGCTAAGCAACTCATCTCTGCCCCTACGAGGTCTCTTTCTGTATAACGACTATTGGATGTGGATGGAGAGGAGAGCTTATAGCTCATATTGCTCAAATCGTGGGCGTTAGCCAAGCTACTCATTTTTGCCCCTACGAGTTCTCTTTCTGTATAACCACTATTGGATGTGGATGGAGAGGAGAGCTTATAGCTCATATCGCTCATCTTTTCTCTGATAAGGCTCCCTATTACGGATTGGATTGAAGAGGTATCGGACAAAAAAGAAGCGTCGTCATAATTGCTCAGTGTTGAATTGGAAACTGCATGCAGACTCAGTACGATTTTTGAAAAGATACTGATTTGCGGGAGGACTGGAGGTAAATTAGATGTGGATGAAGGGCGGCGGTGATAATTATTCGTTGCTGCTTTGATGGTGGTGGCCTTAAGAAGCTATAGATCAAAGAGCCATATATAGGACGTGAAATAGGAGGGTCGATAGTATCTCTCTGGTGTTCTGGATGTCGTGAAGGCATATAATTCAGCAAATAATTTATCGTCAACAAGCAAAACAGAAAGTTCCCAGAAATTCACGTGAAGATGTATACGAACACACAAATTTATCAATAAAAAAAGAAATCGATAATGCGCGTAGGGTGGACTCGATACCTTTTGCTCTAAAAAGGTAGCGCAAATGGTATGAGAGCATGCAGTTATACATAATATAGAAAGATAGAAAGAAGTGATTCAGTGGATGATAATTAAAAAATTTAAAAATAAAATTATGGACGTCCGTATGAATGGGACATGGTTCTGCTGTTCATCCAAAATACTTTGTTTTTAAAACTGCAGCTTACGCATTGTTTACAACCCAGATTTCAGCGATTAAAGGATTACTGAAAATTAAATCGGTCATAGGTGTTTTACACTTGAAATCTACTTTTAATTATTTTTTACTCAAAACAACTAAAAAATTTAATTAAACCTGTTTATGTCCTTAAACAACTCAAAACATGGTCCAAAAAAACAAAAAAATCAATGTGAAATCAAACAACTTCTTTATATCAAATCTATTTTTTTATATAAATTCAAGAAAGGAAAACATACTAATAAAAATCATCACATCTAATAAAACCCGTTGACACTAACATTAATCGTTTTGATGGTTAGAATCAGTGTTGATAATAATTTTTTTCTTTACCACTAGAATCCAATTACTCCTTTTCTCTCTCAAATTAAAAACTAAAAAATAATTAAAATAAACTTTTAGATTAATCTTAAATTTTAAAATAACTCCAGTAACTATAAATATATTGACGGTACAGTAAGAGGATCAGAGTTTTTTTTTTTTTGTGCTAATTTTGAGAAAGCCATCTAGTTTCTCTATTTTTTTTCAGTTTGATTCCCTAACTTTGAATCTTGTTCTTTATTAACAAATTGAAAGTTATTGGCCTTCAATTTAGCCACAAAGGATTAAATCGCCCTAAAAGAAGCTCTGTTGCCGAAATGAAAAATTATTTCACCGTGACAGTGAAATATATTGATGCTTTCTTGCATAATAAAACCCCTATACCTCTAATTAGTTATTTTTTATTAATAATTAATTAAGAGGAATACTCGAGTACAATTCCGCTTACTGCTTTTAAACCACCCAGTCAAAATTATGCGAGTGGACTTGCAAAGAAGCTTATGCTGTAATTTAGGGGGTTCAGCTAGCTCTTGATATTGGACTTAACCGTGAATACCACACACATGATAGCTTGCATCTGCTTAAAATATAAAATATATAGTAATTAAAAATGTTTTTTCTGGAATTTTTTTCGACTTAAAAATATATTAATTATTTTTTAATAACAAATAAATAGAAAAATTTGTAAAGTAATTTTAAAAAACAAACAGCTCCTTAGAATTGATGACTCTCTTGGTGCGTATAGCAAGGCTTTTGATAGATTTGAGGCCTGCATGCCAAAATACAAGGGAACAAATTAAATTGTCCATTACTTGGTAAAATCGAAAGTCTTACACTGGGAATAACACACACACATTGCAACAATGCATGCTAAATTAAAATAAAAAAATGACAGTTCCAAGATGATTTTTATTTAGTCTCTAGAAAGATTTAAGTATATTCGATTTATGATATATAGAAATCATGGAAATAATTAATATTTAAAGAAAACGTAATTAGTAACATGCTAAAATATTCCTAATATATGCTCAAATAATATATAGAATACGTTAACATTAAGAAAATTCAAAAAGTAAACATGCCTTAACATCCAAACAATATCTGAAAATTTAAGATTTTAACCTGAAATTATTACATTTAATTAATAGAACCCACAGTACATCACATATTATGATCTTCTATAAACTCTTGCATAAACCCGCACCAGTAAACCTCTTAACCAGAACCACTGATCCTTTCTTTCTCTTAAAATTTCACTCTTGAATACATCTCCATCATTTATTTTTTTCGCAACTATAAGAACCTGGCCTAGAGACTTATATATTAGCTACTCCCAAGTTTTCCCACCATCATCCTCCATACTAAGCAAAAATCTCGAAATCACTGTATATCCTCACCAGTATTCGTATATTTTTCAACGCCTTCTCGCGTTAGATCGCACAGTTCCTTTATAAAAAAAAAAGCTTCATTTTCATTGCTTCCTTAATGACATGGCTTTTAAACTAGGACGGAGCCTTGATGGACTGGACGCCAGCAAATATTGAAGAATGGCGGAGAGGAGTGTGACAACTCATTTTTGCCCCTGTAAGGCCCTTTTTAGTATGTGAACTGCCTACTATGGGCGCTAAATAAGCTGTAATGGACTGGACGCGAGCAAATATGGAAGGATTGCGGAAAGAAGTGTGCCAACTCTTTTGTGCCCTTTTAAGGCCATTTTTTGTGTGTGAACTGCCTACTGTGGGCACTGGATAAGCCTTGATGGATTGAACGTCAACATATGTTGAAGAATTGTGACAACTCATTTTTGTCCCTATGAGGTCACTTTCTGTCTTGGTGGACTGGACGTCAGCATGTATTGAACAATTGTGATGACAACTCATTGTTGCTCCTATAAGGTCAGTTTCTGCATCTGAACTGCCTTCTGTGGGTATTGGATAAGCCTTGATGGACTGGACGTCAGCATGTGTTGAAAAATTGTGACAACTTATTTTTGCCCCTATAAGGTCAGTTTCTGCATCTGAACTGCCTACTGTGGGCATTGGATAAGCCTTGATGGACTGGACGTAATTTTGACAACTCATTTCTGCCCCTACAAGGTCATCTGAAGTGCCTTCTGTGGGCATTGGATAAGTCTTGATGGACTGGACGGAATTGCGACAACTCGTTTGTGCCCCTGTAAAGCAACTTTCTGTATGTGAACTGCCTGTAGATGTTGATGGAGAGCAAACCTTATGTCTCATATTTGCCACCGTGGAGTTCCGGCCTTCCATGGATTGGTGGCTTATTTTTCCTTCGGAAACAGAAGCCTTATTTCTCATTGGTTGGACTTGAGGTCTGTTGGATAAGTAATCATGAAGGCTAGGATTCAGGTTATTCATTGCTTCCTTAATGACTTTGTTCTTAGATCTGGATGGAAAGGAGACCTTATTGCTCATCTTTGCCCCCATAAGGTTCCCTTCTCTGGATTTGACTGAATTCCTCATTGTTGAATTTGAAACTGCAGACTCACAATGATTTTTTAAACAAAATGATTTGCGGGAGGATTGAAGCTGGTAAATTAGATGTGGATGAAGGGCGGTGATAATTATTCGTTGCTGCTTTGATGGTGGTAGTCTTAAGAAGCTATCGATCAAACAACCATATATAGGAGTGAATTATTCAAGAGGAGGGGTCGATGGTATCTCTCTGGTGTTCTGGATGTCGTGATTGTTAGAGAATAATATAAATTATATCCTGGAACCTCACCTAACAGCTTAAGTTATTGGGTTAAAATGATTCTTTGACATGATATCAGAGCCTTGATGACCAAGTGGTCTCGAGTTCGAATCTCACCATCTTCATTTATTTGATAAAAAAATTAAGTACAAGGTAATGTGGGCCTGTGTAAGTTTCAAGCTCAAAGAGCTTTCACTTGAGGGAGTGTGTTAGAGAATAATATAAATCATATCCTGGCTCAAGCTAAACATCATATCCTGGCTCAAGCTAAACAGAGAGTTCCTAGAAATTCACGTGAAGATGTATACGAACACACAAATTTATATAGAAAAAACAAGTATAATGCGCGTAGGGTGGACTCGATACCTTGTGCTCTAAAAAGATAGCGCAAATGGTTTGAGAGCATGCAGTTATACATTAGAAAGAAGTGATTCAGTGGATGATAATTAAAAAATTAAAAATTAAAAATTAAAAATAAAATTATGGACGTCTGTATGAATGGGACATGGTTATGGAGAATCAAGAACGGTGGTTTCAAAGGTGATCACTTGCGTTTTTGGAGTCTTTGTTGATTGTTATAATTGTCAGTGAAACTATTGGCCAGCCAACGTGTTCAGTACTCGTTTATGCGTGGATACTCCAGCCTCAGAGTCAAGTTTAAGATTGAAAACTATTCATATGCCCGCGACGGAAGTAACAAACCGCTACGCTGCCAATCAAATCAAAATCTATTTGATTAAGAAAAAAATAAATATAGACTACAAGCTTATTTGATAATATTCTCCCATAAACGTCTCTAAACTAGATCTTCCTTTGTCGATTCGTCTCCAAGTTGGAATTCTCCCATAAACTAGATTTTCTTTTCGGGGTGGTGTTTGGAAGGGGTCTCCGGAGCCCTGACGCAATGGAGTGGGGCGTGCCCGTAATGCGTAACGGGTTTGGCAATGTTGATCCTCTCAAGAAGGTTTGGATACTGAATTTCATTGATCTGCTGATCATCTCATGTGTTTCTTGAGTAGGATGCAACCATTTCAGACTCCCTTTAGCTTTAAAATTATTACCTTGAAAATCAATGCTTGAGCAAGAAGTAATTATGATCTTCACCAGATTTCGATGCCGAATGTTTCTCAAGGCTCCACATTCATCTATGAAACTCTTAGACGCTCCACGACGTTGCAGGTTAAGAACTTTGATTGCAACTAGTGTTCCATCTTCATCAATGTTTCCTTTGTACACAGTGCTAAAACTACCATCTCCAATCAAGCTGGTTGTAGAAAATCCATCGGTTGCTTTAAAGAGCCTTTCATTAGGGATCTATATTTGAAGAAAAGGACTCGTTTATACTTTTAGGCATTGAATCTGCGCATATAAAATAAAACATAAAAAATAAACAAAAAATAAATTGAAAAATAATGTCCATGAACCAGCTCGTTAAAAACACACATAAAATACATGGTTTCAGAAGTTTTAATGGATAAAAGAGATTAAAAATCTTGACATGTAAATCAGTAATTTGGAATGGAGAATTTGAAATAAATAAATAGAATGGACATATATATACAGTGACCACATCAGAGTATGCTTCGAGAAAACCATGCAGAATTTGAGTTATTATGTCTTCCTCTGAAAGAGAACATTCATTTGCTTGAAGAGAATCAACGATGGACTTCACATATCGAAGATAATCACTCATTGAGTCGTGTGCTCTTAGAGGCTTCATTGAAATCAGATTTCGAGTGCATATATCTTGATGTCACGTTGTCAAGAAATAGTTTTTCAATAGAAACCCAGTTATCACGGGCAGACTAAGCAATTTTAGGGGAGATGAGATGCTTAAAATTCTCTAATGACATAGCAGCATTTATCCAGGAGACAACAACGTGGTCAACTTACTGCCAAATAGCAAAATCTAGATTAACAATAAGTTGTCCAGAAGTTTTAGTGATGAATTGAGAATGACTATGAGTGCCATATATCCTCACGATGATCATAAACCCTATGACAGTGAAGAATATCTGTGAAAAGATTTTGCCAGATAAAAAACTTAGAGAAGTCTAGACTCTCTGGTATATATTGTTTTATGTTACTTACACCAAGCACTGCATGTGGTGTATTTTTACAAGAGAGTGGTGCAGAAATCATAAGGACATGAATGAATGTGAATAAAGGAGTAGTAAGAGCAGAAGATTCAATTGGGAAGGAGGAGAAAAGAGAGCTAGTGTGTCCAGCGGCTATGGTGGCCTCCATTTAAAAATAAAATAAAAAAAATGAAGGGCAAGATTCAAATTCATCTGATTCATAATTTCATTTAACCGTAATATTTACAGAGAAAAAAGATAATGTTGTTGTTACTAAGTGAATAAAATCTAGAAATTTCTTGTGAAGCTAGCCCTCTCAATTTTTATCATTTTTGTTTTACTAAAACAATGTCTCTTCTATTGATTTTCTTTTTTATTTTTTCGTAATTTTAGTTTGCTTATTTACCTCGGAGAAGAGATAAATATTTACTTTTTATGTTACCATTCCTATGAAAAATATGTAATCATTTAATTAAGTACAAGATTTCAGATGAAATTGACACAACACATAAATCTTGGAGGCAAGTTGAAATTTACCCTAATGAAAACGCAGAATCAACAGTTGCGGCGCCGTCTCTGATTCGAAAGGCTCAGAATCAACAGGTTAGGTGACCATGGCGTCGAATCGTCCCTGTCCAGTTTGAACCTTGACAGTCAAAGGGCCCCGAGAATTGGGAAAACGTCCAGATTGCACTCAAATCAACAGCGATGGTTGACTTTAAGACGGCTGCGTTCTTACTCAAAGCTACTCCTTCTAAATATTTTACTCCCTCCAATAATTCACCAAACGCGGTGGATGGAAATTGAGAAACGTGAAAGGCATCAGGGACCGAAATTATAGATTGATTTGTCTTGGGAGTGAATTTAAAATAAGTACATAGATAGGAACTAAATTGAGGTTTCCTAGACTTTATCATCATTAGCCTTAACCCTTAATTATTCGATTATTACCGAACTTAATTAGAAAGATAAGAAATATTTGATCTGTTTATTTATTTCCCAAAGAAATCTCTGATTACACAGAGAAAAAAAGTTTTATTTTCAATTTTGTCTTGACTTTATGAGGTTGTTGTCTGATCCAACCATCAGTAGTTATTACTTTCCCTTTGATCTCTCGATCTTTTTTCTTTTTCAATCTTAACTTAAATTGTTTCTGTATTTATTAATATCATTTGCCTTATTTAGATATTTATTAAAAATAAATAAAAAGCGAAGATGAGGGTAGCCAAGTCACAGGTATGGCAGCCATGCAAGAAGAAGAGATCTTGATCGATCAAAAACAGGACTTTCAGTTTTAGAGAGAGAAATTTAACTGGTTCTAGTTAGAGAATGTCGTCTTCTAGAAGTGGTGGTGGTGGTGGTGGAGGAGGAAGCGGAAGCAAGACACGTGTGGGGAGATACGAACTCGGAAGGACCCTCGGAGAAGGAAATTTTGCTAAGGTGAAATTCGCTAGGAACGTTGAGACGAAAGAGAATGTTGCCATCAAAATTCTCGATAAAGAAAATGTTCTTAAGCACAAAATGATCGGTCAGGTATTTATTCTTTATTTTTAATTCATATAATTCTGTGAATCTGAAGTTTTGTTTAATTAAATTGAAGGTATTTTTATGTTTAGTTTATGATTTTTTTTTGTGTTTGGTTACCGAGAAAATTGAATTGGAAAATTAAGAATTACGGAAAAAGAAAAGAAAAGAAAGAGAAGTAAATTTGATTGGGGAGACATGTCGTTTGCTACATATTTATTTATTTTTATATTTTTTGCAGATTAAACGGGAGATTTCAACAATGAAGTTAATCAGACACCCTAATGTCGTCCGCATGTATGAGGTTGGAATTTTTTTTGGAATATTAATAAGCAAGTCGTTATCTTTCTTTTTATGTTATTTTTGTGATGTTGAAGTAGCTTGAGGAAAGATTACTGTTGTAGGTGATGGCGAGCAAGACCAAAATTTACATTGTTTTACAATTTGTGACGGGTGGTGAACTTTTCGACAAAATTGTAAGATTAATGTGTTTGAAATGAGTATGTTGAAATTGTTCTGCATGTTTTTGAGGAAGTCTTAACTTTTTCTATGGTTTTTGTGCTATTTTTCTCGAGTTAGGCAAGTAAGGGGAGGTTGAAAGAGGATGAAGCGAGAAAGTATTTTCAACAACTTATCTGTGCTGTAGATTACTGCCACAGCAGAGGTGTATACCATAGGGATCTGAAGGTGTGATTTTGTTGCCTTGATTCTTATTCTAATGTTAAAATGAGAATGACCCCCTTAGATTTCTTCAGTTAAGCTGATGGATTAATCTCTTACTAGTTTCGGTAATAAACTAAGTTTGTGACATGCGGTTTTAAACTACAGCCTGAAAATCTGCTAATGGATGCTAATGGTATTCTTAAAGTTTCGGATTTTGGATTGAGTGCACTACCTCAGCAAGTTAGAGTATGTTAATTTCTGACCTGAGAACTCTGTGCTATGGTCAATTATTGTCCCTTCATTTCAGAAGAATTCCTAATTGTTTATCTTTTATTTGTCCTCCAGGAAGATGGGTTACTTCACACAACGTGTGGAACACCAAATTATGTTGCTCCGGAGGTGTGTAGCTTTTCCTGCAACCAGTAATTCTTAAAGCTTCAACCATTTATGCTCTTTTATTTATTCCTTGGCATTTCACCTTGCTAGGTGATCAACAATAAGGGCTATGATGGTGCCAAGGCAGATTTATGGTCATGTGGCGTGATTCTTTTTGTCTTGATGGCTGGCTACTTACCTTTTGAAGAAGCCAACCTGATGGCACTATACAAAAAGGTGATTGTTTCTGTTCCTTCTGGTCGCTATGTATGCACGCACCCATCTTCATTTTGCTGGCTGTGCCTGTAGAAAATGCTAGAGTTGGGGAAACCAAACTCCATCTATAGTGGAGGACTGCATCGAGTTTTAATTTATTTACCTATGGATTTTATCATGTTGACCTGAAAATGGTTGAGTAGAAAAGATCTTCAAGATCTCTTAAACCCTCGTAGAACCTAATCTATGAAATTGTTGAACTATTATCAACTATTATGATTGGAAAGTTAACCATAATTTTGTAAGTTCAAAAATCAATTATGTATGGGTGGAGTTATGCCATGGCAAGTATGACTTGGAAAATGAAGACCCTAAATTCTTCTTGGATTTGGCTCATTCAATGTAAGAATGAGGTTGAGAGAGCTTTCAGACAAGCCAATCATGAGCAAGTTCTGATTATTTTGCAAAATGTCATGATCGCTAGTACAGTTTATGCCATTGACATATTCTTACAAGCCTTCCACAAAATCTGAGAGCATGGGTGAAAAACTCAAATAGGGAATTGAATGGCAGGTTGATATCTGATTCTGGTTTGTAAAACAGAACTTTGTCGTGGACCCTGGTTTGCAATCAGATCCTTTGTGCATGTCTGCTTTTGTAAACCTCTTCTGTTGCTGTGTAAGATTAGCTAAATGTGGTATTAGTGTATTCAGCAGTGCCTAAATGGATGGAGCTTTATTGTATTTTACATTGGCTAAATACAGTTTACATTTGACTGCAGATATTCAAGGCTGACTTCACGTGTCCTCCATGGTTCTCCTCAAGTGCAAAGAAACTAATCAAAAGGATTCTTGACCCTAATCCCTCGACAGTTTGCCCCCCCTCTTCCCTTCATATAAATTTATTGTACTTCTTTCCTTCTCTAGAATGATGCATTGTAATATTAGGTACTTGTCAACTTACTGTACATGCTAATGGTATGAAACAGCGCATCACCATTGCCGAGCTTATTGAAAATGAATGGTTTAAGAAAGGATATAAGCCACCCGCTTTTGAACAAGCTAATGTTAGTCTCGACGATGTGAACTCTATCTTCAATGAATCAGTGGTAATTCTTGTGGTTCATTTGTGCATCATGCTTTCAATCTTAGTGCACCACTTGTGGGTTTGTACTTGATGTTCCTCTTGGTTAACAGGATTCTCGAAACCTAGTTGTGGAGAGGCGAGAAGAAGGGTTTATAGGGCCTATGGCTCCTGTAACCATGAATGCATTTGAACTCATCTCTACCTCTCAGGGTCTTAACCTTAGTAGTCTTTTTGAGAAACAAATGGTATGTTTGAACTTTTTGCTGTTCTCTGTAAATGAAGCCAAAATCTGTAAAATGTTAGAAGTTGAGAGCCTGACAGTTTGTCACATTTGTTGGCATTGAGATCTTCTCAATTTAAAATTATTCCAAGGATTGATGGTTGAATGCTCTTTAGTATTATACACTCGAACTTTTATTATTTAAAACCATGTCTTAGATCATTTTCCTACTTTGTTCAAATATTTAGCCTGCTCAATTTTGTGAAATAGTTGCCGAGCAAAAATCAGAAATAACTTCTATGTCTCCAGTGCAAGTTTTTTTTTTTTTAAATATCATAGTTTAATGAGCCATGCCATTTGCTTGAATATGCAGTTATCTTTGAGTTTCACAACTATGAACTCAAGAGACTTTCTTTTCCTCTGGAAAATAGGGGCTTGTTAAAAGGGAATCAAGATTCACATCCAAACATTCTGCTAGTGAGATAATCTCAAAAATTGAAGCAGCAGCGGCGCCTTTGGGTTTTGATGTTAAGAAAAATAACTTCAAGGTTCGATAACACTCCCTTTAATAAATGAAAATTTTAAGTGGAATGTTTAATTCATGTTTAGCAAGATTCCTGCAGTCTTTTTGCATCCAATTTGTTATGTCTGTATGGTTTTCATAAAGTTGTCTTCAAACTTGAATCCTGAAAGATTTAAGTGAATTGAATATCCTTTTCTGGTCCTTTCACCTTCGTAAGTGAATTGGATTTTTCAATATTTAACTTTTTCTATATGGTTCAGTGGACTCTTGATTTTATGTGCTTGAGAAAAGAGGATGTCTTCAGAACTTTGATTTTATTAGGCAGTCAACTGTTAAATTATTGTTTCTGCTGAAACAGCTCCTGTTTCAAATTGCAGATGAAGCTTCAAGGGGACAAGGATGGACGTAAGGGTCGTCTATCTGTTGCAACAGAGGTATGGCTTCAGGAAATGATTTCCGCGACAAACTTGTCTGTAGTAGTTTGAGCTGGGTGTAAGATTTCTCTATCTTTCAGATCTTTGAGGTGGCCCCTTCTCTTTATATGGTCGAGGTTCGCAAGTCTGGTGGAGATACCCTGGAATTTCACAAGGTATGGCCTTTAAATACTGGTGCTCTTGTGGCAATTAAAACAGTAATGAATAATTTCTCCTCCATCAAAGAATGTCTGGTCTCTGTATTCTTTTACATCAATCAGTTCATGCCTGTGCAGTTAGGTCATGTGTGTGCAGTTAGGTCATGTGTGTAACCCATGGTTTGGCTGCAAACTGAATGGAGCTGTTCTTGAAAAGTACATATTTAGCTGGTTTGCTTATTTAAGTTTTCATGCAAAACAATTATGACAAGATGAAGCTTTTAGTAAAAAGAGAGGCTTGACTGGGAGGGGTACTTGAGATACTCAACCACAGTTGATGGCGTACACATTGATGCCAAGAACTAGCCAATAACTACATCATTTGTGATTCAGCTTTTCCCATTTCATGTTCCAGTTATTATTACCATTACTGAAACAAAAAACATGCTTATGGAATTATACATTACTGGGCCAAGTTGAATTAAAAATGATTTCCAGGCTCAAGGCAAAGTTAAAATGGTCACTATAGCATTGGTAGCTCAAGAATAAGGCCAAGCGAAATTCATTTGCATGTTTTATGGGACATGTAATCTCTTGGAGTCTGCTGAAGGCTAGATTTGCGTGTCTGCTCTTATAGGGTGGACTTAACGGGCCATAAAAGAATATAGCTGCCTCCACTGGCATTGTTGCTCTATCAACTGTATTATTAGTTAATTCCTCCTTTTATCCTTAATTGCTATGAGGTCTAATTTTGAATTCAACTGGTTTAAATGACAGTTTTACAAGAACCTCTCAACTGGACTGAAAGACATCGTATGGAAAACAATTGATGAAGAAAAGGAGGAAGAAGAGGCAGCGACAAATGGTTAGTATTCATTACTTGTATGTTAAGTGCAGTCTTTCAGGGCCTGTAATATTGAGTCTCTGAAATTTTTTATTCCCTGGAGACTCTGTATACAGAACAAATTTTCTGGAAAAAAATTGACCTGTGCACAGCATTCTGTAAAATGATTGGAAAACTAATTTCTTCTCTTCTGTTATTTTAGCATCGAACCTGTTAAATAATATTTCTGCTTCTTAATATGCTAACTGATTTGTGCCTTGGAGGTACATGGATCCTGAATACAACATCCTATGCGAGGAAATATTTTAGGAAGGGCAATAATTTCTTACTCCTTAGGAAGTTACCTAATTCCCTTAGGCTGTGCCCTTTTTGATTCTCTTTACCATTACCTTCACACCTCATACGTGTCCCATACAGTTTCTAACCTACCAACACTAGCCATATCTCTGATTTTTCTCCTTTCTTTTTCATTCTTCTTTGCTTTCTTCAATAATTCTCCTCTCTTTTCCATCACCTTATCTCTTCATATAAAAATAGAAATCTCTCATGTCCTAGTTTTACAAAGGCATTTGATTGAAAATTCACTTCTTCTTTTTTCATAATTTAATTGCGTGTTTTATCATGAATTTCCAAACACCAATCAACAACTACATCAATTCAATGCAACATTCAAAAGAGGGGGGGTTTGGTATATGTTTCCGAGAGATTTTAAGCATTACAATGGGAAGAAGGAAGAAATTATTGAAGAGAAAATCGTAATTAAAGAAAAAGTATAGGGGAAGTGACATCAGATGTTTTAGGCGCACACTTGTGCGCCAGAGGTATATGAAAGTTATTGTGATTTTAGATGGGTTCCATATTGTGGAAGCAGGGGAATTATTGTCCATTTTTGTAGCACTTGGGTCTTAATATTGCAAAAATAAAATAAAAAACAGTTCTAACTTCTTTAGGTTAGCCAAGTTTCAGTATGCATTTGCTTTTGCTCCTCCCCTAGTCGTGTACAAGCATTAAGTTTTGAATATCTTTTTCTCTGCAGGTGCTGCTCAGGTTGCTGCTCGATAACTGGGTTTTTTTTTTTTTTTTTTTTCCACTTGTAAAATCCAAATGTTGATTATTCAACCGGCTGTGGCCTGGTGGTAGTGTTTTTCTTCTTTTCTTTCCTCATGAATGATATGAAAGGTTAATGGGCGGAACATAATGTAGCTTTCATTGATGTGTTCCTTGTGCCCAGAACAAACTCATTCATACCTACGTAGGCGTGGTCTTGTCCAAACTTTTATATATAACTGGGCTTGCTTGGTTTTTCTCCAAACTGTGAATGTATCATAACCCTCGGCCTTGTTCGGTTTAAAACAAAGTTTTTCTATAATGTATGTTATCTCCCTTGTTTCCACCTGGATGCTCCCAAATTCTCTACTTGATTGAATATCTCTCTTTTTATTCTATGTGATGATAAAATAATAATAATAAATATCAAATTTTGTGGAGTGCATGTTTCTTTCTTTCCTTCCTTGTTTTCGTCGAGGAGGGTCTAGCTAGGTCGCTTGGGTAGGTATGCATGGGCTTGACAACACGTGAGCTAAGCCCCTTTCCTCACTCCTTGTGTTTTTTCCTTTTTTATTTCTTCTTTTCTTTGACTTTCTCCGATACCCTTTGTTTTTCCCCAACATTTAAAAAATAAATTAACATTTTATTTCTTAAGTATAAATAGAATGAGGTTAAAGCTTTTTCATGTAAATCATAATATAGTGTTTGCTAATAAATTTATGAAAACATGAGATTTTCATATGGGTTGAGGATTTTTCATACGCTTTTTTTATTAATAATTTATTTAACATAACGTGTTTTCTGTAAATTATATTTGAATTCTTTGGAAATTACTAAAATAAAAATGTTAAATAAATAATATGGAAGTGTTTGACAATATACATGACAATGGATCATCCAAAAGTTCTTATATACTTGAAATGTTTGATGCCCAGTGTATATATATCCGCCGTCCTTAACTTGTCATTTCACAACATGCGCCGTCTCTGGTATGGTTTTTATCCACCAAATAGCTGAAAATCCATGTTACTAATTTTTCCAACTAAAAAACCCATTTTCAAACATTGTGTGGCAAGAATGGGCTTCATCCAATTCTACTAAATCTGCTACTGCTGCTGCTGATGGCAATAATGACACCGATCCCAACTCATGGAGCAATTCATTATTCTAAGGTTTGTTCGAGTTGGCGGGCGTCAGTGAAGGTGACTCATACAAGCCTGGACTATCCATAAGTTGGGAACTAGGCAAAAGCCAATTCCTTAGTTTTATCTTGTGCAATTCGATGTGCTTTTTCTTGTCAATAGCAACAATTGTGGTTGTAGCATTGACTGAAATCTTCCTGTGGGACTGGCAATGTACTTCACTTCTTTTGTTGCCTATGATGTGCATTCTCTTGCTAATTTCTGCAGCAGAGTTTGTATTTGGGGTGGCTATAGTTACCGATACAAGCGTTGCAAATGTATTTCCACTTCGAGCTTTGATTATGGTTGTAATCCTACTTAACCTAATATGGCAGATTGCTTGGACCTAGCAATATCTCCGGAAAAGGTTACAGAGGTGAATAGAGCCATTTACTGACCAGAACCATTACGTTCATATTATCCATGTTTTTTGTAGCTCTAGTTTTTGTGTTTCTGGATACTAATTGTATCTAAATGTTTCATGTATCTAAATGTTCTTTGCAGAATGAACGAATTGAATCAGAAAAGCAATGCTAATGATGTCCTGCATGATGAGATCTGATTGAACTAATGTTCAGGATTAAAAACTTTATTTTCTTGTAACACCAATTTGATTTTGAATGACAAGCTACTTTACATGTCTGAGGCATGTCTTTTTTTTGCTTTGAAATAAGAAACGAAAGCATGGAGGACTAGTTATGTTTTTGCTGGTAGGTTATCATCATTTTGACGGTGCAGGATATCTATGGTTGGATCAAGGCTTGCAGTTGATAGAGATGAATGAGGAAGAACACTTCTAATCCTAGTTTAAAAGAAACAAAATGAAAACTAAGCACATAATCCAAAGGGAAAAAATTCAACTCATAACTGTAGCCACCTCCGAATGCCAAAAACCCCTGATTTACCCTTGAATAATAGTTTCATTGATGGGCTTACAGGTGCTGGATTAAATGGACGGATAAATTTCCGAGATGGTTCCATCTGAGGATCTTCTCTATTGGTTTTCCTTCTTCTGGGAGGACCACCAATGGCACCATCATTTTAAACAGAAGATGATTTTGAATCGAATATGTGATTGATCCATAGGATGTCCAACTTCTGCCTCCTGACGAGGAGGTGGAAATTTCTCGCTCTTGCTCTTAGCCTTGGTTCGTGTCATGGCTCTCCATCTCTGGATAGTATCAAACAAATGAGAGTTTCAAGTAAAACTATGCTTTGAAAAACCAAGAAGAGAGCAGAGATACGGCTTGGTATATATACCTAGGTATTATATATATATAAAAAAGAGTATATATACCTAGGAAGTACTCATCAAGAAAGCAATGACACATAATGAACATGAGACAAATAAAAATGGATGGATTCAGGGGTGGCTGGGTTTCTGCTATCTATTAGATAATATCCTAGTTAATGTAGGAATCTTTTATCAAAAATGATTTGTGTTAGACTAATTTATTATAATCATTGTTTAATTAGATAGTTAGATTCCTAGTTAGATTAGAATAATCAGAGGTGTAATCTCCCTTTAAATATAAGGGACAATGTAATCAGAATAGAAATCAGAATAGAGAGTTGTGTTTATAAATGTGTTGATAAAAGTGATTAATCAATAAAGCTTGGGAGGTTCACCAAATACTTTCAGAGCTTGGATTTAGTGTTTTCAACTAGAGCTTAATGAGCTTGGTGTTTTTTTAACTATTGGAGAGAAAAGCAAGCTTGGTGTTTTTTTTTTTTAATAATTGGAGAGAAAAACGCAGTAGTCTTTTTCTCCCTTTGACGATCGAAAACTGTAGGAATCCACAAGAAGAAGAATTTCTCAAGAGAAAGAGTTATCTATTAAAACCAAAGGATAATATCACAGTGTTAACAACCAAATTGGTTAGCCTGAAATATCAACAAGGAATTTCAGTTTTGAATTAAATCTTCAACACGGCCCCTCAACCGAATGGGCAGTTCTTGAACATGAAGGTTGTCCTGCCGTAGCTGAAAACGAATGGTTGACAGTGGCTTAGTTAATAAATCTGCAAGCTAATCCCTAGTAGATAGAAAAGAGACTTGAAGTGTTTTTTGCTAAAACTTGATCCCTAACGAAGTGAAAATCAATTTCAACATGTTTAGTCCGGCTTGGAAAATCGGATTAGAGGACAAGTAGGTAGCTCCAATGTTATCACACCATAGTTTTGGACTGGTTACAAAGGGAAGCTATAGATCATGGAGAATGGATTGGAGCCAATGTATTTCAGCTGCTGTGTTTAAGAGGGATTTATATTTTGATTCATTTACGAGCAACGGTTTGTTGTTGTTTGCAGCTCCAACTGATCATATTGGTTCCATGACAGATACAATAGGCCCCAACACTATGTCTATCATCTCTATCACCAGCCCAGTCACCATCATTGAACCTTTGAAAAGAGTGATCTGATGTACTTCTGATACAAATGCCATAGCTTGTTGTGGATGCGTTTGACAACTTGCCAATGATTTTCCATGGGTTGATGCATGGATTTGCTAACACAGTGGACCCTGAAAGCAACATCTAATCGAGTGAATCCCAAGTAATGTAATCCACCAACAGTGTTGTGATTGAGTTGAGGATCTGAAAAATCAGAGCTGTCAAACTTAGATAGAATACAAGTGGTACTCATAGGAGTGGAACAAGGCTTGACTTCATGTATGTGAACTCATTGTAATAGGCCAGCCAGCTACATATTTTCTTTCCGTTAAAAAACAGATCATGTCCATTAAACAAGGCTTCCATCGAGAAAATAGGATAGAGTTCCAAAAACTTTAACTGGAAAGACAACACCAAGTTGCTGAATAAACTTGTCAATTTCAGTAGAGTTAGTCCTGGTGATGATTATATCATCAACATATATGAGGATGTAAACAGAGAAATCAGCAGTGTGAAGGGTGAATAAGGAGGTACAATGTCTGTTAGCCTATAAAACCAGGCTCTAGGAGCCTGTTTCAGGCCATATATATAAAGTCTTCTTAAACTGGTAAGTATGATTGGGAAAGTCATGATGAATGTATCCTTGGGGCTGTTACATGTAGACTTCCTCTTGTAGTAGACCATGTAGAAAGGTATTTTGGATGTCAATTTACCTAATACTTAATTGTCGTGCGATGGCTAAAGATAGTAATAATCGTATATATAGTTCATGTCTTAACCACGAGACTAAAGGTTTTTGTGTAGTCCACACCATGTGATGATAATATCCATTTGTTGCCAACCAGATTATGACTAGGCTTAGGCGGTACAAGATCCCATGTATTATTTCATACAAGAGCATTAGATTCAATGTTCATGGTTGTATGCCATTGGTGATGTTTAAAAGCTTCAGAGAAACAAGTAGGTTCTATGATAGAAAAGACATGCTTAGTTAGTAAGCACTGAGGCAACGGATAGCAAGCGATACCAACATATAGAACTTTTAGTTTGAGAGACTGTGTTTGAGATTGAGTGATCGATCATGTGGTGTTGTCGGGGCTTATTTGAAGAGACATGTTAAAGAGCAGGGAATATGGAGGAGCATATGGTTGAGAAATTGCAGTAGCTGTAGTTGAAGATGGATATTTTCTTGTGTTCAAGATATAAATTTCCATTCCAGTTCACTATTCGGATCATGAATGCTTGCAACCTTCTTTTTTCCCCGTGGATGATAAAACTGCACTTGGAATCAGTACATTCCAAAGCCAAATCATCACATGGCGCACTGAAAGGATGGCATGCAGGGAAATCCTCTGCCTTCTCCACTTAAGCAAGGGGTGGAGGATAGATGACATACTTGTAACTGCCCCCTTGCTTGATAATGGTTCTTCCCAAGAGCGCAGTAGGGATGAGCATCAAAGCCACATTCTCAACATCGGTAGAACCAAAATTAATTTCTGGTTTGTTTTTCCTCCGCAAATTTGACTAACAAATTGGTATGAATTGGGATCAACGTAGGCGAGGAAGAGAGGATGTTTCCACCATCCTTGTGCCATATTTTAATTGTTATCATAAAGCCTCAATTTATTTATATTTATGGTTTTCATTTTCACGCATGAGAGGCCGCCAGGTCTTGCTTGCAAGGCCCAGGCGGAAGAATATGGTGTTAAAACACCAAGTTTTCAATTAAAAAAAGCCTAGACATTATCATCCTCCAAATCTGATACCATCTATAAAAAAAAAAAAACATTTTGATATACTCAGAGTATGGCATGGATGAGTGTGGATCCATGTAAAACCCTCTCAAAAGTTGCAAAGCCAAGAGGCTCTTCTCTTGCTCTTAAGAAAAACAGGTACAAAACCGCTTGAATTTATTGATACATGAATCAAGATCTAAACAACGAAAACAAATCAAATTGGAGAACACATGATAAATCCCATCAATTCAAATATCCCACACATTGTATTCAAGAACTTTGCATGACGAACAACATGCAGAGGCCACTACTTCACAATATTTGAGATTGTATTAAAAGAAAATTAAGTAGCATAATTCTTTGATCCAAGTCACTTCTTAACGCTAATAACTACAAACCTGGATACCTTCTCAATGAAAAATCAAAAACATGAGTGCTGATTTCTTCGCTTTCGCTTTGTCTCGGATCTTGTATTGTCTAGTTTGCTCTGCTCTTTAAGAACACAAACACCCCCTGTGCATACGCTTCTTTGGCTTTTAGACTTAGACACATCACCAAAGCATCTGAATATATTTGAGAAAAGTGTCATGGCAGTCTTATAAATGGTTGTTAATCGTAGGAAGATGATTATGCTCATGTTTTCTGAAGCATTATATATTTAATAAAAGAGAAGGAAGGTGTTTTAGTACGTCACGCGAGGAAATGCGGGTCAATTATGACCATGTAGATTTTCCCCCGAAAATTCGTGGCTTGCAGCGTGCCTGGTCTCCCTAGAGATTGGAATTATTTAATTAATTAAAGCAACACGTGGACATATGAACCAGAATTCCCACGGAAAAAAAGTGGATTTAGACCGTGTCTGGTCGTATTTTTAATAAAGGGCTACCAACCTTCTAGTAGGAAATGAACATAATTCTTTGGTCTACAACGTTGTTCTCTTAGAGAGATAGAAAGCGAGACGAAAGGAAATGTTACATCGAATGCTAGCAAATGCCTGAAACCAGCTTTGCCGACGTCATGGTTCAGTCGAAATCAATATTTAAGTTGATTAGTTTATTATCGTTTAACGAGAGAGGGAGGGTATAATTAATGTGAGTCTTTGTTAATTGAGTGTATAATTAAAGAACAATTAAAATATATAACTTTCTTTCCTTCATTTTTCTCAAGGAAAATATTATTCATATACTTGAAAGCGGAAAGCTTAGCTAATCATAAAATTATCAAATTCTATATTTTCAATCATTAGAAATATCTGTTGATATCCTTTCGTATAAATTATCACAAACAAAACAGATGCTATAAATGTCAAAAAAAACATTTTGAGGTACATGTATCAGAGAACGAGAAGACATCTCCTATGAAGAGCTAGAAAAGACTGTTTATTTTGATATGGTACATGTATCAGAGAATGAGAAGACATCTCCTATGAAGAGCTAGAAAAGACTGTTTATTTTGAGGTCTAGAGGGCCTTCTATGTCAAATTTCTATGCACCAATGGTCCAGTAGAGACAAGGTCATGGCGGTCGACAAGTAGGTGTTGGCCGGCAAATTTAACAACCAGTTCCAGTACTAATGCGGCGGGGACAACTATTGGTGATGAAAGAAAAATAGTTACTAGCAAATCTCTATATATTACACTTGCACTAAGAAAGAAGGGAAAAAAAGCTATGTTACAGGCTCATTTTTCTTAGATGCGGCCAGTTATATGCTTAGTTTTATTGGATATTCACAATATTATAACAAAAATAATTTGAATTTGAGGATGAGTTTTTTTTAATTTATGGAATTTAGTATAGGAGATTTAGAAGCCTTTTAATTTATAGGTATTTTTTGTATTATAGAATAATATAAATTATATTTTATGGCCTAATTAACATCAATTTATTTTATTTTTCTCATTGATTAATAAACTTGGACTTTCATCAAGAAAACGATATTGTTCTTGTTTTTCTATTTTCGGGACATATAAATCCGGTGATGAGGAGGAGGAGGTCTGGGAAAACCATAAAGACTATCGTTAAAAAATATGTAGTCTTGCATCTTCATTTGTTGTTGCTTTGTAATGACTACTCGGAGCTGTCATGACGCATTGGTGATGAGAACCAAGAATTTTCATGCTGTTGTAGATTTCAATTCAAAATTAGAAACAGAAGTTGACAGAATTTGGATATATGTGAACTAAGGAGTTCTGAGTTCTGGTCTTACAATTGTTTTTATGAGTGTTGGAATTTTCTTTTTATCAAAAATCTAGTTAGGTTAGGATGTGAGGCTATAAATAGCCTTGAAAGTTCATTATATATATATATATAAGAAAGTTCGAATACCTTCCAGAAACTTTTCTCAATTAAATTTTTTTATTAGTGTTAGATGGGAAATACTCAATTAATTTTTTAAAATGATATATTTAAACAAAAAATTAAAATTTATATGGTCAATTAAGAAAAATTAAAATGTAAAATCTTGTAATTATCTCCGTATGAAATACCAAATGCCGACAACAAACTCTTTTCAAATTGAAACATTTCTTCACGCGTGTAAGAAAACAAAAAAAAAAAAACTATAGAAAACGCGGAAAGGTATGCAATATCCTTGTATATGGCCCAGTTGAAATATTGTCTCAACTATAAGATTTATTTTTTGACCGATACATGCATTTAGATATTACTTTTCTCTCTTTGATTGGTTGTTACTTCAATTATATATGTGCTAGCTGTAGACAGTAGCTAGGGTCGATGGTTTCGTTTTCTTAGACAGATATTACTAATCACAGAAAAATGGTTCATTTTGTCTTGCTTGCTTTTATACAGTATTTTTCTAATTTTAGTATTAATGGTAAGGTGGGGTTGTAGTGATGTGGGTTTTTTTTTAAGCCACTGTTTCTTCAGATTAATTTCAATAAAAACTTTGCTTTAGGGTTTAAATTTGTAAAACCTGACCTGTATTTTTGCAGTTAATTCGTTGTTAATGTTCTTGGACAAGGATCTGCATGCTTTTCCTCTAAATGGTGGTGTAATTAGCTGGTCCGTGTTATCTAGACAGCCGTGCACTTGGTTCAGCTGAGCTTGTAAAAATATTCAGAAGAAGCAATACAATGGTAGAGTATCTTGCTATCGTTTTCGTCTATGGAGTAAGCAATTAACTAAATCACATAAATATATGTATTTTCTCTCTCTCTTTTATGTTCTCTCAATCTTTGTAGCGTTGTACTGTACGATAAATTTGTCTAAGATCTTAAACAAATTCCCAGCAAAGTAGTATCAAGGCTTTGATTTGCACTAACCCTTCATCTATCATTACACGTGAAAAATGAAAACAAAAACTTAATTAAAGAAGATAATTAAAAAAAAAATATCTAATTGAAAGAAGAAGAAAAATGATCTCTCTCTCTCTCTCTCTCTCTCTCTCTCTCTCTCTCTCTCTCAATACATCTATCATGGATTGCAGGTCTCAAATCTCTACACTTTATCACCTCTCTCTTCCTCTATCCTTATCACCTTTGTTATAGCCATTCGATATACTATAAGTTCTCACCAGCAATGTTGCCTAAATGGTGGTGGTTTGGGTAGAAGATCCATGGAATATTAGAATCAAAGTGTCATTCAATATATATATTTTAAAAATTAAAGATAGATATTCTCAACATCATATTTTAATTTTTAAAGGAAATATGCATATGAATTTAGTAAAGGCATCTAAGAAACAAATATAATAACGACATTCATGACTGATCAGCTTCATCATAAATACATTTTTTTATTATTATTATCAACCAATCCCCCCGCTTCTTCATCATTAAATCCAATTCATATCAAATAGATTCAAGTAATCCATTTGTATAAAATGTTTTAAATATACGTATGTCTTTATGAATAAGGAACTAGATTCAGCGTAATTTTATGAAGGGAAGATGACTTTTGATAATAATGGTCATATATATCCATAAGAAACATTAAAATGAAGGCCAAGAACATTAATTCCTCCACCACAACTCCCTTAAAAATCAGAAAATCATATTAAGAATTAATTAAACATTTCCAAATAGTTAATTGGGCGTACAAGATGGACTCTAAAGGATCGAGACATATACGACGACACTTAATTCTCCTCAATCTAAATATATACTTGAACATACTAGACTCCTAGAATTCATCAATTGCTTCCGTTTTACTTGTATATTGTTATGATTAATTAGTTCTTGATACTGTTAAATAATTTATTCAATATTTCGTGATGTAACTACAAGTATGATATAAAAAGAAGAAAGAGTGGTAAAGATGCTTGTAGGACGTACGTAGTATTTCTTATGACTCCATATTTTTCTCGTTGCTTGTAGCTACTCTATTTAACAACATTGTTTTTGTTTTTCTTCTTCAGGACATAAAAGGGATAAGGAGTAGGAGGTCTATGAAAACCATAAAGACTATGGTAAAAAATATGTAGTTTTCCATCTCCGTTTGCTCTTCCATTGGCATGACTACTTGGAGCTGTCACTGTAATGTTTCCCTCTGCTGTTGGAGATGCATGAAATCTGGGAACATAGGGTGGAAGTATATCATGACTAGATAATGGAGCTGCCACCTCGATGTTTTGTTCTGTAGTTCGAGATGAGTTGCTAGTTAGAGATGCCGTTCTATCACTACGAGGTGCCACCGTGATTTTTTCTTCTGTGGGCAGAGTTGAATCGTCATTAAACATGGAGAAGCTGGAAGGAGGTTCATCATTATTACTTGAAGCCGCTACCATGATGTTTTCCTCCATAAGCGGAGATGAACGGCCTTTTAAAGTGGGAAAATAAGGAGGAGACCTCTCGTAAGTATGAGGAAGAGGGGTTGTGCTTTGGGGTTTGTCATCATGTCGGTTTGCTATACCAATTGGTGGCGCCAGTCTTTCATGTTTCTCAGACTTGTTAAGGCTTCTATCAGAATACTTGTCAGAACCTTCTTCATTTATTTTAACAGCTTCGTCAAATTCCTTCAAAACAAAGTCAATGTCAGCCCTGAGCTTATTCATTCTCGTATCTGTCAGAAGTTGCTGATCCTCAAGACGGGATAATTTCTTGTCTTTATGAGCTATCTTCTCACGAAGTTGCGGGTTTTGCTGGCTTTTAAGGCGAGATATTTCCTCGTCTTTAAGAGCTAACAACTTGCCAAGGGCTGATACCTGGATATCTTTTTCAATTACCTTCCCGATTAGACTCGCAATATCAGACTTAAGCCCATCGCACTTTTCACATTGAGCAGGCTGTAGGAACAATATAATTGTAATAGATTCCAAATCAATATCGATACACGTAACACCAACGTGAAAAAAAATGGTAAATGAAAAAATATTTATCAAAGCAAATGAAATCATATCATGCTGTTCAACAAAACACTTTTGAATTGCAACAACGTTATTATTGGATGGATGGACTTTATTATTAACAGAGAAGGGAAAATTTAAGTATACCTCGATGGATAGATGAACGGAAAACAATACCCTAAACTTGACATAATTATTCGGAGGTTGTGTTGAGCAGTGATTACCTTTTTCTTGGAAAATCTTGAGAGCATTTCCTTCATTGCAAGGATGTGCTTAATTGTTTGACGTCGAAGATTATGCTATAAGTTTACGTGGGTCTCATTGGCCCTCCTATCAATATATATCATCAAAAGCGTGTGTGATATATTAACAATATAACTCTTTTCTTACGAAATTGCAGAATGTTACATCAACGTTTATAAAATATACTGCTATATATAGGCGAAAGCGCTGTGAATATTACATCGAATGCTAGAAAATGACATGAAACCAACTTTGCCAACTTGGCTCGGTCCAAATCATTTTTTAAGTTGACTAGTTTATATATTTCCATTTAGCGACAGGGCGGAAAGAGAGCCTCTCTCAGAGAGGGAAGGTGATTGGGTCAAGATAAAAATAGGCGCAGAGTGATGGAACCAGTTCACTTAAAATAAACTCTCAAGGGATAATATTTTCTTAGGGTGAGAATGAACCACAATTTGGATGAAATAATTCTTATATTCATAATGATCTCCGAGACATCTTTTTATAGCCAATAACACTGCTTCTGCCGAATACTAGGACCCTATCAGCTACTAATAGTAATCATCAACACATATTCTACAGAAGGTGGAAAAAATGCAACAGAAAGATTAAATACAAAACTAGAGACTCTCCAACAGCTTTTGACCCGTTCTCTTCATTACTTCACGCCTGCAACTGTCACTTTAATTCACGCCCGCAACTGTCCTCCACGTTCTCCTTGTCCATGATACTTAGGATTTGGTTCAAGGTTTCTTTCTGAACGTCGTGGCTTAACACAAAGTCTACATGATGGCCCAACCTAGGCGGAAGGAAGAAAAGGAGGAGGAGATGAGAAGGAAAGAGGAGAAACAGAATGGAAGTCCAGCTGGGCCATGCTAGCCCAACCGGAATCGAAAAAAAGAGAAGGAAGGGAGGAGAAGGGTAGAATGTAAAAGAAAAAAATTTTAATAGGGTCTATATTGGCCCAACCAAGCTAGGAAGAAGAGACATTTAGAAGGTATTCTAGTGATAAAAAGTTTGGGATTAAGAGGTTTGTTTTTTCTGTGGTCTCAGATTTGAACTCTTTGGTTGCTTATATGATAGTCATTGAAGGTTTACATGATTGTTAATTTCAGGGCCTGTAAGATTAGTCGAGGTGCGCGCAAGCTGGTCCAGACACCCACGTTAATAATAATAATAAAAAAAGAAATATTTTAAATTCAAGATTAATGAAAAAAATTATAAATGGGACTGTCTTGTTTTCAATTTCAAATATGGCATTTATTTTGTTTCATTTTCTCTGATTTGCAAATTTAAACTACTATTAATTAGAATAATATTCTATCAACGTTTTTTTTTTGTATTGTATAGACTGAAATTCTGCAAGAAAAAGAGAAAACCATAAGACAAACTGCTGGAGCGTAGACCAAGAATTTTCAAAACAAAATAAAACTTTATAAACTCGTAAATTAATTGCCGTTGACGTCCTGCTGTATATATGCCATGAATATAAATAATCGTATATATAATCAGACTAATCCCATAAGACAATCACCTCATCATTCTACGCGCTACACACACACACACACACACACGACAAGGAGAGATTAACAAAACTTGAATTAATTCAAGTATTCAACTCCTGATCGGTCCCTCAAGCAACATGATCACTGCTAAAACAACCAATGAGTTCCAGATATTTTATTTGAAATGGTTTCATTTTCTGAGACAGATATTACTAATCACAGAAAAATGCTTCATTTTGTTTTGCTTGCTTTTATACAGTAATTCTCTAGCTCTATTATCAATGGTTGGGTGGCGTTATAGTGCTTGGTTTTTTTTTTTAAGCTATTGTTTCTTCAGATTAATTCAATGAAGATTTTGCTTTAGAGTATAAATTTGTAAAATTTGACCTGTATTTTTGCAGTTAGTTCGTTGTTGTTGGTGATCTTATTGGATAAGTATCTGCCTTTTGTCTAAAAATAGAGAGCTGCGCATAGCTGAGCTGAGCTGCAAAAGTATTCACAAGAAGCAATACAATGGTAAGAGTTTGTTTGCAGCTGATGAACTGAAGACATATATATATTTCCTCGTTAATAATTTCTGCATATGCATGCTTGTTTCAATTACATCCTCTGAATTGCAGGAGGTTGATGGGCAAATAAGTAGACCTAACCATGTTCCTTACGAGAAGTACCAAGAACTTTTGGAAGAAACGAGTTCCCTAAAGATGCAGGCACTTCATAGAGAGGAGGAAATTCAGACCCTTAGGGCATGTTAGCTCAAAAGGACAAGGAAACGGTTCGCCTTAAAGACCAGCTGCTTCTAAGAGATAAAACTATTAGTAAGCTAAGGGCTTTGGTTGAGTTTGCTTGGACAGAATTCGACAGTGCTAAGAAAAGAAATATAAATCCTAAAGCTTCTGCTATCGAGGAACATGAAAAGGAGACTATACAGGAGATCAATGGGACAGCTTCAATTGTCAATGAAATTGGAATCACAAACCAAGATGGAGACACACCCACCTCGGCCCATGTTTCTTCCATTAAAGGGGAACCTCCTTCCCTTCTCTCAACATTCAATGGCCCTCAACCCCCTCCAGCAGAAGCGAAAATCCCAAGGGAAGCTCCTAACCCATTGACAAAAGAAGCAAAACAAGATGACAAACCCTTTGCCTCGGCACCTATATTCTACGTTGGACCTATTCTCTCAGTTTCCAACTCTAAAGGCCATTCACTCCCTCCACCTCCACCACGTCCACCCCCTCCACCTCCACGTATGGAAGCAAACATCGTAGGAGCAATTCCGACCCCTGTTCGTGAATTTCATATCGCTCCATGTCCACCTCCTCCACGTCCATCACCTCCACCTCCACCTCCACCTATGGAAGCAAACATCGTAGGAGCAACTTGGACCCCTGTTCGTGTATTTAGAGTCGCTCCAGTCCGACGGATGGAAGCGAACATCACAGGAGCAACTCAAACCCCTGTTCGTATACATCGCCCGAACAACACAGAAACAAACCCAAGCTCATCGACGATTAGAGTAGTCCATCAAGATGGAAAACCCCATGTCTCAGCTCCCATACCTTCTGTTGTTAAACCTTAATTCTACCCTTGTTTTTTTAATAGAAAGTAACAATTAGAAAATCATGTCCAGTTTGGTGTCCATATCTTCCATTTGCTGCGAATGGAAAATGTAGTGGCTTTTGTAGGACAATGTGGGGATGCAATTTATGAAGGATTGTTTCGCAGACTGCAGAAAAATTGTAATTTTGAAGGGACTCTTTAGCAAAGAAAGTAATCAATCCAGTGGCAACAGAAGAATCTATTGTCGTGATTTTGGATGCTTTACAAGCTTGTTTGTGGGTTTTCTATTGAAATAAAGTACTTTTACGTTGTCCCTTGTCCATATGACCCGAGTTTCACAACAAACATACTAGATAAGTGGAGTAAACTCTTCGCACTTTGCAGGACGAAGTAGTTTTTCTGATTCCATGAAGACTGCTGTAAGAAATAAGGACACTATTGCTCTGAGGAGTTTTAGTAATGAACTACATCAGCCAGAACAGGGAAGGTCCTGGATATCATGCACGAACCACACAGACAAGTGCAAGATAAGCTGTGAATGGAAAATGGAAACAGAGCTGCGTAGCAGTTGCATTCTGTGCGTAAAAGATTTCTCGATATATTAGCAAAGCCACTGCAGTGACTTTCTCGAGCATTTTCGGCTTGGTTTTTACCCTAAAAAATAACCCAACAAAAAAATTTTATTTTTAAATTAAAAACCAAAACTGGTTCAATCGATCAATTTCGCTCCTTTGGGTTAATTGAAGTAAAGAACCGGGAAAAACTGATTTTATCAAACTATTGAGTGTTGAATCCCCTATTCCGAATCACTTCATTCTAATCCATAAATAGCATATTATCCCCAACGTAAATAATAGGAGTAATAGCATAAAAAGAAGAAAAAAAACATATTTTCTTCTGATGGAAGCGTAAGTTTCTTCAATAGGCTTTGTCAATTGCAGAAGGGTTCCACCAGCATCCAACAATAATGCATCATATGCTTTTTTTACAGACTTTGTTGCTATTGTATTGTAAAGAAACAAAGCGAATGAATGTGATCTATTGAAATAGTGTACCCATTTATATACATATGCTAGATAAACAATTAAAACACTAGTAGAAAGGAAGAGTGACCAGACTAGCATAGTGGATGGCCATGGAAGATGAGCTTGATAGCTTCAATTTGATAGGTTCCATGGCTTTAAACAAAGCGTTCCCATGAGATTGGCCAAACAGGAAATGGAGATATAGACATTGAATTGAGCAAAATAAAGAAAGATATAACTTAGAAGATTGCTAGTTACCTTTGTTATCTCTGGAGACTTTGAACCTTAAAACTGGAGAAGACAAGAAAACATAGAAACCAGAGTGCGAGAACTGAGACTGAGAGAAAACTTGAGGGAGGGGGGCAGCTGGGTTTGACCTGGCCTCTAGAGTTGGAAGAAAAGTTCATATTTATACTGTTTTTTGTTTCAATGGTGAATGAACTAGTTCAATCATACTATTAAAATCAAGACCGAACCAATTGTTTTATTTTTATTTTTTAATAGGTTAATTCTTTCTTTTTTTTTTTCAGTTCAATCTTTCCCAATAATTTTTTTTGTTTTCTTGATTTAATCAGTTTTTCAAAAAAATTTGCTTACCCTACTTTCTCTACATGAAAGCAAAAGCATTTCTACAGCATTCCAGTTGCGCATCTAGTAATCTTACAATCAAAACAATCACACAAAATTACAACTGTCATCAATTTCACACAGCTAACTAATAGTTCCCAAAGTGTTCTGATCTTCCAAGCATGAACGACTTGAGCTTGAGTTCTAAATTAAAGATTTTCTCCTATGAACAAATTTCATCCCCTGCCAGGAGTACAAACATCTGCAGCAGTTATCTCCCAAATGCTGAATGAATTTCTTCGCCATTCAGAAGCTTAACACCTTGAACCCCAATAGTTCTGTAACCCAAAATCTCCACGAAAAGAGCAATCACTGTTCTGACAATCACTGAACCTGCATCGAAACCATTGTCCACTAGAAAACCAGATGCCTAGAACAGAGCAATCAACCTTGTTAAGAATTTATTATCCAACGATCTTACAAACCGAAGATAATTCTTAAATTATTTGCAGGGAACACAACCTCCGGGTAAGAATTACATAGTTACTTTCTTTGAGCAGGGAAGCATGGTTCCCCTTACCTAGACGCATCAAACAAGTAATGGCTTGGCACTGTTGTTGCAGAGGATGGTTGAAACTTGATATTTTTGTTTATTGCAGTATGTGGCAGCGAGTCACTGCTTTAAAGTTTCATAAGGTGTTCACAGAGGCACTGCCTAAAAATGCAAATGCGAATCCAAATTATTCAATCTATGGTTTTTATGCTATAAAAATGACATAATAAGGCCCTCACCCACCCGCCCCTTCAAACAGTAAAAGTGGAGAACAGAATCCAAATTGATTGATTGAATCACATTCACAATCCTATGCAAATTTCAAATATAAAGGATAACAATACAAAATTCAGACAAGTAACTAAAGGACAGGGCTTCTGCAAAAGTACCTGATACGAGTAGTTAATAACATGTGCCAAATCATAGCCAAGAACTGACAGATATTTGATGTGGCTCCACTCCACAAAAACAAAGTAACCCCATTAAAGATGTTGAAATATCTCCCTCACATTTACAAGTAACCACATAAAATAAGCAGAGATAGCACCATATTTAAACATAATGGAGAATCCCCATGAAATCTCTGAGGTAGCTATGGCACTTGACTTGAGACTGCTCCTCAAGGTTCACCTTTACAGGAAACATGAAATTCATCTCATCACATAGTTCCAGCAATGCCAAGACCAAGCTCCTCTTTTCCTGTCTATGGTACTTGGTTTCTCATTGTTGACCTATATGCTACACCTTTCATTGTGATCCATGCATGGCAACCAAGTCGGCAGGTCTATAAATGTGTTTTAATCATTGTCAAAACGACTTGTGGATAATTATACAGCAGTGGGCTTCTGTACTGTAAACACTGGTCCTGTATTTAATGGAAGGAGGCTCCAATAGGAACCTTGACTGTCAATACAACAGCTCTGCCATTTGATTCTATAAGATCCTACTGGAAAATGACAAACATCAAGAAGGCAATTTGAAAACCCTTTCCTTGCATCGATTAGATCAAAACACACAAATCCAGTAATAATCTCATCAGAATCAATGTCTTTTTCCCTGCCACGTTTACTGTTACTAGTCTTCTTTGTACACTCTGTTACATGATGAAACAATTTTTCATTCATTTGAATCAAGTTGTCAGTGTCCAAAGGTCCATTTTCCCACAGAAATTGCCCCTTGGTTTCTCCATTTTCCTTGCACTCTTGAAAAGACATACTAGAATAAAGGACACAATAAGACCTGGTGACTACGAATGGAAGATCTGGCGGCAGATTTCTTAATTGAAGACAAAGATTCAGCGATAAGTTGAAGCCTGGCAAGACAGACAACTGATTCGAGTTTCTGGTATCTGCATTGAAGACAAAGAGCTCTGACCCGATGCAAGGCCTGAATTTTAATGTCAAAGTCAAATGTTAGAACCGATGACATGGGTGCAAGAATTAAACTAAGGAAAGGAATTTTCAAACATGGAAGTTATTCCACTTGTCCTAGAGTTCATTTAATGAAAAAGGATCCACTAAAAGTGAAATTAAATTCTGCCAACAATCACAGTTCTTTGGATAAGAAGATAGCAAACTGATCATTAAGGAGCAATTAAAAGATAAGAAAGACCTCGGGAAAATGGAAGAATCCACTCTTCCACAAACCTGAAGCAGCTTATAGAGGGAGAAGAATAGGTGAAATCATATGGTTAACATACAAGTCTTTTGGGTTTTCCATAAGACCTTCATGAGCAAGTAAGAAACAATCAGTTAAAAACTGGTGTGTCTCAGAAACCATTAAGCTAAAGAAGATCTCTGCTGCCTCGTGGTTTGCCATACATATTATCAAAAAGAAAAAGGAAAAAGGAAATTTTCAAGATAAATGAACAAATATCACCTTGTGTATTAAGGGTAGCAAAAGAGCATTAGAGTTGACACTCACATGCTCTGGAAGGAAGAGGAGAAATAAAAATAGATAATTACTGTGGAAAAACATGAGGAGCATACCTTATTTTAAAGAAATATGTTGGCACTTGAAAAGGGATGCGCATCCACTTCGTGATAGTGTTCAAGAGAAGTTGGAAACCATCCTTGGTAACTTGGGAGAGAATCTCCTCATTTTTCTTTCTATTTGCCTCTTCTTTTAATGCAACAATGCCAGCAACAATATAATTGCAAACATCAAGAATATCTCTTTCTTCACCACTAATGTTCAATCTTTGACTTCTAGATTGGTGAAAATTATCATTAGGCTGTACACCAACACCTAAAACCAAGCACAGATGTGAAATTGTATCTTGGTCCAAGTGCCATAATCGCCTAATTAAATTTCGCACCAGCATTCCTTGTAAATAGTGCTTGGAGTTTTCCGTATCACAAGGCATTAAAATTTCATTCGCAAGCTGGTCTGAAATTGAAATAGCAAATCCAGTAGCAAAAGCCAACAGCAAACAACTTAATGCAAGTGTAGAAATGATCTTTGAACTTCTGCTGTCCATTCCAATGAAAGACATGGAAATTAAATCATATTCCTGCACCAGCCTGTTCAACCGGAAAGATGATTGAGTAATTTGTCGCAAAGAGTTGAGATACTCATCTTTTTTCTCACCCTTTCTACTGTTGCTAATACTGTCCTCACTAAGTGGGGTGGCACCCAAGACTTTAACAACATCCGCCATAGTTCCTAGAAGTTCCACCCTTATAGCTAAAAACCATCTCTGGAAACAGAATGATTTATCGGATGTGACAATGGATTCTAATGTTTTCCTTGAAGAACAAAGTCCATGATGAGCCTGACGAAGCATTTCAGTATAATTAGGGTCACAGATATTCTCAACAGCACCTTGACCAAGTTCATCAGAAAAGTCCTGGAAAAACATAACTGGAAATTCATTCATCTTTGACCGATCTGCCAAACTGAAACCCCATTGTGTTATGGGATAGAACTGGAATTTACTCTCAGTTTGAGCAAATTGAGTTAATGATTTCAGCCAGCAAGAGCAGGATCCAGACTGAACCTTACTTGTTAGTTGCTCAAATACAAATGCAGCTGTGATCCATGCTCCCTGACATGCTGCAAATGTCCCAGCTTTATAAGCAGACCAGTTATCCCTCTCTGTCAACAGTTTTTTTGCACAATCAAGGGTGAAAAATTCACGCTCAACCAACTCACTACAAAGTGAACAATTCAAGTTGCTATCAGGATTGCAACTTTCCTTCTTGTTATGAACTACATAACTCCACATGGAATGAGAGTGCAGCAGTATGGAGTACATTATAAGTACATACCAATGAAATAAACCGCAGCGATGCACAGACTGAACTAAAAGCTTTACTTTGTCAACTAATTGGGTGGTGATGGCACCAGCTTCATTCATAATTTCAACGCAACTAACAGAAAATTTATGGACATAATATGCCAGCTTCAAACTAATGCCCACATTTTCTCCTTTAAAGTCAAAAACCTCTGGAACTGATAAACTTTCTTGCCTTATAACTATGTTGCCTTCATGTACATCCACAAGATACTCAATAAATAACCTAACTTTATCCAGTACCGAGACACCCAGATCTGGATGTTCTCTAACCAAAGAAAGTAAAAGACTGAGCAGGCTTTGAACTTCCTGAAGGACTCCTGCACCAGCCTGGCAGAGAACTAACAATGGCTTCACCAGCAAAATAACCCGATCAATAATTATGGAGATGGTTCGTGTTAGCAGAGGAGAGAAAGAATTCCCACCAGATTCCATTTCAGCTCTTCTGCTGAGCTTCATTGATAAATCTGCTTGAACATGTATGGCTAGAAGGCTCTTTGACATAATAGAAGACTCAGCTGAATTCTCAATGGTAGTCAAAAGAGGAGATAATTCAAGCATGTTGTCTTGAGGTAGATTATGTAGTCTATATAAAAGCATCTGCAATTAAATAATGTCTCAAAGAAAATACCAAATGCCAAATCATTACTTGAAAGATTGGATTCAGAAATGACCTTATGCAGAATTTGTAAAGCTTCGCATTGCATGGATAATGGAAGGTCAGCTTCGTCTACAATTCTGGAAAATGTTTTGATTCCATGTGCACTGACAGAAGAGTAAACAACTCCTCTCATAAATATGAAGTGAAGGCATCTTAAAGCTGTTGCTTGAAATAGCAAATCTTTCTCTTGGCTAAGGAACGGTAAAAGCAAATCCACCTGTTAACAGATGGCAAAACTACTTACAAATGAAGTAACCATTATACTTCTCAATAATAATAAGAAAATAAATTTTACTTGATTGCATAGAAAACTTAAGCTGCATAAAGCTATCACAGCATGATGGAAGAAGAATAAATTCTGTGGGTGATAAATTAGTAGAGAAATATATCATTATTCTGAATGTAATTTGGCCTCTAGGCTATAGTTTTTCCCAAGTAAAAGCCAAACAAGGTATTAAAAGTGTATAATAATACAAGTTTGCAATAAACTAGAGAAAAAAATACCGAACCAAACAAAATCACCCATAATTCGCCAAGGAGATTCAAACAAGTACCTGTTCCAATAATAGAAGGGTTGATTTCGATGCAAGTTTTGTGAGAGAAACCAGCATTGTAACCACAAGGTCTTCTTCCAAAGAGTCTAACAACTTTAGGCCTGTCTGTAGCAGACCAATAGTTAGTATTATTTTATAAACTCCGAGAAACAGATTCACATGTACAACACTGACAAGCAATCTTGACTGAATGAGTTATTAGCGCATAAAATCATTCCATAAGTGCACTAAGTTGCATCACACCATGATATGTAAATTCTGTATTATCAGTAAATCACTAAGGTACACTGGTGACCAGGTATTTCTTCCTTAAATCTTCATCCAATAGCTCTTATATGCTAAGAGGTTACATTCAATACATATGTGAACTTAATTCAAGTTTGTTAATCTGATAAGGAGCAAAGTATTAACATGCAGTTCAGATGAGGGAAAAAATCAGAATAACAGTAACAAGATTGCATCAACCAACATTCAAAAATGGGCATGCTTTCGATTAAAACCACATCAAAATTTTAAAAAAAAATAGTATATAGTCAAAAAGTTGAATATTTTTGTAATATTTGTTCTGTATTATAATCTTTATTTATAAAATCCACTATAGGTGACTTTTAATGATATTGTTTGGTGAACAAAAACATGTGGAAGATCATCCAAACTTCCTAAATTTACTACATGCATAAATGTCTTTTTTATCAAACAATATAACTAGATTCAATTGTAGTGAGTCATCCAAACTTTCTAAATATAACACGTATAAAGCTCCACAGAGAGCTATATATTCACTATTACTTGGAACAACAAACTACAAGCTCACTACATTGTCTAGAACAACAAAGCAAACATGTATGTTCTGATATGAAATTGGATGAGAAGAGACTTAAAACCTTGTAGGCTCTACTTGCAACAGAATATGAGGGCCCCATTTTAGCAAAAACTCGTGTTCCAGCTAATCTTATGGTCAACAATGTTTCAGATGAAGTGACCATATTAACCAACATCTCTAAGACAACAGGGACAAAGTCACCTGCCAACTCACAAAAGCAACCTGCAGCAAATAATGACGCCTGTACCTGCAGAAAGAAAAGAATGAAGGCCAGTTACACTGTATGATAAAGAGAATCCTTCAATTAAAATAGCAAACACCCAGCGAGAAACCACAGTGGCATAGCAGAAACAAGCAATCACAAACTTAAAATTTTCACAACAGACATAATACTGACCTCACCTGCAAAACATCAGAGGAGATCATACTGGAAAGTATGAGGTATCGTATATGAGCGCTGTCTTTTGCAAAAGGAGCCCAACAGCCACAGAGAGCCAATGCCAAGGCCTTTGAATCAACATCTCCGGTATCAAAAACTATTTTAACTCTTTTCAGAAGTTCCACATGATTTTGCACCCTGTCCTTTGACAAAATCCCTCTATACTGTCTACCTTTCATTTTCTTATTATCACGGCTCTTGAGCTCCATCAAGAAAACCTTTACTATAGAAACCCTTGTTTCTCTGTCACCAAACCTGAATGCATCAGCAAGCCGTAATAGAATTGTATTGGCAAAGAGCCTATCCTCTCCTGTAACTAACCCAAACATGTTATAAACTGCCATAGTTGGTTTGGGTTCTTTACTCCACTCCTGAATTCTTTTGCCAATTCGTTGTATGCCCTCAATAGCTTGTCCTAAAACATGGCAAAACTCTTTCAATTACCATTTACTCAATATCCCTCTAATGAATTTGCATAAATTCAAACTTTTTGAAGCATCAGCAACTCCAAGTTAACATACAGATTATTAAAAATAGAGTAAAAGTGTATACTTACCAGGTTTTTTAGAGCGAAGGGCCTTCTCAAGCTCAATGCTCCATTCCATAGCACAAGCTGCAGAAATCCTCTCCATTTTTGCTTGCTAGAGATGAATTTTGCAACAAATTCAAGAATCTATCAATTCCATGCCTCTTCCTTCTTAAAAATAGAAGGAAAAAAACCCTAAACCCTAAATGACCAAATTTGTTTACTAAATTGGAACTTGATGGTAGCGATGTAAGACTAATGCTAGAGCTTAAGAAGCAATTTTAAGCAAACATGTAATATCGCAGAGAAACGAAAGGCCATAGAGGACTGAAAATTCTGACCTTCAGAAACGATGCTCTGATAGCGGTCGACGGCGGGGTGTGCGAACAGTGTGACTGCGCGTGATCAGTCGAGGGTGCGTAAGGAGCGTATATATAAATTATAATGAGAGAGCGCGGGGCGCTTCAAGAATCTAAGATCCAATTGTTGAGAACTAATGGGCTATTAAAGGAAAAGCCCAGTTAAGTATCACTATGAACAGATGGGGCCCATTATCGAGGAGTTCTAGGATGGAACGGCCCATTTTGTTTTCTTTCAAGTAAGTGCTGGATAATTATTCATATTTAGTTTTTGATAATAATAGTTACATTTTTAAGATTCTTTAAAAGAAAAAAATTAATTTAAATTAAATCATAAAATTAATTTTAAAATATCAAGAATAAAAATAAATTTTGACCTTGGTTCTAGTGATATATTATTAGAAATTTTATATATGTAAAAACCCTGTAAATATTTTCGTTGAAGAAATATCCACCCGGGCAAGTGCAAGCAATGTCATTCCAAATCATGCAAGTAAGAGTTTAATTTCTGACAACGGCAGATTTGTGGAGCAATTGCAAGATTGAAAGAAGAAGGACTACGGTGAAAAATGGAAGAAACGGGTGGTAGTTTCAAAATTGGTGTAAAAATTTCATTTTTGGTCCTTAAGCTTTTTAAATTATAAATTTGTGGTCCCTCTATTCTTCTAAAATTCAATATATTTAAACCATTCAATAATCATGATGTATATTTTTAAAAAAATAAATATATTTCTTAGTTAATTTTTTTATTTTGTATTATTATATTCTTTTAGGTTTTTTCTTATATTCAATAGTTTTTTATTTTATTTTTCCTATTTATTATTATTAGGGCTTTCTAGTTTTTTTTTCTATATAAAAGATTGCAATAGTCTTGTAGCAATTAAGACATGGGGAATAAGAAATAAATATGTTGGGTGTCTCTCCCATAATTACGGTATTTTTTACCTACGAGGGGTTTGACTTGTAATAAACCCTTATCCTATGATTCCTAGTGGTTTTGGTTGGAGATCGCAGATGACATGTATTATAGTTCGATGATTTCTAGTGATTAGTTGTTGTGTATTATTTAATAATCATGGTTGGAAGAGGTAATAAAGTAGGGTGTGCTTATGCAGGAAGGGATGTAGAGGTTCTCCCTTGAAAGAAAAAAAAAAAAAACATCCATGAAATAATGTTATTTATGTACAAGACCTAGTGTGTTGTTTTTGTTTGCATTAGTTTCTATTATTAAAAATCTTAATGATAAGACCCACGATTGAGTGGCCCGTATAAAGATATCGTATTAGGAATCCACAATGAAATAGTATGTATAAAGATATTATATTAAGATCTATAACGGAAAGGCTCGCATGAAGATGTTAAGGATCCACAATAAAATGTGTCATACATAAAAAAAAGAAAAAACATTAGTGACGGAGGATAGTTTTCAATTAAGATTTGAACCGGAAAACAACTTCCTTCATCCAAGAGACTAATAGAGAAGCTTTTATGGGAAAATAATATTTTTCTTAGTTAATTTTATTTTTTTATTATCTATTATTATGCTTTTCTATTTTTTTTTTATAGAGAATAATTTTTTTATTTTATCTTTTCCATACCCTGTTATTGGAGTTTTCTGATTATATATATATATAGGCAAGGCTAATACAACATATAAAGGGTTGTAATATATAGAAAGGGTTGTGAAACATAGATAAATAAAAATTAAATATTTTGATATTTTTTTCATATAATTTTGTAGTATTTTTTTATCTTTCAAAGATTTTGAATTGTCTTCGCTCCTTTTACCTGAACCGTAATATTGTTTTGGCACTTTTTGTAAGTGGGTTTTGATAATAATTTTTTCCTTCTCTTTAGGCCTGGCTTTGAAAGACGCCCGGACTCGATCATGGTTTTTCTCCAAAAGGAAAGGTCATGCATGCTTCTGCAGTATATTGCAGTGCAAAATCTGGGGGATTGCACAAACACAACTTCACTTCAAACCCACTATAAAAAGGCAGAGCCTTTGTTTACAAGAAAGAGGCTAAAACTAGAGAGCTTCAGGAAGAAAACAGATGTGGGTGTCGATTGAGCCATGGGCTCATCAACGAATGGCAGAATCTTTGTAGCCTGCAAATTGAGCATTTTATGAAAGAACTTAATGTTGACCCTGAAAACTGAGAACTGAGAAATGCAAGGCAGATAAGAATCTCGTCCTAGGAAAGTTAGAACCGCAGCAATGCGCAATGCAACATTGCTTGGAAGCTAAATTAAACATGAGCATAAATTAAATTTTCACTGCTTCTATTGGCCTCTTCCCTTCCTGATAGTACTGAAAGTACTTGCTGACATAATCTTGCACCTTCTTGTATAATCTCGGCCTCGTCTCACTGACTGCCCCATCCACAGGTTCAATGTCGTTGTCTGGGTCTGGAGAACAGAACACAGCCACGGAAGTCCTCTCCCTTTCTGAATTTGTCACTACTCTGTGGACTGGGCTCTTGAAAAACCCATTGCTCATTACCTATGTATGCCATTCATAACTAGTTACAGTTAGCAGTGAACTCCCATGAATTAATTTCATACTTCAGGCTTAAGGCATGAAATACTAGTAGCAGAGAGTCTATTGTCTAAAATGTTTCTCAGTCTGGAGTTTACTATTCATCTTCGTTTTTCCTTAAGAAATGTATCTATGCAAGGAGTTCTATATATAAATTGAATGCATGCTGATGATGAGACAAATCTGTAATTTACCTCTGATTGATCACCAACATTAATAAGAAGAGCATGAGGAAGCTGGATAGGAACTCTAAACCATTGATCATCTTTAAGGAACTGAAGCCCTTCGACTTCTTTGTCTTGCAGGACGATGGTGATTGCTGATCCATCTGCGTGTGGTTTCAGGCCAAGAGATCGGTCAGGCCTCGGACAGGGAGGAAAGAAGTTGAATCTGGCCTGCATTAATGCCCTTTCTCCGTACTTGTCCAGAAAGCAGTTGTCTTCCAAGTTTAATGACCTTGCCATGGCTTTGAGAACAACTTCAACTATCACCTTTAACTTTGTGGTATATTCTTGCAAAATTTCCCTGCAAGCTCAAGATTTATTTCATATTTTTATCTTGTCATTATAGGAGGTGATTTCCATACATGGACCAATTTCCATACATGGTCATAAATGGTTGGATTAAACTGTACATGGAGCGATTTCCATACATGGTCATATATGGTTGGATTAACCATTATCTTTATAATCTTCAGGTAGCATGGTTAACATACCTAAAAATTTCAGGTTTTTCAGGCCAAAATTTGAACTGTCGCTGATCTTCTGGGCTTACTATAAGATATAATCTGTCTGTCCAATCAAGTATTTGATCTTCTGAAAGGATCATGTCATTTCCATAACCTTCTGTGCTATCAACTGCTCTGGAGTACTTCAACTTCTCTTCCATTGGAAGTGCAAAGAACTGCGCAGTAACTGAACGTACTTGGTCCAAGAATACACCAGTGATTCCATGATTTATTGACTGGAACAAATAACCCAGCTCTTGAGAAAAAAAAAATTATAGAACATAGCTTGTCAAACTAAGATCCTGATTTCAATATCTAGTATATGAGCATGGTCACAAGAAAGTAGTTGGATTCAAGAAGAGTATTTGAAAAACAAACCATAAAGCAGCCACATGAGATGAGAGCTGAGTGGAGTTTTTCAACTTCCTCTCTGCTTGTTGACGGAGATGTGAGGCGGCTTATATCAATAACTGGCATCTCCAACACTGGAAGAGAACGGTCTAGGACTCCATTAACACCATCTTCATAGAAATAATTTCCAGGAGGTTCTTCGTTGTTCATGACCAACTCTTGGACAGATTTTGATTTTGATTCTATTTTGGTAGGAAAAAGATTATCAGCCATACTTTTCCAGACACTGAGATCACGCTTGATTTTGATAGCTGAACAGATGATATTAATTTATGGTTGCCTTCTAACTTGAACAGGAAACAAGAGAGAGAGAGTTCGAACTAAACTCAAGTCCCTATGTATAGAAATACGTTCGTAGAACTTTAAAAGAAAATTGTCTAGTAAATAAACCAAAAGATTTACAGGAATTCACTCTCTGTTTTGTCCTAGATCTTGAGATGAGTTAAATAGTTCAAAAGCGAGGCTTGAGTAGAGTTGACAGGGAAGGTTTGGCTGGGAGAGTTGGCCAATTTGCAGCCATAAAAAGGACTAGATGAACCAAATCACTACAATAAAAAAAAAAAAAAAAAAAGAGAAGGCAGGCACTATCGAGTGATGAATTCATAATTGTCGGTAAAGGTCATTGAGCAACGTTAAATATTTTTTATCAAATTGATGTTAACTCTTTTCAGTAGTTGAGTATTTTTGCTAAGTAGAAGCTTGACTATTATGAACAGTTATTTCAGACATGCCACGCATTATTCTACTCCTGGAAACCCCTGCTCTTGTTTTGTTTAAAAAACATTAGCAGCAGGTGCTTGAGATGAGCCAAATTTAGTAACTCAATTGTTGGGTTTGTTTTAGATTATGGGTCTGAGAAAAAAAAAATCAATGTATTTAGTTTTAGGTAAGATTTATTCATGAGTGCTTCAATTCTCTATATTTTGGTGGTTATAGAATATAAAGTGAGTTTTTTATAACTTGTGTGTTTAGAATTGAAGAAATGATAGGTAATTTAATGAGTATCAATTATTTTTTTTTAAATTTTATGTTTAAATTGAAAATTTGAAAAAAATTAATTTTGTGTGGAATTGATAATAATTAAATGTATTAATTTAGGTTGAATAAATTTGAATTAAAAAATGACAAATAATTAGTTGGTTCCAATTAGTTTTAGTCAATTTAAAATTTAAGAAAAAATAAATTAATATGTAATTGATCACAAGGTATTAATTGATTTTATTTATTCTTGAATTGGATAAATAATTGATAGTTAGTTGAAACCTGATATGTTTTATTATCATTTTAGTATTGTAAGTTATTAGTTCTAAATTTTACTTTACAAAATTGTGTGCTATTTGATTGAATTGATTTGTTTGGTTAGTTATATTAGGGTGATAATCTTTTTTAATCTAAAAAATTATTGCTATTAATATATTATTTATAGTTTTTAAAAATAATGAATAATTATTATTGAATGTATTGAGAGTCAAGTGATTGATTGTATTGGAAAGATTTTTTTAAAGGGGTTAAAGGTTTTGTTAATTTTATATTTTCTAAAAATAGTAATTTTGTACTTTCTAATCAAAAGATATCTTATTAATTCGAATCAAAAGATATCTTATTAATCCGAGTAAAAAAATTTAATATTTTGTGTCACTAAAAATGAAGTTAAAGTTGACATTGATGAATTAAATGTAATATTAAGTAATAATTTACATGGAAAAGCATATAAAAATGATCAGATAGAGAATAAAAATAACAGAAAAGATGATGTTGGACATAATGATAATAAAAATAAAAGGAAGGATTTGGATTAAAAGATAATGAATTAATTTAGATGTCTTTCATTGTATAACAATATTAAAAATGTGTAAATGTGTAAGATATTTATTGATGTTTTATAATGTATTATATTTATATTTGTTGTGAGTTTTTTTAACTTAAGTAAAAAAGTTTGTGTATGGAATTTTATATATTTTATTTTTGTGTATTATTTATATGAAACACATCTTTGGATAAATATCCAATGTGAAATTTGTAAAAGATAAATTTTAGAGATGTTTTTTTTTGTTATTGTGAGTATATAATTATTGGTTTGTGGATCATAATAAACAAAAAAGAAATTGAAATCTTTGGTAAAATTGCTGGAATCAATATTTCATCGGCTATTCTGTTGGAAATTCTACAGGAATGTTACTATCAATTATTGAGCGTTTGGTAAAACTTACAAAATATATAACAACTCAATGATGGAATTGTTGACGGAATATTTTTTTAGAGAAAATAAACACTGATGGAAGTTCTGCGGGAAATAGAAGGTAAAAGCTGATTTTTAGACGTGAATATTCCATAGGCAATTCAAATCGCCGACGGAAAAAAACACTGACGAGTTAGTTTACTACGGTTGTATTTCTTGCCGGTTCTACCGGCAATTCAAATTACCAACAGAATATTTCGGTTCTACTGGTTGACTTTACATATGAGCATGTGGAATGATGGGAACTCTAAACCACTCGTTGCTTTCAGGAATTGAAGACCTTCCACTTCTTTGTCTTGCAAGAGGAAGGTAACTGCCGATGCATCTGCATGAGGCTTAACGCCAAGAATTCGATCAGGCCTTGGACATGGAGGATAGAAGTTGAACCTTGCAGTCACAAGTGGCTGTTCTCCATACTGGTCTAGAAAGCAGCCTTCCTCCAAGTTCCATGACCTCGCTATGGCTCCAAGGAGAAAGTCAATTGTATCTTATATCGAGTGTCTTGTTGACTCATTTGTAGAGTCAACTGAGAAATATTTTCCCTCTAGCTAGATGTTTACAAGCGTAATTTTTAACACAATGAGAGCTGAGTGGAGTTTTTCAACTTCCTCTCTGCTTGTTGACGGAGATGTGAGGCGGCTTGTATCAATAACTGGGATCTCCAACACTGGAAGAGAACTGTCTAGGACTCCATTAACACCATCTTCATAGAAATATTTTCCAGGCGGTTCTTCACTGTTCCTGACCACCTCTTGGACAGATTTTGATTTTGATTCTAATTTGGTAGGACAAAGATTATCAGCCATGATTTTGCAGATCACGCTTTATTTTGATAGCTGTGCAGATGATATTTATGGTTACCTTCTAACTTGAACAGGAAACAAAAGAAAGAGAGTTCGAACTAAACTTAGCCGTTATGGATAGCTATACGTACCATGGAGTTTTCTGCTGTTCCAATTCAGAGGCAGTGACCTGCTCTATCCAAACATGAGTGTGGTGAAGGATGTGTCCACGGAACTATTGAGGAGCTAGAGGTCATTGGGATGGTGACATTGTTCATAGGTTTAAGGCAGGAAAGCTGGAAAGTACTATTGGGTGTCTGTGGCTCCTTTCATTGGTTTTATCTGCTGTTTCTTGTCTGGAAGGAAGTGGCTCTGCGATATCATGTTTGTCTTATTATCTACTTTTTGTCTTCCACGATATTAATTTACTAATTAATCCTAGGAAACTTCTTTTCAGACTTTCAGCAATCATCTCTGTTGGGGAGATTCGCTTTGGAGTTTTCAGGTGTTGAGAGAGAATTCCAGATGAAGTGCCATTGTTGTGATTCCGAGTGTACAGGTCAGCCATTATCTTATTAGTTGGACTGAGCTGCATGGACAACCTGATTTCCAAGAGAGGCACAGAAAATAGATATTTTTTGTTAGCTTATTCGCATTTTTCTATCTGCTTCTCTTTTCCTCTTTCCAATTCCTTAATGGTCAGGCTGTAAGTCCTTACTTTATTGGATGAATCTCAAGATTGCTCCAACAATGAGCTTTTTCTCACCAATCTTCATCTGATAAATCCAGGCGAGACAACAAGCACCACAGAACAACAAATAAACAAGGACTGCAGTCGTTCTTTGCCTAAGCTTATTGAACATTGTTTTAACACACACACACACACACACACACAATAGTTCTTTAATTACAGATGGAAAAGATCAAATCTTTACTGCTTCTATTGGCCGCTTCCCTTGTTGGTAGTATTGAAAGTAGATACTAACATAATCTTTCACCTTCTTGTATAAACTTGGCCTCGTTTCGCTGATCAGCTGATCTGCTGGTTTGATTTCATTATCTGACTCAGGAATGCAGAATACAGCCAGAGTGTTCCTCTCCCTTTCTGTGTTTGTCACCACCCTGTGTACTGGGCTCTTGAATATTCCATTGCTCATTATCTGTGTGTATCATTTCATGCCAGATATGCAAGGGTCAATTATGAACTATACTAGTATCATTGCCTAAAATATTCTAAAGCACAAGCCAAACCTATTCTGTGAGACTTCTTGTCTAAATCTTGTGAAGGGAAACATGAATAATTAAAGCTAAAATTGGGGAAAGAATTTACTGTTCTATGTCATTCACTTCTGCTAACAAGAACAAAGAGCACTTCAAGTAATAGGATTTACCTCTACTTGATCTCCGACATTGACTAGAAGAGCATGTGGAATGATGGGAACTCTAAACCACTCGTTGTCTTTCAGGAATTGAAGACCTTCCACTTCTTTGTCTTGCAAGAGGAAGGTAACTGCTGAAGCATCTGCATGAGGCTTAACGCCAAGAATTCGATCAGGCCTTGGACATGGAGGATAGAAGTTAAACCTTGCAGTCACAAGTGGTTGTTCTCCATACTGGTCTAGAAAGCAGCTTTCCTCCAAGTTCAATGACCTCGCCATGGCTCTAAGGAGAAGGTCATTTGTCTCTTGTAACTTCACGGTGTATTCATGTAGGGTTTCCCTGCAGCAACGGTTAAGAACAAGGTTAGCATGTACTTATCAAAATCTTATTAATGCATTGGATGGTTATCAGCTGTAAGTTCAACCAACTCCATCGCTGCAACTCAGTAGATATGTCCATTCTTCTTTTAACATTGTGAAAATTCACTGAATAATTTGGTAATGTAATTTAATTACCTAAAATCTTTAGGATTTTCGGGCCAAAATTTGATCTTTCTCTGGTCTTCTGGGCTAATGGTAAGATACAATCGATCAGTCCAGTCAACTGTTTGGTGGTCTGAAAGAATCATGTCATTTCCATACCCTTCAATGCTGTCAGCTTCTCTGGAGTATTTCTGCTTCTCTTCCATCGGAAATCCGAAGAATTGCTTGCTAACTTCACGAATTTTGTCTAAAAAGGAACTCGTCATTCCATGATTTATTACCTAAAACATCAAAATAAACTCTGATTATATCGCAAGAGTAATGCTAGTTATACACATGGAAGCATATTGTAATCTAAAATCTGGGTTGTATCCATAGTTATTCAAGTTTTTATTATATTTTGTTATCAAATAGAAACCAGAATGCATAAAGCCCTAAACTTGACTAGAATACTCAATCCAGATAGTTTGAAATAGAGAATGATAACAATTCATTAATCCAGTTGATCAGTGTCAATCGAATCTTGGGCTTTCACAACATTTCTTTGACCATCTTTAATGCTCAAATCATATTGAAACAGACATTGATCAAGAGTAGAACAGGGAATTATCAGTAGTAAGAGTGAGTTTAGAAAAGTAAGGAGAAGGACCTGAAAGCAGCCCCATGAGCTGAGAGCTAATTTAAGCTTCTCAAGTTCTTGGGCACTGGTTAATGGAGAAGTAAGGAGACCAAGATCAACAACTGGGATTTCAATTAAAGGAACAGGAGCATCAAGGACTCCAGCATCATTTCCTTTAGAGAAATACTTCACTGGTGGTTCTTGTCCATTGGTAGCCATTTCTTGGACTGAATTTGATATCAACTCTGCCATGGCAGCCATGTTATCTCACCCGCAGCTGCAGAAAACTACTTGCTTTAGTCGCAGTAAAGGTGGTTTTATCAAATAGGGTTTTTTCTTCGACTGAATTTCAGCAGTTCATGTGGATTGTACAGCAAAGAAAGATTTGGACTTGTCTGCTATTTAGGATCCATTCAATTCAAATTTGATCTATTATGAAGCTGATGCGTGCAATGAGCTCTTTTTTGTTCTCTTTCTGGTAGCTGTAGTCAAAGATTGGAGGATGGCGGCCATAATTCCAGCCCCTTCAATTAAGTCAACATGATTTTGTAGTCCCAGGTCACTATGTGATCTGTTAACGGAAGCGAAGGTCAACTATGCTTTATGCTTTTTATAATTTAAATTTTTTTAAGATTTAAAATAGGGGAAATATTTAATATTTATTTATTTAAGTCAATTTTTTAAAAGGATGCTATAATTTTTTATATAAAAAAATAAACTAGTAATATTGAATTGAAAAAATGAACTAAGAAAATTATTATTTATAAATATAAAAAAAAAAACTAAAAAAAAATGATACATAATAGAAAAAAATATAAAAAATATAATTAACATAAAAATATATCTATTTTTCTAGAAAAAATCTTATTAGTGTTCTCATGTTGAAATAAATTTGTGCTTGAATTTAGACCTTAATAAAAAAAAAACTATTATCTATAAGAAGATTTTTTTCACGGACCATTCCATCATGAATTCATAAAATAATATTTTTGTACTAATTAAGATATCCAATAACATTAACCAACATAGATAGAAACAAAACATTAGGATGTTTTTTTTTTTTTTTTTTTTTTTTTTGGAGAAAACCTAATCATTCTTCTGACATGAGCACATTCTATTCTATTACATCATCTAACCATCAGGAATGGTTAAGCTCTAAAACACGTCCTCTATAATTTCCATTCAAAACCACTAATTAACGCAAGTAATAGCAAAAAATAATAAAGTTAGTTGTAAGTTAAAACTCTCAAAAATTAACCATTTAGGTGGTGACTTAGTGGTAAGAGTTTGGGACCAAGAGGTTTGCTTCCTCTGTGGTCTCATGTTCGAGCCCTGTGGTTGCTCATATGATGGTCACTGGATGCTTGCATGGTCGTTAACTTCAAGGCCCGTGGGATTAGTCGAGGTGCGCGCAAGCTGGCCCGGACACCCACGTTAAACTAAAAAAAAAAAAACTCTCAAAAATTAAAAAAAAAATACATCATAACTATAAAGAAAACATCCAAAATATTCAATTTTTATTAATGCAAGTCTAACAAGCTAAAAAGCTAGTACAATTCTTTATACAATTAACTAAAAAAAATTATCTATTTTACTACCATTTTATTTTCCTTTAAGAAAGAGGCTCGAGTTCAAGACCTTTAAGGGGATGGAAAGAGGAGGATAGATGTTAGTTGAGCTACGAGCTCATTGACAGCTGAATAAATAAAAGGACCTCATCAGCAAAAATGCAATTGCAGCTATTGCAGCTAGTGCAGCTGCACCATTATTATGTTTTTCAGGAAAAGGAGAAAAAAAAAAGCAAGATAATGTTGTTTTCTTCTGGTCATCTTTTTATCGCTTAGCTACACTCTGATCACAGGATGATCTTATAAGCTGCACGCGCTTGTGACCTAACCCATAAGGATTATTTTAATGGTGAGTAAAATATTGTAAGCAAGTTGCAACTACACTACAGGAAATTAAGGAATCTTATTTGTAGATTTAGCTCTGGCCTATGTCTCCTCCTTTCCTTTACACAGATCACTGAAATGCCTGTTACTTTCAGCCTGAAACACAGGCGAAAGATGAACTTACTATTGACAGAACTAGCTGAAGCCCATGAACTGGAAAAACCACCTCCGACAGACGGCAACGGGAGCTTACTTTTACTGTGCCAAGTGCTCTCTTCCCATTTATTGGAAGCGCTCAAACTTGATACATAGCAGCATAATTTCTCAACATCCTCTATTGTACCGAAGCCTTTTCTCTTCTACCGACCCTGAGCTGGTTCTATAAACTCCACTTGTGAAACGATGTGTGTGTGTATATATAAATATATATACTGATCGTTAACAAGTATTCCGTTGTCGTCCAGCGGTTAGGATATCTGGCTTTCACCCAGGAGACCCGGGTTCGATTCCCGGCAACGGAATTCCTTTTGGTTGTCAAACAGGTTTATTTTATATTTTGCCCCCTTGATTTCTGTATTATCTCAATTTCACCCAAAACTTCGGTAGCCTTTCCAATTGCTACCTTCCATAGTTCCATTTCCATCCATTTTCGTCCAAATTTTAATTTGGAACCCTGTAAGAATATAGGTAAATTTTATTTTCCCCCCCTGAGGTTTTTGAAATATCTAAATCTCACATAAGAAATATTAAAAACTGATAAAATTTCTTTAAAAGAAACAGAAAAATCAGTTAAAAGTTTTTTTTTTCTAGGAAAACAAATTACATGTTCAATATATGAGAATGAATTTATAGAATCCTATAAACAAGATAGGTAAATCTTGATTTATTTCATCCATGGTTTTTGAAATACATAAATCTCACCTAAATATACTAAAAACTTTAGAAATTAAAAAAAAGTCTTTAAAAAATATATATTTTTCTTGAAAAACAAATTGAATAAGGTTGTCACACATGACTTTAATTCTTAATTTTATCATTGTGCATTTCTCTTCAAGTAATTTTCTTCTATAAAAAATTTATAATTTCTTAAATAAATTAACTCAAACACTAACCTAAATAGACTAAAAAACTTAAAAATAAAGAAAAAACAAACTAGAAAAAATAAAATTATTAAGTATGATATTTAATTTCTTATGCTAAACAGAAAACAAATAAAAATAATTAAAAAACACAAATAATTTTTTTAAATTTTTTTTATCTCGCATCAGTATTTCCGAATTAAAAAGAACTTCTTCTCAAGTTTAATTTATTTTTTTCTTGATCCAATAAAAAATTATATATATCAAACCTGTAAAATATATATTCTAACCATAAGCCATAAACTAACATGTAATTCAGCAAAAGAACTCCAATCTTGATTGCAATCGCCATTGACCTCTCCTTTCCGTTTTCATTTCTACAAAATTTAAAAGATAAAAATAAAATAAAATCAACCCTTGTTTTTTAAAATTAGGGTGAGCTAAAAACCGAAAAATCGATTGAACCGAGAAAATCGAAAAAAATATAATCGAAAAAACCGAACCGTAAAAAAAAACCGATTAAACCGATTAAAATTTTGAAAAAACTGACCGGTTCGATTCGGTTTTGGTTTTATAAGACTGAAACCGAAAAAACCAAACCGAACCTAAATCGAAAAATACCGGAAAAAACCAAGCCAAACCGAACCAAACTGAAAAAACTGAGCCAAACCAAAAAAACCGAGCCAAACCGGTTTGAACCGGTTTTTATCCTAAAAAACTAGACCGAACTGAAACCGGTTGGTTTGAACCGGTTTTAGTTCGGATTCGGTTTTTTTAAAAAAATAAATTCAGTTTGGTTATTTTTTTTTTATAAAAACCAAACCGAACCAAAAATAATGACTCCTACTTAAAACACATTCTATAATCTCAGATTAAAAAAAAAACAAATCTCGATAAAAAAAAAAAAAAAACAATTAAGGATTACCCCTAAACATAAGATAAAACTAAAGGTCTCACTTTTCTTCTAAAATGTCATCTTAATCAACCGCTAACCAAGATTCAGTTTAAGGTTTTGTTCTAATAAAATTATATTATTATAACAAGAAAAACCTCGAAAAAGTACTACATCCATATAATTAATGGACCCTTAAGAAGTTTGTCTACAAAACTCTCACGGTAAATATAAAACTCTTTGCAAATGAAAAAAAAATACTTTGACAAATAATTTTTTAACTAATTAATATTTAAATTAATAAATTATTAATTTATTTAATTAATAAACTTTCAAGGTTATAAGAGTATTAATTTTCAAAGATTTAATTGTATATTTTACTTAAATCTTGATATGGATAAATTGATTGACATGTATATATGATAATAACATTGTAAAGTTTTTTTTTTATGTAATTAGGTTAAAAATGTTTTAAATGCTATTATTCTTGAAAACTTATTATGTAGTATTTTTGAGAAAATAAGAAAAAACCAGAATATTTTTTATAAGAATTCAAATGATGGTAGAATAAGTTACAAAAACGAGAAATAAATGATAGAGAAATCAAATATTGTTTAAAGACATTCCAATATATTAATGCTTAAATAAATATTAATTTAAAATTATAAAAATATTTATCAACACTTAATATTATTAAATAATTTATTATGAATTGCTATTTCACTTTTATGAATAAGAGAAAATAACAAAAATCACTTGCAGAATATTTTACATAACTAATAGTAAAAAATGTAGTATGCGATAGCTACCCGACAAAGGTGGGTCCCACTAACAAACAACAGCCACAAGTCATTCCTCCGTGGCCACCCCAAGTCCTTGCAAATGATATGCCAAGCTTTCTGCAATGGCTTCCTCTGACAAGAAGTCAATGGACATAAACATAATGCTTACTCTTTCCTCTCTTTATATTGTCTTCACTTACGAAAATTACAGTTCTTTCTTCGTCCCTCAAGAGAAAATAAAATGGCAAACTTAACACTCAAAGCAAAGAGCTTTTGCTCTCTCTCACACAACACAAACACACAAACCTCAGTCTTCAAAACAACCACCTCATTCAAGAACAATTCTTTAAATTTCCTTCACTCTGGAAACAGCTTGAAGTTCAGGGTTTGGTGTGGTGTTAAAGAGAAAGAGAACGTGAAAGAAGGTGAGAGGGTCCCTGATGTACTCGCTGGACTAAAAAAAGCTGATGAGTTGGACCCCAAGAGGGGTTCAAGTTTGGATTTTGAGCAGAGATTGGGGGATGATAGTGGGTCTAGTGAGGTGGGTTTTGATTGGAAATGGCCTCCATGGAAGAATATCCCTCTGAGATATAAGCTTATTGGCACTACATCACTTGCCTTTGTTATTTGTAATATGGACAAGGTAAGTAGTGGTATTTTTGGTCTAATTTGATATGTTCATATGCCTTGGTTTCTGTTAGTTTTAAACTAAGAATAGTGATTTTTTAATGGTGCTGCTAATACTTGGTTACTTGTCTTGTGTTTGTGGCTAACGTATGTTTTGATGAATTTGCTAAATTGGGTAGGTGAACTTGAGTGTTGCAATAATTCCTATGTCTCACCAATTTGGATGGAATGCATCAACGGCTGGGCTAGTGCAATCATCCTTCTTTTGGGGTTATGCTTTGAGCCAATTACCAGGAGGTTGGCTTGCTAAGATTTTTGGTGGGAGGTTAGTTCCTCATGGCTTGCTGTATTTACAATGTCTTTCACATTAGAGGAATAGGTCATTTTTCCCATCAATAAACTATTTTTATAGGCTCCGGCAATGGGAGACCACTTATTTAAGCTCCAGTAATGGATTTATTACTTGGAAGCATGTGGAGGGTGAGGTCATATTAGTATCTTTCAGTGCAAGATTTTACCTTGAGCTATTTAACTTCTTCTCCCATGCACTTACTTACACTGGTCAAGTAATGCTAACTTCTTCTCTTGATTGAGATCTAGTTGAATGATCTTCTATGTTTGATTATGGGCCAAATGATGTTCCTGATCACAATAAGTTTAGCCAAGAATTGAACATATCAGGGAAAGAAAAGGATTTATATAGCTGATTTAATGAGTTGGCATTAATGTTTTGGGCTGAGTTGTTTAAGTCGAGTGCTATTTCTAATTTTACAAGCTTAAATTGCCTTAATAAAGGTGGAGGTTGTTCTGATTTGACAAAAAATCAATATCAGGTCTCTGCATTCCATCAATTTATTTGCTCTATTCAAGTAGTCCTCCCTTAAGATTTAGAGAAATATTCTTTCCACTCGACTGTGATCCTGACTTCTGCTAATCGATGCAAATACTATGCTTCATTTCCATTAGACTTTCTAAACTCTAAATGCTACACCTTAACTGTAGCATTTTGGGAATATGAACTGCATACACTTTCATTACGACTGTAGATTTCATACTTATTTCATCCCCTCCAGTGCTTAAATGTACAACTGTTTACATTTTTTATGTTTGCACAAGTAATTTTTTCCGCTCAATGTAACCGAATGCTTGATCCATGATTACCCTATCCACTAAAGCAGTAAAAATCTATATGTTTTCGGAAATATGGCTGACTCCACTTGGGCAGTTCATGGTTTTGATGGTTACACTAGGTCTCTTTGAAGTTGGAGGGTAATAGGTTTTTCTTTCACCTGTCTTCTGGGTCTGGTGCATTTTGTGCTATACATGCCTCATGCCTTTATTATTATTATTATTATTATTATGCAGAAAAGTTCTTCAGATTGGAGTATTGACATGGTCAGTGGCTACAGCACTTCTTCCTTTTCTTGCTGGATATATGCCCGGATTTGTGTTGTCAAGGGTTTTGGTATGTGCAGCTTCCTCCCATACTCCATATGTTGAGCAAGTATTTCTATCCAACTTGTACGCACCTTTTCATGAATCTGCAACTCATTACTAGTTAAATATGCATCATAAACATTTGTGATAGTTTAGAGATTCTCCCTTACTGAATTAGTCTCTGTCTCTCTCTATCTTTTCATATTACTCTTATGCATTTTTCTTTGACGTTCCTTCAGTTAATGTTGAATTGCATAAGTTGTTTCGTGTATCTCATTGAGTATTTCTCTTATGTGTTCCAAATCTAGGTTGGAATAGGAGAAGGAGTTTCCCCCTCTGCAGCAACTGACCTCATTGCCAGGCATGTATGACATCCAAAGCTCTATAGGAGCATGTTTTAGTGGACCTTTTAGATAGTATCTGGCTAAACATAATCATCCATTTCTATGTTTGTGTTGGGTATTTGGTTTTCATGTGTTTCAATTGGACTAGTATTCCTTCGTGCTTTTTCTTAGTTTTTCCTATAGTCATGTTCATGAACAGGTTGCATTCTTTTTCATTATTATATAAATTGGTAGTCTCATGGAAAACTTCTTAAAGATTTCATTATGGAAATATTTGGAAGCTAACTTTTCTGTGTGGAGCTTTAGGACTATTTCTGTGGTTTATGGAGTGTCCTGCTCACCTTGAACAATTTATTTATGTACAATAATAATCAGTTAAATGTGTATATCAATTCATGTTTCAACATAGAGACTTATGTTTCCTATCTCTGTATTTTAAGTTTTTTCTTGGCTTTCTTCTGTTTCATATTAACTTATTATCTGTCTCAGACTTGTCGTAGGCTGTGTCCTGTTTTCTTGTTCTCCGCTATTGAAATTATGCTTTTTGGCTTGTTAAAACTGCAAACTCGTTGACTGCAGTGCCCTATGGCTTACTTTCTTACATTGTACATTCTTTTATACTGCCAGCATGTCATTGGGATAAAGCCAATTTCTGATGAAGAGCTAGTGTAGAGTTCTTTTCTCCTTTTGATTTGCATTGACCAACACTGCATGCAGGTCGATACCTTTGGAAGAGCGATCACGAGCTGTAGCATTTGTCTTTGGGGGACTAAGTGTAGGAAGTGTTACAGGGTATGTTTTGTTTAATTTGGTGTGTGATAGCAACAATTTTTTCTATTGAGGAAACTGCTTGCCTCTTAATTTGAGTCACCCAGAATGTTAACTGTAGAAATGTCATATTCAGCTTATTGACTTGTGTGATTATCGATAAGTAGAGAAACTATTTACAACTTTACATCTTCCTGTGAAATTGCACCTAAAAGGAATCAGTGTGTGAGGTCCTAAACATATTTAATCGACAAATTTATGCTATTATGACTATTTTCTTCTTTCTGTGTCTGTTTTGTTTAAGTTAAAGTGCGTTCCTGGTTTCATTTGCTGGTATTTTCTAACATTTTTAAAGTTCTTGCAGGCTTCTTTTAGCTCCTCCGCTTATTCAAAATTTTGGTTGGGCATCTGTATTTTATATATTTGGCTTTCTTGGGGTGGCCTGGTAAGTATCTGTCCCTAATCTCATGGATTTCAATGCTTACCTGCTTCTGCCTTGAACTAAAGGAAATTACACTTTTATGATACCCATAAAGGCTTTTGTTTTCATGTTAAATACAAGATAATATTTCATGGCTTTTTGGTCCACTTTGGTTCTGAACTGACTGATCAATTGTTTATTTGATTATATTCAGCTTTTTAAGTTGCTAGTATTAACAACTGACTAAGAGTTGATTTTATAATTTTGGCAACACCAAAAATTATGAAGGTTTTTGGGGTTTCAATATCTTGAAGAGGGACAGGCTTCATTCGCTGCCAAACCTACTTCACGTGAGCACTTTACTTGTATTGATTTTTATTATTCTAGATTTGATGAATAAAGCTTCTGAGTTTATTGGTATGTAGATGATGATTAGTTGACCACTTGTGTGTGATTTTCCAAATCATATGGTGTCTTCTTTTGCATCTCTTTTTGCATGCTGATAATGCCTTATTCTGCTCTGCCTTTCTGATAAAATTATATGGTTAGTCTACCTGACATTGCACATATGAAAAATATTTTGCCTAATTTATACATATTTAGCAATTCACAGCGGAAGATATAAAACAAATTTAAGCTAAAGGAGTCACATTTCTGAAACACCCTAATGTTTAGGGAGCCTTGTATAACTGTTCATATATTGAGTTGCAAGAGAATAACCCACTTTATATTCCAAATATCATTTTGATCATAAAAATATGTCCTCCATATTGTTCAAAACATGCTTAGTATCTCATTTCAGCTGCGTATACTTTTACTGCTCAATATTGTTGCCTTGGAGACCATCTTGAAAATTCATCTCATCTTTTCCACTAGAAGGATGATACCTGAAGAAAAAGTCTTGTTCTAGAGGCTGGAGAGAAAACTTCTAATTGGACTTAGTGTATTATTTTTAAACCAGTAGCATGTTTCCCCAAGTGTTCAGCTGACTTTCTATGCCCAACTGCAGTATTGACCTTTCATTGGAGGTTATCCTAGGTAAGGCTCAATTCTTAGGTGATGTGCTGATATGAACTAAATAAAAATAATTTGTTGTAAAATTGCTGTTTGTCTTTGTGTTCCCTTCCTCTTATTCATAAGTGCACTTTTCCTTGATATGTTTGACAGGGTCCCAAACTATCTATTCGGAAAAATCATCAAGTAATGCTCTTGCAGAGTTGGGTGGCTCACTGAAGGTACAACGCTTTCTTCTTTTTCTTTGTTCTCCTATATAATATTAGAAACTGTAAGGATGGAGAAGGTGCTGATTGAGAAATTGAATGTATCTTAAATGCAACATTTCTTGAAGAGTGGCATGTTTCACTGATTTGTCAAGTTAAACCCAAGTAACTAGGCTTAAGGGTCATTCAATACTCTAATACTCGATGGCAAAAGTGAATAGATCTGCCTGAGTTCCAGCATCATATGTTTACTGATATTCATAACTAAATGGTTAGAACCATAGTTCTCCAGGAAGTGCTATTCTCTCAGATATTCTTGATTGTTCTCTCATGAGTTTAAATATGTATAGCATACAAGTGAAGTCTCCTGAGGGAAAGTACCAGTCCTCACTAAAGTATGAAATTGTGAGGAAATTTAGGAAGTTTATTGTTTTCAAAATTATTGTGAACTGTGTATAATACCTGATTTTGAAATTAAGGACCTTCCCTTAAAAAATGTTTTAACCATTTGCGCTTACTTTTCTTAGTGTCTCTATTGTGACAGGATGTTCCATGGAAGGCATTTTTCCAAACCCCAGCTGTATGGGCAATGATATATGCTCACTTTTGTGGAAGTTGGGGTCATTATACTTGTTTATCTTGGCTTCCTTCTTATTTTAGGTATCTTTTCAGTTCTACTCTCTGAATTTCTTTGCTCATTCTGGAAAAAGAGAATTTAGCAACTGCTATATCAATGTCTTCAATGTGCCTGCCATTATGGCTGTAATGCAAAGAAACCTAACTTTCAATGGAAATGCCGTGCAGTGAGGAGCTGAGCCTGAATTTGACAGAAGCTGCATGGGTAAGTTTGAAGATCTATGATTGTCTTTCTCTCACTTTAGTCGAGTATAGCACTCAAATTGCATGAACAAGGAAGAATGATTACCTTCAAGTTTGATGTACATTAAATTTTTGCATCTTTGAAATGAATGTGGGAAGTCATACTTGCTAAAAATAAAGAACTCCGTTGTACAAGAAATCACACATTTCAACATCTCATTTATTGTTATCGGTATCCTATTTACCATGTACATAGAACTAGTTTGAAATCATCCATCTACAAGCATCTTTTGATGCGAAAAATTGTTATAGAGACATGCTGGTGCTATAACGCGCCAGAAACTAGGGTATATTATGGTACCATACCACGAAGGTGTTCATTTTTACCTGTGAGGGATTGATCTTCCTTGCAGTAATTGAGATAACATGTTGTAATCTGAAATTGAGTACAGTATGAATGTTTTATCCTAAATTTTTATGGTAATTTGACTGGTCAGGTCCCTGAGGACTTGAACTTTACATGCAATACTATTGAAGCACTGGTGATAACACTTGAACTTGGGACTACCATGTCAGTCCAACGAGTCTGAACATTGGATAGCGATCAATCTTTTGATTTTTTAACTGCAATTAGAACATTTGACACTTTATTTTCCTATGAAGTAACTATCAACAATTTCAGGTTTCTATCCTTCCTCCCTTGGCTTCAGTTTTCGTGACTAGCATTGCCGCACAGCTTGCTGACAAGTTAATTTCCAATGGAGTTGAAATCACTACGGTCTGCAAAACCAAACGTCTATTGTTATAGTTCTACACTTCTATAATCATCATCTTGTCAGAAACTCTTCACTGTGTCAACAAGCTTGACCTTTTTGACCTTGCAGGTGAGAAAGATTTGCCAAACAATTGCCTTTTTGTCTCCTGCTCTTTGCATGACTCTCTCCTCTGTGGATCTAGGATTGCCTCCCTGGGAGATTGTGGGGATTCTCACTGCTGGCTTAGCCCTCTCAAGCTTTGCCTTGTCTGGTAGTGGAGTACTTGAGAACTCTTTTAATTCATTTTATGTGTAGGAACGTATTGACTTGTGCTAGGTTAATTTCTAATTCAAAGTTTTATCATTTTTGCAGGACTTTACTGTACGCATCAAGATATGTCTCCTGAATATGCAAGTATACTTTTGGTATGTAAGCCTACAAATCCTAGATTTTGTTGCATATGCTATGCATTTTCTAATCGGCCTCCTGTATAGATTGATAGTAGGTTTCATTAGCACGTGCCTCACTCTCACTTGACTTAAAATCAATTCAGCACATGGTTCCTGAATTATGTGCATCATTATTTATGACATGGAGAAATGATACCCAGTCACTCAATAATATCTTTTGCAAGGCGGAGTTGGTTTTAGTGTGAAAGTGCAAAGCAGAAAAGAGAGAAAAAAAACTATGCTGATTCACTGCAATTAATGGTTTTGTTCATGGATCTGTCATCCTTTTTTTCCAGATAGCCACTTCTCCAATTAAGGTTGATCCCAGGACAGGAATTCTAATTTTGTCATAAATCCCTTTTTTACATGGATTTTGGTCCTATCATCAATGAGTATTTGTCCATGTCTGCCTTCAGATTATTCAGGAAATTATGCAAAGTTGTAATGAACTGGCAGTTCTAGATTAAACTTTCGTGAAACATTCTTGTGTCAATGTTTCTAATTTTAGCTCCAGGTCAAGTACATAATTCATTCATTTGGATCCATCTTGACTACTGTAAGCTTGCCACCGTTTTAAGGCCTTTGCTTGAATTTGTAAAGCAAAAATAACTTCCTTTTAACCATGTTGATCTTTTTTTTTTCTTTTCAATTTTATTATGCAGGGCATTACCAACACTGTCGGAGCAATACCTGGAATTGTAGGGATTCCCTTGACTGGTTATCTACTAGATACAACTCATTCATGGAGTGTAAGTTACCTCTTGACCACTTTTAAGTTTTAATATATGTACTTCTTTGGACAGGTTTCTATATTAACTTCTCCCAAGTAATTTTTTATTCCTTGTATTTTTACCATGCAGATTGCATTGTTCGTTCCATCAATTTTCTTTTACTTGACCGGTACCATTGTATGGTTGGCATTTGCCAGCAGCAAGCCTACAAACTTTTCCAACACGGATTGACTTTGGATGGATATTCTTGGATGAAGCATCCAAATTAGAGAACACACCATTGAATATGTTGTTCATTAAACTTCTTTTCATAGCATTTGGTGGAAATTACCTCATCTCCTATAGTTAGCTTCTTCATTTGTATATTGATACCAAGTGTAATCTACTAAACATAATGCATGGTTGACCTTGTGGTCTTGGGTGGCCACCAACATGTAATTGACATGCTTGTTGTCCTACTGTGTTTTAAGGCTCGCGTTTTATGGTATGCCTTGGAATGCTCAAAAACTTTGTGATACCAATCTCTCTTATCTACCGCGTGATAAATAAATTAAAAAAAAGTGTCCTGGGGCAGTTCATTCCTGTAGGACGAGCAGCGCACACTGCAGAAAAGAAATTTATGCTATGTGCTTGCAATTACAAGGGACACTGGTTTTCTTTTAAAGAAGAATGAAAACTATGGCTTCCCAATTTACCAAAACAATTTTCATTGTATTATTCACCAAGAAAGAATGTAGCATTTACTGCTTGTATTCTGTCTTATTTGATCAATCACTATACACTATATGGAACTAATTTCAGTTCCATTAAGTGCTACCACCTAACTGCAAGCAGGGAGAACATATGACATTTGAACGAATACAATAGAGAAAGGAGCAACCATTATCGGCTTTGATGAATTTACAAGTAGTGGCTCGAAGGAAGGTATGTCCCCGGATGAATTTACTGTTAAAATGTTCCCATTGAGTAGCATTATTCGGCTGTGTAAATCTCCATCTTTTGCTGTTAGATGGTATTCTTCTCTTGTTATCTCACTTGTGGATCCTTCAAGCAGTCGAATGACCTTTGTTTCATGAGACCTGTGAGTCTTGTGTTTACGGTGCAATCCCAAAGTGCTGTTGAATTTTACATTGACATCAACAGTCGTGCTACTGTCAAGGTTGATTAGTAGTAATGTGATCCCCTTCTGCAAGATCATGAATCTAATTAGATCATAAAGCTCTCTGCTTGTGTGATGATTGTGTTGTGGAACTTACAGATTGTTTTGCGCAATGAGTATATGCACGAATTTTTTTCGTTCCAGAAAAGCTGGTTGATAGAACATTTCTTCCCATTAAGCGGTGCCAAAGAAGAGCACTGCATTGAAGAAAGCAAAACATTAGAATTTCTGAGAGACCTTATTACTGAATATGAGATTCCAGAGTGGGAAACAAGAGGTTTCATCTTGGTATGAAGCCAACTTGGTTGAAAAAATTCAATTCATAATAAGCATAGATACCTCTCTTTTGGAAAATTATCACTAATTTAATCCTCTACCTATTTCAAAACTTAATCCTCTTTCTTCTTGCAGACAAATGAATTTCTTAAGAATTGCCATGATATTGGAAAGATAATTCACTGCACCTCTTCATTTCTATCCTGCTATCTAATTTTTCAGAGCAACCTGCCAGTATCGGTAATTTTCGAATACCTGTAGTAATCCGGATTTGGAACAAAAGTAGTAGTGTTGAGTAAACCATAATTGCCACCAATCAATGACTGTCTGCAGTACGTTTTTGTATCATAAGATGATGCCATCCCAAGCTGATCCAAATACCTGTTTTGACATCCCTGGACTTAGAATCCACAACAGAAAAGCTGGAGTTTTTTTAACATAAATTTTGACCTCCCTTACCAGAAACTAAACACGAATGCATTGGTAACAAGGTTACGGCCACTGTTGTAAGCCCCTCCTGATTCACCAACCCATGCAACTGCTGAAGTTGCAGAACTCTTGAGAGTGCTTTGGAGGCTATTGAAGGTCCTAGCCTCACCATCAAGATAGGATGGGTTAAGGATCTTTTCAATGAGATGTGTATCAACTCCTGCACCAAAAGAGGATATAATCATGTCAAGTTAGACCTATTGTCCAAGGTGTGAGACCACAGAAGTCAGGTCGTTTTCTTCAAAGAGATACCTGGACCAAGATTGTATATGTGGTGGGTGATAGCATCTACAGAATTGCCTGTTTTATCTACAAACTCTTTGAACCAATTTGCATCATAGAATCCTCCAGGTGCTATAACTAGCGGTTTCGGTTCAATGCTGCTGTAAATCTTTTTCACTATGTTATACAGGGAAATTGTATCAGAAGCATACTGAGCTGCTGCAACTCTTGTTCCAACACCACTCCCACATAATTCATTTCCTGATCAGCAGAAAAGGACTTGTTGTAGGTTTGGATAAATTAATCTCAGCAAAATATAAACTGATCGTAGTTAGTTCACATTTCCTTATAGTCAATAAAGCAATGATACTTTCATGGATTTCATGAAACATCAATCATTAGCATCAACGACGAGAAAGCATTGGAGGGTGTTCTTACCGAGCTCCCAGCCATAAATAGAGTAGTTCTTCTTGACAGTATAGCTTATAAATGATTCTGCATTAGAGTAGTTCCAAGCTCCTACTGCAGAACCATCAGATTTCATGGATCGGCCAGTGAGAGCATTTAACCCAAATATAATTTCAGCCCTGAATTTGCAAAATTAAGAGGACGTTCAGCTGCTAGAAATTGTAAAGTAAGGTTAACAGGAAACAGAAGAGAACATCGTTGTTACCCAGATTTCTTGAAAAAGGCATTAAGTTCATCCCATCTATACATTGGTAAGCAACCCTGAGTGAAACCAAACATCTCCCTGGTGTTTTTGACAAATTGGACACAAGGTTGCTTATTATCTTCGGTGTCATAAATGACCTTATCTTGCAAAGTGCCCCCTATTCTGATTTTCAATGGCGAAAAAGCTGGACCATAGTGCCAAAAAAAGAGAGGCAATTAGGACTCTGAAAAGCATTAAAAAGAGTTCTGGCCAACAAGAAGAAGAAAAGGTTGCTTTGGTTCAAAGGGCTCTCAGTCTCTCACCCTTTATGGCATTTAACAAGATGCTGTTGTTAAGATCCTGCATGAGAGAACATAAAAAAAATTCTAAAAGATTAAATATTTAGAGAATAACTTCTTGAAATTTTAAAGAACAACTCTGTATCTAATAGTAAAATGCCAGTTAAGTTTTGATAAGTGCAGGACAGGACGAGCATTTCAAGTTCAGTTGCAACTATCAAACAACATATTTAGATATCTAATCCTAAAAAACAACCTCAGAAGCATGCTAAAATGAATCATTACCAGATTAATGAGAGAAGCATGATCCCAGCTGCATGTCCCATAATCACATTTCTCAGGTGGCCACCAATCTAAGGTGGCACAAATGGAATTTTCATCAATCTTTCCAATGGAAGATTTTCCATCTATGAAAACAGTTCCTTCAACAACACTGTTATTATCATTTCCAGCAACAGCACTTTGTGAACTCACAGAAATGAAGCAACAGCTAATGATACAGACCAGCAAGCACAGCCCCATTTGCCAGTTCTGCAAATAAATCATCTTTTTGGAAGCAAACACAAGTTCAAGATCCAAGGGTTTCTCTTTATATGTGTAAGGTAGCCATGAAAGTGGCAGAGGAAGTGTGGTTACTAGAGGTGAGCCACAGCAGGCTAGAGTTTAATAAAAGACATAAAATATTTAGATTTTCACAAGTAAGATACAGTTACCGTAGGGTAGAGATTGATTTTTAACTGTTTTTATTTTTAAAAATTTATTTTAAAATAATATTGTTTTTTATTTTTTAAATTTTATTATTAATATTAATATATTAAAACAATTTAAAAATACTAAAAAGATAATCTAAAGCTAAAAAAGAATTAAATCTTTTTTATTGGACGTTATAAAAGTGAATATGGTATAAAAGATGGGAAATTTATTGGTAATTATTTATACTTTGTTTGATTAGCAAATACTTAGCTTTTGGTATTCTATTCTTTAGCCTTTGGAACCTTGCTGGTTAGAATGATGAGAGGTTTGCTTCAGAGTGGGCCCTTGCTTTTGCTTTGCTTCGTGAAAGCAGCTAGTTGCCGATCAATTTTCCAAGGTGCCTCCCTGTGAAAGTGTGATCTTGGGACCCACTTGTTTGGTTAATTTCTTTTTTTCGAGTTTTTTTTTTAGATTTTTTCTAGGTTAAGGAAGTGTTTGATTTTTTTTTGGTTCTGTATGCTTTTTCAAGTTATTGTTTTGCATAATAAAATATTAAATTAATATTTTTAATGTTTTTTTATGATGTTAATGTAAAAAAATAAAAAAAATCTAAAAAAAAATATTATTTTAATGTATTTTCGATTGAAGAACATCATATACCACATTATCGAACACACACTTAATCAAAATTATTAAATTTAACTTGGCTCATGACTCGGTTGAGTTAATTTAAATTAACCTCGATAAAAATAATATTGTTTTAATATTTTTAAGTTGAAATGATTTGTTTTGGAAAAAAAATCAATTTAAATTTTAATCAAATAAATTAAATAGCATGTTGATTTACGGGTCAACTGGATTAAACCATGGCTAATTCTTGAGTCAATCCAAAGTGTGACGGTGAAGTTTAATTACTTTGGTTTTAATAGAGTCTAATCTTACATTAACTTTACATCTTGACAAGAAATATCGGTTTTTCTAGCATAAATTATAATACGTTTTTTCTGCTTGATATATATACACATTTTATTTTTGAAAAATCACTTGATATGCACATTATTAGAACAAAAATATACACTTTATACTGGTGTTTAAGCTTTGAATCATTCCCAAAGGAAGAAAGGATAGGTAGAGGAGAGGGGGAAACATAGAACAAGCTGGTGCATGTGATGTGAATACCTTAAAAGGTTACAAATATGTCAGTCATCCTGTTGTCCTAAGCTATTAATTTCCCTTTATTTTTATATTATGGGATAGGCAAAGCATCTGTCATGAGTCAAGACCTGGTGTCATGAGTCAAGATGACCTGGTGTCCAACGTCAGGCCATGACCTCCCCAGCAAGCCCCTGGCACCAATCTAGCTTGTTAGCAGCAGCAAAGTCCCAGGAGTAGAAGATCAAGATATCGCATAAAAAATGAAAGAATACAAGAAAAGCACCACTTCGGAGCGACGATCTGTATATAATTTGAACTTTAAGCTGTTGTTTTACATGAAAACTTTAATCCACCTTGAAAAATCGAAATGATCAGCAACTTCTCCTGTTACCCTGTGCATGTTGACTGGCCCACTTATATTTTTCGCCATGGCTGGTGTCGGGATAGCTCCGAGAGACACAGAATACAGAATGGGACGATTGAGCTTTTGCAGAACCTGAACAAGCGCACTCCATGTATCATCGTCTCTATCCAGAAAAGATTGAAGGCGTAAAATTTATGCAACAGAGAGTGCTGTATACCTCTCTAACACAAACGTTATTTCATCCACGTCCAAGTTATTACCAAATACACAATCATGTTTCACTGCAGATAAAAAAGAAGAAAAGAAGAAAAGAAATTATTAAAGCAAAGAAAGACTGACATGAAGCCACTAAAAAAAATATAGTGATTCATCATTCATGTACTTGTTTGTCATTTTCTGTACAGATCTCGAGAGTGTTTCTAAAAATCATCGGCTGGATGATGATGATGCCTGAGTGGGTACAGTGCAGGGCAGATAGAATTACAGTTATCGTATAGTATGTTACTTGCGACTCGCATGTCTGTAATTTTCATCTACAACTCAGTAAACCTGTTAAATCTTAATAATTTTTCCCTTTTTGGTTAGCTCACTTCATATTATACTAATGATTCTACAAACGAAACTCCCTCCTAGCACTTTTTTTTTTTAAAAAATTAATATAGATAATCGGATTAGTTTATACATACTAAATTTTACGGTTTTTAAAATTAATAACTACATAAATTTTTAATGATTCTGAAATTTATTAGATTCTAACTAATAATTTTTGAAAAATAAATTTAAAACTTGTAAGTAAAACAACATTTTCCACGATTCCTACACTCATTTCTTGTTTCTGAGCTGGAATTTCCAAATCTAGGTTGATTCCAAGCACATGCATGCATCACGTATCTTGACCATTGCAATAGACAATTAATTTAAATGGGTCTCTATTGCTCTATCGTTGTCCGGAACCCAGGAAAAAAACAAAGCCCCTGTCGGCATATGAATTTTGTGCCGCATAGAAAAAGGCTTAACAAAAAAGTAAAAGAAATGAAAAGAAAAGAAAAGAAAGGGCCTTTCACCACACGCCATAATTGAAATGGAGAGTTTGTCTTTCAGCTTTCTTTGACTGGTTTTAAATTTTAATTTAATTACAAGTTTAATGGAAACTTTTTGTGAACTCACCGTCTTTATATTAGGGGTAAGAGTAAACATAATGTATCATTCACTAAAAGCATAGTCTTAAAACTCTATCTAAAATTGACACCGAGTAAATCTCGGATTACAAGTCAATCAAATTAATTTAAATTAATTTGAGTTAATTTAATTTTTTTATTTAAAAAAAAACTAGTTTTTTCTGGCCGATTATATCGAGTCAATTCTTTTTTTATTTTTATTAAAATTCATTTTAATTTATATCATAAATCACATTGAATCAACCTGTCGGTAGTATTAATTTAAAATTGATGCCTAGAAGTCTACTTCATGGCATGCCTCCAAATTAGGGCTCCCAAAAGAGATAAACATGGTTAGTAGGTCCTTTTGGCTTAAGATTGCATTGATAATTAACCTTATATCTTGTATTCATTAGAACCTAGCCCTAGCTATTCTTCTTTCGTTTGGTTGGATATATACTTTATGTATCCATCGAAAGATTTGACCAATTTTTTAAGGAAGCAAAAGTCAAGAAACAAACAAATTGCTCTGGATAAGAATGCAATCGTCAAGCGGATCTGATTGGTAATGGAAAGATAGGAATGTCTGAGAAATCGCAAGAGAAAAAAAAAAAAAAAGCAGCCCCGGAGAGAGATATACCACAAGGAGTCCAAGACTTAGGCTTGAAGAAGATATCGAAACCCAGGCATAGAGAACAGGCCCATTGAGATGATCAAGCTCTCGGCTTTGCAAGATTTTTTTACCAACTCAAGAAAGGAAAGAAAACACATATGCTTCCCAAAGGATGTCCGGTGAATTATTGAGTTAATATGATAAATTTATGATTTGAAATCTAGTTAGAGCCTTGGCTTCACTATTTTTTTCTTTTAATAAATCTCATTCCGTTTTCAGATGCAATAAAATGGTAATTAGCATGAAGTGATGGTGAGGGTATTAAGCTAGTCTGTGACACTAAATATAGATAAGAAAACAAAATTATAATATTTATTTTTAATTTTATTAAAATAACATTGATTTAATTATTTTTTAATAAAATAACATATTTAAGTTTAGCACATCGAGTTGACGTTCTAATCCAACCAAGTTTCACAATTATAATATTTATTAACATGATCGTGAACTTTATAATTATTAGTATAAAAAAAATCTGACTCGAGAAAAGATCCGAGTCACTAGTTTAAAAAATCAATTTATATTTTATTTTTTATTATAAAATCTGACTCGAGAAAATATCCGAGTCACTTATTAAAAGAATCAATTTATATTGACTCAATTTTTTAAAAAAGATCAAAATTATATTGTTTTTATAAAAAAATAATAATAATAAAATTTTAAAAGTCAAGTTTTATTCTAGATTGAACCAGATTGCAAGTCGACTTGAATATTTTATCAAGTCAGGCTGAATTACTATTTATTCTATTTTCTTCAACTGGAACTAATTTAATCATAGGTCAATCGGATTTTAGACTAACCTTCCGGCCCATCCGAGTTTTATAAATAGGGATTTTATGGTAAGCCATTGTATTGCATGAGCTGCAAGTCGTCCACCTTAATAATTGGTACGTGGCAGGGCAAGTCGTCCAACTTAATAATTGGTATGTAGCATGACAAGTCGTCCACGATAAAACTTTCCCACCAGGCTTATTTCATTGAACTTGTTCTCAGATGCCAAACACATCCGCCTCTCCTTCTCTTTCCCTCAGCCAAAAATGCTAAGAAGAAAACCAACAAAAATCCAGGTCAAAATTGAAGACAAAGAAGAACTTGAAGAATCCCGAAAGCCCACCATCACCACCACAACCACTTCCTCCTCCACCACTGCCACCAGCACCTCATCTCTCCTCCACCTCCTTGACCACTCCAAACCTAACCCCTCTTCCAAATCCAACCGGATTGGCCTCTCCCCATAACCAAAAACCCCACAAAAATAAATAAATAAAATTTACCAAAAACCCACAAAAAAGATCGGAACTTTTTTGCAAAAAAATCCACAAAATAATTTAGCCCTTTATGGAGGTGGAGGTGAAATTGCGTCTGCTTGATGCAGTCAATCACAGTCGCTTAAAAGAAATCCTTTCACCATTTCACATAAAAAAACTTAACCAAAAAAATGTCTTTTTTGATTCTGCCAATGGCATTCTTGCTTCTCAAAGGGCAGTGCTTCGCTTGCGTTCATTCAGTAACAACAACGAAAAAACTCGTTGTGTTTTGTCTCTCAAGGCAAAGCCAATGCTGATCAATGGGGTGAGTCGTGTCGAGGAGGATGAGGAGGAAATAGATCCATTGACTGGGGAGCAATGTGTGGAGGAAGCAAGCAAGTTGAGGTTGACTGAGTCGAGGATTATTAAGAGGTGTAAAGATGAGTTTGGGATTGATGGGGAAATGGGTTTCGTGTGTTTAGGTGGGTTTGAGAATGTGAGGGATGTTTATGAGTGGAGAGGGTTGAAGTTGGAGGTTGATGAGAGTAAGTTTAGTTTTGGAGTGTGTTACGAGATTGAGTGTGAGAATGATGATCCTGAAAGAGTCAAGAGGGTACTTGAAGGGTTTTTGAAGGAGAATGGGATTGATTATAAGTACTCTGAGATGTCAAAGTTTGCGATTTTTCGAGCTGGGAAATTGCCTTAGTAAGTGAAAGATTAATTTTTGGACATGTTTTATTGTTCTTTTTGATGTATTGAATGATTCTTGATGTGAAAATGCTTCTTGTTGAATGTTTATCAGTCATTGTTCTTTTGGTTGTATTATTGTTGTTGCTTTAGATAATTGCACCGCGTACTTGATCAGTGGTTATTAAGTAATGAATGTAAGTTTGAATCTCTAACCATTGAGTGGTTATTGAATAGATGATTTTTGGTGTTATGAGAGGACTATTGCTTGCCGAATTATGGAGTTTGTATCTGTTTGATGGGTTTAAGATTTGCTTTGTGATTGTTAATGAGATCTAGCTTTATAGCTTTGCTCTGGGTAAATGTCAGAGCCTGAGAAATGTCAATGGCCACTGAAACCATTTATTATATGTTTTTTCTTATATTCTTTCATGTAACCTGGCTATGTTTTCTTGAAACTAGATGCCAGGTGACTGATTGTTCGACATTTCTTCATCATATTCATTGTCTGAGATTCAGGTGCCTGTTGCATGATGCATCTTCTACATTACTTGTTCAGAGAACATGTTCTAGTTTTCTTGATTAACATGTGGTTACTTTTTTCCCATACTGTTGATAATTGATTCTGTTTTGCAATTGTTATCACTCATTTTGATGACTTAGTTGGGCACCGTAAATAGATCTTCAATCTAATCTCAGCTGTCAGATTTTGTTGTGAACATGCTACTTGCAGCAAGATTTTTCTGTGATAACAGTGATGAGATGTAGTCACCACAGAACAACATAATTTTGCTTATATGCAGTGCTCTTTGCACTTAAAAACCAATATGTTTTAATATCCTCTGAATGAGTAGGGTTGGGATTCATGTGAGCTCATCCATATTTGCATTAAGTAAAAAGTTTTCACAAGCCATCTACTTCGACTCAGAAACCACTAAACAATTTGATCAACTGGTTTAGTTACTCACTTGCCTCCAAGGCAGTTTCTTTGCACTGTTCACCACTTTTACCAAGTCTAAAATCTGTTTCAGTTCTTACCTTGGGTTGTTTAGTTGTTCCATGTGGCTCTCGAAAGAGTTCATCAAGTTTATTACCATGCATTCTTGATCAACTTGCTAGCAACCAGACTACAATCACCCAGCGTGACTATTCTTTTGCATTTGATTGGTTTCTCCATACAGGAACTTGCATATTTTTCATGTTTATTGTTTTGCTTCTCATGTTTCTTAAATGGTGAGGAAAATTGCAGTGGTGGTGCATGTTTTAGTTAGCAAATGCAAGGTAGTTTGTATTCCTCTTTCTGCTCTAGCCATGCTTGTAAGTCCTCTGCACATTGTTTATCATGCCGCTCTTCCACTTACAAAGGGATAGTGTATTCATAACATTGTTTGAAAAGTTCATAAAGCAGCATGTTCTTTTGAGTAATATGCCATTCTCAAATTGCAACTATGATTAATCTTACAATAAGATTTTTGTTGATATTACTATGGTGATTTATCCGATTACTCATTCTTTTGCAGGTTATGTCAGCATATGCTTGAGTGCATCTTGCTCTTCCCCTGCAGCTGTACTCTCCACAGACGTCTATGCGGGCAATGAATTCTATTTTAATACTACTAGTTTGAATTAAACAGTAAATTATCTCTGTTCTGCAATGCAGTGATACAACTATGAATTTGAGATGTTTTCGTGGTCATCCATCACATGCAGATGGACCCTTTTATATATGAATTTTTTTTGTGTCGTATGTTTGTTGGTGTTTATCTACTTGCCCCGTCAAGGAACCGAGTTGTAAGATAGCATGCTAGACTATCGGATTCAATTCCAAGGATATTTTTCAAGATTCAAGAAGGGTTTATAAAACTGATGGAACAAAATCCTACAAAATACTCGAGTTTGAAGAATGTTATTGTTAAGTTTGGGCTCTTCAGTTGCAGAGAAATAATTGCTTGATATAATGCCAAGGGTCCTGGGCACAATTCGATTGTTGTTTTTGTATTTTAAAGATTGTTGTTTTTGTATTTTAAAAATGTTTTTAAAGGTTTTTTTGGTTTAAATGTTTTTTAGTATTTTTAAATTATTTTAATATATTAATATAAAAAAATAAATATTTTTTAAATAAATTATTTCGATGTATTTTTAAATAAATTTTTTTAAAAAAAGTAATCATATTAATATTTAGATTTAAATTATATAGTAATGAAGACATTATCCTCTAGAATGTTATGTTCACTCCAAACTAGTCTGAAAAGGTAGAATTCTATGACAGTCTCAGGCAGCATCCTTGTTGACCCAAAATGATCCATCAATAATATGTAAAAGAAGTCTCTAACCAAGAGTCCATGACTTCCTAGAGCCACTTCGTGCCATATGAGCCCAAGAACCCACTACTTCCTCGAGCCACTTCGTGCCATATTAGCCCAAGAACCCACCAGCACCACCTCCGGAGATCCATTAATGTTCATGTGCACAAGAACCACATAGTAGCACGTCCACGGAACGTGGATCTGTTATGTATAGAGTTTGGTCTTGCTTTATATGGTCTGTGTAGCCTGACTTTGTATAGTCAAAGATGGGACTGTGTGTGGCACAAGAGTTTGGTGGCGTGTATGGATTCTGACTACTTATTGTCTCTTTGGCGCGGTCTGCACGACTGTTTTTTTATCCTTCTTTCCCAACCAAGATTTAGATAGTATTGTTGGTTGGTTATAGGGTTTGGATTTTAAGGCGCAAGGAATGCACACCCGAGCATGTCTGGCCAGCTTCATGACATTTTTGTATCTGGTCACAAGAGTTTGGTGGCGTGTATGGATTCTGGGCTGGTGGGGCAGGGAGGTTCCGGGCTGGTGGAGATGGGATAATCTTGGCTGGTGGACCTGGGATTATTTAGTGGTTGTGGGAGAGGAAATTGGGGTGGCGGGCAAAATTTTGCAGCCGGTCCAGACTGATTCCACCGTGTTTGGGACGATCAACCATGCACAGCTAGCTTCCCCTAGGAGCAAATGCTAAGCACACAGAGACTAGAAACCTCATCTTGCATTTAGCTCTTTCCTTTTCTTTCTTTTTCAGGATGACTTGTCGTTTATTCATTTTCTTTTTCTATAACTTGGATTAATGTATTTAAAAATTAATATTTTCTTCATCATAGAGTCCATTAGAATGGGTGAGGATGATGCCATTAATCATCAAATAAGGGGAGGAAAACAAGAGTGATGTCTTGATTCCAGATTAGATATTAACTAATAATTAATGGCTTGTTCTTCGGGTCAATTATTTTTATTTAATCATCAATTTATTGATTTTGTTTTTTTCGTTTCTTTTTTGATGTGTCATGTGTGCGTTTTGTCGTGGAATTGGTGAAGTTTGTATTCTTCATTGTTAATTTCCTATGCATTGTTTACTTCTCCTTTTGTAATTTCTTTTTTTTTTAAAGCAAACTTTAGCAAAATTAATACACACACACATTGATTTATGTGAGATGTCTGGGCTAGTTTGTGCGCACCTTAATTAATCCTCACGAGCCCTAAAATTAACGATCAAGTAAGCTTCTAGTAACCATCAATATTGACAATCACGGAGCTCGAATTTGAGACCACAAGAGAAGCAAACCTCTTAATCACAAACTCTTACTATTAGACCACCAACAAGATGGTTATGTATATTAGATGCTGGACTATAAATTCTCTATTATAAACCTCTTAAATCTAAAAAATTAACCCAAGTCAATAATCAATTCGGTCTCTAATTTTATGAAAAAGGGGAAAGCAAATTATTCGAAGAAAACATCAATCCAAAAATAATTACACTAAATAGTTTATTGAATTATTTTTTTGATAGTTAAGGTTATTTTTCGTAAAAATAAAATAATTGAACTCGATTTCAATCTCAAAAATCAAAATTAAAAAAAACATATTATAAAATAAAAGCTAAGGTTCGTTTGATACTTGATTTGTTTGATTTTTTTAAAATAAAACTGAAAAAACCAAACAAATCAATTTAATTCAATTATTTAGTTCCATTAAAAAAATTAATTTGATTAGTATTTTTTTAATTTAAAACAAATTATTTGAACCGATACTAACTTTTAATAAAAGGGATCATTTCGATATTGTAAAAATCAGTTCATCTTTCCAAATTGATCATGTAAATTATGAGCCATGACATGCCTACAATTCAAACATTAATCATCAGAAGAAGAGGGAAGAACCAAATTAACAGTTGGATGAATTACAAAAACCTAATTAGTTCCCTCAGCTCATGATATAAAAATCGAAAATTAAGCCAGCTCTGAGAATCTAGAAGAAAAAAACAAGCTTTGATAGGCACATACATGATAATCAGGAGAGGCGTATTCAACACTTAGCTGTTATTCGAGGTCAACTGCAACTCGATGGCTACTAAAATAAAAGCCACTTTCCTGAGGGTCTAGTAGCCACTCGAGACCCTAACCCCTTCCCATGGTCAAGTAGCCAGTGATATTTTCATTTACTAATTAAACCAAGTTTTTATTTATTTATCTGTTTATTTATTTTATGCAATCTTAAATTCTCATATTTTATAATGTGATATAAGATATTTTTAAAAAAATATATTAAAATATTTTTTTTCAAATTTTTATCTTTGATATTAACACTTTAAAATCTATAAAAAATATTTTTTCATAATAAACACACTTTTAAAAATTACAAAAAAAACAAAAACCAAACCCACCACCATCTCAAGCGGGTTCTATTGCATATCTCTCTTAATTTCAAATTTATTTGTATCTCTCTCAATTTCGGTCAACTTGTTTTTTTGTTTTAGTCAACTTGTTTTTTGTTTTTTTTTCCTGGTAATAGTAGTATTTTGTACTAATATTATTTTAGATCCCCAATGTATCAACAAATTCATAATTAAATCCTCCACTTGCTTTAGTCAACAAGACTATTAAGTCGTGGCATGAAATTTACATGATTTCTTTCCCAGAAAAAACACTGTATTTTCTAAGATTTTCATTTTAGATAAAAAAAAACTCATAGGAATAACCTATTTTTTGATCCATAAGCCACAGTCGATGATCTTCATGACATCAAGACCTCCTCCAATGATCTTGAAATAAGTTAAAGATCTCTGTAACTCATGCACACCTCTTCCTATGATCTTGAAAGAAAAAAAAAATGATTGATTTTCCTTATCCGTGTAGGAGATTTAACGTTTTATTTCTTGGATAATGGAGGAGGAACCTGCCATCCTCTTGCGTGGAAATTTACAGGGCGAGGTGTTTAGATATTTCTCGACAGAGTAGGTAAGAATGGTAGGGTTGATTCCATTCTAAGAATAAAAAAATAAAGTCTCCTCCTTCCTCAAAATATATTCCTATTTTTTTTTTAAAAAAAAAAATTAGTATAATAAGTTAAAAATATAGAAAGAATAACATAGGATGAAAAAAATAGCAGAATATATATATATATATAAACATGATATTTATACCCTGTTGCTATTTAAAATAGTAATTTCTAAAAAAATTATATAAAATGAATAGAAAAGAAAAGAGATGAGAGAGAAAGAAAAAAAAACCTTCTAATACATACTGAAACTTTAATTACAATATCATCAGTATCATAATTGAAGCTTTGATTATAACATCACTAATATCCAGGTTTTTTTTTTCTATTTCTTTTTAGATCTTTTCATTTTTTTTTTATAAAAGTTGCTATTTTAAATACTAACAATTTATAAATGTCATGTTTTTCAATCATGATATTTACAAATTATATGATTTAACCAAAAAAAATTTATAATATATTATTTCAGTAATATTTTTTTAAAAAAGTGCTAATAAACCAAAATAGCCATTTTTTTAGAACAAGCAATTTTAAATTCCTCAAATCACCATCACTATATTTTAGTTTTTTTAATGAAAATTAATCAAAGTTTAACCATTCCAATATTTCCAAAACTAAAAAAGCGAATCACCGCGATAACAACAATGAAGATGATAACCACGATTGATGCCAGTTTTCGCGTGTTTACATTCACTAATCTATTAATAATAAAATCATTAAATTAATGTGTCCAATGAATTGGTGACAGTTGTTAATCTCGATCATGAAATTAATATAAAGAAAAATCTAAGTTATTAAGTCATTATTTTAATTTGAGGATTATCAAATCAACATGAATTAATTATTTTTATTAAAATAACATTATATTTTTTATTTTGATAGAGTTGACCCTACTGAATTTTAGTAAGGTCAACCTAACCATGTTGATAGAATTTTAACGAGTTAATATTTTTATTTATTTTATTTAAATTCCACAAATTAAGACGAGTTTAACAAGCACCATATTGGCTGTCCATTTGACCATGGACCCATGCAATGCTATCATGCAAAAATGAAAAAAAAATAAATAAATAAAGAAAAAGATAAAAATATCCAAAGAAACAAATGAATTATTAAGGGGGAAAAAGAGAGAAAATGTCTATATAGGAAGAAGGAAGATAATCATAGGCAAACTGGCTGGCTTTAACCCTCTGGTTTCCTCTCTCTCTATTAGGCAACTACAATACAATCCTGATGTCCGTCCCAGTCAACAAGGAAGGCCATGTAACCCAATAACCCTAAACATTTTTAGCTAAAAAACTTAGAACGCAAATCGTCAAATCAATCAACAAATTCACATCTCCAAAGATGTCATCGGAGATAGAGATAGTGGAGGAAGATGCGGTGGTCCAATCCAACGATCGAGAATCAGCAGCTGTCAATGGAGGCAACGCTAACAATGGGGTTGCTGTTGTTGGAGAAGAGAGTTTGAGAAATGATGTTTACACAGCAGCTGCTTATGGAGATTTAGAGAAGCTTCATAGATTGGTGGAGAGTGAAGGTTGTTCTGTTTCTGTACCTGATAGCCTTGGTTATTATGCTTTACAGTGGGCTGCTTTGAATAATCGCTCTGCTGCTGCTCAGTATATTATTGAGGTTTGTCTCTCTTTTTTTTTGGTTTTTTTATTGGTTTCTTGAATTGGTTCGTTTTTATTTTTTCTGCTTTTTAATGGGTTTGTTTCCTTTGCTTGTTTGATTAGCCTGGCTGGTGGGTCTGATTTGATGCATTGAAGAGTTTATTGAGGTGTTTAAGTTTTTTTTTTTGTTAGTTCATTTCTTGATAAAAAGTGATGATTTTGATTTGGGGAGTTGGATTTTGTAGTAAAGTTCGTGTCTTTTAGTTTGAATGTTTTGAATGAAGTGCAATTTGTTTGGTTAGGGTTTGATGCATTAATGGAGCGAGGTAATAGTTGGATTTGGTTTGTTTGTTAGTTCTTTTTATGTTATTTTTCCGGGTAAAAAGTGATGATTTTGATCCTGGAAAGTTGATATTGTGTTAAAGTTACTGTCATTTAGTCTGTTTGTATCGATCAAAGAGAGTTCAATGGATGATATTGATGGTAACTTATTTGGAGTTGATGATATAGGATGATGACTAATTTGGTACCGGATCCTTTTCTTTTTGCCAGCATGGTGGAGATGTAAATGCAACAGATCATACAGGGCAGACAGCATTGCATTGGACTGCAGTTCGGGGTGCAATTCAAGTTGCTGAGCTGTTACTGCAAGAGGGTGCGAGGGTAAATGCTGCTGATATGTATGGCTATCAGGTTAGTGTCATCTTTGTTGTGTAAATATGCATTTGCTTCATTTAAGGGAGAGATAAGAGCTGTTTTATAATTGTGGTTTGAAGTGATATATGTGCTGTGAAATTATTACCTTTTTTTAACTTGGCACCTCTAGCACTTACCTAGTCATAAATGCATCAGCTTTGTTCACGTGTCATTAGGGTATGGAAATTCACTAATGCATGTACGTCTGTTGTTTTATCCGTCGCAGTTTATCATTAAGGATGAACATATACAAAAAGAATGAATATCTAAAAACTTTGGGACGCATTTGTGGCTTCTGTGCAAATTATTTTCTTGTTAATTGATAGTGTTAAATAATGTCACAGTGATTGTTTACATCCTTAATCATGAAAACTGCTTATTGGTCGTGTTGTTTCGCACCCTAGTGTTGGTTTTTATTTCTTGAAATAAATTTGTGAGGATGAACTTCTGTTGTAACGATAGAAGTCTTGGGCTAGCAACCAAGAGGGCTGGAGTTTGATGTGGTTATTTTATGCAAAATTGATATAATGTAGGATCATTTGAGGAGCTCTTCACTTCCCCTTCAAGGTGTGCCCCTTTTTTATTTTTTGGTGAATAATATTGATCTTTTCCCCCTCTGATTGGGTCATGGATTTGGTAATAAGTAGGGAAGTCTAATACTCTTTGGTCAATTTGTTTTTACTTTAATTGAAGACATGGATTGAACTGAGTTTTCAGATCCCTTGGTTTGCTCTTTCTTTGTTCTCTTTTATGCTTCTTCAAGAGATTCTATATCCGGTGTGCAAGAGGTCATGCATCAAATATGCAAAACTTTGATAGCCTGTTTCTGCTTGAACACAGTATAACCAGAGCAGGTGGCTGTGCTCATCTAATTTATATTGAGAGATTCTGTAACATGGATGAGAGGACCTTCTCTCACTTGTAAACAGGATCCGAAACATTGGTCATGCATAGAAAATGGACCATGTGCTGCAAAATGGTGAAGTTTGCATATTTCTCTTGAAGGAAGCTTATTGCTCTAGTAAAGCTTCCGAGCTCAACATTACAAGCCAGCTTTTGGACTCACCATTTGATTGTTGGTAACTTCATCCATTTAATAGATTCTTTGAGTGATGGAAAACTTCCAAATATATCAACAGAAAATACATTTAAAATGGGATGAATTTTTCATATTTAAGGAGCAATTCTATGGCAATCTATTATCTGGGATCTGTTAGACAGGGTTTCAGCTTCTCCTGTTTGAATGCTGAATTGATCAGAACTTGAACTTAAGAAGTGCAATGATACTATTTTCTGCCCCTGTTTTTTTTAGTCTTGAATATTTAGGGGTCCAGTGAACTTGTTGATTCTATCTCTAGTTATAAGCTCTGGCTGCTTGTTAACTTTTTAAATATTCCCTTTAATTTGTGCTATCAAGATATAGGCAATCACACTTTTGCAGTGCCCTCCTTTATTTGTGGAGATGCCTTCCCAAGATAACTGATAACTATTTCTATGCAATAACTTGGACTGTTTGAATCATGCTAGATGCATAAAAAGGGAGGTTTCTAGATGCCGTGCTTTGCTTTACTGTCCTGATATAGCCAGTTATTAGTTGCTCTAATTAGAACTTAGCTGTGAAATCTGAGGATAACAATCTGCTGGTTGTTAATTTGACATCAATGCAGACAACTCATGTTGCAGCTCAATATGGTCAGACGGCTTTTCTCTATCACATTGTCTCAAAATGGAATGCTGACCCTGATGTTCCTGATGTTGATGGAAGAAGCCCTTTGCACTGGTATATGAGAACTTCCCCTTCCCTTTTATTATTGAAGAGATTATTGTTTACTTGAAACTGTTTTTTTTGTTTTTGTTTTTTTTTTCTAATATATTTCAACATTTTCCTGCTTGGTATATGCCATTGTGGTTTGCTCACAATGACATAACAGCTTGCATAGCCTTTATATAAGAATATCACCTGTCCATGCTTTTGGTTTTGTTGACAAATATCTCAGTGCGTCACACTTGCTTAAAATCAACAATTTAGCTTCCATATTAAATGTTAAGCCATTATCAATTCCTTTGTTGGTCATTATTTTTCTGTATCAAGTAGCTCCTTTACCGAGTACTTCGTACCATATTTTCTTTTTTATCAGCTATTGGTGGTGCTTTGATTTTTTTTTCTAATCTGTTTCTTTCTTGGATTATTTTAGGGCTGCTTATAAAGGTTTTCCTGATTGTATACGCCTTCTATTATTTCTGGATTCTTATAGAGGACGCCAGGATAGAGAGGGTAAATCAGCTTCCCAAATGTTGAACTTCTGTTTTGTCAATATAGAAAGAAATAGATGAAATATACATGTGTTAACCTGTATGGATAAGTGTGTCTATTCCCTTACTATATTTCATTTATACATCAGGTTGCACTCCTCTCCATTGGGCTGCTATTAGGGGTAACTTGGAGGCATGCACAGTGTTAGTACAGGCTGGCAAGAAGGAAGACTTGATGGTGACTGATAACACTGGCCTTACACCGGCACAACTTGCTTCTGACAAGAATCATCGACAAGTTGCTTTTTTCCTTGTATGTGTTCCATAATAAAAATAATTTAAATTGGTTAGTGATGTTACTTTTTAAGGGATTTATTGTTTTTTCTATATGTTATGTGAAGCTCAAATGCCTTTTGTGGTTAGTGATTCACCATTGAAATAATATGTCTTAAAGACAGAAGTAAAATAATATTGCAATGATTAAGAAGGATAACAATAAAAGAAGTGTATGCTAGAACTGTTTCAAGAGGCACCCTGGGAACTTGCGGATGTGGCAAGGACAATGTAATGGTAGGATTCCACAGTGAATGGAAGCTTGTATTCTAATCTTGTTGGTTTTCTATGTTGTGTTGCATCCATTTATATGAAGTGTTCTATTTCAAAGACTTTTATTCTTTCTGGATCTACCCTCATTCACTTCTTTGGCTCTCATGTAGGCAAAGGTCATCCTCCCTATTTTGAAATATAGTTTACTAATGATGTGTGGTTCTAGGTTATCGAGGCTTGATTTGTCTCTATAATTGTGATATCCTTTTTGACAGAAACCCTTCCATTTCGATAAATATATTTAATCTCATCTGAAAGTCTATTTGTGGACTCTAGTATTTCCTTGTAGGTACCTCCATAGTGGTGACAATACTATCTCAATGCAGACATGTAATAGACCTTCTCTGATGAACTGGTAATAGCTATTTGCAAGCCAGCTAAGATTTAGATAGAATCATTAGTTCTCAGTTGATGAAGGAGAACTGTGGGAGGATCTTTCTGTGTATGGATGATTACCTGGAAACCTGATCTACCTGAATATGACAAGACCTGATATACATAGCCTATGCCTTTTCTCCCATTTATTTTTCAATTTCCTTCCAAGTGTGGCTTAGTGTTCTGTTTTTGTTTGAATTTTTACTTTTCCTAAGAATTTTAAATTTTTTGATGAGTTTTCTGTTTACTTTTCCAAGTTTCTTAGTGCTCTGTTGTCATTTGAAAGGCTCTGAAGTTTTTTCTTCAAGTTATATTTTCTAATAAATCTTAGTCTGCAGGGAAATGCTAGAAGGTTGCTTGACAAACAGTGTGATGGGAACAGTCGACTGGGACGCCTCTCAAAGTTGGGGCTAGCACCTGTGTTATGGTTCATAATATTACTTCTCCTCGTGACCTATGTTCACGCTGTCATCTTGGGTATCTTCCATTATCTCTTTGTTACAGTGTATTTTTACTCCTATCATCAAGATTACACTACCATGTCCTTGTCTTACATTTTTAATTTAATAACTTTCGGTACAGCTTCAAATCTGCCAAAGTTAACAGCTGGCTTTGGCCTTCTTGCCTGGTTGGCTGTTTTCCTAGTCACTGCTGGACTAGTTATGTTTTATAGGTGTAGCAGGTATGCTCTATTGTGCATTCTAGCTATGTGTTGTATAGCTGAATAAATCCATGCTAGAACTGTTGCCTATGCTTTCTATTCCTTATCGTTTTCTGTTGCTAAAGAAAATCATTAATAAAAATAGAGAAATATGTAAAGGAAGAATGTAGATCCTCTATGCATTTGAGGCCTCCATTATATTGCTCAGGGGGCAATGCATTCCTGCAATGCTCAAATTCAGATATTTGTGGAGTGAGCAATTTGATATAGTTGAGATACAGTAGGACCACTGTTTGTGAAGCAATATGGATTAAACGCACTGTATAAATTATAAGCAACATGGAAAAAATTCTTTGCATGTCTAGATGTGGCTGTTCTGACCTAAATCAATCATGAAATGCCTTTAGTTTGTTTATTCGGAGCAGCATTGTGAAACAGTTGCACACTATTGGAAATTTATGGTCACAGTGTTCCAATGTACATTGATCCTTTTGAGTTTAGCAGACCTTCTTCTGTTGGCTGTTGTGCCGTATTCATCTGTTGTCTCATAAAGACACCCATGTTTGGTGAGAAAAACATACATTACTTTTGCATCATGTTCCCAAGATATGATGATCACCTTCAGCACACCTTTCAGTATGTTTCTTTATACATAATTATTGCTTATCTTATTGCATATCACATCTCCAATTGATTACATGCATCCATGCCTGATTTTTTTTGTTCATGTTACAATGTGAATTACACAAAATTATGATGTAACACCAAACTTGAACATAGCAATCTCAATTGATATTTCACTTTCTTCTTTCGATTATCTCTTGGCAGGAAGGATCCGGGTTACATTAGAATGAATGTGCACGATCCACAAAATATGAAAGATGATGTATGTTTCATCCCTTTTAGATTAATCATGCTTATATTTATTACTATTCATGGTTCTTTGGCATGTAGAAAGATAGTTTTCTAGTCAGTTCTTTTATTGAAGTCGTGCAGAGTTTTCTTTGTCTTTCTTTTTCTAAACAAAAACGCAGGCCCTGTATATTCTCTGATCACTTCTGTATTTATATTTGGCTTTTTATTCTAGGAGCCACTTTTGAAGATTGAGATAAATAATCCTGCTTTGCTCACTGGGAATTGGTCTCAGCTCTGTGCGACATGCAAGGTACTGATTTTTGGCAGCCTATATGGATCTTGCTCGATGAGCAATTCATCTAGCTTTCTCTGATTGATGCTCGGTTTAGTGACATTTTGTTAATTAATCCAATTTCAAATAATAATCAGATTGTCAGACCTCTTCGTGCAAAGCACTGTTCCACATGTGATCGATGTGTTGAACAATTTGATCATCATTGCCCTTGGGTATCTAATTGCATTGGCAAGGTGCGTAAATACTGTTTGATGTCTTTTCTTTCAACTCACATTTCCACTTCGTCTTTTATCAACAAGGAGAATGTATGGTTAATGTCACACATTCATGAAACAGATCTCAGTTGATTTCCCTGGCAATTAGTTTGATAACATTCAGCCAGATAAATTGATCTTTGACTGTTTGGAATCCATGTCTGACTGGCAGGCATAAAAATAATGGCTTGATACTTGCATTTAGTTTATTACATATGCACACGACCTGAGCTTTCCTTAGGGGGACCTTGGCATTTAAATTTACATGGTTTAACCTGCACTGAAGATTCATATCGTAGATACTTTTCAACTGTATTTACCTCTCTATAAAATAATGTGGCATATTTGTGTCTGATGCAGAAAAACAAGTGGGAATTCTTTGCATTTCTTGTTCTGGAAGTTTCAGCAATGTTGATAACTGGTGGAGTGACTCTCACAAGTATGTGACTGATTAGCCTTTCAGATTTAGCCATTTCTAAGCATATATATATATATTTTTTTGGTGGGACGGGGAAGTTTCTGATTGAGAATGATTTGCGGTATGCAGGAGTTTTGACTGATCCTTTGGCTCCCTCTTCTCTGGGAGCATGGATAAACCATGCTGTATCTCATCATATTGGTGCTATATCATTTCTGATTATGGATTTCTTCCTCTTCTTTGGCGTGGCAGTATTAACCATTGTACAAGCCTCTCAGGTAAATCCTGTAAACATCTGCAAGTGCTGAATATCTGACTGATTGTCTTGGGTGATTTGTTCTGTAGCAGCTGTTACAGAGTAATTGAACTCATAAGCTTGAGTTGCATGCTTATATTTTCACATGATATGCTATTGTGATGCACTTTAGAGTTGCATACCGGTAACCATATGGACTGTTAAGTGCAGTTTCTTGCTGTTACTGTGTGCTGTGTCTGAAGAAAAAAGTTGTTTTGTTGGAGTTCATGTAATTTACTATTTTATACTAAGGGAGTGTATTAGGTAGGATAGCATGCGTTAAATGAGATATACACTTCAAGAGGATATCAAATGATGTATAATTAAAAGAGCATTTTGTTTTCAAACTTCTTTTGTGATGAATGTTCCATGTGTTGACAAGCTGTGCTTTGCCATTGAACTCTGAAGGTGATTCATGCTGTCATTTTTAACACTTTTAGATGAATAGTGCTGAATCATTTCTTCTCCTGTGACAGATATCTCGTAATATAACTACCAATGAAATGGCAAATGTACTGCGTTATAGCTATCTCAGGGGCCCAGGGGGTCGCTTCAGAAACCCATTTGATCATGGCTGTAAAAAGAATTGTTCAGATTTCTTGATCAATGGTTACAATGAAGATGTGGAGTATTTTGAAGATTCTCCACATTCTGAGGGGATTGGAATGATGCACATGTCAAGGAATTCAAACCTGCAAAATGGGGATGCTCATTCTCATCACATGAATGGCAATGGCCATGTTTCCATCAATGTGAATTCGGAAAGTAAAATCCATCATGGTCATGTTCATTCTTCCCACTGCAGCCACGATCACCAAGGGAGGTCTAAATCGGACACCGAACCCTTGGGTTTGGGTGGTCTTGGTCTTGGAAGAAGCAGTGCCCGAACTGTTGCAGCTGCATGATACTGTGATACAAGCTGAAATTGATATGTTTTGTATCATAAACCCATGTGATTGAGCTTTTGTTATTTGATTGATTGGTGCTCTTTTTTGCCCCTAAAGGTGCTCAATTTTTGTACAGATTTACCCTCTTAAATGTTTGTAGCAGCTGTTAGTGAAAATCAGATTTAGCTGTGTGGGTACACTACTACAGAGAGCACTATTGCTTCTTGTACCTTACCATGTAACTTGCTGTTGTCTTCTCGCATCGTTATTTCTTACAATTATACAAATCCCTTTTCAAAGTTCATATGGCAGGATCTGCATTCTCCAGAATGGCATCCAATTTCATAATTTATAGCTTTTCCGGGGTTTCCCTATCCGCAAAGCTGCAGTGTTGCATGTGCTACCAGCCATTGAATTTTGTTTTGCTTCATTGGCCTAATGTTGATTGTCAAGCAGTGACTAAGATGAGACATCTTTTTCCAAACAATATAGTCAAAACTGTTCTTGATAACCTGAGCTAAGCTTGTCAAATACACTTTTTTGAATAATTTAGAAGTGGGGTTGCAAGCATGTACTCTTTAACTTGTTGCTGATTGTTCTTATTTCGTACTTCAAATTTGGTGCAGGTTTATTCAACAAAGAAATCAGCATCCGCAAGAGAGGTGGATTGTGGTTTACGGCTAAGTGGTATCTTAAACTAGTTTTTGCAAGAATTAAACTCACCATTATATCACCATCCAAGGCAAAATCCATTCTAAATTAGAGGTAATCCTTTACATCTCATGCTAGAAACATTTATCAAACAAAAAAAAGTAGTATTTTTTTTTTATCAATTTTTATATATAAAGATTAGGTCCATCTCTTTATTTTTATTAAAGAAGAACGCTACAATTAGAAGATAAATAGATTTTCAAATAACTTTATATATCAAAATTAGATATATCTCTTTGATTTTAAGAAAGATAAATTACGTACGTAAAGGTTAAACAATTCATAAAATTTCAATGTAATGAAGTTTAAATCTTTATCATAAACAATGATTGCGTGTAATTAATCTCTTATCATAGGCATTGAATCCACTTGCCTAATAATTAATGGGAGTGCCTTTTTATACAAGCAATGGTGAGCTTTTATGGAGTTGTCTAATGTTTGCTTCTGAAATAATGATGAAACTGTTTAAAATAAATCCTTTGGAAATGAATCTTTAGCAAAACTTTCATTATCATCTATTTGACTATTTCCTTAAAATAAAATAAAAAATTAGAAAGGAAAAAACATTCTTGCCAAGCCCATTAATAGCATTGATGGATTAATTTTAAACCTAACTTGGATCAATTTTATATGGGTTTGGTATTGTGATTAAAAGTAATTTTTATTTGAAAATATATTAAAATAGTTTTGTTTTTAATTTTTTTATATTAATATATTAAAATTATTAAAAATAATACTAGAAAAATATTAATTTAATATTTTTCAAGCCACATATTTTTAAAACACTTCCAAATATAATTTCAATCGCAATGTCAAATAACCTATTAGTAGTTAATATCTGTTTCGAATATCTCATACAGCAAAAGCTAAAGAAAAAATCTTTATAGTAAATCCAATTGTAGAAAATTTCAACAGGTAAATTCATTGTTAAAACTTCAACAATTGAATTTATGAAATTTTACTAATTAGATTCACCCATTTAATACACGGAAATTTTTGGAAATTGAATTCATAAAAATATCTTAAGTCGCATGAGAATATTTTTCAGAATATTTTATCTTCAATTTTTCTTTTATTTATAACTTGTTTAATATGTGTTTTGTGATGCAGCTGGAGTGTTTTTTGTTTAAAAAAAATACTGAATTGATTTTTTAATTTTTCTTCAGTAATTTTAAAAACATCAATATCAATTTAATGTTTTTTAAAATAAAAAAATAATTTAAAATCATCTTGAAAATACTAAGACATCAGAGTCTAGAGCTCTAAACAAATACACCAGTAAAGCTAACAAGCATGGTGTTTTCAACGTTTTTTAAGCACAGAAACTCAAATAAAAAAAAAAGATAAACTTAATTTTGGTCCTTACATTATATTTTAATTCTAAAATGAATTCCAAACTTATAAATTTGATCAACTAGGTCTTAAACATAAACAATTCCCACGTTCCCCTGTAAGATTTGGTTTTTAGAATTCCTCAATAGAGTTGTTAATTCAATTTCTGTTCACGTTACGTGCAGAAGAATCAACATGTTAGCTTCGAGTACCAGAGACATTTGCAGCTTGAAGGCTTAACAATGGAATACAACTAACAGCAGTGACATTAGTATTAGCTAATATAAAAATGTTTTAAAAAATAACGCACATGCAGAATTCAGTTAGTTGTTGATTACATAAAAACAAACTGTCCTTAGTTTGATTTGGTCTTGAATTGAAAATACTGCTGAAAACGCTGCTCCCGTGTATGATCATACGTTTATATTGGTTCATGTAATTTTATTTTTTTTAGTTTAACATGGGTGTCCGAGCCAGCTTGCGTGCACCTCAACTATTCCCACGGGTCCTGAAGTTAACGACCATGTAAGCCTCCAGTGGCCATCATATGAGCAACCACATGACTCGAACCTGAGACCACAGAGGGAGCAAACCTCTTGGTTCATGTACTTTAGTTGTCCACCACTTTGTCAAAAGAAACATAAGCTTCACTTTTATTTATATGAAGATTCCATGCTTGGAACCTGTTGTGCATCATGGCTATATTTGAAATAGTTTTATGGCATGGCTGGTAATGCGTGAAGCTACTGAGTGAAGGTTCATATACAAGAGAACCGGAACAAATGCACCTTAAACCTAAATTGGCCTGTCTTGTGACCCTCCCTTCAGTAGGCTTTATATAATTATCCCTTTATTATGTTAGGATTAATTAGCCATGCTGGAAATAATATAGCTCTTGGAAGGATTCTTGGCAGCTCTTTTTTTCTAGTGTAATTTCCTTTGTGTTTATATGGTTGGGTAGGAATCCGGTCTTGTTTCTGGGTTGACGGCCATTCAACGGTGAGTGTTTTCTGTCGCTGAGTGATTATGTTTCTTTCTAAAATAATGTTTTGTATATATATAAAATATCAAATCATTAAAATTAATAAATGTCATTAAAAAACAAGTTAAAAACCACAAAAACACCCTTTCTCAAATTAAGGGTGTGCATTTCTATCGGGAGTGAGCAAAAAAACCAAAAAACCGATTAAATCGAAAAAACCAGATTAATAACCGAAAAAACCAAACCGAAAAAAAAAACCGATTAAAATTTAAAAAAAACCAGCCGGTTCGGTTTCGGTTTTATAAGCAGAAAACCGAAAAAACTGAACCGAACCGAAACCAAAAAAAACCGGAAAAAAAGAGCCAAACCGAGCCAAAACCGGAAAAAACCGAGCCAAAACCGGAAAAACTGAGCTAAACCGGTTTTTGTCCTAAAAAAACCGAACCGGACCAAACCGAAACCGGTCGGTTTGACCCGGTTTCGGTTTTTTTTTAAAAAAAAATATTTCAGTTTGGTTACTTTTTTTTTTTGATAAAAACCGAAACAAATAAAAAATAATCACCCCTAATTTCTATCCCCTGTCCACTTCAAATATTTTATCCTGATGGCACAGGACGACTTCATCAATGCACCATGCATGTGGAGATATCTTTTGTTTACGCATTGCACTCATTCTTTATTATGAGGCCTTTCTATCAGTATCATCTGGCGCAAAAACACATCCTCAGCGCTTAAAACTTTCAGGTTCTTATCGCAGAGGTATGAGTCATACCGTACTTCATATTGATATTTAACCCCATTGAAATCTCTTGTTGGGGGTAAAGTCTCACCTGACCTTGCCTCTGGCGGGTCACCAAAGAGGCATGTCGAAGGGCCTGTAAGACGAGAATTATTGCAATACGGCGAGAAAGCATTGCATGAGCTTGGCTCACCTGCCATTTTCGTGACACAATGTCTAATGAGTTCACACCACAAAGTGGGGTGTGAGTGAATCTATATCATCACTTGATATAGGGTTCCACCCTGTTTACATGAGTAGGTGCTCATGCAAAACCGGGCTTATCTAATATTTCATCTGAATAAGACACCATCTTCGATTCTTAAGATATCACTGTACTGGAACCTGTATAATCCTTTTTACCTAGTTACTGCTGTCCTGTGGTTTCCACCGAGCTCAGCCGATGAGAGTATTTGATGGATTAAAATAATCCGAGGTCCAATTTTGCTCACATGTTACACTCTTAATAACTTAACAATCAATTTTAAAGGGACCCATATGTTGTGTAGGGCAAATGATGGGAGCTACGAACCCAACTTCAATTCTACAAAGATTTCATATGCTACACAAATGCATATGCTGCAATCTGTCAAGATATAGTTTCTGGCGTATGAAGTAAAGAAAGATTTTCTATCAAAAGAAAAAAACAAGACCGATTTTCTTTCAAACGTTTGTAAGACGAGACACTGGACTCAATCCAGTAGAAAAGCACACTTGTTTCCTTGAAACCTAACTAACTAGCATGACTATGAACATTTACAAAGAACACCAAATTCAAGATTATAAATCATAGCGGCAAACAAACAATGTATAATTGCTGAATACTTGACAAATGAATAACATATACCATCTCCTGTTGACTGTCAGTCTAAAAAGTGGGGAGGCAGAAATTAACAAAAAGGGAAACCTTAGCAGCTTCATCTTATCCCCGTCAGTGTAAACAAATGGAAGAATCTGTTTCTGCTAATATCATGCAATACAATCCCATTACTACAGCAGCTACACCTCTGATGTTTCTAAAAATACATGGCTGAAACTGAATTTTAAGGAGAAGATACCTGCAGAACATGCAACAATGGTTATCTTGAGCAAAAAGGCATCTAACCTCTGGATGAACCAAAGAAACAAATTAATTAAGGAGACTGAAATATGAAGTGGTGAGTGGTAAGAGGTAAGCATGCACTAATCAGAAGTGGCAGAGATAACGCAAAGCCTATCACTGGTCTGACCAGAGTGCATAACACTAAAATCCCAGACAAGAAATCACATTGAATTCTTGAAAGCCATTTTCATCAAGTCAAAGGATATTGTCCCTTCCTGAGATCGAACTATTTAACAAATTAAAGCAGTGACCACATAGAGCTGCTTGTGAAGTGGTTGCTAGCAGAGATTTAAAAACGGAGAAAAGGTCACTCTATCAATTATTAGACAGCAGCTGCTATATGAAATTTGCACATAACATATAAATGGTAGCTGGCAGCCAAGGTATCACAGAAATTTTTCCATCTTATGCAAAAGAACTTGATTAACGAGAGTGTTTTTGGCATGCATGTACATACCTAAGCAAGAAGTCATCTATTCATAGTAAAGTTTTGATGGATGCAACTCATAAAATCTCCAAGGCATGATAAATATCGGAAACACGACGTCGAAGTAATGGTTCTAGCCGGAATGTGGGAACCCCATTCCGCCACCTCTTAGCTTCATGCATCTCCTTCCATGCCTGTACTATCTCGTCAATTCTAAATCCTAAACCTGCAATGGTGAATTTTAAGCAGATATATTTGTTAGCATCTCAGAGATAATTCTTAAACAAAATTTCTAATAAGTAATCAAAAGTTATACCTTCCAGTGCATTATCGTTTGAAACATGATTCTTTATCATAACAGCTATATCTGTGGGGGAAGCTCCAGCAAGATGAAACTTCTCGATTGCGACTTCCAAGCATTCTTGCCAGACTGGTAGGCCTAATTTGAATTCCATAATTGACCGCTCATATAGTACGGTGCCCCAAAGGAGGTTAATCTGGGACCTCATGTTCCTAGCCTGCTCAGTAGCATCTTCTGAGAACACATCTTTAAATAGCTTGTCTGACCCAGTTTTCTGAGACTGGGCTTTAACCTTCGCTACGTTGGAAATGTTCAGGTGTTGAGCCTCAAATTCTTCCCACATTACCATGCCCTTTTCCATGTTGTCCTCAGCCATGTTATAAAGTTGGACAACCTCTTCAGAAGGCCATGTTTCCAAGTCAACATTGTTTCCAATTGCATAATACCAGGAAAGTTTTGCCCGTTCAAACTGCTGCTGCGCTTGAGCTAGAAGACCTTCATAGAAGTCTGGTTTGATTCTTAGTGCTTCTTCATATCTCTTCCCTGCTTTTATATATTCTTTTTGCGCCCAGTCATATGACTTTCTAATCTCTTTAAGTATTGATTCTCTTGAAGCTTCTTCAGTGAAGCCGAGCCTCTTCCTTGCCCTGGACATATGAATGTTTCCCCAGTTGAACAGTGCCAAAGCTGCCATCTCTTGAAACTTGCTTGCTGCTGTGTTGAAAAGGTCTTGCGCTTCTTCACTAGTAACTGTTTCCTCCATAGCATCTGAATACACCTTCATACCGAGTTCATGAAGACCCAAATAAGAATCAGAATCGAACCCGACATGGTTCTTGAACAGCTTAGCAAACTCTACTATCCATTCATCAAAGCAATATGATCTGTTTTCAGACAGCTTGCCATTTTCCATGTTCCCATTCTCAGTGGCAAGCTTTTGTTTGATATCCAGTTTTTGCACCTCCTCCAGCTTAAGTCTATCAAAGGATGGGTCTTTCTTAGGATTGGCTTCGACCAGATACAGCTTGATAGAAACCTGGGTTTCTGCTGATGCTTCTACCCACCTTAATTCTTCATCAGAGGTTATTGTAACCAAATCACCTTCATGGTCCCTGTATTTGATAAGAATCTCTTCTGAGCCTGGAAACCGATCAGCAATAACTTCCCTAAGTTGCAGGAGGTTGCAATTAATAGGCAACTGAGCCCATCTTATGTCCTCCCCAAAAACCAATTTTACAGACTTCTTAGGTTCTTCCGTTTTCCTCAGTTTTTCCTCCACCACCACCTTATCCTCGGCTTTCTTCCCCTCGAGTTGGCTATCAACTCTACTGTATTCAATTTCTTTCCCAGCATTCTGTCCCTCAACTTCATCCCCAACCATCTTTTGCTCAGTTTCACCTGCAGTCTTTTTTTCCTCTACTTTTTTGCCCTTCTTCTTCTTTGTCTTCTGTTTCGCTAGTTTAGATGAGGCAACAGGGGGTTCAACATATTCTGGAGGCAGTTCAATTACTGTATCGTTCACCCTTAGCCCCTTCTGCTCAATTGTCTTTTTCACCCTTTCTGAAATCTCTGATGCCATGAAATTATTTGGCTCCATTTTCAAAACCGTACTGACATCTCTCATAGCCAACTCCAGCCTATTCAAAGCCTCATAACACCTTGCTCTCTTCAACAGTGCCTTACTATACTTTGGTGTGACCTCTAACGACAAATTACACTCATGAATTGCCCTGGGATATTCACTCAGACCCATCTGCATATAACATGCGGCCATATTACTCCGAAGATAGGATACATCTATATGATTCCTCGGAAGCAACTTGATGGCCTTTTCGTACTTCAACATGGCTCCTTCATGGTCTCTCTTCTGAAACAACTTGTTCCCTTCCTCCTTCAATTCTTGTGACATGGAAATGAAGACTGCAGTGTCCTTATCCAGCGCCTTAGGGCTATTATTCCCAACCTTAGGTTGCTTCATATCATTCTCACTTGATTGTCTTCCTACCTGTTTCTTATTCTTTCCGTTCTCCTTCGCCATTGGGAATCCGACAATCCAAAATCCAAGAACTACAACTCAATATCAACTAACTATATTATGATTATCCAAACTAAAACCTCAAAATCCACAACAATCTAATCAAACAGTTCACAAACTAACAACCGAACTCACCTACAAGATAAATAACTGAAACCCAACAACCGCTTCTGTGTAAAAGCTTTAAAATTGCAGGAACAAGATAGGCTAGAACTTCAAAAGCATGAGGTAAACAGATCTTCACAACTCAAATCAAGAATATACTAACATACAACAGACCACAGACACAGGCAAGTCAAAACCAAGCTCTAATACAGCAGACCCCACAAACCAAATTCAAACTTTTCCTCCAAAATGGTGCCAATTCCCACAAAAAACGTCAAAAATCTAAATTTCTCCCTTGAATCTCAAATGAGCTCTTCTCTTTTTAAGCACACAATGACTTCAAAACCAGAAAACCAAACAACACGAAAGGAAAAGTAATAAACTCTGTCTATCCCTCCAAATCAAGACAAATTCTTTCTCCTCCAGAGAACAAACAAATCCCAATTCAGAGAGATGCAAAACAAAATCTTAAAAAGAAAAGAAACCTTCTTTCAGCTAAAGATTGCAACTTGATACTTTGCTTGAACAAAAAGAAATTAAGACTTATCTGGGAAATGAATTCTTGAAATTAGAAAACTTGTAATGGAGATTTTTTTTTTCCCTTTTCTCAGGAAAATGCAAAGAGAAGGTTGAAGGAACAAGAAAGCTCGTACGCTTGTGATAAAAAAACGAAAAATGGTAAGAAAACTGACCAAATTCTTGTACTTTTATAATGTGTAAGATTTTCACAAGCTTAACGTAAACGCCACAAAAAAAAAGCTGATAAAGCAATGTTTTTGTCTCACGTATTTTTATTTTCTTTCTAATATTTTGAAGCTTTCAATGTTTTTTTTTTTTAAAAAAAGTTTTGTATATATACACAAAAAAATGGTAAGGCCCATGATGACGTAAATTCCAAGTATCTTGGGGACGTTTGATGAGAAGTGAAGGGCAAAGATTTGATTTGACTAGTTGCCACATAAAAATAGGCTGTCTTTTTCTTGAATCCAAATCCTTTAGCTTAATTAATAATTAATAATTAATTAGGAACATCTTAAATAAAATCTTACATGCTAAGTAAGGTCATTAAATAGCAGACCTCGATTTCAAGCATGTGAAATCCTATAGCTTAATTAATTAATTAATCAAATAAATAGGGACATCTTAAATAAAATCTTAAATACTAAATAAAGTCATTAAATAGGAGGCCTCGATTTCAAAGCAAGTGACTTTTGCTGGCAAACGATTATTATTAGTTGTCTTTTAGTTACAAGGGATTGAATTGTTAGTTATTTAAATGGGAATGGACAGGGTAATTCGTAATTTCACTTGTAGTTGAATTTTTTTATTATTTGTGCACGTCATGAGATAAAAAATAATTTGTTTTATATTTAGATATTTATTTTTTTATAAAAAAATAGTTATATCTTATCAAGAAATATTTTATGTAAATTAAAAAATATCTAATAACATTCTTATCATTTTTTATAGGATCATAAATTTTATTTTATTTATATCTATTTTTTAAAAAAAGTATTTCTATCTAATTTTATCCCTTCCCTAATCATACCTTTTATTAGATTATATACAATCATTTAATCATCATTAATCATGCCTTTTATTAGATTATATACAATCATTTAATCATCATTTCAAAATAAAAGAATGTTTATAAATAAAAAAAAACAAAGATTTTCAACGCACTCAACAACTAAGCTCTGTTTGTTTTTGTGTTTAAAAGCGTTTTTAAAAAAATTAAAATTTTTTTTTCTTTACTTTAAATTTTTTTTTTGTGTGTTTACATCATTTTGATGCGTTGATTTCAAAAATAATTTTTAAAAAATAAAAAAAAATTATTTTGATATATTTCTAAGTAAAAAAACACTTTAAAAAACAACTGCAAATACACTTCTAAACAGGCTCAAATATATAGATAATCATTATTTTATATGAGTACCATTGTTGTAATGATATTGGATACATGATGTATGAATATCTATTTATGATTGTTTTACTTAAAGCTATTATAATTAATTAAAAATATTTTGCAAAACCTTTTTTTCCTTTTTTTAATCCCTTTAAAAGGAAAATCTACAAGTTATGTAAGCTCTGACCCTCCACATGCTCTCTGTAAATTATTTTCTTTCATTATATGTTCTTTTTTATCAAAAGAAAAGGGTTTCTGCTAATAATAATAATTAAAAAAAGAAAAAGGAATTTATTGAGGCCTTTCCTCGTCACACCATGTGTACAACATGCATTGCCTTTTTGGTTGTTATTGTGGCAAAAAAAACCGTGAGTGGACGACAAGCTGCTCCACCTGTTGTCTTCCTCTTTCTCTCACGTGTGTCCCTCTCATGCAATCCAAAGCAAGACAAGCCTAAATATATATTTCAGTACGCAACCTTTATAATTTGTTTTTTACAGTTTTACTATTATCAATTAAATTGTGTTGCTAAAAAAAGGTAACAATCAAGCTATGTTATTTTTTCTGGTTCAACTAATTTATAAATTATTTTTATTAATCATAATTTTTGTTTATAGTTATTTTTAAAAATGTATTTGTTTTAAAAAAATATTAAATTAATTTTTTAATATTGTTTAATGATTTTAATATATTGATATCAAATAAAAAAATCTAAATATATATTTTTTAAAATACTTTTAAAGAATACCATAACACTAACAATTTGCTACGATAAAACCGGCAACAGCAGAAGCCTTGTGAAGCAAGACAATCGTTTTTTGTTTTCGCAAAGCAAGAAATTGGAATTTCCCTTTCCCTTGAGCAAAAGCAAGCCCCCATTTTTTTTATATAGTGTTTGGAAGTATTGTGAAAATTATTTTTTATTTAAAAATATATTAAAATACTATTTTTTTTATTTTTTAAATTTATTTTTGATATTAAAATACTAAAAAAAATTAAAAATACTAAATAGATAACTTAAAATAAAAAATAAATAAATTTTAATTAAAAAAAAAAAAAACAAGTTTATCGCACTCCAGATTCCGTGTCTAGAAACGAAAGGAGGCGTGACAAAACAAACACACGTCACCGCTCGTCAACTCCTTGACCCTTCTTTATTCCCTTCGGTTTCTTCGCAATTTCTTGGTTTTGAGGGTAACAAACAAACACGACTCACCGCTCCTCCATTAAAATAAGGCAAGGACTGGTCGGTGTATAGAGGTGTTGAAATTTCAAGTTAATTTCCTTCTACACCCCTCCACAATAGAAAATGAAAAATCCCTGCACCAACAAATCGAGAACACGCGTCAAAAAATATAACAAAACCTTTATTTATTTATTTATTTATTAAAAAAATTGAGGTTTAAATTCAAGATTTTTAAAGAAAGAAAGACATTATTTGACCAAATAAACCAAACTTTTTTTTTTTTAATCCTTTCCTTTTATTTTCTCGCCCCAATTTCTCTTAAGTCAATTCAATTTGGTCATAGATTTAAGTCTTTATTTTTGTTTCGTTTGGTTCCAATTTTTTTTATAACTCCTTAAATTCCGTCTGGCCCGATTAAGACTTGGTAGGGAAGAATAATAAGAGAAAAGACATGTTGCGCAGAGGGATCACCTGAGGGGATTATCTGAGTTTTATAGGTTAATTTATGTTAATTAAAATTAATAAAATATTAAATATTTTTAAAATTTTATTTTAAATTTTTTTATAACTTTTCAATCTAATTCTAATTATAATTCATCTCAAAACCAATTAAGACTCAATCAAGTCTAATTAAAAAAAAAATAAAAAAAATAAATTGTACAACTAAGTTAATTCATCATGATTGTTTATTATTCAAGTTATAACATTTACTTGGAAATCCATGTCAATACAATATAAATATATTATCATCTTTTCATTTTGCTTGTCATTGTTTTTTGTGATGTAGTTCTTTGAGAGCCTGTAATTTTGCATTTAAGTTAGAGTTAGACAAGGATTAAAACAATTACGACGTGAAATATATTTTTAAAACCAGATTGCCATTTGAACTGGCAACTAGTTCGCCGTAGGTCCACTGAGTCATTGTTTATAAAACACCTCAGCAAAAAAGAAAAAGAAAATAAACAAATGGGAGATATAATATATCACCATCCCGGAGGATAAAGTAGTTGGCGAATGGATTTGTTTTAATAATAATAATAATAATAATAATAAAAAGAAGAAGAACCAAGCACCTCAACAAGTAAAAAATCAGAATCAATTATCACTTATTCTTGATATTTTAACAAAAACTAATTAGTTAGTCCTTGTTATTTAAAAGATTATGTATTTAAATCCATTTATAAATCTTTTATCTCCTAAATTTCAGTGTTTTCTAGTTTATTATGTTTTTTTTCCTTTTTTGAAAAAAAGAAAAAAGAAAGAAAAGTAGGTAAAATGGAAAAAAAATGATTAGAAAAGATAGTAATTTTGAAAAAATATTTATTAAGGATGATCAGTACTAATCAAGATAGTATTCAATCATATATATAATAAAAGGTCTGATTAATTAATGTTTTTGATGAACTGAGTTGACTAAATTATAATTATAATAACTCAGGAAATTGTGAAATTTTTTATATGATGATTGTAACTCCAATCAAACAGTTGGGCCCAAATTCGATCTTAAAGCCTAATCATCATAAGCCTGGACTAGATGTGTTTATCCAGCCCACTATTTGTTACGTGGCGAATCTTCATTGGCCAATCAATTCAGCAACAAGAACACATGATTCAGTCTCACAAAGGAACGCTTCCTCTTCCTCTTCTATTCTTAACGCAAAACCCAAAATCTGCAATTTTTTTGGAAGTTCTTAGATTATTAATCATAAAATTTCAATAAAAGTAAAATAAACCACAGAAAGGGAGTAGAAAGATGAGATTTTTGTGGTTAATTGTGGTGTTATACACTGTATGCAACCATGTTTTAGCTGATCAGATCTTCCCTGGTCATGTAGGTAAAAAGATTGCTACTTTGACTGTATAGTAGATTGCTTTGTAAACATAAGATTAATGAGTCTTTGAGATTTTATTGTTTTTGACATGGGTTTATCTTGTTTCGCTATGATTTCTCAATTTTTGAAGAACTTGGTTTCTTAGGATTAATTAATTATTAATGTGTTTCATGGAATGTTTTTGTTGTTTCGTGCAATGTTTTTTCAACAAAGATTTTTATGTTTTGTGTGGAGAACATTGGAGTGCCTTTAATTGGTTAGAAGGTAATTTTTTGGACAGAATTCAGAGGGAAAGGGTGTTAATTATAGTTTGTAATACGCTGTGGTGCTGAATCGGCTTGGCCTTTTATTGTTTAGTTGTTTTATATCAAAGCATTAAGTAGTTTACTGGTTATGAATGAAGCTTTGAAAGGAATGGAAACACGGATAACTAAATGGGGGGTTGTAATTCAGCCATTACTGTTGCTGGCAGTTGTCATGGCACTATTTAAGAATTTAGAGGTTTGAAGTCCTGTTTTGATATGTTCAGTCAGTTACAAGAGTGTTTTTGTGTTTTGCATGTTAAGCAAGTTAGTTAAATTAATGTTGTTGAGTTATATCCTTCTTCTGTTTGTGTATTTCTAAATCTGCTATGTTAACTTTCTGCTAATTAACAGGGGCTACGTTTCGCAGTTCTCGTGAACCTAAATATCAGATCGAATTTCATTCAGAAGACTCTCCTTTTCTTCCTGTAAGTAAGCGTAGGGTTTTTGGCTTTTATTTCCTTTCTGTGCTACATAAATCTTTGTATCATGCTATTCTGTTCATTGTCTTCGTCATCAGCTAGATTGCATGTCCATGTTTCAAAAATGCGCCTTTTAACACTGTTATCACCACATTCTCTTTGATCAGTTAAAATGAGAATATGATGGGAACCTGGGACTTGGGGCCAGTAAATTTGTGACTTGAAAAGAGAAAAACTGTCTTGGCTAGGATCTGGAAGATGAATGTTTCTCAAAAAGTTTGCATGCAAAGGAGGGTTGGTATTATTTGATAGTCAAGAGAGTTTCCTCGTTCATTTTCTGCAGCAGATGGGTATTTGAGGGATTGAACAGTGACCGTGTTATGACATTGCAAATGCTTAACTCTGTTGTAATTTTAAATAGCTTCAGATTCTCTATTTTAAGTCAGTTTTTAAGTTTCAGACTCAAACTGATATAACAGTAAGTTTTTTTCTCTTTTAGTTTCTCTACATCCCATGGAGCCTGTGAGTTTCTTTGGTGTGAAGAATGTTCATGCAACAACCTAATGACCATTCTTTGGCTTTCTATGTGATAACCTTAATTTATTTTCCCTTTTAGTTCTCTCTGTGTTGGAATTTGGTTTCTGTAACTTGTATATAAAAAAAAGATTTGTTTTTTTAATCCGACAACTTTGCAGGATGATGACCAGGAGTCAATATGATGTGGGACAACAAACAAAAGAATTAAAGTCGGGAAAAGAAAGAAGCCTAGAGGAAGAAGAAAGCCAAAGAAGAGAAGAAAGGAGAGTAGGGAGATGCAAAATCTGCAATTTTCATTAATCATCAATAATATCCTTACATTTAGAAAAGTAGGGTATTTATACTAAAACCCTAACTAGAATAAGCAATTGGGCTTATGGCCCATTAAATAAAATATCCAACAATAATTAAATCCAACCCAACAAATAAAACCAAATTCATAAACCTTAACTAAAAGTCCATATGAATTAAGCCCAAAAAACATAAGTTAAAGCCCAATTTCTCAATGGTTTGGGCTATCCTCCATCGTCTATAATTATACGCACGCGTAACCAATGTTTCCGGTTCGATGTCCCCATCACAATAGTTATACCCAACAAAAATGGTGAGAATTATTTATGCTTCTTGCCTAAGGTGGAGAAAGCCAAGAGTGAAAAACCAATTACTCAGCTAAATATAAGCGGCATGATTGTGGAAACTGAGGAACGGGTTAAATTGAAGACACCAGATGAGCTGCTTGAAGTACTGAAAGGCTCATGCTTTGTCAGAGTCAGTATCTGTCACTAAAAACTTTTTGGACATGTCATACTAAATAATGTGTGTCTGTTTGTTGATCAAAATTGCTTCCAGTTGTGCTTTTTTTGTTTTCTGATATCTGGTCTTTTTGAATAAATTTGCATCAATCGCAAGTCATTTCTCTTACACTGCTGTATCTTTGATGCAGCAAGAGGGTTGGTGGTCTTATGAGTTATGCTATCAGAATAAAATAAGGCAATTCCATGTGGAGGATGAAAAGGAAAAGGTTGTGACCTGGGCATGTATGAGTTATTCTTATCTTTGATTTTTTAATTTCTTTTGTTTTGCCTTTGGTTTTGATATTTCCTTGCTTTGTAACTGGAAGCATGCTGGTGGATTAATTTCTTGAAGTTTCGGTGGATAGGATGTCCTATACGGACATCCTTTTGGGCTTGTCATAGTAAGAGCAATAATGCCAGGCAGTTGCTACTATTATTATTATATTGGAAAACTTAGTTTATTTTCCAAATTTTGGAATGATTAGGACATTTTACAGCAGTAATTTCAGCATGTATGAGCTATTCTTATCTTTGATTTTTTAATTTCTTTTGTTTTGCCTTTGGTTTTGATATTTCCTTGCTTTGTAACCGGAAGCATGCTGGTGGCTTAATTTTTTGAAGTTTTGGTGGATAGGATGTCCTATACGGATATCCTTTTGGGCTTGTCGTAGTAAGAGCAATGGTGCCAGCCAGTTGCTACTACAATTATTATTATATTGGAAAATTTAGCTTATTTTCCAAATTTTGGAATGATTAGGACATTTGACAGCAGTAATTTCAGCTTCCCTTTGTACATTGCACACCTGCAACTTGCATGTTATTGCCTTCATGATGCATATATTTCTCATTACAGGCTGTCCAAGAATTTATCTTGGGTGTGTATGATGAAGAAGCCACGGCTGCATTCAACCAGAATCTTTCTGACATTTCTACATTGAAGGATCATCGTTCAAAAGATGCATCTCAAAGGTAAAATACCAACCCATGCAAAGAGTGTGAGGTAAACTCTGCTTGTGGGCAAAGTAAAGCGAATAAAAGGTGGTAGCCATCATATTTCTATTGTTTGTGTTTGAGTAGGTATCATGCTCATCAGTATACAAATGGAACCATATGTGATCTTACAAATGAGCCACGAGAAACTGAGGTACGGTGGATAAGTTACTTTTTTGCAGCCACTCTCTCTCTCTCTCTCTCATGTGGTGCCTGTGTTTTCTTTATGTGCAGGTGAGATTCGTATGCTCAGAGCCCAGAGCTATGATTAGTTCTGTCATTGAGCTATCCACGTGCAAGTATGCTCTTACAGTGCAGTCTCCAATGCTTTGCAAGCACCTGTAAGTCTCTCTCCCTCTCTGAGGTGAAAACCATTGCTGCTAGAGATCAGATTTGATAAAATATTGCAACCTTTAAATTGCTTATGGTTTAAATACAAAGGAATAAAATATACAATAGCATGTTAACTTCAGCAATCCTGTTCAATCTTTTGTGGTAAAAGTGCCTTGCTTCATTTTAAGGCTTGATTGATCAACACAATTTGTCTCAAGTTTTAGACTCAATTTGACAGTCCAGGGCGCAATGAAATGCCAATCTTCTTGTTATGGTGAAAAATCATCTCTAAGGTGCCTTGCATCACTTGTTTAAACTTTAAACACAGTTGTTATTTGAATAAGGTACATGTTACTACTACCACAAAATTGGGCTTTCTTTTCTTCTGATATTTTTTCTTCAAGACTGCTTCTCATATCCATGTGCTGTTTATCGCAAAATGAAGGTAAAAAAATCTGCAAGAATGATAGATGGTGAATGTACAATTATTATGCTCCTTGGAGAACGACACAGTGAAATGAAAAATATTATTGTTGTACAAAGCAATAACATATCGTTATACAATCTGTTTGTACTTGTATCTTGTGTGAAAATGCTTGTTTTATCTGTTGAGTTGCTGGTATGAACTTGTTTTGTATTTAGTTCGTGTTAATATAGCTTCAAATGGACTCTTTTAAGTTTCTATGGAAACATGCCATTTTATCCAACCGAATCTGTAATACTTGCTTACATGCATCATGCGTTGCATCCACTTTTGACTTCGCAGATTGTTCCAAGAAGAGAGACCAGTGTGGCATACCATTAATTGCAACCTTCTTCCCAAGGATTACAAAGAAGCTAAGCCAGATGAAGTCGAAACCAAAGATGAGCAGATTTTTATGGTGTCTGACGTTGAATCATCTAATTATGATTCAGATGAATAAGCGACGCAGAGGGACTTTTGTCAATATGGATCAAATTGAACGAGCTAACAAATTGTGTTCTTCGTGTTTTATATGGCTCTTTCTTCGCAAGTGCAACAAATGGTCCATCACTGTCATGCCATTGACCCAACGAGTTGCTTTTCCTAGACCCTCTCTTCTTAGAAAGCAGACAACAAACAGTGTTAAGACAGTTTTAATGGAACTTTGGATAACTCCAGGTTGATGAAACTGATCAGAAAATACATGTAAATTTTACGGAACAAGACATTCCTTGATGCGCCAAATTTTTTTTCCATTTCTTTCCATGCATTCCACTAATTTGTTGCTTTCCAACATGCCGATTTTTGCTTCATGATGGAAGGCAATGGTGAGAACATTTTGAGAACTTAGTTTGGACCAGTAATATTTGGGACGCACAGAATTCAATTTCTTTTGATTCCCATTTCTCAATATTACTAAAATATATTTTGTATTTTAAGATTGGTGGTGTATATAGATGACTGAACGTGTCATGTTGCGTGGGGAGGAATTATTTTATATTATTATTAAATTCAATCTAGTGAAATAATTTTTTTTTACTTCAACTTTTGATAATTATCTTTACTTTAACCTAAAAAAACTAAAGATCAATTCAAAATTAATCATATATTAAAAAATAAACTTGAAAAAAAAATCAATAATTAGTTTTTAATAAAAAATTTAATGTTAGAGGTTAAAAAAAAAGAGTCAAACTAGGCACAGGACCTGAGTGGTCTAGGACTTAAAAAAAGCCCAGGCTTACTTATTCGGGCCATATATATATTTTTTATAAGAAATGAATCCCCGCGTCGTCTATCCAATCTAGAATCCGACCACCACTTTGGTGGTCAGAAAATCATGGAATAAAGTTTTTTCAGGTTAAAAATTTAATTTTCAACCTTCACCTGCCATAAAATCATTTCTAAATTACTTACTAGCCTCAAAACATTCTAAAATCACTCAAGAAAATTAAAATCAATAAAAAAATCAAACTTAAACTTGATCTTTTTTTTCAGTCATGTTTAAAAAAAAAAACTCATCAACATTGAACTCTCATAATCGAATAGAACCTGTTGATACTAAGTTGATTATTTTGATTGTAAAAATCGTGACAACTGATCATTTTCTATCTTCCATTATTTTTTAGTGATTTTCTTTTTTTTTTTTAATCTAGGAACTAAAAATTAAACAAAATAAATTTTTAGATTAAAATAAACTTTTAGGCTATCCATATATTTTCTCTTGTTTTACAATTCAATTTTATTTCTTTTAATTTGATAATTATACCATAATTGTAACACTAATTCCATCTAATTTGATCATTAAAAGATAGGATATAATTGAAAGGATAAAGGTTTGAAAATGAAAAGAAAACTCAGAAAAAGTGAAGCTCCATAAGCTTTCCCAAATCTTTTACATGTATTAGGTAATAATTGCAATACTAATTCTATCAACAACTCATTGAATGATGTAATTTAAAGGAAAAAAAAGTTTGAAAAAAAATAAAATTCAGAAGCTTCCTGTTCACATGATGTGTTTTTTGATGATAAAATATTTTTTTTCTATAAAAAATAAAAACCTGATCAGTTGATACTTATGCGTATGAATTTCTTCCACGTTTACCCTTTGTGAGGGCAACCTTTCTCGTAGTAGATAAATCTATTAGAAATACAAACACGCGGGAATTGTTGCTTCTGCTTGGCTTTCATCTCCATAGTGCATTTATTTCAACCAGGAAGTAATTGTTTTAAAATAAAAAGGATCGTTGCCAACACCATCACTCTCAAGATGGATGATGCTATTACGTTTGCTGTGTGCAGGTCAGTACAACAACGCAGCCTATGCTTAGTTTCATATCACCAGAATTACTATTACCACTATTCACAATATATTCACAAAGATACACTTTGCGCCATTCTCTGAGTCAGTTTCTTCTTACTGGGAAGATTGGGAAGACGAAGTGCCATCCACTGACGCCAGCAAAGCGAGGTACTCATTGATGGCCTCCCCTTCTTTGGCTACTTCAATGTCATAATCAGACAATGCATCACCTCTCGCCAGTTCATCAGCAATTTCACCCTCCATCTCCACATCCCGCTGTTCAATTTCAGCAGCTGATGGACCTTCATTACTACAATCAATATCCAGGGCATCTGGATCCAGATTATCCAGAGCAAGGTCGGTAGGAGTTGAATCAGGAGCACTAGCATTATTGTTAACAGTTGAACCATGAGCATTTGCACTGTTTTCAGCAGCAACAGTGGTATCTGCTCTGGAATATGTGAGCAGTTGATGCATGGCTTGCTCTAAAGAACCACCAGCTTGGACAGCACCAATCACTGCAGAAAGCAGGCAAGAATAAATGTCACTAACTTGCAAGGTAATAATGCCTACAAACATAGAAACAGCCTAGAATTAGTGGCACCACAACGCACAGCTGCTTATTAGTACCTCTTGATCTCTCAAAGCCCATGGACACAAGCCGTTCAATGGTGGCATCAGTGGCTCGTTGCTGTCTTCTCCTTTTCCTCAATTCTATATTACGCTGCAGGTCAACTCAAGTTAGTAATGATAAAAGTTCGAAACAAAATTCAACAATATTTCATGTGTAATTTCAGAAACCTGAAGTGCAGTATTGGCTTCTGGATTTGTCAAATCATCCAATGCTTTTTGAGTATCATTCTCATTTTTTCGAAGAGCTTCAGCAGCTAGCTCCTTCTCAAACCTGCCACAATGGGGAGCCCTTAAGCTTTTACCAGGGACGATAAGTGCTAAATGAGTAGGAAAGGGAAGTACAAGTGTTAATGTCATATTTACAGAATGCCCTAAAGAATTGAAGAATCTGATGATCTACTTGTCAAAATATTGAGGAAGTTCATGAAATTGCTCCTCCAACACAACATTAAGCTCAGGTACCAGGAATGTGCATGAAATTGGGATAACAAACGTTTGAGTACCAAATGTTGAAGCACAAATATATGAACTCCTAATGCTCGTTACAAATAAGTTTTCCAACATGAAACTATGTTTTCTTACAGGAACACCACTAACAAAGGTATTAAAATGCCTGCTTACCCTATGGAGACCACCTCTATCAGTCTTTGGAGATCCACAGCTTTCTTTAAGGGTGTAACTCCATACCGTTTCTGCTCCCTGGAAATCAGCAGAGAAATGATGTTTTACTAACATGGGATAATCCCATATGAAACAGAAGTCAATTTTATGACACTTGCATTATTTCATTTCTTCGACGAATGTCATCTTCCATTTTCTGTTCTCTCTTTTCCCTTTCCACTACAAGAAAATTAACGGCACTCTGAATATCCTGATTGCTCATTCTTAATGCTCGTTTTGCATCCCATTCCCCAAAGCCCATGCTCACGACAAGTGATAAGGCTTCATCTGTCACTTGTAGCTGGAATCCACAAATAGGGATTGTTTTCAGAAGGAATAAAAATGCAAGGAAGCTTTGATAGGAAAAGAAAGAGTGCATTGAGATGGAAGATCAAAGGCAAAGTAAATGAAGAATCCAGAATTACTCAATATTGAGATTCATAAATTTGATTTCAACGTTTAGACAATTGCAAAAGTTCAAGCCTCAAAAGCAACCACTTCAACCAAAAAGACTAAAAACTAGATTTTATTTGCAGATGCGTTGGTTTCAATTTTGGTAAAAGTTTGCAAACATCATCCATAGAGACAAAATGAGAAAAATCAGACAACATTCAGTAAACTATCCCAGAATATATCAACCAAGATGAGAAAACATTATGTACTTAAAAAGTATGTTCACTGATACAATGTCATGTCTACACACACGCACACAGGGAAAAAAATGTTTGACCTGGAAGAACTTTTCTTGTGCAGAGGCCAAGAACTTCCTAGATTTGTCGAACTGGCCACTGTGATAAGCCACCACTCCTTCCAACAATTCCAATCGCAAATATCTACAAAGAAATAACAGAATGGAGTTACATTCAAAGTGCCAACCAAGACTTTCAATCCAGCTATCAGTACCCATGCAGAAAACTTTACATTAGACACTCACAATGCGAGCTCTGAAGTACGACCAGCTTGAAGCAGTCTGAATCGGGAGGAGTCCTTTCCATGAGCACGCTCAAGTCCTTCTCTAGCCTTTTTGAGGCGTAATCCTGCCACTGCAATCCAGGCAATATCTCGGAGCATGAAGTAACACCAGACCATGTCTATTTGCAGTATTGGAATATTGTCAACAAGCTGGAAGCAACACAGCCAAAAGGCAAAAGAAAAGGACAGTATTAATTACTTAACCATAAAAGATACCAGAAAAGAGATCTAGCATTAACCATCTTAGTTAAAGCAAAAAAATAGCTCACTCACTTCAATGGACTTGGGATTGCATAGAGAGAAAGCCTCCTGCAACATAGAAATCGACAGGATATTCATTTCCTTCGTCAATTACTGGAGGGTTTCTCAATTGATAAGCAACAATCAAGTTTCCAAAAGCCAAAAAAAGACATCCAATAAGTCTAAAAATCATTTCATATGCATGAGAAAAGTTTTGAAAAGGAGCACAATGCAAATTGTAATAGACAAGCAGAGGAAATATGAAAAATAAAGGGAATTGTGATAAGTTAATTAAAGGAAATCTATGAAAAAGTATAAAATGTAGATACAAAAATTGTCTCCTAAAAAATTTCAATCGGAATATCTTAAAAGACGCACCAATAATTTACTCCAAAACAATTGATTAGACCATAGAAGTTAAATATACAAATCAATTGCAATAAATTGACCAATTAAAAAAATGCACAAGGAACTAACCTCTCCCATAGTAAGAACTTCTAGTGCATCAGTAAACATTTGCTTTCTGATAAATCGCTTTCCACTTGTATGGAGCATCAGACCTGTCATTATTGCCCTGCCAAATAAGGGTTCAGATCTTACTTCTTATAGAGTTGGATGATAGACCCTTAAGCTCTTAACCATGGAATTTTTGTCAGGTATCGAAACAATCTAGAAAAGGTACAAGCACAATTTACTTCAGTATCTTACAGTCTATCAGTCTCAGAAAAGTGCACTTTCTTCCCACTCTGATCTTCAAGTTCAATATCGAAGTCTTCTATAGGTAATGCACCATCTGCATGCCTCTTGGACAATGCAGTAACAGCTGCCCTGCCAAGTTAAAAGAAACCACATGTGAAATGCAACAATTAGCAAATTACAAAGACATGTTCAGAACGATGTTATCCTCAGTCAGCACATCTGAGGGATTTATCTTCAACAAACATGTAGCAGAAGCACAACAAATAAATCCAAAATTCTAGTTGGGGGTTGGAACAACTTGGCTTAGTCATTCCTGAGTTATATAAATTTCCAGATAAAGAATTAACCGAGTTCAAACTCAAATTCTATCTTCTTCCAACAGATTTGACCATCATATCAAAATACTTCACTCATTGATTCATCTGCTTAGTTTATAAAAAAAGCTCAAATACCTAAGTCTGCATCAATAACAATCCATACAAAATTCAAGCACTGCTGTTCAATCTACCTACACAATTCAAAACCCAAATCAAATTGTTTGCGAAATCTCAAAAATCTATTAGCACCAAGAACCCAAGGACCGATAAAAAGTACCTAAAGAGACCAAATTTGACACAAAATTCCCAAGAAATATAACACTTAAGAATTTGCTCTCTAAATTCGAAACAATAAAACCTATCAAAAACTTACAAACCCATCATCGGCAGCACTCCAATTAAGTCAATATAAAAAAAGAAAAACCTTGAGCCACACGATTTCAAAAAACCAAATATATATAAACAAAATAAAAAGAAAAGGAGAACTCACCTAATACGAGCAAGTCTACGGTTCCTTTCATCATCAGCCAACAATTCATTCTTTAAAGTTTTACCCTCCTCAACAGAGACACGACAAGCAAGAATTTTAGAGTTATTTTTAATACCCAGCTGAGAAAGACTGCTTTTTTCCTCACTAGTACAGTCTTTCAAGACTTTGCCAGCAAAAATTAGGTTGATCGACTCAGTACCCATGTTTGATCTCTTTGCAATCTCCTCTCTCAACATGGGCACAGTCCAATTCTCTGTTTCTACCTCTAACAGTCCTGCCCATGTCCCTGCTACCTTCAGCTTTGCAATTGAAGCAGGAGAAGAAGAAGACATAGTGTTTGTATTTGTGTAAGAGTGAGAAGTGAATGAAAGCTGGTTTCTTTTGGGGTTTATATAGGTTGAGTGACAAATTGACAAACAAAGTTTTAGTCTTTTTCGGTTTGTTTACATAGTTTTTGTGTAATTTCCTTCCTTGCCGATCACGCTGCTTTTGGGTTTTTTTTTTTTTTTTATTTATTAGCATGAGTTTTCCACTAGTTTTTATATTAATTTTATGGATCCTAAACTAATAATTATATAAATTTTTAATAATTTTAAAATTTATAAAATTTAAATTAGTAATATTTAGAAAACAAATTCAAATTCTGACAAATTAAAAAAAAATTTCTTATTGAATTAAAAATTATATTAGTTTGAATGACACTAGATAAAGATCCAGTTTAATACTATGTTTTAATAGAGGTTAGGAAAAATTATTTTTTATATATATTTTTAAATTATTTTAATATATTATTATTAAAAATAATTTTTAAAAAATAAAAAAATTATTTTAATATATTAAAATAAAAAATTTATTTTTTATTATTTACAAGTAAATGTTTTTTAAAAAATAATAGTTATAATACTCCAAAACATCTCAAAGCTAAGGTGGACTATATATTTAATTACATTTAAGTTATTCAATTTTAATGTACTTAAATTTGGTATATCTATATTTTAGTATAGTTAAATTTAGTCCTTTAAATAAATCAAGTTTTTCATACCATTACAATTACAAGTTCCATTAAATTATATAAACAATTAAGGCTATGTTTGTTTCCCGGAATTCACTTTCCGGGAAACCAATTTCTAAACTTTTCTGTGTTTGTTTGATATTAGAAAAGTTGATCAAAGCAAAATACTTTCCAGTTAAAGGAAAATTTGGCTTGGTTTCCAAGAAAGTGTTTTCCTAGAAAATTTGGGCGGAAAACACTTTCTGAAAGTTGTAAAAAATTTAGAAATATCATATTATTTGCTGATTATATCAAATTTGGTCTTCAAACTTTTGATTGCTATATATATTTTGTTTTGAATATTTATTTTTCAATTTCATCTCTTAAAATTTAATTTTTATATTAACTTTGGTCCTCATTTTATAATTGTTATTTGCTTTTTCCTTATCATTTTTTTATTGAAATTTTTTATCTATCAAATTTGGTCTTTATTCTTTGATTGTTACTTATTTTTTTTGAAATAATTTATAAAATGTTAATTATAATTATTTTAATTTCTTCATCTTTTTTTTTTTTTATTTTTTAGATTTGATCTATATTATTTTAATTATTATTTATTTTATTTGAGATAATTTATGAAATTATATATTTTTTTAATTTCAATTCCATTCTCATTCAACTTTTTAATTTGTAAGATTTGTTCCTCATTATTTTAATAAACTTGAGAAAAATAAAACATTAATAAGTTATTTTCTAGCTCATTTTCCATGACATAATCAAACACTGGAAAATGTTTTCCAACTTATTTTCCATTACACTATCAAACATCAGAAAATAATTCACTTTTCTGGAATTTACTTTCCAAAAAAAAACTACTTTCTAGCAAACAAACGGGGTTAAGAGTGTTTTTGTTTTTACAAAATCATTTTTGAAGATTTTTAAAATTTTATTTTTGTTTAAAATTAATATTTTTTATGATTTTATATTATTTTGATATGCTAATATTAAAAATAAATTTTTAAAAATAAAAATAAAAATAATATTATTTTAATATATTTTCAAGTAGAACATATTTTAAAAACTAATCATCACCAAAACTACAACAATAACCATAATCTTAAATATTATCTAAAATCACACCAAAAAAAAAATTAATTTAATATATGTAAGTATTATTTAGTAATGTGCTACATATTGTTTTTTAAATTTTTTTTTCACTTTGAATATATAAAAGTATTTTATTTTTATTTTTTAAAATTTATTTTTAAATTTTAAAAAAATATTAAAACAATATAAAAAAATAAAATAAAATTTAAAACTACAAATAAGTTTTTAAAAGTATTGGTGAATACAATTCCAAACAGAATGAAAATTTACTTGGGTACCATGTGTAATGTTTTGACACTTGCAGCCTCAACACCACGAAGCACTTCACAACACTCACCTCTGACCTCTCTCCCACTCCACCAAAATGGCCACCACCGGCGACTCCTCCAAACCCACCACCCCAAACCCCACCACCAAGAAACGCAAACCCAGAAAACCCAAACTCACCACTGCCACCGCACAACACGTCATTTCCATCCTCAACACCGCCTCATCAGCAGCCCACTCTTTCCTTTCCCAAAACGACCTCTACCTCCTCCCTTCCCAATCTCTCCAGCTAGAATCCCTC
>Ga0307510_10000031_pt1 | contig 113586 bp, 128 predicted proteins | sample 12_EM_MG_FD_207224 | JGI IMG/M metagenome (GOLD analysis project Ga0307510, IMG submission 207224) | Populus trichocarpa ectomycorrhiza microbial communities from riparian zone in the Pacific Northwest, United States - 12_EM | ecosystem: Host-associated > Plants > Roots > Unclassified... | reverse complement strand
TACAACGTCGAGCAACGTAAGGCGTCGTCCCTTGTAGAGCTTGAAGCCAGAGTCGAGTGGCTTGCCAGGCTCGAGTATCCCATGGCACACAATGTGGACGAACCGATGATCCCGGATGCGTTCCAGGACTACAGGAGGCGTCGCAGCTGCTGCGACGAGGGTTGTCACCCGAGGACTGACAGCCTGTACCACTCGCACCTCTTCTAATGCCTGTATCATCGACACATCTGGCTGTGCGACGACAAGCATCGAAGGCTTATCAAAGGTTTGTGAGCCAGACTTCCGGGACTCGATAAGTGAGTGGAGAGATGGGATATATGAGGGGATGTATAAGTCCAGGAAATATTGCGGACGTCCGCAGTCTGATGGGATCGGACCCATCGCGTGAAGAGGAAGTGAGCAAAAGACAGATGTCGGGCACCACCATACACGAGATTGTAGTGGCACGTTCAACTCGTTCAGTCTTTTGATCACTGGTCGGCCGACTAGTTCGTAGAGCTCCTTGAGTACAGAACTGAGAGTGTCGTTATATTTATTCGACTCGAGGTCCTCAGGCTGCCGTCGTTCCCCCAGTAAACGGTCTTGCAATTTGTTCGCGCGGGTGTAGAAGTCGTTGGATGTAGTAATGAGGGATGGAGGAGAATTGCGGAGAAGGATGACAATGTCGGAACGCCACTTGGAATGGTTGATGATGATTATAGGTCCGTGAGATGCTGCACCACAGAGTGTGTCGTAGGAATGTGGCTTCAAGAAGGTGTCCAAACCCGGCAGGGATTGTATCTCCAAAATAAGCTTCTCGCGTTCATCCAAAAGCATCCGTTGCCGTATGACAAGACAACCAAATGGATCCATCCCTTCGGGGCTACTGTCTCCGCCATCAACGTTGTCGAGGGCCAAGGTAAGCCTCTCAAGTTCCGTACTTATTGCGGCGAACCTTTCTGCTAAATGGCAGTCGGCCAAACGAATCTGATCCACCGTGGTACGAAGACCGCGCATCTCAGACCACAATAATGCTCTTCCTCGCTCGAGGGTTTCGATCGCCTGCTCGGGTCGACCAATGCTCATCTGATAGGATGCGCAGTCCAACGGCAGCGTTTTGAGATCATCATTCATTACGACAAGTTGGGAATGCTGTTTGTCGAGGGTTGGAGCGAGTGTGAGGCAGACTTGCATCGATGACATGGCGAGGTTGTATGCAGTTAAGGCGGAGGGATGTCCAAAACGGCGTGCAATCGACGCCCATCGAAATGAAACCAGGACCTGGTCATCTACAGATTCATACTTGACTGCCGTGGGGAAGAGTTCAATGAGTTCATCCAGGTCCTGCCTTTGAAAGGATCTATGGAGACGAATTGATAGAGTTACAGTAAGCGCGCGCAGTGAGGAACGACGAAACACCAGTGGATCTGGAGTGTTGATATGGTCTCGTGCGAGTGAAATTGCCTTGTTGAGGTACTCAAGTTCACTGGTGCACTGATAAGCACGCTGGAAGAAGTGGTCCAAATTTAGACGGGCAAGCCTGGCATGTATGCTATGGGGGTAAGAAGCAATCAATTGTCGACAATATTCAATACCATCTTCGATGTCCGCTATATCTGTAAAGCTCTCGATGGAGAGGCTTGTAAGTGCCTTATAGTGATCATCAAAGGGATCCTCATGTAGGTCATCACGACCCTCGAGTAGGCCCAGATGAGACTTGAAGGCCTTCAGTTTAGGGAGAGCTGCGATAAGATCACGGAATGGAGGGATAAATCTGGGAGTGTTGGACCATGCGTCCTGGACATTCGCTTTGGCATTGCCATCATAGTGACGCCATTCCTGAAGGCAAGAGAGCATTTCGATAAACAGGGGACGATCAAAGGGTTCAGGGAATTCAGGAGGCCTATCAAGGTAGGTACGAAGGTGGTAGATTGCCTGCTCCAAATACTCTGGCTTCCCATACACGTCAAAGTGAAACGTGGCAAAAACGGCCGTCATGATCAGCGCGGTGTCGTGCTGAGGACTCAGCCTACCTCCGGGGTCGCGGAAATTCATGATTTTTTCCAGTATGGCTATTCCCTCTTTGTAGTCATCCTCCGAAAAGGTTTGTTGGAAGCGAAACCAGAGTGCCAAGACAAAACCGAGGAATATATCGTGCAAATCTGGTAGTTGTACGATTGCCTTTCGTAGGCAACTAATGACCTTTTCGGATTGGAGGACCGGCCTGATAAAAGGACGAAGAACATCAACATGCAAAAAGCGCCTAATGGTCGGGGTTAGCAACTCCCTCGAGACGTCAGAATTAAGAAGTTCGTCGCAGAGACCAGCCATCTCCTCGATGGCCGCAGTGTCCTCATCCACATCCTCAAGCTCCAATTCCACTTGGATCGCCATCGCACGCACAAGACTCGCTATTACGCATTGCTCAGGGAGAAGGTCACGACATTGTCCACGCAGATGACGAAGGAATATAATGCAGCACTTGACATCATCTGGCTGCCTGAACTTCTCGGCGCGCGAGAGAATCGAAATGGTGAGGCTATCGATCAGCTGAACAATGGTCAAGTCGGTTGGGGAGGGATCCCAGGGACGTCGAAGGAATATTGCTTCTGTGAAGCGGATGATCGCTTCATCGAGGCCGTCCCTTTGTCCTGACATCCGGTGGCGCATAAGTCTTGCCATCGCTAGGTGTTCAATGCAGTGAGAGCGAACAGGATTGGTGGATCTGGGTAATAGCTGCATATAATTTTGAAGGGAAAAAATGTAGTTGTCAAGTTCATGGAGCAAGCCTTGAAAAAAAGCTTGAAAGGTGGAGGGTTAGACTCGGATAATTGCCGGGTCGACGGACAGCTTGAAATCGTCGGGATTAGACAAACTTACGTTGGTCATCCATACTCGGGCAATGTTCAACCCGATAGTCACAAGATAAACCACGGATTCTCAGATGATGATGATCTGGAATGTTATTGGGGAGAAAACGGCGGGATTTACAAGGAGATTTCCCGCAGTCAGCGGCGATATGTTAAAGTGGCAAGGTGTACTAGTATCAACACGTGCACGGAACGACTTGAAAGCCGACACAGATACACACCACGTTGTTCAGCGTCAGACACAGCTAACTTGCTGTCTACCGCCGCAAGCAGCGCATCTAGTAATCAATATAACACCGCATTCTAAGGCGGGGAATATAGACCAAACGACAAGTTGATTATGAGACACAAAGTCACACTCCCGTGGACGACATCAGTCTGAGATGCATGAATGAGCAAAGTCAGAGTCTTAGTGAATCAAATCCAACAATCGATTGTCTGATTATAACCTCGTCTTCATAACAACTACCACTGTGGGTCATTAGTTAGTGTCGGGCGTGCGCTCCAAGAAAAACTCGATCACGAACCGACAATCGTGAATCATGCGCCGAAATGAACGTAATTCACCCAACGCTCCAAAGTCACCCCTCGCTTTGTCCGCAGTTTTACCACGGCATCTCGAAGCGCCTTTGCCGTTCTCTTGTAGTAATCCACCCCGTGCCTCCTTTTGCCCGAGAACACCGACTTGTAAAAGTCCCCGGCGAGGGCCGGCCCATCCGCATCCGCCATCGCCCACATCGTCCCGACGACGCTGCGGAATCCGCAGAATTGCATCGCAGCCGCGAGATGCAGCACTTCATCGGCCGGACTCCCGTCGGTCAACTCCGCCGTGTGGCAAGCTGCCAAGAAGGCGAATTCGGCGTTGGGAAGTCGAGATCGTACAACATCGAGCAACGAGAGGCGTTGTCCCTTGTAGAGCTTGAAGCCAGTGTCGAGTGGCTTGCCAGGCTCGAGTATCCCATGGCACACAATGTGGACGAACCGATGATCCTGGATGTGTTCCAGGACTGCAGGAGGCGTCGCAGCTGCAGCGATAAGCGTTTTCACCCGAGGACTGACAGCCTGTACCACTCGCACCTCTTCCAATGCTTGTATCATCGACACATCTGGCTGTGCGACGACAAGCATCGAAGGCTTATCAAAGGTTTGTGGGCCAGACTTCCGGGACTCGATAAGTGAGTGGAGAGATGGGATATATGAGGGGACGTATAAGTCCAGGAAATATTGCGGACGTCCGCCGTCTGATGGGATCGGACCCATCGCGTGAAGAGGAAGTGAGCAAAAGACAGATGTCGGGCACCACCATACACGAGATTGTAGTTCCACGTTCAACTCGTTCAGTCTGCTAATCACTGGTTGGCCGACAAGCTCATAGAGCTCCTTGAGTACAGAACTGAGAGCGTCGCTATATTTATCCGACTCGAGGTCCTCAGGCTGCCGTCGTTGCCCGAGTAAACGGTCTTGCAATTTGTTCGCGCGGGCATAGAAGTCGTCGGATGTAGTAATGAGGGATGGAGGAGAATTGCGGAGAAGGATGACAATGTCGGAACGCCACTCAGAATGGTTGATGATGATTATAGGGCCGTCACATGCTGCGCCACCGAGTGTGTCGTAGGAATGTGGCTTCAAGAAGGTGTTACAGCCCGGCAGGGATTGTATCTTCAAAATAAGCTTCTCGCGTTCATCCAAAAGCCTGCGTTGCTGCATGACAAGATGACCAACTGCATCCATCCCTTCGGGGACATTGTCTCCGCCATCAACATCGTCGAGGGCCAAGGTAAGCGTCTCAAGTTCCGTACTTATTGTGGCGAACCTTTCTGCTAAATGGCAGTCGGCCAAACGAATCTGATCCACAGTGGTACGAAGACCGCGCATCCCAGACCACAATAATACTCTTCCTCGCTCGAGGGTCTCGATTGCCTCCTCGGGTCGACGGCTCATCTGATAAGATGCGCAGTCCAACGGCAGGGTTTTGAGATCATCATGCATTACGACAAGTTGGGAATGCTGTTCGTCGAGGGTTGGAGCAAGTGTGAGGCAGACTTGCATTGATGACATGGCGATGTTGTATGCAGTTAAGGCGGAGGGATGTCCAAAAAGGTGTGCAAATGACGCCCATCGAAATGAAACCAGGACCTGGTCATCTACAGATTCATACTTGACTGCCGTGGGGAAGTGTTCCATGAGTTCATCCAGGTCCTCCCTTTGAAAGGATCTATGGAGACGAATTGATAGAGTTACAGTAAGCGCGCGCAGTGAGGAACGACGAAACACCAGTGGATCTGGGGAGTTGATATGGTCTCGCGCGGCTGAAACTGCCTTGTTGAGGTACTCAATTTCATTGGTGCACTGAAAAGCATGCCAGAAGAAGCCGCCTAAACTTACACGGGCAAGGCTGGCAAGGTGGCTATGGGGGTAAGAAGCAATCATTTGTCGACAATATTCGATACCATCTTCGATGTCCGCTATATCTGTAAGGTTGTCCATGGAGATTGCAAAAGCGTTATAGTGATCATTAAGTGGACCCTCATATAGATCACTGGGATCACGACTCTCGAGTGGGCCCGGAAGAGACTTGAAGGCCTTCAGTTTAGGGAGAGCTGCGATAAGATTACGGAATGGAGGTTTGATAGATCTGGGAGTGTTGGACCATGCGTCCTGGACATTCGCTTTGACATTGCCATCATAGTGACGCGATTTCTGAAGGTGAGAGAGTATTTCGATAAGCTCGGGACGATAAGCGAGTTCAGGGAGTTCAGGAGGCATATCAAGGTAGGTACGAAGGCGGTAGATTGCCTGCTCCAAATACTCCGGCTTCTTATACATGTGAAAGTATTCCATGGCAAAACCGGCCGTCGTAATCAACGCGGTGTCGTGTTGAGGGCTCGGCCTACCTCCGGGGTCGCGGAAATTCATGATTGTGTCCAGTATGGCCATTCCCTCTTTGTAGTCATCCTCCAAAAAAGTTCGTTGGCTGTGAGACAACAGTGCCTGGACAAGATTGAGGGATGTATCGTGCAAATCTGGTAGTTGTACGATTGCCTTTCGTACGCAACTAATGACCTTTTCGGATTTGAGGATCGGCCCGACTCGGAAACCAGGACGAAGAGCAATAATTTTCAAAAAGGACCTAATGGTCGGGGTTAGCAACTCCCTCGAGGCGCCAGAGTTAAGAAGTTCGTCGCAGAGGCCAGCCATCTCCTCGATCTCCTCATCCGCATCTTCAAGCTTCAATTCTACTTGGATCGCCATCGCACGCACAAGACCCGCCACTATTACGTGTTGGTTAGGGAGAACGTCACGGCATTGTCCACGCAGATGATGAAGGTATATAATGCAGCACTTGACATCATCTGGCTGCTTGAACCTCTCGGCACGAGAGAGAATCGAAAGGGTGAGGCGTTCGATCAGCTGAACAATGGTCAAGTCGGTTGGGGAGGAATCCCAGGGACGTCGAAGGAATATTGCTTCTGTGAAGCGGATGATGGATTCATCGAGGTCGTCCTTTTGTCCTGACATCTCGTGGCGCATAAGTCTTGCCTTTGCTAGGTCTTCAATGGAGCGAGAGCGGACAGGATTGGATCTGGATAATAACTGCACATGATTTTGGAGGGAAAAAATGTGGTTGTCAAGTTCATGGAGCAAGCCTGGAAAGGTGGAGGATTAGACTCGGACAGCTTGAAATCGTCGGGATTACGACAAACAAACTTACGCTGGTCATCCATACTCAGGCTCAATATTCAACCCGATAATCACAAGATAGTCCACGGATTCTCAGATGATGATGACCTGGAATGTTATTGGGGAGAAAATGGCGGGATTTACAAGGAAATTTCCCGCAGTCAGCGGCGATGTGTTAAAGTGGCAAGGTGTATGTGGCAATTGAAGGTGTACTACTGTAGTATCAACACGTGCACGGAACAACTTGAAAGCCGACACAGGTGCACACCGCGTTGGTTCGGCATCAGACACAGCTAATTTGCTGTCCACCGCCGCAAGCAGCGCATCTAGTAATCAATATAACCGTGACACCGCATTCGGGCCGCTCTAAGGCGGGGAATCTAGACAAAAACGTGAAGTTAATGAGACAAAGGCACACTCTCGTGGATGACATCTGAGATGCATATCCATGTTTCTCGCACTCTTCTGTAGACGCACGCACCCTAAAATGTGTCAAGTACAGCCAAAGTTCAAACGAAGAAGATCGATGCGTGGTTTGTGGGGTTGCATCTGCTGCCGATCCACTGCTCAAACCGAATAGGGACTCTCAAGACGCTGCCCAAGGGTGCACGCAATGGGCATAGCGAGTAGCTTCAAGTTAGAGGTGGGAAGCAGCGTGCTGCCATCGTGATATGCGTGCTTGTGGTGGCTCTTGTCCAGTTGTCCGGGTTGTCACGGAGCCTTCTACCCCGGAGGATGTATTTCTGTGCCTTGGTAGTTGTAGTTATAAGTTTAATTGGCAAAATATCGTCTTGTGGCGCATAGTGGTCTTCACTTCCAGAGCGAGACATAGCAACTCAAATGTGCGACAAGGTCATCGATCGCAATCGCGGAAATCAAAGTCAGCAACATAATCATACCAAACGGGGGGCAAAGACACGTGGGATTTCTGACGAAGTCTAAAAAGTGGACCTTCCGAGAATCGAACTCGGGACCCTTGCATGAATAGGTCAGGTAACCTCATAAGTACAAAGCTCTACCGATTGAGCTAAAGGTCCAACAAAGTAGTGATCCATCTTATATATCTACAACCCTCTGAGAAGCCGGCGACCTTTCAGTTTCGCTAACGCCTCGTGAGATTCGGCCCAACACACAGCCCCCGTGTCATCTAATCGGCTCGGCCATAGGGGTAGAACCCTCAAGCTTCAAGCTCGGCCGTCCCTCCCGCGTCCACCACAAAACGCGATGAACGGATTCGCGGCGATGAGTGACTGGGACTTTGTCAACATGTAAAGTGGACCGAGAATCATGATGCCGAATTGCGTTCCTAACGATATATCTAGCCCATCTAATTAAAAATCATGCACCCGAAAAAGCCAATCCTCCCCTGCCCCATCCCGCTCCCTATGACTCGCTTCTGTGCAGTTCTTCGATGCCCTTCGGCGTGAGCTGCATGAACCGCGTGCCGACGCGCTCCGCCTGCTCCTCCGAATGGGTGATCCAAATGATGGCTTTGAGGGCCTTGGTGTGATCCTTGATTTCCTCCATGAGCGTATCCTCCACTGCCTTGGACAGTTTGCCGTCGAGCCCGGACGTCGGTTCTGTAAGTTTCAAGCAAACCCGCGGGGGTTGGCGTTTAAATGAGACGACGATAAACGCGTTGCTATGGTAAAACCATTCACCGTCGAGCATCAAGACTTCGGCGCGGTTGAGCCCGTGTGCGATCGCAAGCGATAATCGCTGGGCTTCTCCGACGCTGAGTTGACTCCAAGGCCGGTCCCAGAGCTCCTTCGCTATACCCCATTGCTCGGCCAAACCCAAAGAACGATGAAAATGCAGGTTATTTCCGGGACCTTTTTCCGGGGCGTGCCGTGCGCGGAATGTGGACAGTATGTCGAATAGATCGCGTGGCGTACCCGGAAGTAGCGAAGGTCGTTGCGGAATGTACTGGACGTAGGTTCTGTACGTAGGGACACCTATATCGCGACATTCGAGGGTGGATAATTTGCGTCCTTTTAGATAGTAAACTTACCATAAGCCTTTGGGGTTCTAATACCCGGCGCCCGTGTGAGACACGATTATGAAGACAAAAAAAAACACGGCTCACTTTCCCCTGAATTCCACAGTTCCATGATAAAGATAGAGATGAGCTATACACTTCAAGAGGGTAGTCTTGCTGCAGGACAGAGAATATGCGAGATGATGATGACGATGAATGTTGGGGAGACGGGAAGGGACACGACGCACCCAGAACCACTACGAGCTTGTAAGACGATGATATCACCTTCGTTTACGCTAAAGTTAACATTCTCGAATATAGGATCGCCTTCTGGCCAGACACAAGAAAGATTCTTCACCGCAAGTAGTGGAGCCATATCTCTTTTAGGGCGACATGTCCAAGCAAAAAAAAAGCGAATTTCTCGACTCGGTCGTTCTCACGCAACGGTCCGGATAACCGTGTATGGCGGCCCGGATTCCCCGTTCTTTTGTTCATGTCCTTGTTCATGATGATGAGTAGGGTTATGCTATGCCATTAGTCTAGAGTATCGATCAAACAAATCGTAAATGACCCTAAAAGTGTGCTTGTCCCGGTGGCGGTACCATTCCCATCTCCTCGGGCGTCAAGCTTGTGCTCTCGATCATCACACCAACGCCGACTTTAGCGGCATTCTGAAGGACCCAAAGGTAAGTACTTTAGCCATGCAACAAAACGGTGCGAGAAGCAGGACACGTACTTTGAAGTGGTCTATCTCTCCAGCAACCGTGAACGCAAAGCTGGGAGCAAACCGCTGCTCAAGCAACGCCGACACCTTGCCCGTCGAGTCTAATTGCGCCCGGAATGTCGACATACGCAAGTCATACTTCGTGCCGATTGTGGCAATCGCATCACGACGCATCGGAGCTGCGATCACCTGCAAATCTGCGGCCACCTCTACCTTTTCACTGAGCTTGTGCCAATAAGTCGCCTGGAGCACGCCAATCGGCTGGAACTGCGCTGTCGCAATCCACTTCCCATCAGACCCCGTCAGCTTGGCAAGGTACGATGATGACATTTCCGCCTGGTCGAGCGCAGCCCGTTGGTAGAGTGTCTCGACTCCCAGCGCTAGCTTCTTCGAGATGGACTGGAGATAGCTCCCGACGTAAATGCCAGAACCGTCCAACGGTGACGGGTTTATCACTTTTGCGTTTAATGTGTAGTCCAGACCGGAATAGTCATGCTCCAATTGTATCATAGTATGGCCAGGTTGCATCCCAAGCTAGGGTGGAGCAATGTGAGTTAGCTGTCGGAGAGCGCGCAAATAGCATCATACATACCTGCGCCTGCACCTTGGAAGTATGTGATGGTGACCAGCTCTGCTGAAACCGTCCGGAGACGTTGCCTTCGTGGTCAACATTACCCTGGAGAAGGACCTTTCGGAGGAATATAATTGTAAAAAAAAATATGACACGTCGGAAGTTGGCATGTCGTAACCCACCTTTGCATTGGCGAAGAGCGCGCCAAATGAGTAAGTTGGGGGAGTGGATTGCGAGGCCAGCTGAAAGGAATGGGTGACCTGGAAAGCCGGGTCCATAGAAAGTCCTTTCATGAGGTCGGCTCGCGCGCCATCGAAGATGAAATTGGTCAAATGTGTTGCTGCGTTACACGTATAAGTTTCCCGCGACCGACTTGCAGACAGCAAAAAGCTCACTTTTAACCTCCTTCTGCAAATTTTCTACGCTACCCGGATTTGGCAGCGCGAGCGCTGTGCGCCAGCTGGAGAGCCGAGAGTAGGCATTCGCGAGGGGTGAAAATGAGGAGAAGAGGGTCGAGTTTTTGGATGGGACTGCATTCTCCGTGTCCGTGTACGGACCTAACGTAGGGGGTTTCTCGTGGGGGACAGTGGCCATTTCAGCTAGAGGGGATAGAGCCGTGTATGGCGAGTCGATTTGACGAGAAAGAACGGACGGGGCGCGGTAGAGTATTAAGTTAGAGCGAGGACGCGCAGGGAGCGTGCGAGCGTACGTGAGCGAAACAGGGCAAAACAACTGGAAAGGACGCGCCAGAAATCTGGTCGCCAAACATTAACAAATTGGTGGCTGTTGCACGTGATCCCAGGCCATGACTGGGCTGGGATGGTGGAGGATGAGGATGAAGCAAGGTTTTTTTTGAATTTTTTTCTACACGACCGTGAATAAATACAAGTGTCATCATCGAATCAGTCGAGCATAGCCGTAGACTTTGTGAGTAACCTTCCATTTGTCGTCAGGGTTCGTAAGCACTAGGTAAGTAAATTTCAAGAGTAGGTATCGCAGGATGAACGTCAAAATATGAAGGTTAAACTCGATGATAGCACCAAGGTAGCGCAAGCAGCGACAATAGAAAATATAGCAAAAAGAAATTTGAATAGTCAATACAAGCCCAGTTCAGTCTCATGGATCGCCAACAAACCACCACCGCACAATACTTACCACCAGCGCTGTGGCGCCGGCCTATACGCAGCGGGTGGATAAGCAGGAGGAGGCGGCGACTTGCGACCACGCCTTCTCGGTTCCTCAATTATCTCCTCCTCCACCTCAACCGGTTCCTCACGTACGACAGCTTCCTCATGCTCTATCAGCACCTCAACCGAAGTAGTTTTCGGTAACATAGTAGAGAACGAGGTTGTGTACGGAGAAGGAGTGGGATTAGCAACGCGGCGGGTATTTGCGGGTGGCGGACGCTTAGCAGTCTCATTCGGCACGAACTGGGTTTCAATTTGAACTTGGGTTACGGTACGTGTTGCAGTTTCAATTTCGGTAAATACGACGGGGGGAACTTCCTAAAGAAGGGAAGAGAGATATGCGTCAGCGAAAATAATTCTCGGACTTATTTGTGGGGAATGTAGCCCTGGAACCCTTTTTGGTCAAATATGACATGGAATTGCCCGAGCAGGCGATCAAACCACAACCACAAGCGCAACGCGACGTGCACGAGACGAACTAGCACGTCACGTGTAGACGCGTCAACCTGATCGAGCAAGATTGATTCCGGGAGACGCGACTCGACGCGTCGCGTGACCAAAAAGGTTCCAAGGCTACAGGAACGAGGGGGACAAGAGAGAGATGAAAAAACCGTTGTCCCCCAAGCCCGGACGAAGGAGTGTGGGAGGAAGGATATCACAGAGACTTCAACTGACGGAAGTGGGAAAACGAGACGAATCCAGAACCTCCTTCGTCTCAGAGCTCGGGACGGCGGTAGAGAGGCGGTGGTACCTTGGAAGGCCTGCGTTTAGCTCCAACCGGTTCGTAAACATATTCTTCCTCAACTGCGGTTTCACCACCGAGAGCACTGAATTTAAGAATCGTCAGTTAGGGACTTCTGAGTGAAGCAGGCCTTGGACCACTCACGCAAGTTGCTCCATGATCCAAGCCTCACGACGAGACGCATCGTGTTCACGGCGGTTGACAGTCTCCTCGCGGCGACTGATTTCGCGTTCGCGCTCTGCGATTTTGAGTTCGCGGTCGAGAATGTCGTCGAACCGCACGTTGCTTTCTTTCCACCATCCTGGAGGGGTGAGTTCCTTATCCTGAACAACCTCCTTGATAACGGTCTGAACTGGAGGAGGTTCGAAGGTCGCCTGCGCCACACAGGGAGGGCAGGATGATGCAATTGGGATTGGGCCGGACCCAATAACCCCACCAGGAGCACCGGCGAGGATCTCAGCTTCACGACGAGCGACCTCTGCTTCACGATGTGCAACGTTGCTTTCACGGGCAATAAGGGCTTGAGATCGCTTCGGCGTTAGCACGCTCCAAACTCCTTGAGTGGCGGGGTCCCCAGGCGCACTGGCCGAGGAGCTCTGGCTGGGAAGGGAGAGCATGACGGCGAGGACGGCGAGGATGAGGGAAAGGACGAGAAGAAGGGTCGTGGAAGAGATGGTTCTGTGGTGACGATGGGTGGAACGTTCGGAACGATGTGAATGACCTTCTCGGTCGCGATCACGATGAGAGGAGGAAGGTTGAGCCATCCTGACGCTGATCGAGTTCGAAGGCGACAAGGATGTGGAGGTGCGGGCGCGCTCGGTGGAAGTTATGATTGAAAAACAGAAGAGATGAGGTGGAAGGGTGTGCAAAACGGATGAAGAATATGGAGTCCCTGACGGACGAAAGGTGAGGATGATGGATGTGTACAGAGAAGAGAAGTAAATTGGGGGGAATGTTCAACTTGAGCCCGAAATGGCCAGCCTTTAAAATACCATTGTCCGTACTCCCTTTTTGGGGCATTTGTGTGTATTACGTAACGGTGTACAAACAAAAAAATTCCACGTGGAACAATCCGAACAATGCCTCGTGTGCACCTCATTTCTTCTAAAGGGAATAACATATTCCCACGAAAAATAAATCTGGTTATGGTTACAAGTTGCGGCGAAGAGATACTCGGGTGACGTGACCAGACGCGTGAAAGACGCGAGGCTTGCATTGCCTTGTCCGTGCTGGTGTAAAACCAACTTACCCAGTCGGCCTCTGCGCCCTCTCACATCATGGACCTCCGTCGTCTTGCCCAGGCAAACGCTATGGCGTCTCCAAGACGTCGATCCCGTCACTCTAATAACCATATGAGTGACTCTACCTCCACATCTCCCCTCGCCACACCCAAGGCACGCGCCTCCTATCCGATTAGTCGATCCCCACTCGAATCCCCCTCGATCTCTGCGAGCTTGCCCTTCGACTGGGAGGCGGCGCGCGGTCTGCGCTCCCCACCGTACTACCCCCTAGGTCCTAAGCGTCGTGGCGGACGTCAAAGCGAGCTCGACAGCCCGAGCGTGAAGGGTACACCAAGCAAGCGTGCCGTGCGCAAGCAGAGTTTGTATGAAAGGTGAATCCCATCCATCCTCTCATTCCCGCATTGTCTGACTTTGAGGGGCGCACCAAGGGTCACCGCTTTGCCATCCCGGATCGCCTTTGAGATATCCATCTTCCCGAACAATGTCCCGCTACCCTCACCCAAGACATCAGCCTGTCTCATCGGTGGCACATTACACTTCATCCATTTCTGCATACGCGTCTCCCAGATCAGGGCCATCCCAGAGTCGGATATCGGCTGGGAAGACATGTACCGCGAAGACAACAACGTCGCATGGTTCGACTGGGTACGTATCTAATTACATTACTTCACGCGTACCGGGCCAGCTAAGGAATGTCACAACTCTGACTTTTTTTTCTTCTTGAAAACATAAAGACCGTGCCCACGACATGTCTCCTAATTATCATCACATCGTTAAACACCCTCTTCCTATTCACCCACACCAAGCTGTATCACCTCCACCTCCAACAGGAACCCGTCGCGTCGTCGCACGCACGCTTTGTCTCAGCGCCGACAGACCTACCCGCGCTCGCGAGCCGCCTACGCACATACGCTTGGGGCATGTTCCTCGCTTTCTGGCGCTTCCTCCTCGGAATCACACCGTCCTCGTCACCAGGAAGCAGTGCATACGGCGGTCGGCGCGTACAGGAGCTCGAGGTGTGGACACCGAGCGAGGGAGAGCTCATGCTTTTCTGCATCTACTCGCCCATTCACGTCGTCTTGTGGATGTTGTGGAACGCGGGGAACTGGATCATGATGGCTGCCGTCATGGCCGGCATCAGCTTTCAGGTTTGTATCATTGTGCCTTCTCTCCCCCCTGACTCACATGTGGTTTGTCACTCTAGGTACGCATCCTAACGACTACTTATGAGGCGTTGCTCAAAGACCGAACAATTATCGCCGCCGAGGTACTACACGAGTATGACGAGAAGGTGAGATATCACTTGGTCGTACGCTCAAGGACGTCGGTTAACTTTCCTCTTACCAGTACGTTTCCCCACGGGTCCATCCAGTGAGAAAGGACGCATGTGTGATGACCCACGAGGCTGAGATTGTCGATCACACCCGTTGATACACAAAGATAACCATGTTTTTCTTTATTTGTTTCATCCGGTGCTTGCTGGCAACGAATTAATAACTTCCGACCTCGACCCCCAATTGAAATCACAGGCGCTTATCGGACTTCTCGATGAGCTCATTGCGTACAGCGCAACACCTGCGTCACTCGGACTTCGCCTCTGCCTCGTAGAATTTGATAACATCCTGCACGTCATCCCTGCTACCCAAGTATATACTTGATCGTCCATGAATGCTGGTCGGCACGATGTCGAGGATGCGCTGAGTGCCAGTTGTGGCGACTCCCCCAGCCTTGACAATGTAAGGTCAATTGATTACAACCACCAACCAAAGGACGGCAGTCATATTTCACATACCTGTTCTATCAAAAAAGCCATAGGGAATGCCTCGTAAAGTAGTCTGAGCTTCCCATTCTTGCTCTTCTTGTCGTCTGGATACCCAAAGATTCCACCGTAGAGCAGCGTTCGATGTACATCAGCGACCATACTTCCGACGTATCGTGCGGAATACGGAGATTTTCCGGACGGTGGGTACTTGATGCTATTGAGGTACTTCATGGTAGGAGGGTGGAAATACAGCGAATTACCCTCATTGAATGAGTAAATTTTGCCGCGCGGTGGAATCTTGATATCGGGATGAGTGAGAACGAACTCGCCGAGTGAAGGGTCGAGCGTGTAACCATTGACACCGTTACCCGTGGAGAGAATAAGGTTTGCAGAAGAGCCGTACCTATAAGAATGTAGACAAATTCGTTGAGGTCTAGAGAAAGCTTACATCGTATAACCAGCAGCAACCATTTCACTTCCGGGCCTCAAGACGTCCTCAATTGTGCCCTGCGATCCAGGACGCTACGATTTGAAATGCAAGGTGAGCACATCGCATATGCAGTCGCCATCAAATCAAATTCCTCACAACTTGATATACTCCGAAGATTGTCCCGACGTTAACACCGGCGTCAATGTTGCTACTTCCGTCGAGTGGATCAAATACAACGCAATACTTTCCCTTGTATTTGTCTTCGATGATGACGGCTTGATCGAGTTCCTCAGAGATGAGCACAGCTGTCTTGCCTGACGCACGAAGGGAATTGACCATGATATCGTTCGAAAGCACGTCCAGTTTCTTTTGCTCTTCGCCTTGCACGTTGGTATCACCGGCCAAGCCAACTCTAATCGTTTAGGCTAGTTATGAGTATAATGATGCATTCATGGGACCAAGAGGGAGAGACGAACAGATTAATCAGGCGCGCCCTGCGCACGTTGTTGGCAATGAACTTGGAAGCAAATCCAATGGAATTGAGAAGGAGAGTCAAATCGCCCGTGGCGGCAGGACCCAGACGGATCTGCTCGGAGAGGATGTGGCTAGACAGAACATGGAGAATTGTCAAGATGGACGACGTGAAGGGATAGAGATTGAAAACGCACCTGGTGAGGGTGATGATCTCCGTGCTGGGGGGTTGTTGTTCGATGGACATGGCAGCGATGGTGGTGGTTGGAATGAAAAGACAATGATTGGAAAGAGATTTGAGGACCACGAGATATTTAGGCAAGGAGGTCCACTCCGGGATTGCACCCGTGACCGAAAAGGAGGGTCACCCGCTCGCTGTCCCGGCACAGGTACCCGGCCCGACGCAAGTCACGTTATCGGACATCGGACAAGCAGGACGTTAGCAATCCACAGCAGCATCAGCGTAGACAGTCACCTCCTCCCTGCCTTTCCGCGGTCTCAGCGGCACAGAGAACGCGTCATTGTCATCCCCCTCGTCCCATCCTTTCACCTCCACAACTTCTCGAACGCACTTCCGCCCTCCTCTTCTTTCTTCCTCCTCACCATCTCCTTCTAGCTCATCTACAAGCTCATCGACCTCCTCTTCCTCCCCATCCTCGGCCATTGTATGAGAAATTATCTGCGCATTGATATTTGCCACCCGCGAGGCCAACTCGCGATCGTCGTCGTCGGCTATATCCTGATCCAGTGGGGTACGAATGTTGCTCACACCAATAGAAAGTATACGCTGCGGAAGAATCGCGACGCTCCCTTCTGCAGCTTGTAACAATGCCGATATAGTGCGCACAGACTCCTCCAAGTCATCATCATCATCAGAGGATCCTTCATGATTATCCGCTTCACTGCGCTTCCGCTTCTTAGGCTTGAAGTCATATTTACTATGCATCAGTCAATAGAGAGGCTAGCATCGTCTTGAACGACGAGGACGTACATGTTGGGATCAGGTTCCCAATGAGGATCGTGTGTGCGCATGTGCGCCGTCAGCGTTGTTCGCCTCGTGAATGTCTTTTCACAAACGGGATCTTCGCACTTGTAAGGCCGTTTGCCCGTGTGTGTTCTTCGATGTCGGGCAAGTGAACTCGAGTCACCAAACGTCTTGTTACACCCTGGATACTCGCAGCCATGCGGTTTCTCACCAGTGTGTACGCGCATATGCACGTCAAGCGCGGAGCGCTATCCAACATGAACTGCACGTCAGCCTATACACGGTAGGGTCAACGATATTGAACGAATACCTGAATAAACTTCTTCCCGCAACCTGAGTGCGCGCACACAAACGGTCGCTCGCCTGTGTGTATCCGTATGTGCCGGAGCAGATCACTACGCCTCGTGAACCTCTTTCGACACTCCTCGCACGCATGTGGCTGCTTCTTGCCATCTGAAACTGGCGGATCACCTGAAAGATTCTCTGGTTCTTTAGGCCGGATGGTGGATATTGAGGACTGAGATTGCGCTGCGTAACCGGACGTGTTATTGTCACGGAGTGCAGTGGCGGGCGGATCGCCGCTGGATGTTGTAGGGACGGTGGGCAATGGAGAATGTCGTTTCTCCTGCTGTGGCTGTGGCTGTGGCTCTGAGTGTTTCACACTAGACCCATGTTGGTCAGAGCTAATAATAGGCGAATGCGCGCCAGAAGGTGGTCGTACGACCTGTCCGACGACATCATCTCCTTCTCGGGGGTCCTGCCCGGTGCTCAGGGTTGTATGCGGGTGCTCAAACTGCACCAGGTGGTTCAGAATGTCCGAGATATCGCCAAAGTCATTCCGTACATCGGATGTAGGGGGCAACTCGTGTTCGTCGGAGGCTAGACGTTGGCGCTTCCGTGGTCCCTGGGAGTCACCATCTTGGTTATCGCTATGAGTATCGGAGCCGTATAGGAACCGTGAGTCATCTGAAAGAGCCACTTGCGCGTCGTTGATTCTGGGTGAGATGGGGCGAGGGGGGTCATCTGCTGTGAGAGAATGGAAAGCGGGAGCAGCGCGTGTCTTGTCCTTGTTCGCGTTTTCTTCTGCCGCAACGGCCTGAAGCATCGCGGCGAGATCATTAAAGTCAAGTTCAGACATAGGGAGGGCTTGCTGTTGCAGAGACTGGTGTACGACTTCGGGAGAATGAGTAGACGAGGATCCGTCATGCTCTTGCGTCTTGTGATGGAACGCGTTGGTAGACGGCTGGGCAACGGTCGCGTTTTGATTCAGAAGAGTGTTGAGTTCACGCTCTAGAATATCAACATTGAGCTCCGGGTGAGTGTCCCTAGTGGTGGAAAGGAAATTGAGGTGGGGATGGTTGTCCTGTGGCTTGGGTGCGGTGAAAAGGATAGAAGGGGATGAGGTGGACGGGGAGTGAGGGGAGGGAGAGGACTGATATGGGAATGGAGATTGAGAAGGGGGAGAGTCGTGAACGACATCTGAAAGAGCGAGGACGGGTGAGTTTGGTATTGAGTGATCATGTGTGTGTGTGGTAGATGAATCCATAATGTCTCACTACTGTACTCAGTCTCAGAACCTCAATCCGATCCCTTACGCAACTATCACCGCCTCTCACACCCGGCCCGCCGCTCTCCGGCTGTCCTCGTATCCTCCGTTCGCGTGGCTGTGCACCGACCTCTCCATCTCTAACACGAACAACAGGATGCCCCCGAAGAAAGTCAAGCCAAAGAGGCACCATGGCTACAACGCCTTTCTATTCGTCCTCGGAACCCTCTTTCCTCCCCTTGGTTCGTTGAATCTCTTTCCTCTCTTTCATTCTTACCCACCTTCACCCAGCCGTTGCCGCCCGTTTCGGCATCGGACGGGACTTTTGGCTAAATCTCGTCCTCACCGTGGCTGGCTATATCCCTGGTCGGTGATCTTTCTTATTAACCCATCCACACCTTCCCAATTCACACTCTCCAGGCCACGTGCATAACTTCTACATCCAAAATATCCGTAACAACAAGAATCATCGCCGCACACCACAATGGGCCCAGCGTCACGGCCTCGTCGATACTACCACCATCAAACGCAAGGAACGTCGCTCACAGTGGGCAAGCCGCTATGATGAACGCCTACCCAACTCGACCCTCGACGATCGACCCGTGGAGGAGGGTCAAAACCCCGACGTTGCTAGCCTCACCTCGTCTACCGACTCCGTTGCCCAGAACCGTCGCAGAGCTGGTGATGGTGAGCTCTGGACTGCACAGGACGAACAGTATTACGGCCAAAGCAATGGAAGCAGCGAAAGCCGCTCTCAACGCTGGCATTATCCAGCCAACTTTGACGACGCGAGCGCAAGTCCTGATCTAGGCTCTAGCACGCCAAAGAAGAAAAAGAAGGCGAAGAAGGATCGATTTGCGCGCACCGAAGACGCGTATACCACGCCCGAAGATACGACACGACGGAGGAAGAAGAAGCGCTCCAATCGCTCCACAGTCGGTGATGATGATGCCCGATCAGAAAGGAGCGGGTCAACCGCTCCAGAGGCCCCCGAGAACCCCGAAGGTGCCCACTATGGCGGTGCTGCGAAGCGCGGCGCTGCACAGGGCGCTGGTGATGGTGATGCACGAGCGCGAGACGAGACGAATTTCGATCATCAATTCTGATTCTCGAGAGATGCACGGGGACAGGACGGGTTCCTCACACCTCACACCATTCTATATTCGATTACTCGATTACTATATGTCGGTCCTTAGTTCAATAGCTCTGTCTGTTCGAGATACCAAGACTCTTATGAGGTATACATGATGGGAATGGACACACCATACACGATAGCTAAAGTGGCTCTTTGGAGTTCAATACGGGGCTCGGCGCAGGGGTCTGCACTGATTGGCCCGTGTGGAGGTAGGCCTGAGGCTTCGTCTCGAGCTTGTGTTTTTCGTTCGTTCGGGGTCTGCTGAGTCCACATCAGTCTCAACGACTCATCAACTTGAGGCCTGTGTTCGGAGTTTGTGACGCGACGACTTCCGTATTGATACATTTCGCGACCTCTTTTACCCAAGGTTTGCAACGCGTAACTTACCCCCGTGATTGATACTCTGATTTCTCATCCAGATACGAATTACGGAAGTCGATCTCTTGGACGACTCACCGGATGAAGTCTGGGATTCTTCCTGAATTCGGGCTGCCAACACTGGCCCTCGTCGTTTCCCGATGAAATTCGTCATTATTCGGTGTTTTATAGCACACGTATACCTTTGGCCTGTGAACCAGCTGTCTATCCCTTCCTCCCCTTACCCTGGGTGTACCTTTGTCACAACTAGCAATTTGCCACACAGCCTGTATTGGTGAAGAAGGGGCCCCTGCGACAACGGTCGTACTCCACACTGTATTCAAACTAAGGTATTACGAGTCCCGGTCGCATTGCTTAACCTGCATGGTACACGGCGACAGAAAATTCCTCTCTCTGTCGGCGCATGTGATCAGACTGTCACCGTAAGGCTTCAACGATGTGTACACGGAACTCACGTCCAAGGGCTTTACCACAATGACCCACTCCCTATCTGCCACAATATCCGCGGAACGGCATAAGTCCTTATCACTCGCGGACACTCTGGCGTCACGATATGACATGTGTGTTCTGAAGTTATTCAAAACTTCTTCAGTTGTGTCGGAATTTAGTAGACAAGATAACGATGACATATCCTCTGCCGTCGACCGGATGTACTGCGTGCGTCGTAGGTCATAACGGCGTACCTCCAGCGGCACGAGGCTTGTGATCCAGAAAGGGCCAGCTGGTGTAAGCGTCGTTATTTTGAATATGTGTGTGCCAGAAGGGCCCCAGTCCACCCAAGGCACGTTGCGCACACCAGCGGGAATGGCGGAGAGGAGTGCTGGGATGCTGATGATCAGCGCATATGAGCGGTATATTCCTATTCCATACACGAGACGAAGCGCTATTGTACCGACTGTAGGAGAGTAGAAGGGAAGATGACATCCCCGGGAAGACCTGGATTGGGCGTGGTGTTTCGAAGTTGGGACCCACTCCTTAAGTATGGTGGATACGGAAAGAGGGGCAACTGGCGCCAAAGGTGGTAAGTCAAAGAAGCACAGTGTTTGCAGGTATGGGCCAGGGGTGGGGGTCTCGAGTTTACAGATCTCTAAGCTATGCTCGACTTCGTTAATCAGCGCGACCAAGCTGCTGTTGATGACCGCAATCCACAGGCTTCCATTCCGGTCCATTGACTCGTCTGGAAACTCGCGGAGCTTCAGAGATTTGCTTGAGCCAACGACGATACAAGACTTGCTGAGCCACTCACAAGTGTCGTGGTCCCTGTTTTCCACGAGGCTAGGTAGATGCGAGATTTGGAGCGAGTATCCCATACTAACACCAGTATGTGATCACCCAGGACTCCTGCGCCCACCACAATCTGGGAAGTTCCGAAAAGTTGTGGGAGTGACACAACATGTGTTGATGAGAGGGGATGAGGTGCTCCCGTCGTGAATTCAAAGAAGGTAAGCCGTAGTGGGATGGTAGGATGACCGATTGGCTGATTGCTGTGACTCGTCAGGTTTTGCACTCAAGAAGGAATTGGAAAGGACACAAAACCTCACAACTACCACCAAGTCATGATCTACTGCAAATTTTACCGGCCATGGACGGGGAGAAATACCTTCGGTTTCGCGCATCGTGACGTGGACCCAACGCAAATCCTCGTTGCGAGCAGCAGAGCAGAGGTCCGTATATTCGTATTGCAGGACCCCTTTCTCCGGGTGGAAGTCTTGGCGGATCAAATAACCGTCTTGAAGAACAAAATGAGGCGTGTTGGAAATGCGGTATTGGGTAAATAGGTCAAAATGTAGACTATGCCATGACTGTTCATGACGCTGCAGAAGTTCGAGACGCTCGGAGTACGAAAACTTGGGAAGTAGGAAGTCATCGACACCACTTATCTCGGCACGCAGGATGTACTGCAGGTAGGCGGTACCAGCGATGATATCGCGGATCGTGCGGCATGTCTGCTGCACGGAGATCATATCTACGGCTGGGAGGTAACCAAAAATCTCGACAAGTACTTCTGTCGCAAGATGGAGAAGGGGTCGTGTGGTGGCAACTTGATTCTCCGGTGTTGGTTCGTTTTTGCACTTGAGTTGTTGTGAGGTCATTGATACGGTGTTGGGGTGAGGACGAGGAATAAAACTACGAAGCGCTGCACTTCCAAAAGGCACACTTACTAGCGCGCAGCAAACTTTATCTCGTACAGACGGTACAGTAACTCAACCAATTGCAACCAATTGAACTCAGCTCACAGGGAGCTCCGAGTTGACCCAACTCTGTGGCAACCATAGCTAACGGTAATAAACGGGTGGACTATATTGCGTTATAGACGTTGTGCGTGGAGCCGCGGCGACGTGACAACTTTCTAAACGTGGAGTGTATTTTGGAGATCAACAGCGCACTTGGCGCACAAACGTCAATGGGACACTCACTTGCTGCTTCTCGTCCTGACAGCGTACTTCTGAGCTTGACAATGTCCCAGACTATGTTTTATCCTCATTAACTCGTGATACTTTTCGCGTTTCTCACTTTGATCTGGGACCGATGATGATGATCACTAGCTTCATACTTTATACTACACCGTCTGTCTGTCCTGCAGAATTTAAGAGTTCTATTCCTCACTCCGAGCGCGTCGTCCCTTCCCACAGATTATGAGACCCGAGTCTCTGTCTTTCTGAAAGAAGCACTCTTCCCGTCTATTCTCGTCGCACTCAGTCAACGCGTCACCATGGCTCGCTCCGAGTCCAAGGCATCTGGGTTTACCGCACCGCAGCCTTCTGGCTCCCCAGCGCAGAAGCTAAGCGGAAGCCCTTCTACAGGGGGCCCAGCGCGCACGCCATTCGTTCCCGCAAAATTCGACCTCCCGATGCTTGACGACGACGGAGACAACTATGACCTTTGGTCCAAAGTTCTCACGCTTGCGCTCCGGAATCGCGGACTATGGCCTATTGTCAACGGCTCTGAGACCGCTCCCGACGCAACAACGGACCCTGCCGCCCACGACGAGTGGTGTCTCTCATGGATCAAGAAGCGCAGCTAATGATCTTCTTGGCGCTCAAGAAGGTCGGACAGAAGTGCGTTTTCCGCACGCAAACGTCAAAGGAGAGCTGGGATCGCCTCAAGACTCGGTACTCTGACGGCGGCGATCGCAGGACTGTTTCCCTCTTGGAACAAGTCTTGCTCGCGACTTTTACGGATACAGAGCCTTTGAAACCACAATTGGACAGCGTCATTTTCGCCACTCACCAGCTCGAATCCGCCGATGTCATCATCCCCGACCTCATCCTTGCCTACCTTCTCGCGCTCCGTCTCCCCGAGTCCTACTCCACGCTTCGTACCATCCTTACCGGCTCCGACTCGACGAAGATTTCCAGCAAATGGGTCGCTGACCAAGTCATCGCCGAGGAGCATCACCGGATCGCACAGTCCGGAGGCACCGCGTCCGCTTTCTTCGCCAAGGCCAAGGCCAAAACGAAGGGCAAGTCGAATCAAAACAACAGCGATCAAAAGTGTCCTCACTGTAAAAGAAGGGCACAAGAAGTCGGATTGCCGCAAGCTCATGAAGGAGCGGGAGGATGCCAATGCCAGCGAAACCGACAGTGATGCCTCCACGTTCGCGCTCCAGCGATCCCTCCACCGTCACAACGAAAATCGCACGCACTGACGCTCGCCCCTCAGACGGCACCGTTCATCTCTTCGGCCGGACTCCGTGCCATAGCCGTTCCCCATCGATTTCCCATCGCCAAACGCCCGCACAACCCGCTTTCTCCTCCTATGGACGTCGTCTGTCTGTCGTGCAGAATTTAAGAGTTCTATTCCTCACTCCGAGCGCATCGTTTCTTCCCACAGTAAAAAAAACTATGAGCAAACGCGAACCGCAATGCGAGCGACGGCGGCCAGTCTTGTCGTACCCAAGGCGTTTACCAAGGTACTGCCGGCGTCCAAGTTGATCCTGCCAGTTGACAAAATCAAGACAGATGCTCTCATCCAGAACGCTTCTGGTCACCTCTTGTCGGAAACCTAACAACGACATGGTGATGAAGGGCTGCTACTATCCACTCTTCGTATATTCGACCGCCACGACGGATGATAAGCGTGGCGTGCCCATTTCTTCACCACATCTTTCCTTTTTCCCATTCGGACTGACAAGCTCATTCGTCTCGGCCATGCCGACCTCTCATATATCCGTACACGTCCCTAAGCTCCGCCTTTTTCGAATGCCAACTACGTGCTGTCGCCCCATGCGACTAGCATCAACACCTTTACACAGACACTGCGAGCTTAAGTACAATTGGCAGGCCGGCAAGTTCAGGGGTATCATTACGCGTGATCAATGGGAAGGAACCTCAAATATGGTCCCCTTCCCAACCCATCCACAAGGCAATCGCCATAGCCTATTCATGGGTGTGCACCTCCTGGGGGTGAGAGCAATCGGTGGTAATCAAGCGCTATGCAATGACAGATACACAACGATGATGCCGTATTACTATTTCCTCAACCAGACTTCTCATCCTGAGTCTCATATATCGATCAGCGGTACCGCACCGGGAGAGCTGCAAGTGCCTCGCGAGCGCTTCACTTGCCCGGCGACGATCAGGTCAAGAAATGTCCTCGTGGTGGACACGATCAGAACAGGCCAACCACCCGCCCTGATTGCGGATCAAGACCGACCTCCCAGAACCCTGCGAAACCCACCACGCGTCCGGTCAATGTAACGACTTTTGAAAGTAGAGGGACTCACCTGGTCTGGTTCCGAGACCCGGCATAGTTTGCATGTCACCCAGAAGAGGGTACAGGAAGCCTGCCCCTGCAGAGAGTCTCACCGAACGAACCGGAACGACAAATCCTGAAACCAAAACAAAACAAAAAACCCACGCAAGTCAGGAAGAAATGAAAAGCTGGCGAATTTACGTCAAAACTGACCAGTCGGCGCGTTTTTCAATTTCGGATCGTGTGAGAACGAATATTGCGTTTTCGCCATGCAGACTACACGACTTGGTCAGTCGCGAACGCACACAGGAAACATACCGCAGATCAACAGGACGGAGATACGAACGAGGGAGATTCGCGTAGCCTTGCCGGGTATACGTTTCGATCTGTTGCTCAGCGAGATCGCTCAGCTCTATACCATCAGCGCCGTAGATATCCCTTGCGATGATAGTAATCTTCTCTTCGATGGGGAGGTCCAAATCGTAAAGAAACTTGAATCGGGATTCGCCCTCGCAGGTAGCGACCAGAGCTTCCGCGAGCTCTCGCGCACCGGCGCCACCCTCTGCCCAGTGATTGCTAACAACGGCAGCATCCGCACCACCAGCCAGTGCTTGCTCCCGGATGAGCTGAAGTTCTGCGGGTGTATCAGACCTATGTCATCATCAGCTACCGCACGACCGAGTAACATGAAAGGACGTCGTACGTGAAGCGGTTGATAGCCACCACCACTTTCAAACCAAATTTCTTGGAGTTCTGAATGTGTCTGATCAGATTCTTCGTGCCTTCTTTGAGTATGACTAAGTCTTCTTTGGTGTATGTATCTGCGAGTGGTTTTCCAGGGGTGACCTCAGGTCCTCCGCCATGCATTTTCAATGCACGTGTGGTCGCGACGATGACCACAGCGTCCGGGGTCAACCCGCTCACCCGACACTTGATGTTGCAGAACTTTTCCATGCCCATGTCAGCACCGAAGCCGCCTTCGGTCAGAACGTATCCAATGTGCTCAGGTGGGTCACCCTCTTCTGTGCCCACCATCTTAAGTGCGACACAATCGGCCAGAATAGATGAGTTTCCATGGGCGATATTCGCGAAGGGCCCGGCATGTACAAAGACAGGGGTGCCCTCGAGCGTCTGCATGAGGTTAGGCTTGATCGCGTCTTTCAAGAGAACCGCAAGAGCACCGCCCACGCCAAGATCGTCAGCTGTGATAGCATCGCCTTGCTTGCTCGTCGCAACCACCATAGCACCGAGACGTTCGCGCATATCTTGTAGACCCGTCGTCAAGGCCAGCACGGCCATGCATTCACTAGCAACGGAGATATCAAAACCAGCTTCACGTTGATGACCCTTTTCAGCATCACCCTGACCAATGGTGATTTTACGAAGGAAGCGGTCGTTGGTGTCCACGACACGGTTCCAGGTGATGGTTTGTGGGTCCACATCTAAGCGGGCAAAGCGCTTGATCTCTCCTGGAGTGAGATCGCTTGGGTAGGTCTTGTTGATGCCGAGCTTTTGCAACCGTTTGAACATGAGTGGCGCAAACTCTCGTTTGCCGTTCTTTAGTGGCACTAGCCGATTGAACAAAGCCTTGTCTGTCTGTGTCGCCTCGTGGAATATTCGGGCATCGAGTGCCGCAGCTAGAGGGACGTTAGCAGCTTCGATCACGCTTGTAACGGAAGGCCTTACCCAAGAGATTGTTGGCTGCTGAAACAGCATGGATATCACCGGTCAGGTGGAGATTGAACTGGCTTTACTCAGAACAGAAGTGGTTTTGTAAACCGGAACAGACCGACCTCGTCCATGGGAATAACTTGGCTATACCCGCCACCAGCCGCACCACCCTTGATTCCAAATGTTGGGCCTTGGCTAGGCTGACGTACACAAGCAAAAGTAGGACGGCCCAAATGAGCACCTATCGCCTGGGCTAGACCGATGGTGGTCGTCGATTTGCCTTCCCCCAGGGGGGTGGGGGTGATACCCGAAATGACGACATATTTCCCGTTCTTTCTATGTTTCATGCGTTCCAAGACGCTCAGTTCAACCTTTGCCTTGTACTTCCCATAGCTCTCGAGCTCATCTGGAAGAAAGCCGACTTCTTGAGCGAGCTGGAGAATTCGTTTCGGCGTCTGTTCCATTGCGATCTCGATGTCGCTGGGAACTTTCTCCTTGAGCTGTAGTTTGAGTGGCTTAACTTTACGCGACTTGGCGTCTTCCCAAAGGCGCTCCGCTGACTTGAGTGTATTGAACATGAGCTGCGCTACTGTCATGGGCCCAACACCACCGGGGACGGGTGTTATAAATGATGCGACGCTGCTCGCAGAAGCATAGTCGACATCTCCTACTAGGCGGTGACCTGACTTCTTGGACGGGTCTGGAGGCGTGTGAGATGGCAAAGGCGGCCAAGAACGACGAAAGCGTACCTGGGATATAATTTGTACCAACGTCAATTACTACTGCACCAGGCTTAATCCATGAGCCCTGTACAAATTCGGGCTTGCCGATGGCAGAGATGAGAATATCTGCGGTTTTAACCTAAGTGGTTCGAGGTTCGTCAATAGCGTCGTCGTGTGGGAATGACTGCGTACTATCTCCGGGATATTTTTTGTCTTGCTATGGCACTGTGTAACAGTTGCGTCTTTGTTGCGCAGCATCGCAACGACAGGACTTCCAACGATATCACTTCGACCAAGTACAACGGCATTTGCCCCAGGAACTTGGACGCCCGTTGACTCGAGAAGGCGGATGACCCCGGTCGGTGTGCAGGGTGTAAACAGCGGTGTAGAGGCGCGAGAAGACAGATGGCCTATGTTGTAAGCATGGAATCTGCAATTTCATTTTCATCATTACAAGTGAGCGAAACTTTGTTGTCGCGATAAGGCTCACCCGTCCACATCTTTCTCCGGACTGACGGCTTCGGTGACAATGCGCTCCCCGTCAGCGCCGATGTGGTCCCCCAGGGGAAGTTGGACAAGGATCCCACTGACGGTGTCATCGCAGTTGAGTTGCTTTACGATTTCAACGACGTCATCGACAGTAGCTTCTGCGGGTAGGGCGACATGCTTGTGGCGAATGCCGACCTCTTGAGCGGCTTTAATTTTCATGCGGACATAAGTGTTCGAGTCGGATCGCGCCCCCGCCTGCACTATAGTCAGTTGGGGCTGAAAGCGGGGGTATTTGGACTTGAGCGCATTGATCCTCTGGGCCACGTTATCCCGAATGGACCTGGGATGGAACGATCAATGCTGCTTCTGAGAAAGTAAAGCACACATATAATGACTTTGCGATAACTGTCCCATCTATTAACGTTGCTGTGGCCATCAGTGGACTCCGGGGCGATAAGAATCGCTGCAAGTGCTGAAGAGGCGCGGGGCGGAGACTTTGCATCATCACACGCGCGCTAAACCTGGCAATATTGTATTTATGGTCGTTTATGCTGCGAGCCGAGGTTTATCCGCCGGTGAGCTTGAAGGTGAACGCGAACTATTGAAGTTTCGGGGGCAACAAAAAACGAACTCAGGCGGTTCATTGAAGTTTTAAAGGCGGAGTCCATCGACGAAGGTACAGGTACACAATTGTCCACCAGCACCTGTCTACTGTATGTCTGAGTCTGAGTTTTGAGCCTGACATTTGGGCGCGTTGGCCGGACTCGGCACACACTCAAACATGACATGAGGACATTGATATTCTGCTGGGCCGTTTTCGAGAGACAGTTCAGGTTCAGCGCTTTCAGCACTAGTCCATAAACACTCCGAGTCGAGCCCCCACCGTGACACTGTCCAACTGAAAATCCGCGCACGGCACGTGGCTCACGCGACCAGTTTTCGGTTTTCAGCGCTTTCACTTTCGGGCCACGGCGCGCCTTTGTCATTGTCTTTTCCCGGTCACGACAAACTCTCACAAAACGCGGTTCAGTCTGCACACCCTTAGACCCTCTATTCTATTCCCCATTGAGCCACCTTACTCTCCTTAATCGCATCCTCCGCCATCATGAGTCGCTATGCCTTGAACTTTTTCCGATTCGCCACCTCATCAATCTCCCCCCTTGCCGTTACCCGCTCATACCACCCTACGTATCGGAGAGCCGTGCTACATTCCCGGACTTACTTGGGTACAACATCAGCGAATGGAACTCCGGAGGAGGCAGGGAGTGCCGATAAGATTGCCGAGGACAAGCAAGACGCGGTTCCTCCCTTGCCAGAGCTCGAAACGAAATTAAAGGCTAAGGAAGAGGAAGTCTTGGACTTAACAGTGAGCCTTTTCGTTGGATTATCTATCTACTAGATGCCCTCTCTGACACGTCATAAAATTTTAGAGTCGGCTAAGATACCTTCAGGCCGACTTTCTAAACCTCCAGCGAAATGCCGCTCGTGAAAAGGAGCAAACGCGAGACTTTGCCATCACTCGCTTCGCTGGAGACCTCCTTGAAACCGTTGACGTACTATCCCTCGCGCTCAAATCGGTACCTCCATCCATTCTCGCATCGCCGGAAGGGGCGAACTCACGAGATTCCGATCAACCCCCACCAGCGGAAAACAAATCACCCTCTGCATACTTGCAAGAGCTACATCACGGCGTCGAGATGACCCAGCGACTCTTATTACAGACGCTATTCAAGTATCAAGTGAAGCCCTATGATCCCACAGGTGACAAGTTCGACCCCAACAAGCACGAAGCGTTATACCAGGCGCCAGTGCCGGGCAAGGAGCCCGGAACAGTAATCGACTGCCAAAAAGTAGGCTATACAATCAAGGATCGAGTTTTACGTGCAGCACAAGTCGGAGTCGCTCAGGAGACGTCATGATTGTCATGGTACTCGTGAGAGGACCGTAGCGTATAACATTCATGTGGGACTTAGATCACGCAACCACGCCGTAGATCGGAGGATACATTCTCCGCACATTCCTCATATTACTGCACTAATAATTACCGAATCTCAACTCCTAACCGCTCCTCCAAACTTGAAACTACTCGATTCTGCAATGTGTTGACCTCTTCGGTCACCAAAGACCTGCGAGCGCATGAATACAGTCCTCAAACCCTAAAAACGTCAAGATTACCTGTCAAATGAACGATAGACGACACGGACAGCCAAACTATGACGCTGGGTTTTCGGGTGTGTGAACCTGTCAATCTTTGCGGCAAGTGGATGAGGGCCGCATGTCAGTTGATCAATAGTGACATACGATTGCAACATCCTCAACGAGGTCCCCAGCGACATCTCTCACTATATCGTAGAGGTCATTGTCATGCATATCGCTGCTTGGTTTCCAAAAGCTGACATCCCGATAAGTGGCAGGATACTTGGAATATGGTTTGAATGTGCTGATTTCTCCATGGGTAAACTGCGAGAGAAACCGTGGATCTTCGGACCAGAAGAGCCGTATATCGGGGATAGAATAGAGAATCATGGCGACACGCTCTAGCCCTAGGCCAAAGGCCCAACCCATTTTGTTTGCAACACCTGCCAATGGAAAGGTTTGATTCTGAGTGACGAGTCTGCCATAGTCAATTGTGACGTACCTGCGCGGTCAAGTGTTGATTGCAAAACAACGCCACAACCTAGGATCTCGAGCCATTTGCCGCGAAAGAAGACCTCAACCTCGTAACTTGGGCCAGTAAATGGGAAATATGCATCTATCCATCTGACACGAAGAGGGTCGCCCTCGGAAGCACCGGCGACGCCAGCGAATAATTTATACATCAAACTGTTCAAGCAGAGCTTTAGATTTTTTGCGGTGACCTCCGAACTACGCACATCATGCGAAGTCTGCGCTGGGTTGGTCTCCGAGATATGTTGGACGTCTTCTATATCGATATTGGACAAGGCCAACTTGCGTTCCAGCTGCCGATTCTCTTGTTCGATTTTCTCGATGCTGGACGCGTCGGTGCCAAAGACTTTTGCTCCCTCCATCTGATGGAAGACGGGATAGTGTGACGCGTCTATCTCGTCGCGTCGGTAAACATCCGCCGTGAGCAGCCAGCGCTCGGTTCCCTTGGAGAAGACTTCGACTTCGTGAGCAGAAGTGTGTGTGCGGAGCATCGCATTCCTGTTGATATAATAGGAGTCCGTCTTTGCTCTACCGGGGTGATCAGCCGGAAAAGAGAGCGAATCAAAGTTCTGGTAAGGTGTGACGATGGGGGACAGTGAGGATAGATGTTCAAAGTCCGGGAAATGGGACTCTACGAGACTGCGTAGTGAACTGATTGGATGTCCTTTTTGTGCATGCAAGCGCCTGGAGAGTTTTGAGGATATTGAGGGAGTGAGGTTCGTGTAGTCATCCGTAGGATAAGTGTCTCCGAGGACACGAATGTGAGAAGGGGCCGATGTGCTTTGACAACGCCTGGCTAGTATAGGTGTCCAACTTTGGAAACGACACGAGGTGCGAGTGTGCAGAAGCAAAAAGGTCATTTCAGTGCTGCCAGGGTGTTGCCCCGATCACTGGCACTGGCACTGGTCACTGGCAGACCTCCGAGCCAATTAATGCCTGCATTAGTTCGCACGGCAATCCCGGGCCGTGACATTTCCACTTTCTTTCACCGGTGACAGTGACCACTGCCCTCATTGCCCATGTCGCTCACAATAAAGATATCAAAGAAGGGAAACATGAATCCATCGGTACCGTCTCTCTCCCAAGTCATTACAACCCTTTCCTAACAGGCTCCATCATAGGCACCTGAACCTTCCAGTTCCCGTCGCAAGCTTAACAGACGACGGGTGACCACCGATTCAGAGGGGGAGGACTATGAGCCATCTCCTCCCCGCTCAGAAACCAAGCCAAGGCGTAAACCTGCACAGAAAATGAGGGGACATGTAGAAAAGGAAGAAGGCACCTCAACACAAGATGAACGCAAACCGCAACCCACAAAGGCCCGGGATCGCAACCAGCCTGGCGGATCAAAGCGTCCGAGAGACGAGGCTTTGTCTGCAGATGAACCAGAAGGAGAAGTCGATGTTGTGGCTGCTCCGGATGCAGACTCATCCGCGACCGCCGCTAATTCCGCGGCCATCTCAGACGTCAAAGAGGAATCCCCACCTGTTGCTCCTCCCCCGTTTAAGAAAAAGCGACTTCCCCCCATTAAGAAGAACAAAACCGGAACAGTGCCTTCCACGAGTGGCCCCTCAAGCCAATCAGCGACAGGCAAGCCAGTCCCCAAACCTCACGAATCAAAGGGTGGCCCTGGTTTCACACAGGAAGACACCTTGGATCCATTATCAGCATTGAAGAGACCCAAACGAGTCAACAACCAGCAAGAGGTCAACCTCAATGATAGGAGTGTGTATGAATCACTTTTCAAACAAGTACGTCCTCTGTCCATGTGGCTTGTCTCTTGAGGTTCCCATGCAACTCCCAGTCTGGCGGCTCTACGCCACGTGCAGGTCTCAACCCGAAAGAGAAGGAAGAGCGACGAAGGGAGTTGGATAGAATGCGGGAGGAGGATCGCGCACGACGAGCAGCGGACGTTGTAAGTTCTCATTGCGTATGACATTTCCTACCCACGTTGTTCTCTGACGTGGTATTGACAGGAGCGCGTCTTTGACCTGCGTGCTCAACACGACAAGATAACATCGTATGTGGAGCGTTTGCAAGCCCGGCGCAGTGCGGCGCTTTGGCCCAACATTCTTGCCGTTGCCTTCCGGCAGGAACGTGAGCGGGATGAGCTTAGGCGAGAGCAAGAGCGAGCAAGGCAGGGGGAGTTTACAACGAAGGAAAAAGAGACAGGAGGGGGTTCCTGATGCAGGATAGCCGGGACTCTGTGGGTTAATCTGGACTATGTCCCGCTTTTCCACAATGCGTTTTATCGGTATCCGGCAGGTCGTACCTTTTGTGAACCGGTCGTTCGTAGGATTTGCCTCGAAGCGATCCACTACACGAAATGAAACACTGTCACGGCCAACGATAGCAGTCTCTTTTACCACTCCTCCCTGACAGACGGACAGCAATTAAACCATGTGAAATTGTGCCAGGACATCATTTCGGTGGCGCCTCGGTTTCAACGGCTGCAATCGTGCCTCTTTCCGCGCTCCGTGCAACGAGGATGGTTTACGGGATTTAAATGCACTTAGCCCCGTCAAGTCAAGCGAGTCTTGTGTTTTGTGACTCCAGAGGACATACGCGGGAAGCGGTAATCTCGGAGTCAACCATAAAGGTTGGTGGCATCCACACATTACACATTACAGAGGGTATAAATATGAAAGTGGGTCGTACGTCAAATAGGCGCCTAAACCGATTTTTTTTTCCATGACATCCCCTGCCCTTTTGTCCAACGTCAGTACCTCATCACTGTTGGAAGCGCTCATAGCAAGATTCGACAATGGCCTTTCCTTAGATGAAACTGGATCCGCAACGTACGTCGCAGGGCTCTCTTCTCCTTCTCGACAAGACGCGAATCGCTAACGAGGTCCGACCTCAGTGAGAGTAACGCGCTAATCAACGTGAATTACGTTAAGCTTGTCGCACTGACGCGCGTCGCTAAACTTGCCACTCTGCAGGCGGAAGTCCGAAAACTAGCCGCACTGCTCCCTCGCGTACAAACGATACTCGCCCGCCAGCAGAACGCTGAGCCCGCTATCAACCGCATTCCCATTGAAATCCTTGCCCACATCTTCAAATTAGCAAGTACGGCGGACGCGGAAACCCACCCGGCGCACTGTATCATCACCCTCTCTCTGGTGTGTTGTCACTGGCGTCAAACAGCCCTCGGATTTCCGGCCCTATGGAGCACGATCCATCTCCGGGACGGCGCCATTCACGATTTTCAGCTTGCCACCCTTTGCCTGGAAAGGTCAAAGGACGCGCCCATCAGCATCATCATTTCGACGCTTTTCCGCGGAGAACAGATATCCAACTTCTTCTCGCCGTATTCGCCTCGAATCGAAAGCGTGTCAATCTGCGTTCCGTTCAAATGCTCGTCGTACGACGTTCCGCGCTTCCTCTTATCCACGTGCGGATTCCTCGCCCCGAGGCTGAAATGCCTTCGTCTGTGTACAGCGATGTGGGGTTCTTACCACTCGCCGGTTCTTCCTTCAATCCTCGGCGGCGATATATCAAATGTGACACACCTCCACGTTGAATCGTTCTCGCCATATCCCGGGCACATCTTTGGTCGCCTCACTCACTTGGCGTTGAGCTCACAGTCCCAATATGAAAAGAGACCTTCCATGATGGAATTCCTCGACCTCCTCGAAGCAAACCCGTTTCTGGAAGAGCTCCTGTTGGATGATGCCGGCCCCTCCATCCATACCTCAGACAGCCGCCCCCCCGTCCGGTTGCCCCATATGCGTCTTCTGTGCTTTGTCGCAACTTTGACAGAGAGGGCGTTGGCGTCGCGGGTGCTATCGCACCTCCGACTTCCCAGCCAGTGCTCTATTCGGGTGCATCGGGACATGGACCCATCCCATCTAGACGAGCTTTTACCGTCACCCTTCCCGGAAGATGTTGACCACCTACCGACTTTCTCGATCGTCGACAAACTCTCACTTCGGGACGATATGAAAGGGTTTGGAGAGTCTTCCATCCGATATAGCGCCACCTCCCGTCATTCCGGTGTTTCCACGTCATATCGCCTGCGGGGTTCGGACGCCCACGATATGTGGCCAGAAGCTGCCCTCAATAGCTTTTTGCGTTCCGTTCCTTGTTCCCAGATACGGGTATTGTGCCTTAATCTAGGGAAAACAGCACAATCATTCCACCCAGACGGATGGCGTAGTCTATTCGGACGACTGACGGCCTTAAAGGAACTCTACCTTGCTAATATGGACGTCTTCAATGTTGTGGAAGGCCTAGTATCCCTTCGCCAAGATACAGAGGACAAGGACATCCTGCCGGGACTAACCAAGATTTGCCTTATCCGCCCTAAAGCCTTGGATATCGACGCACTGCTTTCATGGAGCGAACAACGCAGGACGCGGGAACAACCCGTCAATCACGAATTGATCATTGTTATGGATGCACACAAGATGTCCTTATTGAACCCCAACATACCTGAGCATTTATCCAAGAACGTGCAAATTCATACCGCAGTGTCCACGTCTGGTGACAGCCGTGATCCCACCGTGACCTTCGAGGAGCCCTTTGACATGACTTGTTCACCTTTTGGAAGAGATATTTCTTGACTGCGCTGACCGGACACTCGTAATTGCATTTAGATATATATATGTCACTGTACTGCATATAGTTTGCTAGAACCTTATTTTCCTAGAGACAGACAGTCGACGTAGTACCTACTTTACTTACCTTGTACATACCCTGGGGCCCATGCCAATATTACTAGTATCACGTGACTACTACGTGATCCATCAGCAAACGCGTCAAGCTCGGCTCAACGCGACCGGTCCATTGACTCAAGCCAACCAGTCGCCTTTCTCGAGTCGTCGCCAACGGGCCTTTATTCTACCAGGCAAATCACATGAAGTTTTTTATTGATGACCTTCCTGTGGGTCGCCAGTGCACTTTTCTCAAACAAAATCGAATAACATGCCTTGGCAGATAGTCTTTCCTTACGACCGAATATATCCTGGTTGCGTCAAACCTCCCTTGAAAGCGATTTCTTCATACTCACCATACCACAGAGCAATATGCGTACATGTGTGACTTGAAACGAACGTTGGATGCAACGGTGTGTGCTTATAGCTATTCCCAGACCGTCGCTCATCCCTGTGTTATGACGTAGGGACATTGCGTACTCGAAATGCCCTCAGGGACAGGGAAGACCGTCTCCCTACTCTCCTTGATCGTCTCTTATCAGCAGGTATCTGCTCAGTCTCCTCGTGAGATAAACCCACAGACTGCCCTTGATCCCCTAGTTCTTCCCCGTGAAACGCAAGCTCATCTATTGCTCCCGAACTGTCCCTGAGATCGAGAAGGCTCTCTCCGAATTGAAACGATTGATGGAATACCGAATATCAGTTGCGGAGACAGAACAACAGCGAGAGAAAGAAAAGGCTTTCACGGGCTTGGGTTTGACAAGTCGCAAGAATCTATGCATACACCCCGAGGTAGAAGGGCGCCGCTAACGATTCGTGTCATTCATCCCATTCATGACTTGCATTCGAAGGTGTCCAAAGAGAAAAAGGGCAAGGTCGTGGATGCCCGATGTCGAGACCTCACGAACACCGCCGCTGCGAACAAGGCAAAAGCGGAGCCGGGCTCAGTCGAAGTGTGTAATTTCCACGAGGTGGGTATCTCATTGGTTTGCTTTTCACCTGGCCATCGTTCATCGACGTGTTGGAAGAACATGAGCGAAATTCCCGACGACAACCTTCTGGCACCCGGCATCTGGACATTGGCAGATATCTTGCAACTTGGGCGAGACAAGTCGACCTGCCCGTATTTTACCATCCGACGTTCGGTTTGCTCGCGCCTTTTGTTCTCCACAACGAAGGGCTGATGCGTGCTTCAAAGATGCCATTCGTCGATGTCATCATTTACTCCTTCCATTACCTCCTCGATCCGAAGGTAGCAGAGCAAGTTTCAAAGGAGATGTCCAAAGACTCCATCGTCGTATTCGATGAAGCACATAACATAGGTACATAGTATGGTTATCATGACCATTCCTTCGTCTAAGGAACCCATGATTCAGACAATGTCTGCATCGAGTCATTAAGTATCGATTTGACACGGCCGATGCTTGATGCAGCTGGTCGGAGCGTAGACAAGCTTGCAGACAAAATCGACGAGCGAGTCATTTCCGAATTCTTCGTTCGCGGGCAGGTGATACTGATTGGAACTCCAGGATTAAGAAGACAGACGCGTCGAAGCTGCAAGATGAATATGCCAAGCTTGTGGAAGGGCTACAGGAGGCAGCAGCTGATGAAGATGCCTTCATGAGTAATCCAAGTTCGTACAGAACCCCATCCACGACGGTGGTTCGGCTGAGTCGTAGTACAGTCCTCCCTGAAGATCTCCTCAAAGAAGCCGTTCCTGGGAATATCCGAAAAGCAGAACACTTCGTAGCTTTCCTCAAGCGGCTTGTCGAGTATCTCAAGGTTGCTTCTTTTCACCTTTCGTCCGAGGAAACTAACCCACCACATGCTGATCCCTGCATAGACCCGCATGCGCGTGTTGCATGTCGTCGCCGAGACGCCGTTGTCGTTCCTCCAACATTTAAAGGACATTACTTACATTGAAAGGAGGCCGCTCCGGTAGGCCAGCCTTTGGGCATAATTGGATGTCATCGTGAGACTACATGTCGCGATAATGCCCTCCATGAATAGGTTTTGTGCAGAACGATTACAATCTCTCGTCCGAACCCTCGAGCTCAACCGATTAGACGAATATTCGTCACTGCAAAAAGTCGCAAATTTCGCGACGCTGGTTTCGACGTACGAAAGAGGTATGAGCATTTCTACTATCCAACGCTTCTTTCTCGAAATGACTGTGTGGCCCTTAGGCTTCCTCCTGATTCTCGAGCCGTTCGAAACAGACAATGCCACAGTGCCAAATCCTGTCTTTCACTTTGTGTATGTCCTTGGTCCAGCCCCCATGTTGGCGGCCTGTTCTTAACTGCGACACTAGCTGTATGGACCCTGCCATCGCCATCAAACCCGTCTTCGAGCGTTTCAGCAGCGTCGTCATCACCTCTGGAACAATTTCACCGCTCGACATGTATCCTAAAATGCTGCAATTTACCCCCGTAGTTCAAGAGACATATCCAATGACTTTGACACGCAATGCCTTCCTACCACTCGTGCGTCGCAACTCAATCGCTCCTCACCCGATGATATTTACTTGATCATGAGAATAGGTCATAACCAGAGGCAGTGATCAAGTCGCCATCAGCTCTCGCTTTGAAGTACGAAACGACCCAGCCGTTGTTAGGAATTTTGGAAGTATCTTGGTGGAATATAGCAAGATTGTACCTGATGGCGTCGTTGCGTTCTTCCCGAGCTACCTCTACATGGAGTCCATCGTTGCGGCCTGGAACGACATGGTACGCATTCGTGGACTTACCTAGCCTCATTCAATGTAACCAGTCGCTTTCAAACAGGGCATTTTGACCGAAGTTTGGAAGCATAAACTTATCTTCGTTGAAACGCCCGACGCCAATGAGACGAGCATTGCCCTTGAAAACTATCGCAGGGTACGTTTCGCCGTTGTCCTCCAAACACATACTTTATCCCAAGCCAGGCATGCGACAACGGCCGAGGTGCCGTTCTGTTGTCAGTTGCGAGAGGGAAGGTATCCGAAGGGATTGACTTTGACCATAACTATGGCCGAGCTGTGATCATGTTTGGGTATGTTGTTACGTCGCGAAGAGATCCTCGCTCACTATTTTGGACTAGGGTCCCATACCAATACACAGAAAGTCGAATCTTAAAGGCGCGCTTGGAGTACTTGCGTGACGCTTATCGAATACGCGAGTCCGAATTCCTGGGCTTCGACGCGATCCGAAACGCTGCCCAGTGCGTTGGTCGTGCCCTACGGGGAAAGACCGACTGGGGCCTCATGGTGTTTGCGGATAAGGTTCGTCGGCGGACGTTGACCAGTGTCACCGAAAGTTAGACTTGAGCTCATAGCCTTGTGGTGATCTTAGCGCTTCGCACGTGCGGACAAGCGTGCAAAGCTGCCCCGGTGGATCAATCAGTATATCACTGAAACGGCGGCGAATCTCTCCACGGACATGGCTTTAACACTGTCAAAGCTCTTCATGCGTACTATCTCACAGAATGCGGGCGAGAACTTGACCGGGGTGTCGTTGTGGACGGTGGAGGATGTTGAGAAGGCGCAAGCTGCGCACCGGCAAGCTGTGGCGGAGCAAAGTGCCGCTGTGGCTCTTGGGCAATCACAACATAACCTTGTGGGAGGACCGGTGGAGCCGATGGACGAGGATGATCTTTACGAAGGGGGCGGTTTCTCAGACCGGGTGCTAGGTGAGGTTGACCTGGATATATAATCGTACAGACGTCACAGTGCGATAATGGTCTACATATACGCTACAACACAAAAAGGAAACGATTAGCTGAGGCATCACAGCAACTCTATCATGACGATCGAGAGGAACATGAAGGACATTTGTTTGGCAACTGTTGGCGGGCGTAAGTAGGAGTGAAGGTGGCAAAGGAAATGGGGACAAAAAAAAATTAATACCAGGCCTGGATTAACCACGCGTTCTGGTTGGCTGGCGTGATGACTGAGACACAAGACGCCAGGAATGAATGGAGACGTACGTATAATATCTGCGACAGCGACAATAAGCACGTCCAGATCGGGTAGCACAGTCGGAAGGATGCGCAGAACTATTATAACATTCGGGATCTTGACAATCGACTTGTCGCTCCTCGGTCAGGATTAAATGACCGCAGGGGGAGCTCTTCTTGAAGGTGAGATGTCGATGGCACATCTGCGTAACTTTGGCTTAATCTCGAGGTCTTCGGGGGAAAAGGGGAACAGCGACAACGAGGGCGGACCTGGGCGTCGTCGGCGGAGGTAAGGGCAGTCGTCGGTGGACGGACGGGTAGACAAAGTGGGTTGGGTTTGGAAGTGGAATGCAGCAAGAATGAGGCTTTTGATCGAAATGGTCCGTTTAAGTTTGAGATCGCCGACGGTTGGGTACTGAATTGAAACCTAAGGTGCGGTATTGCGTCCACCGCGCGCGCCAAATGGAAGACACGTCAAACCATGCGACAGCGACGGTGTCCTTGTCTTTCACAAATTTTGAAAGAGGGGCTGATTACACCACGTTGTATGTAATCGTTATGCACTTGGGGTCACGGCCACGGCACCTTCCAGTCACGGCAATATTGGCCTTTCATTTCTTCTTCCCCATATCGCCGCAGGCACGCCTCGTGAATCTCTTTGGAAAACGAAGAAAGAAAAAAAACAAAAAACAAAAAACAAAACAAAGGATGGGCTAACTTGGCAATATTCTATTCTTGGAATGTATAAGTGGTTTGTGGCTCAGATCGTGAGTGCTCGGCAAAGCCCGTTCAACGGCACGGCACAGACTTTGCCTCATTTGGGTGGTCGGTAGTTAAAGTGCGAGGGGTTCGGAATGACTGGATTAAGATCACCGCTCGGCTTGGCACTCGTGCACCACCAGCCACCGCCACCGGAATCTGCCCGTCAGGTGAAACCGACTTTTGTTCGTTAGGTTAGAAAAAAAAAATTGAAAGCCGTGGTTGACGGTTTTGACTATTAACAGCCTTCTTCGCCTCCGAATCCGCGGGCGTATCGTTGGTGGTATGACTATGACATACCGTGTGTGGGGGTCAGGTGTTGGTGGTGTTTTGGTGGGTGGTACCATATTATGGTGCGATTTCCCCGCATGCTACGTGACGTTGCTCCTTTCGTACATTGATCTTTTGGTGACAGCACCAGGCTTCGCGGCTCACACGCAACAACCCTGGCCGTTCTTTCCCCCTTTGTTTGTTTTCCCGACGGCTCACCGTTCCCTTTTCTTAAAAACAGTGCTCATGTCGTTGTGTGGTATACGTGTACATGTCATTCTCACCAGCACGAGACCCGCCACGCCTTTGCCTAGCGTGACCCAACGAGGCTGACCGGTTTCTTTTATACTTGCCAACTCTCGTTCATGCCGTATCCCCTTCCTCTGGTATCTGGGAAGCTGGCAAAAAATCCGGGGGCTTTTAATACCGCATCCACTATATCCCTTCGTGGCCAGGCGCACTCGGTGATGCCAACAGGGATGCCATATGGTATATTGACGAAGAAGCCCCATGGGGTCACACGTTACGATATGGTTCTTTTGCTCAATCCACTCACCCTTTTTTTTTTTTCTCTCTTCGAACGATGGCACACTTTGTTTCCTATCCCGGAACCCACACGATATATATGCCCACTGCGGCGGGCCACGCCTTGCTACATGACCTTTGGTCTAGGATTGTCACGGAGCACGTTTTTGCTCTCTCGTGGCCGTTACCACCTTTCGAGGCAAAGCGCGCACAGCGCCCCATACGTGTGTGATCCTTGGGGGGAACCAAACGAGCGGCCAACCGTAACCCTTATTTGGAAACAATTCCCCAGAAAAGAGACTTGGTTTGTCCTCAGGGTTAACTTCCTCCGGATTCTACAAAGAACTTTCTCGGGCCAGTGGAGATGCATGGGACCCCCTCTTGTGCACGTCATGGTGTGTGTCATTTATGTTTCGTTTTGTGCTCCGCGAGAATCGCAGGTTGTATGGCATAATTCCACGCTGTCCGTTCGCTCACTGCCGCGCGCACTTTCCCCACCCGCATGAGCGTAAAAACGGCCGCAAAACGAATCCATGACCTTGTGCTTCGTCCGGATCAGACTCCCGTGTTCAACCACAGAATTTGACTGCGAAGGCCTCACGTTCGGACCACCCGCAGGTTTATCGCTGCTCTGGTCTTTCCTTTCCCTCAGAGCGGAGCCCTTCCACACCCACCACGAGCTCTTAAGGCGGTCCAGGGAGCTCAGCCAATCTCCGTGCGATATCTCTAACTACCTGACACCGCCACGGAACGATTTCTTCTATCAATTATCAGCCCGACAACGGCACGTCTAAGTAACGCCCTGCGTAAACACCCTCTTGCATTTAGTAGTCGCATCTAGTCAATGGTGCGTGCGCTCATATTATGCCATGGAAAATAGCAAGGAAGTAAAATCTATGCGAGGGATACTACTGGGGATGGAGGCTCGGTGGCGGGCGCACCTATGCGGGACAAATCCTCGTTGATTACATCTTTGATGTTTCGTATAGGCTCTCCTCGAATCACCTTCTTCACTTCCTCCAGGTCGAGTGTTTCGTGCTCAATAAGTGCAAGAGCGAGCTATGCGTGCGTGTTCAGCAAGTAGCTCGCAAGCAAATAGACATCGGAGGGACCTACCCGGTGCAACTCCTGTTGTTTCGACCGCAGAAGAGCAAAGACTCTGGATTGTCCGGCTTGAAGTAATCTGCATGAAGCATGCGAGCATCAACAAATGATAAAAAATACCAGAGCAGGTGAACTCTGCCTCACCTTCGTACTTCATTTTCGATCTCCTCGCGTTTGTTCATGGAGATGGTCTCCTCTCGATCATTGAGATACACCAGGCCAATCTTATCCGAGTATCCCCAATTCTGAAAAAAAGGGGGGGAAGAGAAGGCGTCATGTTCGCCGTTTTGATATACAGCTGGGTAGACTGGGCTTGCCTTCACCATCCGAGTTGCAGTGGCAGTTGCCTTCCGCAGATCGGATGACGCACCACTCGTGACATTTTCCGCACCGAAAATTAGTTCCTCAGCCACACGACCACCGAGTGCAACGTCTATATCAGCCAAAAACTCTTTCTGTGTGACCATTAGTCTATCGTCTTGCGGTAGTTGGGATGTCTGCTCGGTATCACTGATCAGTAAATTTTCGCAGGAAGGAGGTGTTTGTGAGACATACGACTCCAAGTGCATGCCCACGTGGCATGCAGGTAACTTTGTGCAAAGGCATTGCGCCATCAGTGAAGAGAGCCGTGAGCGCATGGCCACCCTCGTGGTATGCAGTGAGACGCTTGACCCTCTCATCGATGTACGAGCTGCGTCGTTCCGCCCCCATAACAATGCGATCCTACGCGCAAGTACACATTCCGTCATGACCCCATTCTGACGCGAAAATACGGTACCGACCTTGGCCCATTCTAAATGCCTTAGATCAACCGCCTTGCATTGTTCTTTAGATGCTTGAATAGCAGCTTGACTAGTGGCAACACATAAATAGTAAGGACAGGAATGATGCCTCCGAAACTTACTTGACCATGTTCTGCAGGTCCGCGCCCGAGAAGCCTGGGGTCCCCCGTGCCAAAATCATTGGATCGACATCGGGACCAACAACAATTTCCTTCATATGATGTACCAAGATTTGGGCGCGTCCGCGAATGTCAGGGAGTGGGACAGCGATATGTCTGTCAAAGCGTCCTGGACGAACGAGAGCTCTTCGAGTACACGACACCAGTAAGGAGCCTGTCGCGAGCCAACCGAACAGACCACGTACTCATCGAGGGACTCGGGGAAATTAGTTGCAGCGATAACAATGACTCCTTCGTCTTGCACGAATCCATCCATCTCAACAAGGAGTTGATTAAGGGTTTGTTTCATATATTGCTGGTCACGTGCACTGCGCTTGCCACCTACGGCGTCGAGTTCATCAATGAAAATAATTGCTGGTTGTTTCTTCCGTGCCGTCGCGAAGAGCTCGCGCACGCGTTTAGCACCGACGCCGACGAACATCTCGTCAAACTCGGAGCTTCGTCATGTTGGGAAGATGAATTAGATGCTAGAGGTGTTGGCACGCACCCTGACGCAAAAAGAAAAGGGACGCCAGCCTCGCCTGCCACAGCCCTCGCAAGCATGGTTTTGCCAGTCCCGGGTTCACCAGTAAGTAGCACGCCCTTCGGAAGCCTTCCACCGAGCTCTGCAAACTTTGACGGGTCCTTCAAAAACGCGACCACGTCTTTGAGCTCCTCTTTTGCCTCATCAACACCATGGACGTCGCTGAAGCGAACGGGTTTGCTAGATTCATGGGGTTCAAATTCGGATTGACGAGGTGCAGCCTTGACAAGCCCAGAATTCTCGACCAGGACGGAGAGTATGGTGAGGATAACTGCACACAGTCAGAATAACTTTCGTGAAGGAAGGCATAAAGTTATCTCACAAAAGGTGGATATACCAGCAAAGACCAAAAAGCGCGCAAAGCTTGGAATCCATGCACCTTTACCTTCGACCGGGATTAGACAATGACAAACCGATTCTTTATGACTCACGTTCTTTGATTATGACATGGACAGGATTACCGCTACCACCTTGGCCAGCGCTCAGGGCTGCGAGAAGTTTGGTCATTTCCGGAGACAGCTGACCAGGGGAGAGTGGTCCAGGAGTAGAGGGAGATGATGACTCGACAGTCGTTCCCGAAATAACAGAAGAGGCAATTTGTTGACTACGGGATACGGCCTGGGGTGGTGTAGTGGTTACGGCTTCTTGTGCGGAAGCTGATGGGACATCGGACGGATCGGCTTGTGGTGTGGGAGATGACGTAGTGGTTAGAGGATGAGCAGCAAGGAGAGACTCGCGCCTGCGCACTGCGGGGTTGATCGATGCCTCCTTGTTTGATTTGAGAAGAGCCTGGAGATAATACGCGAAAGCCTTGTCCGAATGAAGGAGTTGTGAGGTAGGATCCTACAAGTGAGCGGGGTCAGCGAAGACGCATATATGTTCATACATAAGGGAACGTACAAATTCACATATCCTCTCCCACCGGTTTATTATGAGCTCGTACCCAGGCTGAATATTTGTCTCGGAGAGGGCCTGGAAGAGGGCGAGCTGTTTTTCGACGTCATTAGGGTACGCGTTTGCGTCTGCTTCTATCCTAGCCACGTGAGCTACTGCATGGGGCGAAGGTGTCGGGGAAGGTTTTGAGGAGAATATTGAGCCGAAGGAGATGGTACGGGACGTGACGAATACGAGCTGCAGTGGGCGATTCGGAAACGAGGGACGAAAGTTGTGAGAAAAGGATGAGAACGTGTCAAGTCGGTGTCGGAAAGGGCTTGTGTGCAGAGCTCTCAACTGACACCGCGCCACCGAGGGCGTAGTGAACAGCCTGAGCCTCGTCAAAGTGGCCATCGTGCAAAAGAACGGGAAATGCGGATGGATGAAGCGCGCATCGCGTACCCTTGACCACGTGAGTGGAGTCATCATGTCCTCCTCCGCCACCGCCAGTGACCCTCAGGGTCTGTCCGTCCGGGCATCGCTTACTTTGCTCTCCCACAACTGCGCTCTCTCCATCACAGCCCTCGATGCAAAGCGAGATGTGCAGGAGCTTCCGCTTTCCACGCTGCGCGCCGATTTTATCTCTATACTCTCTGTGATCTATTCAAACACAACAAAACTCTCCATTGCGCTCAATCCAGCCAGCCCCACCTACTCTGCCGCTCTCACCCCCCTGAAGGACCTCACAACTTACTCGTCCACGCTCGCGTCCAATGCCTCCTCATTTCTTCCCAATGTCCACGGCCGCGCCCTCACCACGGAAGTGCATTCCACCGCGAGGGGTGTGTTCACGGCACTCCAGGAGCTCGTCCACGCGCACCTCTCCCTCCTCGCCAATCCCGCGAGCAAAGACGACGATGCAGTCGCGGTTTCCAAACCGTCTTCTAAAAATGGGAATGACACCTATCTCGCCAAGACGGCCGTCGTTCACGAGCTCATCACACAAGCAAAGGCGGAAAAGCACCCGCGGGGTCTCTCCAAAACCAATCTGATCGCCGTCCGCAAGTGCTGGCGCGAACACTCAGATATTATAGCCGACGCGGTAGAAACGCTTGAAGCCGAGGGATCACCTTCCGATGGCGACGACGAGGATGACGAGGACTTTGATGATGGCTGGGACGATCCCGACCTTGGTCTTATCGTGCCAGGGAAGCTGAGCCCGGAGCAGGTAGAGCTCGCAAAGACAGTGCGCATTCGCTGTTCGCATTTCCAACACCACGCCATTGACTAATGCGCCCCATTTCCGCCCCACCCCAACTCTCCACCCACATTTTTGGCAGATACTGAATGTTGTACGGCGCACGTCAGCGCTTTTCCATGACATTCTCGGTGCCTTCTTGGCGCCTTTGCGTACCCCAGCCCAGCCGCCAACGAATGCTCTATTAGATGATCTACTGGACACTGCTCCACCGCTCGTGGCCGCCGTAGACAATCTGGCAACGCAGGTATATGGCTCCCCGGACGATCCATCTCAATTGGGCGAGGCGCGCGATTCATTTGCTCGCGCTCTAGCTCCCGTGACTAGCGCCGTCAAGGGTTTCTGGAAAGGAAGGGAAGACCCACGTCCGGCAAATGAAGAGGGTAGTCAGACGTATTTTATCGAGCAGTTCGCACGATTGAATATAGCTGTTGAGGCCGTTCAGTGGACGGCCCAAACATGAGTCCTCAAGTCACCCATGCATATGTATGCTTTCAATGGGCAGCCAACGCCCCCCTGTCCCCCACCCATCCTCATTTTTCCGGCGCATGAAACATCAACAATTGGAAACATTCATTGCTATCCTGAAGTACTACCTACGAAGTCAAGTCCATTACGTTTTCCGTTCGTAAAGTCTTAAAAAATCACATCTACCCCGTGAGTCAGTGTTCAAAGGGTTGTTCAAAAAATCCGTGGAATGTCCGTAAAGCGTGAAAAGGCGACAAAAAATCGCAACGTACAAACAAACATGATAAGTCCGTATCCAGAGGGTCGGAAAGGTCATCCAAAGAACAGTACAGCACCGAACAAACACAGTTATATGATGTTTTGACTCGCGTTAGTCAGGACTTGCTGCACTCCGGTCGTATCGGGCCTATCATTAATGGTTAGTCATTGGATAATTATCGCCGCCGCCGCACGGTTGAGACGTACTGGAGGATGCCGTAACCATCGTTGGGTGAAGTACCCACTGTTCCACTACTTGGGTTCGGACTCTGGACAACTGTCCCAGCTGCAGGCACCAGACCTTGCGAAGACCACTGTCAGCACAAACAAGGGCAATGTTAATAGTTGTCGCAAAAAATCGTATGACCAGTCGCTCGCCTGGTATTGATTCATTCCACTGAGACCACCCTGGAGGCCAGCTGTAGGAACACGGTCGTTAGCAATCGACTTTTGGCCGGCATTTTCATAAACGAGCACAGACCTTGCAACCAAGTTGAGTACGCATTGTTAATTTGTGGCTGGTTGGAACCAGAGCCGACGGATCCATTAGTCTGGCCTGAAGATAGCGACAATCAATATCTTATTGCACGAATGTCAGTCAAGGGATGTGCAGAAACGTAACTTACGTTTCTGGTGTGGAGACTTTCCGACGGGGCAGTTGGCATTGAAAGGAACGAAGTCCTGCACGTTATCCTGCGTAACAAGACCAAACGCAGTGAGTATCATTGGCTTGCCAATGCTACACAATGCAGGTCTGAGATGAGAGGCATTAACAATAGGAGTCGGAAATACCTACCTTTGTGCAGTGTCTGCTTGAGAGTTGATAAAAGCAGTGGTCTGGGATAACATATTATCGAAGTCGGCACTTGGGGGTTGGCTTTCAAGCCCAGTGGTCGCATAATTGTTCTGGTCAGGGAATAGCTGGAATGTACCGAAATCGATATGTGGAGCGTTGAGGATATCTTGGCTGTCAACACCAAAGACCCCATTGAACGCAGCGCCGCCACCGTTGGCCTGCCTCTTTGCCGCCGCTAATGACATCGCTTAATATGCAATCAGCGTGGCGTGGAATGATGAATACATACATGACACCGTCCAACGACCGCGGATCTTCTTACCCTCACGGATTATCGCACGGGTCAAAGCACGTCGTTCATCGGTAACCATTTGGCGTAGCCTTGAGGGGGTCATAGGACCGCGAGCTTTGCGCTTTCCTGTCCCTCCCGGAGCTGGGGAAGGCGCTGGTGGAGGCGGTGGCGGGAATAACTTGGGGCATGTCGGACAAAAGAAGCCGTGAGTCCTGATGGGGATCAAAATTAGAAGGCCCTCTGGCAGCTTTAGAATATGAGCGTATGTACCCCGCAGTTATAAGGTGATTGGGATCGATAGAACGGACGTAATTGGATGTATCTGCGTGCCACTGGGTGACGGTATTCGTGTTGCAGAATTCAGAAGCGCTAAGTGTCGAGTTGCAGCGAGCGTCATTGGCCAGTTCCCAAGCGATGACGGTCGGCTCGTGGGCATAGCGCGAAACAACGAACTGCACATAGTCGAAGAATTTCTCCCGGACGCTCATATCGGTGTAAAATTCGTCATGTGTCTTTGATACGCCAAACTCTTGAACGTAGATGTCCATACCACCTGAGGAATATACAGTCAGGAAAATTTGCACACAATCCAATGAGTATTAGATACTGACCAAAGTTATTAGAAAGAAAGTTGCGTGGTAAGGAGGAAGGGGGCACCGAAGCACTCGCAGATGGGAACCAGTTGTTGGTCAAGGATAAGTAGACGTAGATATTGTACGATTTTGCGATCTCAATTAACTTGTCCAACCGTTGGATACCATTCGGACCGGTGTTGATTTGAGTAGTACCATCTTTAATGAGTTGTAGCCAACTGCCCTCATCAGGGATATCAGTGACATCTATTTGACATAGGAGTGAGAATAACGATAATAAAAAAAAGAACAGCGGATGTATGGAGCATCCGTTCGCACCGTTAAACGCCCAAGTCCTAACAACATTGATACCAGCATTGGACATGTTGGCGAGAGTGTTGCGGATGTCATCATCAGAGTTCAAGTAGGGTAGCCAATACGCATTCGTCCCGACAAACTTGAAATCACTGGTGACATCGACATGAACACAGGAGAAATCCTGGATTGAAGTAGGGATACTCACTGGCCATTAACCATAAGCTTTGTCCCACTGGCAGTCACGAACGGTGAGGACCATCGTCTACTGGGTCTGGACAGAGCCAATCCAGGAGAGAGTACGCTCAGGAGGGAGAAGAGCGACAAGACGAAAGCGAGAGAATACATGGATGGTCTTCCTCTCGGGCCCGGGAACCAAACTGAGGCGAACCCTCATCCTTTAGTATTCGCGAGCAAGGGGACAATATGCGACACGGCGACAACCGGGGAACCGCAGGCGCACAGGTCCACCCCCGAACTTCTTTCTATTGAGTTTTATGTTCATGCCATACTCAGGTTGTCGTGCCTTGATGAAATTTTGTATAAGCCGACAAAATTCTGGCGCCTGCGCCAAAAATTCAGACCATTTTCCTCCCACGGGCCATGAGGTTTGGAAACCAAGTGGTGGGGGCCTAATATGTTCTGAAACAAGGGATTAAGGGGTCGTGGGAAGCAACGACAACACCGACATTAATATTTATCCGTCCGACAAGTAAGCGGCCCCAGGCCGAGCAAAGTACGTCAGACCTCGCGTCGGGTTGTACGTCCACTGTTCTGTACGAGCCTTCGCGGCCAATCATGATCATGGACGAACGCATCATTTCCATAACCTATAACAAGATGAAGAGGAGGAAGAGAACATGTACTCATCACGTTACGTCATGCGATCTGGACGGTCCGGTCTGGTGACGTGACCACCTGCGTGCGATACACGCACAACTCACGGTATCTTTTCTCCTCTCAATCATGCTTCGAATACGCAGGATGTATGGCCCAAGACTCGCGCCCTTTCCACCCCTCACTTCCCTGCACTCATGCCATCGCTCCAATTTCACATCTCCTTGGCTCCGGAATCAATCCCAGTCCCAAGCAGATGATGCAATGCACCCCCGGAATAGCTTCGGTTTCTTCAAGCGCTATACCAAATGGTGCTTCATAGCATTTTCTGGAATTGGGGTCATCGTGTCGTCTGCCGTTGCCGGAACTCACCTTTGGATCGAGAAGGTTGAGTTCGTTCCCGAGACAGACAAAGATTGTTTAGAATGGCAATGGGACGTGGAAGCAGAACGATGGGGCCAGTCTGAAGACGGTGGCACTGATCCTTCCCTCGGTTTCATGGCAAGATTTGGCATGCGTAGCGCATGGCTAGAGCACTACTGGACCTCCCCAGGCACTTTAAAACAGATCAAGCCTCGATCCAACCAAAGCACCCTCTTCGATGATGCAGCGAGACCGGTAGAGCGGCGTCTGGAGACGACGCGCAACTTTCTCGATGGGGTCCTAGATATTGCGCTGCCAAAGGAAGCAGCGGGCCATTTACGCCCCCAGACTGTCACCGACATTTTCATTCGTCGCGCCGACGTATCGGAACGAATGGGGACAAAAGCGAGCCTCAAGGACGCGCGTCATGACCTCCAGCGAGTATGGAGCCGGTTGCCTGCAGAGGGACATCTTGCGTCACGCATAGCACTCAAGCTGGGGGACTTGAATTTCCGGCTGGGTGACCCGGATAATGCCCTTACTTGGTGGGCCCGCTGTTTTCAAATGATATCCTCACCTAGACCAAATACACAAGCCACACCACCCCTTCCTGTCATTCCTTCTTCACCTCCCTCCTCGCCTGCAGAGCAGCGCATCCTAGCATCCGCTCTCGTGTCCCTCTCCGCTTTCTACGCAACGTCTAGACAACTTTCCGAGGCACAAGTCTTGGAAGGATCTGCCCTCGATCTCCTTCGTGCCATCCAGTCTCCTAACTCAGCTTCACCCACATCCGCACCGCAAACGCTCCATTCACTATACATCCTCCATCGTACCTCATTGATATCACTTCACCTAGCAGAAGTCCTGTATGCATTGAAAAAGCCACCAGCTGAATCGATGAAGTGGTTATCGCAAGCGGCCCAGTCGTCTGAACAAATTGCCTTTGCGCTAGCTGGAATACCGACTATTCATCCGAAGGCACCAAACTCCAAAATACCACATCCTCCTAGTCCACATGCGCCACTTCTTCCCGAGTATTCAAAGTCTCCGTCTATGAAAAAGCCCGCCAAGAGCTTAATTCGGGACGCACGCCGTTCCGCTGTGGAAGCTTGGAATCTCTTGGGAGTGCTACACGAAAGAAAGGGTGATATTAAGTCGCTTCAGGCTTCCCTGGATTGCTATGAGCGAGCTTTGGGTTGGGCTGGCGTGGCCACTAGTGGGGATGGGAATACGGGGGATGGAATTTTGGAGGTGGAGTGGAAGGCCCTGCGGGGGAAATTTAACCGGGTGCGGGATGTTCTGCATGCCAAAGGCGCTGAAAGTCGAGAATAACAAACGTTATCATATTTCACTCATGTTCCTGGAGACAATGCTTGCCGTCGGCCCTACACAAGTTTGAAATTACACATTCTTTGTTCGTGTTGGACACCAACACGTTCTACAGTAGCTTCGCAATACATTATGGGTGGTCGTTACGGTATACTGTTGCGCGGTTGCAATGACCGTTGACAGCTAGCCCCGCCCATAAACTACCATAATTCAATGATTTGTTGTACTGTAGCATATCGTGTTCGTGTTGTACTGTACTTGGGTCATGAGATCGTTGAGATGGGACCTCATCGATGGGTTACGATGACGATGATATAACGGGGCGCTCGCGTGCCCAACAACACGAGGCTCACGGTCCCTGGTTGTACCTCACTTCGTACGATCTTGCTGTCATCTAAAGTGATGTCTCCAACGACCTTAGCTATCGAGCGCTTCCTCGCTGACATCAATGCACCGATTGTTGGCCTTGAGGTTGATGGGGCCTTCTCACAGCTCAGGTAGGTACCTGTTTCTACCCTCTATGGGTTTCCGCAGACCACTCTAATATCACCGTCTCGCCGTGGATCGTGTGTATAGTTCCAAGGAGAAACAATACGCTCATTATTTGGGTGAAGCTTCTTGGGCAGGCGCTCGCATCATCTTGGGACAATGGACCCCTTTCACCGAAAAGCTCTACGACCTGTTGATCCTCACATTTAGCGAGAACGGAACGATCACGGACATCAACGCGCTGAAAGAGAGATCTGGACTCTCGGACGAAGAATGGGACCGCGTCCTTGAGTTTGCCAGCCAAGTAATCGCTCATCATCTGACGTCGGAGCACAATCGATCAGCTCATTATTGACAAATTTACCCAGGCTTTATCCAATCTTGCGAATTACAAGAGTTTTGGGTTCACAAAGTTTGTCCCGCGTATACCGCAAGAAAAGCTATCCGCGGTGGTGGAGCACTCGCCTAATGCTGCGAATGCCGTGCCGCTCTGGAACGAAGTGTGCAGTCGTTCCGAGGACGATTCGCCGTGTGTGCCACGTATCTGAATCTTGATACCATTCTTTTTACAGTTGAAGGACCACATTTATGCCTTGGAGCCCGAGGGGAGTCTGTTCATCGGCAAGCGCGACGTTGGCCAAGTCAGCAATTATTACCTCGGAGATCCCATCACCGACGATGAAGTCGCCGCAGTCCAGTCTGCTGCCGAGAAGATCGAGATAGATATATTGAACACCCGGTACGCGTCCGCTGCGGCCTCCCGGCGTCGTAATCTGGTTTACATAGCACGCTCCACGCAGCGTCAGGAAGAATGGTCCGACCGATTTCGTCCTGTTGGTCGCTTCTGCGGATACCCGATCGGATACGGTGCACGACTTTCCGCTTAGGGGCGACAACGCTAAATTGACCGTCAGGTATGGCGACTTTGCCGGCCCTCTGTCCCGCGTGGTGAAGGCTCTCACCGAGGTACGCGCCGTTGTCTGTGTTTGTTGGCGTGTGTCTCGATAACACGGTGTAGGCGAGAAAGTATGCTGCGAATGAGCACCAGGATGCGATGATTGAGGAATATATCGCTTCGTACGTGTCTGCTAAGACCTGGGCCTATGGAATTCGAAGCTGACGATGGTCGGACTCAGCTTCCGGAGCGGGTCCATCGAAAGACATAAACAGGGTTCCAGGCACTGGGTCAAGGACGTTGGCCCGGTTGTAGAGAGTTATATCGGGTTCATCGAGACATACGTGGATCCGTACGGTGGTCGTGCCGAATGGGAAGGTGAGCAGCAACAATCCGGATTATCACCATGGCACAATTCATCTTGGCCCAGGCTTCACGGCTGTTGTCAACAAGGAGCTAAGCGCGAAATATGAGACGCTCGTAAACAACGCGCCAAGGCTCATCAAAGGCCTGCCCTGGGGCAAGGACTTTGAGGTCGATGTATTCAAAAAGCCTGACTTTACCGCTCTCGAAGTTCTGTCATTTGCCACTGGTGGTGCGTAAACCCGTCATTCTGCGTACATCAAGCTCAGGGTAATCACTTTCAAGGAATTCCGGCTGGAATCAATGTGAGTTCATCCTATCATTGGTAGCACACCTATATTAATAGACAGCGTACAGATTCCCGTGAGCGCGCTTTGCGTAAACGTCTCATGACAAGTTCTAACGCTAGTGGCACTCTCCCAGAACTACTATGAGATCCGAGAGTCGGATGGATTCAAGAACGTCTCTCTTGCCAACATCCTGGGCGCGAAGTCTCCCGGTGCGAAAGAGCATGGCTGTCTGGTATCGATATCATCATAACCATTTCTTAGATGTGTTCCCTTTCATCCACCCCAGTGACCTTGAACTATACAAGGCATGGGAAACCAAGTCCTTTGAGGTGCAGGTCGCAAACCACGAACTACTCGGTCATGGCTCGGGCAAATTATTCAAGGAAGATGCCGATGGCAAGAAAAACTTCGATCCGGAGAAGGTAATGTCACTGAACCTAGTTTGCACCTGCACGCAGTGACGTGTTTGAAGGTGATCAACCCCCTTACTGGCAAGCCAGTGTAAGTTCTGGGCTATTGTGCTGTTCATGAAGCTTGAACTGCGAATGGCAGCACGTCCTGGTATAAACCGGGACAAACTGCCGGTTCCGTGCTCGGAGAGGTGTCTTCTTCAATGGAAGAATGTCGGGCGGAGTCGGTCGCACTCTTCCGTGAGCATTTCCCCCCAATCACGCAGCCAGTCCCCAGTTCTTGACGTTGCGCACCCCCGAATCGCCGGGTCAGTCATCAGCAACACCGAGATTCTCAAAGTTTTCGGCGTGAGTAGAATTTCTGAGTCGTTCTGGGCGCATCGAGACAGCGCATTCACGGAACATGCCAGATCGCGGACGAGAAGGACGTGGATGACATCCAGTACATCACCTTCCTTTCGATGGCTCGCGCCGGTCTACGTGGATTAGAGTTCTACGATCCCGTAACAGGGAAGCATGGACAGGCGCATATGCAGGCTCGGTCCGTCCAATTTCATATCTGGGTTATCCCTAATAATTCCCTCACACGGGACGAACCCTCTTTCGTGACAGACTTGGAATCACGCAACATCTCATCAAAGGCGGAATTGCTTGGCTCGAGGAAGTCCGAGGCGTGGACGGTGATCTAGAAGACGTATACATTCGGGTGCGTGTCTGTCATCAATCGGGAGTATTTGCTTATGCCCTCTACCAGGTTGACCGGAAGAAAGTGCTCTCGCATGGAAAAGAAGTAGTCGGTAAACTCCTCGTCAATCTGCAAGTCCGCAAGAGCACCGCGGATGGCGCCGGTGCACGCCAGTTCTATACACAATTGACGACCCCGTTGCCCAGTTGGAACAAGGATATCCGTGATGTTGTCCTGAGGAAAAAAACGGTGGGTAATCTGGTATCGTAATTTTGCGTTCTTTTGAGAAGCCAAATATTTCCTCCGTACAGCCCCGAAAGCTATTTGTCCAACCAAACACCTTCATACAAGATAATAATGAGGTCGTCCTGAGGGATTATCCCCTCACACCTGCGGGTGTTATCCAGAGTTTCATCGAACGTAGAGTGTGATGCCCACAGATCCAATGTTGCAGTTAGAACGCAGTCTTCTACAATGTACACTACGGGAAAGCGAATAAGAGTGACGATTTCTAAAGGGTATACCATATATCGCGTTTGGTCCTTGCAAATGTCCGTCTAGTAGATCATAGAGTGCCCTCGAAGCTCATTAGAGCAAGCATTATACCTCGCGCACTAAGGCAACCACAAGCGTAATGCTACAGAACGTCAGGAGACTGACTTGGAATGTAGGTCAGGAACGTACTCATCGGGTTTCTTTGGGGTGTTAGGATTGGGTTGACAGCCATCCAGCATGAGCAAACTAGACGGGGCATAAATATTTGGACATTGGACTCACCCCGCCCGAAAAGATTAGCCCATTCATCGCCGCTGCCTCTGAGACGCGAGGTCAGAGTCGATAACAAGTAAGTTTGAATGATCGCATCTTACTTTCAAATGGCGTGGTTCGTCTTTTGTTGAACATGCATGCACGGGCATATTCGATAATACGATCGGAAATCAGTTGCACCTGCTCATCCTCAGACCCGCCGGATCGAAAGACCAGAGTGCATATTGAAGTAATCTCGTGATTAAAGACGTTGTCCGATAACCCATCCGTCTAACAAAGGGCGATCAGCCGTGTAGAGACGGACGAGGGTTGCCTTACATATGCAATGATCAAGTCGCCGTCACGGAGTTTCGTTTCATAGATATCGGCGTTCTCGGGCAAATCCGTAATGTCGTCACCTCGGTTTCGGTTTCGAATGACACTTGGGATTTTGGCAAGCTGCCTAGCGCACAATTTGCGAACCGTACGAGCGAGGTGGCTGTGAGACTTACTTGGGACAATTGAAAAAGTGGGTCTGAGCTCTTTGTCTGTGGAACACGGCTGAGGAGCGGATGATCATAAAACCACTGTCACCCAAGCTTTAGGAGAGGATGGAACGTCGTCGTCATTGGCAGTGGAAGTAATGAGCCAGGGAAGCCATACTTTGCGGCGCGTAAAAGTCCGGAGGACGCGTTAAGGTTGATGAGACAAGCGGTACTGGAGCCTGAACATGGGATGCAAATGAGTACGTGTTGACTTTCATTCAGGGCATCATGGAGTCCTTGACACACCTGCTACGACAAATCGTTCCCTCAACGTGGCCTGGTATGCCAACTTGAGGCACTCTAGAGGATGTAATTCCCACCCCTCCAGCGCTTCTCGGTCCTCATAATCCTGTGTGGTATCAACTTCTGGTTCACCTGGCCACCCCACCTTGGCATAGCGGTGCGAATGGTACATTAAGGCTTGCGAGAACAAGGAGGGGTCGACGCCGCTTGATGCCCATCCTCCGACGCCATCGGCGACCCCAAAGGAAATGCCCTGATGAGTTATGACATGTGCGTGGAGTTCGGCGTGGTAGATCACTGGGCTCACCTACCGATTGATTTCGCATCTGAATACGGGTCAACTGAAATACCACGAAAACGAGTCTGCTCTGGTGCACGCACCTCCTGCACATAAAAGAAGTCCTCCCCTGGGGTTTTACTGAAACCGGGTCTGGGCCAAGTAAGCACAAGGTCTCTCCACTTGCCAACTGCAGTGTCCGGAGGAAATGGGGCGCTTTTCTGCTTCACTCCTGGTGCAGCTTGCCAATTTGCGCAGACGTGGAAACTGTATGGTCGTGGCATAGTCGACAGGTGATGTCGAGATGTGCGCAGGACGCGCGAGATGGAGGAACGTAATAAATGAGGGACCTTCCCACTTGCGTATGGCCGGAGAGCCATAATGACTGAACTCTCCCTTCCGCGAGAGATGTGGGTATGGATAAGAATGATATGGCACAGAGAGACTGCAACTGGCAGTTGTCACCGTCAACGGGGAATGGTTCAACTCTCTCGGCCCGTCATCCCGCGGATGTCCGTGTGGCAACCTACAGCATAGTAAATTGATTAAAATTAACGTATGTACCAACGTTTACGCTACTGTACAGAAAATGATATGAGTATGTACACGACCAGCCAGTCAGTCTAGCACGGACAATTTGTCGATCATCCACCCTGTCGAGACACACCCCAAGATGACCAATCGAATTCCCTCGATCTTGAACCCGGCTTATCGTGCTTCTGCTTTTTGCTTCCGTTAACAGAGACCGCAGGTCGGGGCCGTTTTTTCGCCGCTACAGGTTCGGCTCTCTCGACACTTCTTCCAGTCCTGGACGCCAATGATACGTCCACTTTCTGGTCGCAGAGCTCCCGAATTGGCAAAGAAACCGGCCTACTGTTCCCGCTTGAGTCGTGGTTTCGCCGCGGACCACATGGTGCGGCCATAGAACTGCGTCCGTTGTTTGCCGTTACTGGCTTGAATGAATCGGGTGGTATTGGAATGGGAAGAGTGGAGATCGGTTTCAGAGATCGCGAGGATTTGGGAGGTGCAATCATGACGTTTGTTTGTGGTAGAGTGGAAGCCGATGGTCTCTCAAATGGTGCAGCGAAGGGGTTTCTTGATGCGAAAAGGTTTGTTGACGCCTTCACACCTTCGCAGGAGTTATCGGCCTCCTTCGCAGAGCGACGTCGTCCTGAAAGTATGTCCTGCATCTCTTGCACACCTTTCGTGACCCGCATGTTCGTTCGGTCGACGGCCATGGGCTCCTCCAGACCCCGTAGCCTAGGTGCGGCCTTTACCATAGGAGAAAGCACCGCCCGACTCCATGGTGGTGGCTCTCGGTAGAGCATTAGTAATTCTTGACCCCATTGTGGCATATGGTTGTGCTGATGTGCCATCGACGAATCGTGGTCAACCGTCCTTTGGGAGTAGAACATCTTGGCCTTGTATTGGGCTGCATAGGTATCAGGTCCCGTCGCAACAACGGCAGGCGTCGTGTGTAGGTCCGTTGGTCTTGACTCTAGCTCTTCTATGGTCCACTGAAGCAGTTCTTCTGTTGTACGCAAGGATGGCCTTTCGAGACTGGGAGCCCGCTCCAGTGAAGAAAAATCCGGGGAGTAGTTAGCCGTATTCAAATCTTCCGCCACAGCAGAGGATCCAACGTCTAAGAGATCCACACAACCTCGACTGAGCTTACGACTTGTGTGTGTCAAGTGGTCAATATGCAAAATACCAGAGTTAGTGGAAGGAAGGACACCCTGGGAGGTTGACAACAGCGACAGCGCTTCTAGCGGACGTGCGGGATAGTATAACCGCTTCTCGACTGCTGGAAGGAAAGACGACGGAATCTTCTCGCGGTCCCAAGTGCAGCTCGTGCCACGGAGATCTAAAAGCATTGTTTATTCGAAAAAAACAGACAAACATAATTTGCGCACTGCTTACCCACGGCAGCGAGGAGGATGAATGACTCCAGGTATTGATAGATGACATTTGTAACGCGTTTGCAGTTATGGAGACTCAAGATGCGTAGTTGCCAAGGGCCGCGCCTTTGGTTGGGAGAATCAAGAGTATCCTCATCCTGTCTCAGAGTTCCAGAAAGACGTCGGATTCCTGTGGCGGACAGAACGGTGCGACTAGCGTCGAGAACAAAAAGGGTATGAAGAACTTTCAAATGGACAATTGTATCGTCGTTAAGATGGGAACATCCTGGGAGTTCTAGGACAGTGAGGAGAGTAAAGTGTTCAGTTGCCGGAACGTGTTGAAGTAGGGGGGTGTACTTGTCAGACAGTGCAGTACAATAAATTCGGAGACTATATGGCAGGTCTGAGTATGTTTGAATAAGAATAGCCCATAATCGAGGATCCAATTTGCTCAGGTTGAAGCGGCCTTGTCCATTGCGTGGGATGAGAGCTCGGAGTATATCTGGATCGCAAGGGTATTCCGGAGGGCGATATGGGCGTGGTGGACCATAGTGATAGATTAATTCAGGGACTTGCACGAGGCACTTGATACAAAAATATGAGAGTGGAGGGATGGGACGGAGAGACGCAGGAAAGCGGTTGTCCTTTGTGCCGGTGCTGCCTTCATCGTTGTACGGTCCGGGTTGGAAGTAATCCTTTGGAGGGCTAGTCGAGTTGATTATGACCACGCCTGCATCATCTGAAGACAATGTACGTTCGCTCTGCCAGAGCACGATTGGCTTGGTCATATTGTACAGCACTAGTACTGCACCGGGGTGAGCGACTTGCCGGCAGTAGTCGCGGTCGGGTCGCGCGTGCGCAGGAACGCGGGAACAATCAATTATAACGATCACGTGAGAGATGCTAAAAATTATCGAAGTTAAATTACGCTAAAATTGCGGTCTCCAAGGACAATTTCACGTCTCTCTTGTTTCGTCCTGCGTTCTGTGCTCTCCCGACTCTTTTCAATCATAAAACAAGCCGCTCGCTACCGTCGTCTTTTGTCGACGTTTCATTCTTTTCCTACCTCACTCTCGTCTACATATCCTTCTCATTTTTATAATCACTGATCCTTTCTCAATCCCATGGCCGCCCGTCCTGGTTACGCGCCGCCCGACCCTAGAAGTCCCTTTACCAACCCCCCACTGCCACAGCAATACCCTCAACAATATCAGCAACGCAGACGTGACTATGATGCAGAGTCGGACTTTAGCGACCCGTATGGCTCGCGAAATGGAAGTTCAGCACAACTTACCGCCCACTCTCACCACGACAACTATGGCCAGTATGACTCTCCCTGTGAGTGTGACACCCTATTCCCACATTCATATCTTCTCCTATCATCTTCAACGCGAGTGCGTCGTCCGGTCTCCTTGTACCTATCGTGTCACCCTGTCGACGGACCCCGTAACCGAGGTCGTCCTTTGGTTCTTCAATCTCCCTTCGCGTCGCAGCACGTGCTCAACCGTACTTACGTTCTGTTATAGACTCAGATGACGGCCACGCATCATCCGTTGCCTCTCACATGGGTACAGCAACGCAGTTTGGACCAACGGGTTATACAGATCCTTATCCAGCTTGGTCTGGTGACAGACAAATCCCCATCTCCTACGAGGAGATTGAAGACATTTTTTTCGACCTCACGCAGAAATTTGGCTTTCAGCGGGATTCGATGCGGAACCAAGTTCGTGTGTGTTAAGAAGCACTGGGGCCATTGCTGACATTCTACTCTAGTTTGATTTCCTGATGCATTTACTCGATTCTCGCGCTTCGCGAATGTCGCCTAGCCAAGCTCTTTTGACCTTGCATGCGGATTACATTGGCGGCCAGCACGCCAATTATCGGAAATGGTACTTCGCGGCACAGCTAAACCTTGATGACGCCGTCGGTCAATCTCAAAACCCCGGGCTTCAGCGCTTGAAGAGCGTTCGTGGTGGTAACGTCAAATCTCCAGGTGCAAAGTCGTTGGACAATGCCCTCAACCGTTGGCGCAGTGCCATGAACAATATGAGTCAATACGACCGCCTCCGCCAGCTTGCTCTTTATCTTCTGTGTTGGGGTGAAGCTGGCAATGTTCGCTTCGTACCCGAGTGTCTGTGCTTCATCTTCAAGTGTGCCGATGACTATTACCGAAGTCCTGAGTGTCAGAACAGGTCTGAGCCTGTTCCCGAGGGCGTATATTTGGAGACGGTCATCAAGCCTATCTACCGAATCATGCGAGATCAAGGCTATGAAGTCGTGGATGGGAAATTTGTGAGAAGAGAGAGGGATCATCATCAGATAATTGGCTATGATGATATTAATCAGTTATTCTGGTATCCTGAGGGCCTCGCGCGCATTGTCCTGCAAGACAACGTGAGTTCGTGAATTCACTTGCTAACTTTTTGCTAATTCACCGTTGCCAGACCCGTCTTGTTGATGTTCCTCCGGCGCAGCGTTTCACGAAGTTTGGCCGCATCGATTGGGGGCGTGTTTTCTTCAAGACTTATCTCGAGAAGCGGTCAACAGCACACCTTCTTGTCAACTTCAATCGCGTCTGGGTTCTCCACATTGCGATGTATTGGTTCTATACTGCCTTCAATTCACCTAGGGTTTATGCCCCACATGACAAACAATTCCCGTCGGCCCCCATGTCGTGGTCTGCAACAGCTCTTGGTGGTGCTGTCTCTACGATCATCATGCTCCTGGCAACTCTGGCCGAGTTCTTTTATATCCCCACTACCTGGAACAATGCCTCTCATCTCACAACGCGCTTTCTCTTTCTACTCCTGATCCTAGTAATCACGGGAGGTCCAACAGTTTATCTGGCCAAGATAGATGGTGTCCCAACTAAATCAAAGTTCCCTCTTTATCTTGCCATCGGCCAGTTTTGTGTATCCGTTCTCGTCACCCTCGCGTTCGGTATCATTCCTTCCGGCCGGATGTTCGGCGATCGCGTTGCAGGCAAGTCCCGAAAGTACATGGCCTCTCAAACATTCACCGCTTCTTATCCCGACTTACCACGGGGTGCGCGCTTCGCTTCAATCTCCCTCTGGTTGTTGGTCTTCGGCTGCAAGTTTGTCGAGTCATACTTCTTCCTTTCGACCTCATTCAGTAGTCCGATCGCCGTAATGGCACGGACCACCGTACAGGGTTGCAACGACAGGCTACTTGGCAATGCCCTTTGCTCAAATCAGATCAATTTCACGCTCGCCATCATGTACATCATGGATCTGGTACTTTTCTTCCTTGACACGTATCTGTGGTACATCATTTGGATTGTCGTTTTCTCCATTGGGCGTTCATTCGGGTTGGGCCTCTCGATTTGGACACCTTGGAAGGACGTGTACACTCGCCTTCCCAAGCGTATCTACGCCAAACTGTTAGCAACTGCTGAGATGGAGATCAAGTACAAGCCCAAGGTACTCGTCTCGCAAATATGGAACGCGGTCATCATCTCCATGTATCGTGAACACCTGCTGTCCATCGACAACGTCCAGCGGTTACTATACCATCAAACAGATGGTCCTGATGGTCGCCGTACCCTTCGCGCCCCACCATTCTTCACGAACAACGATGGTAAAGGATTCAAGGGAAATTTTTTCCCCTCTGGAGGAGAAGCCGAGAGACGCATCTCGTTCTTTGCGTCTTCTCTTACGACCGCTATCCCTGAACCCCTTCCCGTTGATGCTATGCCGACATTCACGGTCCTGGTTCCTCATTATTCCGAGAAGATCCTGTTGAGCCTGCGCGAGATCATTAGGGAAGAGGATCACAACACCCGTGTCACGCAACTCGAGTATCTCAAGCAGCTTCACCCGGTCGAATGGGACAACTTCGTCAAGGACACTAAGATTCTCGCAGAGGAGCACCCAGATGATGATGAAAAGGCCATTAACAAATCTGACGATTTGCCATTCTATTGTATCGGCTTTAAGACGGCATCACCAGAGTATACTCTCCGCACACGTATTTGGGCGTCGCTCCGCGCACAAACACTCTACCGCACAGTTTCTGGCATGATGAATTACTCGAAGGCGATCAAACTTCTGTATCGCGTCGAAAACCCTGATATTGTTCAGACGTTTAGCGGCAATACGGATCGTCTCGAACGCGAGCTGGAGCGGATGTCAAGGCGCAAGTTCAAATTCGTCATTTCCATGCAGCGCTTTTCTAAATTCAACAAGGAAGAGCGGGAAAACGCCGAGTTCCTCCTCCGTGCCTACCCTGACCTCCAGATCGCCTACCTTGATGAAGAACCGGGTGTCAAAGGAGCTGACCCGAAGTTATACTCCGTGTTGATTGATGGTCATTCTGACCTCGACGAGGCTACGGGCAAGAGGTGTCCCAAGTTCCGTATCGAACTTCCTGGCAACCCTATTCTCGGAGACGGAAAGTCGGACAATCAGAATCACGCAATTGTCTTTTATCGTGGGGAATATCTTCAGCTTATTGATGCCAACCAGGACAACTACCTCGAAGAGTGTCTCAAGATCCGAAATATTCTGGGAGAGTTCGAAGAATACTCGATTTCTAGCCAGAGCCCCTACGCCCAATGGGGTCACAAAGAATTCAAGAGGTCCCCTGTTGCGATTGTTGGTACTCGCGAGTACATTTTTTCAGAGAATATTGGCGTCCTCGGAGATATTGCCGCCGGAAAGGAGCAGACATTCGGCACTATGACGGCTCGCGCATTAGCTTGGATCGGTGGCAAACTCCACTACGGGCATCCTGACTTCCTTAATGCCACCTTCATGACAACCCGTGGTGGTGTCTCCAAGGCACAGAAAGGCCTACATTTGAATGAGGATATCTTTGCCGGTATGAACGCTTTTGGTCGAGGTGGTCGTATCAAGCATTCGGAGTACTACCAATGTGGCAAAGGACGTGATCTTGGCTTTGGGACAATCCTCAACTTCCAGACGAAGATCGGCACCGGTATGGGGGAGCAAATGCTCAGTCGGGAATACTATTACCTGGGCACACAGCTGCCACTGGACCGTTTCTTGACATTCTATTATGGTCATCCAGGGTTCCACATCAACAATATTCTCGTTATCTACTCCATTCAGGTGTTCATGGTCACTCGTAAGGTTTTTTTGCAATCTGCGTCTTCCCTAGTAATGAACTTCGCCTCCAGTGGTCTTTATCGGCATACTGAACAAGCAGCTCGCAATCTGTAAAGTCGATTCACAGGGGGACGTGATCAGTGGTCAGGGTGGATGCTATAACCTTATTCCCGTGTTTGACTGGGTCAGACGGTGTATTGTCTCCATATTCTTGGTATTCATGGTCGCCTTTCTTCCTTTGTTCTTGCAAGGTCAGTTTCGCCACTGTTGCTGCAACTGTTCCTAATGCCTCCTTTTGCACAGAGCTCGTAGAGAGGGGCACGGGGATGGCTCTGATCCGGCTTGCCAAACATTTCTTGTCGTTGTCGCCAATTTTCGAGGTTTTTTCCACTCAGATCTATTCGCAGTCCATCCTCAGTAACTTAACTTTTGGTGGTGCACGATATATTGCTACAGGCCGTGGATTTGCGACAACTCGCATCTCGTTCACTATCCTGTACTCTCGCTTTGCCGGACCGAGCATCTATATGGGCATGCGCAACCTACTCTTTCTGCTCTACGCCACGCTGTCCATATGGATCCCCCACCTCATCTACTTCTGGTTTTCGGTTCTCTCACTCTGCATCGCTCCCTTCGTTTTTAACCCTCATCAATTCTCCTTCGCCGACTTCATCATCGATTACCGAGAGTTCTTGCGCTGGATGTCTCGTGGTAACTCACGGACAAAGGCCAGCAGCTGGTACGGGTACTGTCGTCTATCGCGAACCATGATTACGGGTTACAAGAAGAAGAAACTGGGACACCCATCGGAGAAACTGTCAGGCGATGTTCCCCGCGCCACTTGGAGGGCCGTTGTGTTCTCGGAGATAATTTGGCCAGTTTTCTTAGCGGCCTTGTTCATCATAGCGTATATGTTCGTCAAGTCCTTCCCCGACCGTGACGGCAACCAACCACCGAGCCCACTCATCCGAATCGGTGTCGTTGCCATTGGGCCCATTGTGTGGAATGCTACAGTCTTACTAGTATTCTTTGTGATCTCTCTTTTCCTAGGCCCCATGATGGGCTCGTGGGCGAAATTTGGCTCCGTTATTGCCGCGATTGCTCACCTCTTTGCGCTCATTGGGATCATTACATTCTTTGAGTTTTTCGTACGTACCCTCCGTGAAAGCATCAACATGACTTTCTCACACCCTGTTCTCTTTAGTGGTTCCTCGAGCTATGGGATGCGTCACATGCGGTATTGGGCGTCATCACTATCATTGCTATCCAAAGGGCCATTCAGAAGATGCTAATCGCTGTCTTCTTATCGCGCGAGTTCAAGCACGACGAGACCAACCGCGCATGGTGGACTGGTAAATGGTATGGTCGCGGCCTTGGCGCCTCTGCAATGTCTCAACCAGCCCGCGAGTTCATTGTGAAAATCGTGGAAATGTCGTTGTGGTCGTCCGACTTTTTGCTTGGTCACGTTCTCTTGATAATTTTGACACCACCAACTTTGATCCCCTTCTTTGACAAGCTACATATGACGATGCTTTGTGAGATGACGTCTCCTTGTCGTCCTTATTCCTACTGACATTTCCTTAGTCTGGCTCCGACCCTCGAAACAGATCCGCCCACCATTATTCTCTACAAAGCAAAAACGCCAGAGGCGCTGGATCGTGAGCAATATTGCCAGCTGTTTGGCCTCAACATTACTGAGCAGTCGTCACAGGTCTTCAAGTATACGGTTCTCTACATCCTTGTGGTTGCCTTTTTGGCATCGTTGATTGTCCTGCGTGAGTACCGAAACCAACTGCAACTGGCAAATGCTGCCTACTAATGACGATTCATTCATAGCCACCTTCTTCCGACACGAGATTACCTTCCATTGCACGATTTGTCAGAATATCTAATCTACTACTAATCTTGTTTGTCGCTGGTCGTACATTCGTTGTGATGAACTTTCTGGGCTCCGTGTGGACCCATGTATAACATTCATTTGCTTCGTGTATACATACGGATTTCTCGTGCAGTCTCGTCATAGAAATGAGCGTTACACCTCGGTGCAGAGCACAGATATTGAGCTTCCAAAGTTGTTCGAATTTCAAAGACTGAACTCGGCAGAATTGAATTATGTTTCGCTTTCAAACCGCTGTAGAGCGGGCCACCGACAACCTTCACCTGAACACCATCCATTTTAGTCCGCCCAGATGGACTACTTCTCAAAATTCCTCCGTTCTGGCAACACATCTGGTCCCAAACCAAGTCAGGATAGTGCAACGGAATTTCACAAGTCATGGACCTCTGTCAAGGTACATTCCAACACGTTTTTACCTCGACATCTTTCTCATGTTAACATCAGAATACCCTTGAACATCCAGATGAACGACAGCTTTTAAAGGGTATTGCATCGACTGATGTGCCTGCAAACCTCAAGGTGATGGTGGATTTACTTGTGCGCGAATCTACACGGACCGAGGAGGGGTGTGTGTATTTGGCTTTTCTTTCTCTCATATTTTACATTGACACCCTCTTCAAGAGGAACGGGTGTCTGCCTAGAGTACCTATTGAAGAACGGTGCGTCCGCATCCGCCTTGTAATGACTTTCTGCTCAAGATTTCCAGACGTATTGGGAACCCTCGTCAGACTGAGCGAAACCGACCGTCCACCTGGCATCCAGGTGGAAGTACTACGCGCTGTTCAAAACATGGTCATCCTACTTGATGAGCAGTTTTTGGTCCACTCTGCGGTCCACAAGGCAGTTCTACGGCTGCTGAGGAACTGCGCTGGCGATGACATTCAGGAGCAACTGGACAACCGGAGCCGCAAGGTGATGGGCGCAGCTAAGGACATCGTTCGAAGTTCACCATCTGAGTACGAGGAAGATCGTGAGTTTCTTGTCCATTTCAGTGTCCGTAACCTCTTCCGACACGGAAATACAGTCGTCAACCTGCTGTGTATTCTATGCAGTCGCATCCGGACCTTTCGCGAGCTTCTCATGATATTCTTTCACGACAAGCACTGGTACCACTCCGAACCTCTGTTCTCCGTCGAGGAGGAGGAAGAGGAAGACGGAAGTTACGACTCCAGCGACTCCAGCCACACAGAAACTCGGGACCGCAAATCGGGGACCGTTGACGTTGCGCCAACACCAGAGGTGTCCGCAATCCCCAAGAAGTCTGAATACGAATTCCTTCTGTTCAACTATCTTCTACGATTTGTGCACCGGGAGGGCCAGATCGGCGATTTTGCGAGAGCCGGGCTTTTATTCCTCATGGATGTGGCAATGTCACCCAGCGACCAGGAGCATCGACTCTCCAAAGACGATTCCGTAGCATCCGACGTTGTTTCCGAGGCAATAACAACAGCAGACCCAATCGCGGATGCTGCACTCTCGTTGGCCGAATACGTCCTGGATGGAGACTTCTCTGACGTTCTTGGTGCTGGTCTTGGGGCCGTCTACTCGCAGCTTCCTTCAAAGCTCGAAGTCCACGCACCTGCTATCGCCGAGGAAAACAGAGGTGCAAGTATGGTACTTGGCGGCCACCCTACAGATGACGAGCACACCAAATCCCAGACGGATGTTCGAGAATTCAACCGTCCGCTCGGAATGGAAGATTCACGAGCCACGGACTTCAAGACCCGTCTGGATCATTTCCTGAAACTCCTTGAATTTCTCGAAGATATATTCCGGCGCAATGTCCCCAACGATAATACTGAAACTAGTTTGGACCCTTCCGCCCTTGTCGGCACAGCCATCGTAAATTCAATCTTGGAAGCCATTCGCCACACATTCCTCGAAAACGTCCTATATCCGTCCATTCTGGAGTGCTCAGATGCGGACGGAAGCGCTGTGGCCGTCATGTCATACATTGAAATTATGATTCGAACCTTGGAAAGAGGACAACTTACTGACCTCCTCGTCAATTTCCTGATCAGTGAGGACAACGACGATGTACCAAAACCTCGGCCTCGCCCACAGACCACGTTGACACTTGGGTCCAGCACACCCAACAAGGTGCAGGCTACCGAGGCCCAGAACAAGCTACGTCGACGGCGAAGTAGCGCAATGATGTTGCTGGAGCTCGAGGCTCCCGAGTCTACAAAACAATCGGGTTACTTTACGAGCCTCGGCCGATTCACACTCAAAGACCTCCTCATCTCCAACCTCCGTTCTAAGGACCAACCTACAGCGGTGGCAGCCCTGCAACTTTTCAATGCCTTACTGTTTTACTACAGTCCAATTTGTGTCGACAAGTTGTTGATTGTCATCCATGACCCAAATGCAACCAGTTTTCCTGAACCTGCTTTGAATGAAAACCCAAGTCCCACGCCACTTGATCAAGAGGATGTTGATGCCTTCGTCTATCCAACGGCGGTAACTGAAATACCACCCCCTCTACCTCCAAGATTTGCACAGCCAAGGACGACATATTCAACTCACGAACGTGAGATGGACCTCTATTTAAAGCTTGTCTCGCGTTTGGATCCCTTGCATTCGGGCAATAGCTTCAGCACTGGTTATGACCGATACCTATGCGATGCAATTCAGGCCATCCAGAATCACGGTTCGTTCTCGTTGGATGTCCCAGAAGGGATGCGAGCTCAGATGAAACACCGACTTCAACCAAACGATCCCATCCTTTCGGCCATTCTGGACTGGCTCTGCAAGTTGTTCTCGAATTCCCCAGAGTTCAATATCGCATTAACAGGCGTGCTAGCGTCGCTGGCCCATGATCCATTTCGGTCTCTTGGAGGGTGGCTGACATTCGGCTACGCAGAGGACGACTCTGGTACGACCCAGCCTCCAGTGGGTGGCCGTGGTCTTGGTACACCAGAAGACGGCGATGACAAGTCGGCGGATTACCACATCGAGGAGATGCTAGCATCCGAATCAAGAAAGCCTCCTGCGTCAAGTATGGATGATGGGCCTCGGCCAGTCGTCCTCCTCGTATTCCAAAACCTGGTAGCACAGCTTGAGCGGTATCGCCAGGGCGTCGAGAATTTCGACAAATATCTTCTCGAGCGAAGACAAGGTCTCCTGTTTTCCGAAAACCTGACGGATGCGCTCACGCTGGCGCTTGACCTCGATGACACCAGTAGCAGCCTAATCGTCCAATCACCAATCGCTGCTGTCCCCAGCATCGCGGTCTCGGAGAGCCCACCGAAGTCGGCCTCCACATTGTCTGGGTCACTCGTTTCTTTTCTGTCGCCCAGAAAATCGAAGCCAGCACCATCGAAAACGACACAATTGGGCGCGACGTTGGTATCAACGTCATCAAAGACCGTCGCGGCAAGGCCTTTTGGATCTCATTACCAACACACTGGCACGGTCACGGTTGAACCTTTCGAAGCACCATGCCCATTAGAAGGGCCCTGGATGCCAGCGCGCCCTCTCAAGTTTTCTGCGGAGGAAGAAGACGTTTTCACCTCTAGCTGGGAAGAGAGGCCCAGGAAAACGGCCGGCTCTTCCTACCAACAGAATGAACCAGTGCAGGGCCCTAAGACCGTGACGTTGTCAAGATTGTTGGACAACATTGTTATCCTAGAGGAGTCCATCAAGGAAATGGCTGCCATTATCCAGGCGAGGCGGGCTCTCGGTATTGACGCGGTACGCTACATGTAGATTTATCATGCAAAGGTTTGTATAGCTAGGCGACCATGCATCTTTAGGGGGTACTTGGATTGTTTATACCCTAGATAATCTATATGCATACATGTATGAGAGCTAGTTAACATCATCCATCCATAAGATACAGGTGTCAAGAATATCGAAGCTATAAAGACCAGTGGGAGTCATGGCTTGCGAGCACGTCCAGCCCGTTTGCTCTTCCCGGTCGACTTGTCAGCTTCCGCGCCCTTATCCTTGTCCTTGAATAATTTCTGTTGCAACTCTGCAAATTGCTCATCATCGAGCTCTTCGGGATCGGGTTCAGCGCCGCGCCTCTTTTTCTTGGGTGACCCTTCAACCTCGCCCGCAGCTCCATCCTTCTTTCGCTTCCCCTTTGCACCAGGCTTGGGGTCTGCGTATTTTGCAGCGAGGTTGTCGAGGAACGCCCCAGCGTTCTGCCGCTTCTTCAGTATGAGGGCCTGCAACGCCGAATGATCCTCTTCTTCACCGTCGCTCTCACCCCCCGCCTTCTTTCCCTTTCCCTTTCCCTTTCCCTTTCCCTTGCCCTTACGAGGACCGCCGGCGGCGGCCTTGCCGCTCCCGTAAAACTCGTCCCAGACGCCGAGCTCCTTGGCGAGTTGCTCGGCTTCCTCCGCCTCCTTGTGCGCCTGCTTCTTGCGCACGAGCTTAGCCTTTTCGTCCTTCGAGCTCTTGTTCCACGTGGCGGTCGCGGACAGCTCGCCCTTTGCGATCAGGTCCGAGATGGCCAGCACGAAACGCGCCTCGTCGTCGTGGGTGGAGTGGGGGATGTGAGTCATGACGTCGCCAAGGGAGCCGCCCGTCTCCTCGTATGCCGTCTTCAGGTCATCGATCTCCTCGCACGAGCCTGTTTCATAGATGGCATCCCAGGTACGACGTGGTGGATAGAAAATCATCCCTCACCTTGGTATTCCTTCTTCATCTGGTCTAGCTTGTCTCTCGTGACGCTCTCGAAAAGCTCCTCGAAATACGCCTCCCAACCATCCTCACCCTCGGCTAGGTCAAACCCTTCCTCGGTGCTACCGGTGGTATCATACTTCTTGCGGCGCTTCTTGTCGCTGAGCACGGCATACGCGAAGCCTACTTGCTGGAACTTTCGAGACGCGGCTTGCTTGGCGGCCTCCGTGGAAGATGCATGTTTGTCTGGGTGGTAGATGAGAGCTAATTTACGATATGCTCTTTTGATATCTTCGTCCGTTGTACTAGACTCGATACTGAGGACGGCATACAAATCCACGTCTTCATCATCGAAAAATAACGAAGTGGGATTGTTGGAGTCCATATGACGGACAGTGATGATGGCACGCGTGCGCGATTCGCAAATCGCGCGCCCAGTCACGAATCACGTGAAGAGTTGCGTCGTGACAAGACAAAATGAATTAATGTACGTAAGTGCATAGATATAATCCCAACCAAAGGTTATCAAAGGGTAACAGGTCTCTGCTTCCACTTTACAACATCCATAATCAAAGGTCCATCGCATGAAGGAGGTGACACGGAAACGCCTGCATATAGCTGGGAAACAGCACCACTCATCGTAGAGATAAGGGTAGAAATCGAATTAGGGTAACTTTGGCCATTACTCGATCGACAATCGCGGCTGCAATGGGTAACCAACGGTTTCGGGCTTCTCTCCAGTTTGGTCGGACTTCTTCTTCCGCCTTGGTTGAAGGAGGGTATCTGTGATACATGTGAGTCACAAGCTAATGGATGCGCCGAAAGAAACAGAAACAAACAGCGTGAGATTGACTGACCGGAAGTTTTTGATTCATACAAACCCTTTCCAAAGTCAGAGAAACATCTAAGGCCGATGCCAAACGTTGCCAGCAGCAAAAGTATGGAGACAATGGCTTTCGAGAGTCGATATGTCAGCACATTATCAAACCAGGCACCATGGAGTACCCACTGAACACGGTCAACGTTGCCCGTGTCGTTTCATATTGAGCCTCTGAACCTGGATCATAGAAGCGAACCAGCTTGTAGACTGGCACGTATGAGATCGGGTCATGGACTGGGCCAACAAAAATAACATACTAACTACGGAAAAGATCAGTCGTCGTGGGTGATAGAGTATGGTGAAACAACTTACAGTACGTTTCAGATGCCAACATCAAGAACAAGGAGAACGCCATCAACCTCCAAACATTTCATGTCAGGAAAAAAAAAGGACATCTACTCCCAGTATACGCACAATTTGATTTCGCGTTGGACAGCAAGACCACATCCAACAAGAAGGACCAAGACCACAGGAATCGCAGCTATTGTTAGAACAAACTCAGCCGAATCCCTCGAGAGAACTACGATGAGAAGCTAGAAGCAGTCGTCTCGGTATGATGAAGAAACAAAAGGTCACGTTGACACCTACTTGAATGGTAATGCCCGTGAAGGCAAAGAAGTCGAATTTTAGGAGGCAAATCAGTACTTCGTAGAACTGGTACATTGCTTGGTAATCGATCGTCAGCAAAGACAAGCAGTAACATAGTCGGGAGCACTGACTCTTCAAAGCACGGTTTGCTCCTACAATCCGGAAGACGGCCCAGCTAGGTCACGCTCAGCGTTAAGTTCCAGAATAATATGCTATTTGCGTACCCAAATTCGGAGTACAGTGTCCTCACGAAGAATATCATGATGACCCATGCTGCCGCAATGACAATCGGGACCGCAATGAGTAAATGTTCCACTTTTGTGTACAATGTGCCAGGACCACCGCAGGTCTTCAGAGGGGAAACAGCGTGAGTTGTGGGATCATGGGGATATCTAAAGGACAGAACATACGACATAGTCGAAGTTGGTACCGTCGCAATCGGATGTCCGTACTAAGGCTGCCTTGGTCTCATGGATTTGTATCGCGGCGAAAATAACGAGTGCAGCGTGGAATACTGTCTCGTCAGATGTGATGAGTCCGTACGATACCTCTCGAGTAAAAGGGGAACATACATAAAATGCCAGCAAGCTGGATGACATTTCGTAGACGGAGGGCATCAAAGGCCATCAGCAGCTCGAATATCCTACCATTGACGTAAGAAACAAAAGGCCGAGAAGGCCTGACTGTATGCTCACTCGGCGAGGACAAAGAGGGCTAGATAACAAGGAATGGTCTGAGTGTAGTCAGACCAGATGCGCATGAAAAAAACAATTTGATCCTGTACATACCTTGTAATTGGAAACACTGAGGTCAACACGTTGGGAAACCTGATGATAGTCAGACGTGCGCGCGAGCGATATCAAGACAAGTACAGACCAAGTGGAATACGATGGATATAATGACGAGAACCGCAATAGCCTCTGTAAACGACGTCAAGGAGGGGATGATTACCTTGGACATGAATTCTCTTACGAATGGAAACTGCGCATAGGAACGGTTAGAAGTTCGGGACGGAAGTGGATTGAGCGATGTACTTACTCGTCGCAATGAAGAACCTTTGTGCGCGCGTTCCTAGGAAAGGTTCTACAGACATTGCTCAAGCTTATGATTGCGGTATCGATGAGGAGAGGAGTATCAAGGTATAATGGTAAAGAGGAAAGAGGGAACGAACGAGCAAGAGTCGAATGATAACCGAGCGGGCGTTCTCGCGAGTGGCGGGTTGCTCGGGGTTGCTGGACAGGTCTGCTTACGCAATGAGTTCCTTGAGCATCGCCTCGCCGACCGAGAGTTCCTCCAGCCAGAGGAACCGTACAGCGCCCAACATTTTCCTATACCATTCCTCTCTCTCCATCCTCGTCTCTTCCTTTACAGCCTTTATCCCCGTCTCTGCCCTCTTTATTACCACTGCACATATCTCGCCTATGCTCGCCTTGCAAGCCCGCTCATTCTCTTCCGACACCACATCCTTATATCCCCGTATGGTATAGCGCCATCGCCTCGCGGCTGCAGTCATTTCTTCTTCTGACCCGCTCTCTACGCCTGCCGGGAAGCTGTGGTGCAGCCTTAGCGCCGTAATAAAACGGAAGGAGGCGTGTGCTGGCGAGGGTGAACAGTGCATCGTCCAGTCCCTTTCTTAACATGTCAGCGCCGATTCCAAACTCCCCGAGATGCAGACTCGGTCAATTACCCCCAATACCCCTCCGTTTCAAGGGTTCTTTTCACGAATGAGCCCATCTCACCTCGACAATTTAACAAGCCCGTGACAATGTCTTGAACGTTCACCTCGCCTGGGTACGCCCCGGACATGAGCTCCTCCAACGTGATCGCGTTCGTAAATCCATACTCCACGAAAAGGGTCCGATTTGGGTGCCATCCGTACCTCAATGTTACTTCCTGATCGCGAGTAATACCCTTGTCGCATGAAACACACACGAGGTCCGTGTTGCCGACTACGCCAGGCGAACGCTGCTGCCAGATCTCGGATCTCGCCGCGCGTGCTGGCTCCATCGTTGGCTGCATCCAGGCGTGGTTTGCCAAATCGAACACGGGGCATAGGCTCATGTTATTGTCCTTGTCCAGCCCAAGATCGTCGTAGAGACAACGAGTATTTACTACAACATCCATCAAAAGCAGCTCTAATTGAAGTTGTAACGGGCTTCCATACCGTTAAGCCACGCCCACACAAAGTCCAAGATCAATTCCGACTGTGCCCTTGTCCTCCGAAGCCGTGAAGACAGATCAGGCAAGTCGTCCTGACCAAAGTCATTTCAAAGGCCGTTCGCAACGAAAATGTGTGCTCATGCCCTACCACGAATAGATGGACAGCTTCCCAATCTTTCCAGAAACGTGTCTCTAACAGGAGAAGGTCGGACAGCACGGAAGGTGGTAATAAGTCCAAAAGGCTGTGCTCTTCCCGGGATCCTGCGCACAGAGTACGATGTACGATCCAAGTCAGAGGGTGACTGCCAAAGTCTCGCGGCAGGAATGATATATATGGTCCGAAATGAGGGTCGTCCGACTCACAGCCTGGTGCGGGCTTGTGGAGCAGCAGATGCAAGGAGATGAGTTGGGTCGCTGTCAATCGTTTCGAATTGGGATAATGTCCTAATGTCTCCACGTTGATTTTGGCCTTGCGGGGAAGTGTAAGAAGCGGAGTCCAACACTGCAAATTAGGACAGTATCATGGGTGAATCGGGCACGCCGAACAGGCATTCCAGTACAAACCGGGATGTCAACGATCGCGAACAGGCCAAATCCTGCGCCTGATGGCGCCGTATGATTTTGTCAGTCCTCAATGGCTCGGGCACATGGGAGAAGGGGAGTTCGTACCCTCGACGTGTTTTGGTCGAACGAGGAGGTGATCCCCGTCGACCATCATGCCGTGCCCTTTCAGCCATTTCAACAGCGCCTTCCATCGTCGCTCGTCGCAGTCAGCCAGACCAGAGTCAGACGTGGACATGGTTGCTGTACGGGGTTGATTTGCATTAGATGGGCATTCCCCCACGTAGTCTTATCGATAATAATAATAGATTATCATTACCATCATTGAGCCAGGTAACGCAATCGCAAGTACGTGTGTCTCTTTTTCGCCCGTGTCCATCGATGTCTATTTTCAACACATCCAGATTGCTTGGAAAGACTGTCCTTATCACCGGCGCCAGTGTTGGTATCGGAGCGGTACTCGTGTTTCTCAGTGGCGTCCACTTTATCTTCCTGACATCACAACCCTGCCCCAGGCCACCGCCGTGCTATTTGCAAAGGTACAAACGCCACATGTGTTATCCATCATCAAACGATAATAACCCGGCGATGCCATCTTTCTGATACGAACTCTGCCACCCCTCTCCCCCCTATCTAGGCAGGCTCGAACTTGATACTCGTCGCGCGCCGAGCGGACCAGCTCGAGAAAGTCGCGGAGGCTGCAGCCGCCGCGCACAAGGCCGCCGGCGTGCAGCAAGGCGGGAAAATCGTCTCGGTGCAGCTCGACATTTCAGACAGGACCCAAGTGACTGCGCTGTGGTCCAAGGTACCACAGGAGTTTCGCAACGTCGACATCCTCGGTGCGCTCGTTTTTTTTGTTCTTTGCTATCTTCCCACATCCACTCAATCTAACTCGTATATGACGTCGTGGCAGTCAACAATGCTGGTGGCGCCCATGGTGTTGACCCTGTCGGTAGTATCCAGGACAAGGACATCGACACGATGTTCGCTACGAACGTCCTTGGCCTCATTTCCCTCACCCAACTTCTCATGAAAGGTCCGTCCTCACTCTTCCCCTTGCTTGTATCCCCACCCCCCTCTTTCTTTCTCGTGGTCATCCGCGGCATGGGCTGAGAACGACCTACCACGACAGACTTCAAGGCCCGCAACATGGGCCACGTCATCAACCTCGGGTCGATCGCCGGAAGGGAATCGTACGCGGGCGGTAGCGTGTACTGCGCTACCAAGGCCGCCGTGCGCGCATTCACCGGCTGTCTCTTGCGCGAGGTGGTGGACACGTCCATCCGAGTGACCGAGATTCAGCCCGGTGCGCATGGTCGCTCCCCCCACTCTTCGTATCTGATCCTTTCCCCTTCATATGCGCTCCTTTAACATGGGGCCTGCATGGCTCTGACAGGCATGGTGGAGACCGAATTCTCAATCGTACGCTACCGTGGCGATAAGTCCGCAGCGGACAAGGTCTACGATGGTTTGCAACCATGTATGTAAACTTTTTGTTCCTGATGACCGTTTGCTCATGGCCACCCAGTGACAGCGGAAGACATCGCGGAGGAAATCGTTTGGGTTGCGGCGCGTCCGCCACACGTCAACATCGCTGAGGTTCTCGTCTTTCCAGTCAACCAGGCCAGCGCCACGCTAGCATTTCGCGAAGGGTCCAAATGATGGGGTCTCACCATAACGATTTGGACATGTACTGTATATTAGTCGGCAATATCTATACTGATAGTACAGAACGGGTTTCGTCAAGAAAACAATAAATCAAAGCAACGATGAGAACGCAAATAGATAAATAGAATTCATGACTTCGCTTTCTTGCCCTTGCCTTTAGCAGGCAAGGGTTTGGGCACATCGACTTCGACCGCCTCATCGTCGTCATCATAGACATATTTTTTGATGACGACATTCTCCTGCACAAGGTCCTTTAACGGCGAAGTAGCATCGATCAAATTACCAAGGCTGTCCAAGCGCAATGCCTGTATAAATCACATCAGCAAGCGTGCCCACGACTCGGAGGATGCGAGCCGTTACCTTGGCTGATCCGGCTAGGGCTCCCCTGGTGGACGTCGCAGGCGCTTGCGGCTGCTCACTCGCACGCGACTGTAACGGTACGTCGTCGAAGTAGACAGTTGTATAGAGACCGCGGTCCCATCTCACATTCTTCGCTGCAACGTCCTCCCCAGGCTCCCCCGTTTCGTGAATACGCACCCTCTTCCCTGGCCGCTCTATTCTCTCCGGACTCTCATAGTCTTCCTCGTCCCCAGGACCACGTCGATGCCGTGTTGGTTGGCCATCCGGTCCGAGCGGTAAGCTCTCCTCGTCATCGCTCGTCAAACTCGAATCCTCCCTAAGGTCAGAGCTACGTCGCGCCCGGCGCTCCGCACGCTCTTTTCGTCCCTGGTCTTGCTCAAGCTTCCGTTTCTCCTCGATCGTTTTAACTCTCGTGGTTGGACTTTCGGGGCGATTACCTGGTTTGCGGACGATTTCCGTTTCGAGGACGGCGACGAGATTATGTTGGTTCTTCGCAGTGTTCGTCGTAGTTAGAGCTTTGAGCGCGAGCGCGCTCATAGACGAGAATGTGCCTTCTCCCGATGTTTCGGCGGCGCGCCGTCGGCGAGGTTGTAACGGTCGGACGGGACCGAACACGTCACTTGTGGGCTGCGGGTTTCGACGTGAGCGTGTGATGCGCGTAACACTCGATGATAAGCTGTCAAGGGGACGGTTGGATGAAATCGTATTGAGTTCGGACGGTGAAGTGGTTGGCTGAATATCTAAAGGTGCTGCAGGTTCCGTTTGGGCGCCCGGTGGAGTAGGCTGCTCGGGGGCGGGCAATGCTGGTGGTGGAGTAGGAGATGGGGCCGACGGAGCTATATGAGACTCTGGAGGGGACACAGGGCATGTTTCTGGCAGCTCTCCAGTTTTGGCAGTCTCATCTACGGAAGCTTGAATTCCGGGGCTGCGCACTGCGTGTTTCTGCGTGGCGGAGTCTCCGCCAACCGTTCTGACGTGGCCTATCCTGGTTTTCTTCACAACTTGCCCCGAATCCGGTGGTTGTACAGGAGGGGCATGCATCGGCTTCTGTCTTCCCACGGATGTTACAAGGCGTGCAAAGGTGGGTTGAGTGGCCGGGGGCGACGGTATTTCCTCCACTGTACGCTTCCGCTTTAATGATGGGGACGGTTGAGGGAGTGCCGATATGCTCGTCTGGGAACTAGGTGGGACACCAGCCGTCATGGCATGAGAATCTGCAGGTTCCTCAGAGTTGCTCCCGCTTCCGGCCGCACTTATACTCCTCACCAACCGCACGGGCTTTGTCTTCCTTGTCATTCAGCACACGAACACTTTTACAAATTTCTTGCCAACTCACCGGAACTGAACTAGAGGTTGGGCGCTTTGCCATGAACAATCTGTGCACAGGCTCCTTTCCTTTTCCTTGCTGCCTCACTTTCTCTGGTGGTCTGGCATAGGGCTTCACACCAATCCGCGGAATTCTACTTGCGGCCATGGAAGACGGTTGTCGCAACGCAGATTTCGCCGACGGGCTTGACTGTGTCACCTTCTTTGGCGAATCCTCTTTGTGCTCCTCTGGAATTGTGCTAGGCAGTCTTGCGTCGATAGCAGTACGCATCGTAAAAGTTGGAATCCTCCGTTCCTTGGAAGGGCTCGAGATTTCAGAGTCTGACGCGGACCTTTGGAACGGTCTTCCTGGATGACTCCTTCCCAAGAATTGGGGCTCCTCTGATCCACATCGCACTTTCCCAGGTGAGGTCGGAGTCGTAGGTTTGGGTATCCCAGACTGTGCCACGGTAGTGTGATTTGCTACGTCATGGGGTCGTTGAACGGGGCTGTGCGTCCAGTGTTCCTGTGTATAGCGCGAGAAGACTGGCCATCCGAATATGCCAGTAGATGGACCGGAAGAACCGTCTTTCAGAGGTGACGCTGAACCCTGTGCGATAGCTTCGCTGATAGGTATCCTCCGCGCAGGAGTGCGATTGGGATCATGCAGTGTACTGTTAAAGCCCAATTTACTCGGTGATCCCGGATTTGCGATGTGACTTCGCCAGGGACTCCGCTCAGGAGGTCGTTGGACTTGGGTGACCACTGGGCGGCTTTGCTGCTTGGGCAATGGTTGATGCTCAAGGGTGGATGGTCTACCATGAGACAGTTGATCGGCAGGGAGAACGGAAGCGAGTGCAGGAATTTGATCGAGGGACGTGGTTGTGGTCGCCTCTGTAGTTGACAGTAGGTTATGGAGGACATCCTCTGATACAGGAGATAGAGATCCGAGTTCCCGCTGACGTGATAGTTCAGCCACGACACTACGTCCAGTTGTCTCAGTAGAGTCTCTATCGCCCTGTGACGAATGCGTATCTGGAGAATCTACATTCCGCGGGACCAGAGCACTTTGAATGGGATGGAGGGATGGGGAATCTGACTGCGAAAAGCGGGGAGAACGGCGGAGTGGGACCGGAGACTCAGTGGCAGGCGGGTTTGACACAGGGGATATAGTCACGGCCTTGGAGGGCGAGGTACAGTCTTGCTCCGACTCTTCGTTCCCATGTGAAGAGATCCGTGTACTGGACGGTGAAGTCTGAAAGGTGGACTCTAAACCTCTCAGCAAGGGACCATGATTTCTTGATGGTGTGGGGGCTAAAAGGTCAGGAAAAGGTTCAACAACAGACTACGTAATAAGGTGGTGGTCAGATGGATCAAACATTCCACTATGGGAGCGCACCTCGACTTTTGGGATGCCTAAAAGGTTGTCGTCATCAAACACTATCAGGTCTGTGGATGTATTGGGGGACACGGTGTACTGCTTATTGTCGAGCGAAGCAGGGGACTTATGAAAATCTGTTGGGGGAGTGGGTGTTGGAGCTCTAGGTGATGGCCCATCCACGATAGCTGAACCAGACGCCTGAGAAACGGCAGAATCAGAGGGGGGGTTCTGCTCTGTAGTGATCGGAAGGTTGATATTGTCCTGTTCCAGCGGCTGCATCTGGGGTGGAGGTGATGGGTTGTCGTGCGCCCGGGATATCTTGGTTGCCAAGGCTGACGTAGGTTCTAGATCTATATCTTCTTCATGGAGGGTCTCAGGATGTAGCAGGGGGGTATCAACGACAGGGCGGGGATCCTTACCATCCTGTGAGTTGTCTTCGTCGTCGTCGGGAGTTGATGATGTGGAGGGCGGAGCAATTTTATGTTCCCGCTGTTCCCCTGACATTGTCTCGATCACCTTCCCTTCCTCCCTCAGAGGAGAAGGTTGAGATTGCAAAGTTTGGTTTTGAAGGGCCGATATCCGTGGAGAACGACGGACGGGTATGGTCGTAAGGTTGTTCCGCTTATGAGTGGCCTCCGCAATAAAAGCCCTCTCCGGCGTTTGAATGGGACCGAAATATACACGGGCGACGGTGTTGTCAACCTCATCATCTATACTGGTTAACGAGGAGGAAGCGGGAGATTGTGGGATGGGTTTGTGTTGAAGGGCGAGGTTGAAGGACATTAGAGCGAGGACGCCTCGAGGCGGCGGACCAGCTAGCGATCACCAATCCACAAAACATTCAACGCGTTTAGTCATGTGATCGAGCTCCATATCATCATCACCTGCTCACCCACACAAATCTGGCAATCTCTCGACCAGTGAGGTCAAGCCATTCGTCTTGACGCGCAACTGTCACTTATCGTTGAATGCTGGCGTGAATCATCCAAGCGCTCTCGCACCCTGCTCGTTTTCGTACCGGGTATGGGATCCTGCATGCAAAGAACCGGGGACTGAACGGTTGCATGTTCCCTCCATCTCCCGCTAAAATCATGTGGGTTCTGGGATGAGGCTCTCTTACTTTTCCCCCCTACGATTGCCATGGGTTCCGCTATGGGCACTCTAGGTTCTCCAAAGATATTCTTCCCTTCGAGGCCAGCATGTGTCCCGCTGAGGCACCCCGCTGTTTCGGAGAAAGTCTCGCTTTGGACTTTGCTAGATCTATACTGCCCAAGCCTTCTATCGGAGTTTCGTCCGGCCTGGTGGTTGTTCAAGCGAGTACATACCCTGTTCTTCTTGTGTTGCTACATGCTCACGCAACGTAGTGGACACTTACAGACGCTGTACTCCATTCTTGGTGATTTTTCTGCCGTGGATCGGGTCACGTACGACAGGTGAGTTATTTATCAACATCATGCAAGCCGCATACCTAGATACACTGCCCCAGGCGGCTACTTCAGACCAAGGACGGTGGGACCCTGTCAGGCTATCTGTTTCAATGCCGAGGAGCTACGCTCATTGTTGCAATAGGGGTATTGATTTCACACCGACTGCTTCAGATCGTGTCCTCCCAGATGAAACGCCAATCATTGTAGTTTTGCACGGCCTGACTGGTGGTTCGTGCACACACCCCGATGTTGTTTAACTACCGTGGCCAATACACCTTTAGGTTCCCAAGAATCCTACATCCGCGCCGTTCTTGCCCCTGCGGTACTGCCGGTTGAACAAGGAGGCCTCGGGTACAGGGCTGTGGTTGTCAACTTCCGTGGATGTACGCCCTTGATCTAGTCGTGCAAGGTCTATGTAACTTATGGGAGTAATCAGGCGCAGGAGTTCCGCTCACCACCCCACAACTCTATTCATGCTGTCATACAGACGATCTCCGGCAAGCCATACTTTATATCTCGCATCTCTATCCCCGGGCCCCGCTATTAGGCCTCGGGTTCTCCCTAGGTGCCAATGTCTTGACACGATACGTCGCTGAAGAAGGGGAAGAGTGCAGACTAGTTTCTGCTTGTGCCCTCGCATGTGTATGTCTATCCCCGTTGCAAAATGTCATGGCACTGACAACCTCTTCTAGCCATGGGATCTCGTGATAAACTCGGGGGCGTGCGTATTTTCTCACCTCCTTGTCCACATATTGTCTCCTGCTCACGCTTCCCGCAGCGTGCGTGACCATTGGTTCAACCGCCATGTCTATGGTAAAGGAATGGGCGAAAACCTAAGACGACTGTTGTTACAACACGTCGATTCCATTATGAAATTTCCCGACTCACGACTCGCGCAGTGTCTCCCGGAGCTATCCTCCTATAAATCCATCACACAAGTGCAGTTTGATAATTTGGTCACCATCCATGCTGGCGGCACTTCTCCGCCCTTTCCGTTCGAGACCGCACACGATTATTACGTGCACGCATCGTCGCACCAGGTACTCGATGATGTACGCATACCATTCCTCACAGTCAACGCGGACGACGATCCTGTAGTAAAGCACGTCCCCGTGTATGTGACCGACAACGAATGGGTGATCATGGTAGTCACACATGGCGGGGGACACATGGGCTGGTTCGAAGCGACGGGACGAAAAAACAGGAGGTGGATGTCGCAACCGGTCCTTGAATGGCTTAAAGCGACAGCTGAGAAAATCGATGTTCCACGACGGGCCACGAGAAGAATAGAGGTCGTGGATGGTTGGTTGGTGGAGAACGGAAGGGAACACCTTGGCTGTAGAGATATTGGGGAGGGGGGAAGGATAGAAGGTATGGTGAGGCAGAAGGGCATATTTGCTGGTCTTTGAGGGACACAATTTAAGGGAACACAATAATGCTGGGCTTCTTTAGCTAAAAATGTTCATCTGTTGGCGGCCAGGCCCATATTATATGCCACCACAGCTCCATCTGTAGCTAAGCACGGTATCCTCGACTCAAGCTCTTACTCAACAGACGCAATAGAGAAAATCGACAACATGAAGCTACCTGAGTGACTCGTGGATCGTGTCCTCATTGCTTTAAATTGGTACTATGCTGACTTGCTATCTCTAGCACTAGAAATCCTCGAACAAATCTAGAGGAGGGAACTGCGTAGAACGAATTACTACGTAAAGAGAGTCAAATTCACGGCTACGATGACAGAAACGTTCTACTAAGACAACTTCGAACGTAATGATTATCGCAATGGTTACATACTGTATTGCACGGCAGGAGAGAGAATGGGTGTAGAAAGTGCACCCAAATTTTTTAAACCATGCCAGGTGTCAGAGGTTGCCAAGCAGCCTGTTCTCGACCCATGTGAAAGCGATGGCGGTTCCAATACTGACACTGGCAGAACCTCAGAGAGGCGGAGAAACCTTCCTCTCCGAGTCCGTGGTGTGAGCAGGAGCAGACCGAATCCCAGCGGCAAACAAACAACAAACCGTACTAGTCGCCCACCTCGTGAGCCGAAGGAGAACATCCGTGAAGAATTTGTCCCGATGGATAGTTCCGGCCATACAGAAGACGCAAGGCGAGACAAGAGAGCTCCCGATGCTCGGTTGGTAGTATCGATCGCTTCTGCGGTGTATCAGATGTCATTGAAATTATTAGGCAGGCTCATACTGAACTTGAAGGTCCGAAAAAAAGGCCCTCTACGAAGGGCGACGGCCAGGTGTTCACTGGCAGGAATCGTCAGAAACCGATCGACTACCGGCATGACCCAGCCACGTTCAAGTCTGCACCGATTGACACTGAGACAACTGACCTTGCGGCTGCTCATGATGCGACTTGAAACCCGCAGGGTGTGTGCTTTCGATTTCATTGCTCCGTGCGTTTGCCAGTGGTCACTATCTCCCACGTTCAAACAATCGGTCTTTGCGGCTGCCATGCCCATGCTGAAACCTCGCATCCTCCATTTCTCCTTGCCGATGTCGTGAAAGTTCGAAAATGGTTTTTTGTCACGACCTGGCAATCAACGGAGCTAGGGAGTTGTGAACGTATGTCGCTACCCCGTGCACCTGCCATCGCCAGCCGAGATGAAGCACAATGTGACCTCATGAAAGGGCGGGAAAGAGGTGGGCTAAACCTTCCTTTTCGTGAAGTCTTGGGACCTACAAAGTGTGCTCAACAGTGTGCAGAATATTCTTGAAGGGCTAAATCCAATAACTGAGAGATCTCGCGGAGTCGGCCGTTTAAAATGCCCAAGTTTGTTTGTCGTACGCGTACCACGTTTGATTGCCGGGAGCCCCACAGACAGGACATTGGCGTCAACGGTGACAGCGTGGCTGGGTGGAAACAACGTGTACTTACTCCTGAGAATTCCAAATTCATATACACAGAGAGCATGGTTGGGATCATCTACTCCAAATACATGTGAACCGTTTCTTCTACAGCGACACCGCTCTTAATCGCTGTCGCTGAACTCGAGTCGCGCCTCTTCGTCTTCCTTCGTTGTTATGATTCGTTCGTACTGACTTACATCAACCGATATGGTTCCCTCTTCGAGCAGGGACGCGTCGGAAGTGGCGAGGTTCCGGTCGCGCTCGAAAAGTTGACGTCCTGGAAAGCGAAGGGTTTGCGACGACAGCCGGAACGTGGAACACGCGCCCACCTGTCAATCGAACGGCCAATTTCTTGAATTCTTCCCTTTCTTTCGGGGTCAAGGCCTTGAGTTTTTCTTCTTCCTCACGCGTCTTGCGTAGAGATACTTCCTTATCAAATCTGCTCTTCCACGCATTGAATGATTCTACAGTCACTGGTGTACCGCGAGTGCGAGCCTCCTCTTCCTGCAACGATGAATTGTGTAAGCACGCAAACGTACTGCAGGAAGTAGGCTTACCTCTAATGCTTTTCGTTCCAATTCGTGAGCTTCTTTTCGTCTACTTTCCGATCTAGTCCGGATGAGAGTTGATAACTGCTCTCGTAGATGCGAGACGATGGTGAAGGTCATCGCCATCCCAATGTTTTCCTCCCCCTACAGTGTCCCCTATCAGTGGTACGCATAAATGCCGTAGGCGGGCCAGGGTGCTCACGACGGCCTGAGCACCTGCAAACAAGGAATTTATCTCTTCCTCGTCTACCTCCCCTTCTAATGGTTCCAAGGAGAGTTGAGGTAATTCGTCCGGGTAACTATCGGTATAGAGTACTGTCAATGCTAACTTGACTAGAGGAGAATTTGAGACAAATCTCGCATTGATGGAAACCAACGTACGAGACTCCTCCCCATCATCGAGGCTATCCGGTTCGACATCGATTCTTATTTCCTTCTCGGACAGCTCTTGGGTGGGGATTCAGCGAGACGGGCTATGTCAGACGTGATACATACGGACTTATGAGTTCATCGGCGTAGATAGACTCTAGGACCTAGGAGTAGCATGGTAAGATCAAGAGCCACAACAGGTCCACTACTGTACCTCGAATTCTTCGAGGATGATATCCGACATGACGGTGACCGCCGACGCGCACCAGGGAAAATCTCGCGGTAACTCGGACCGCGTTCCACCGTTCCAACGTCTCACCACCAGTACCGTTCCTCCTACCCTACAGTTACTACTGTACTCAGCTCGGAGATGTTCTCTCAATTAATTCGTCACACATCGATCATCTTCCGTAGATCCCATCCTTTTCTGTCATGTTCGCCGTCCTCACTTTCTGCTTTACATCACTCTCCCATTTCTCGAGCTTATCCGTGGTCCGGCCAATCCCAACCTGCGAACTGGGGTCATTTGAATGATATTTACAGTAAAGGGGTGGAAATGAGGCAACGAGAAGATCCTATGTCCCCAGACGCGAGTTGGACTACGCAGAGTCGCAACAGGATGCAAAATCTGAGACCACCCAAAGGTCCTTATGCTGGTAAAACCCTCCCTTCCGTTAAACTCCACGACTTTCTCATATATCAATCCAGGAAGGAGTGTCGAAGTGAAAAACGGCAACGTTGCCGATGCACTGAATAGACTCCAGTACGCCTTGAAGAGGAACAGGGTTGTCCCAGAACTCAAGCTAGCCGCACGACACGAAAAGAAGGGTTATAAGCGGAGGAGATTGAGCAGTCAGCGCTGGCGAAAGAGGTTTGCACACGAGGTATGGGCAAGTTTGTTATGGAGTGACGTATCGTGGATCAACGTTTTCTAGGTGCGGAAAAAGGTTCAACTTGTGAATCAGATACGTGCTCGAGGCGCGTAGATCCAGCTTACAATTTCGGCTGCCCTGCCCTGCTTTCTACCGCCCAATCACCCTTCATCCACGATGCTGCGCCCTGCGCCGAATGCATCTGTTGCTCCAAACAGACAGATTCAATGAAATTTTTATTACCCTCGTAAACACCGAATTATGAATACGTTCCAACATAGACACCAACTTACGGCTCTGAACCATTGGCCACGCCCTGTCGTGTGTCTCCTTTGTTGATCACCCGGGAAAGCCAGCGCGCACCTCCTTCGTGGTCGCGATCACTTGATGCAGAGCCTCACATGAAACGTGCATGACGAGATTTCTCGAGAAGCGGCGAATAGCTGCCTGCTCTAAGCGACACCTCGGTCACCCTTTTTCTGATAGCTCGTGCCTCAGATGCCATGCTACATGCGTCCTCAACGTAATTGTAGCCCGTCTCCGTCCCTTCAACTCTGTGCTACCATGCTGACAAGTTCCGTGATTTCCCTTCCTGCACGCAGGCTGACCCTTCCACCATTATCTTGAAATCTTGAACCCATCAACTCCTTGACCGTACGTCATCCCCAACCGCCTCGTGTGGCACACGCTGAACAGGACATCGAAAGCAATTTACTATTTCGTTGGATTGCCCAGTCTATTTCGCTTCCCGATTGTTCACTTCAATATCTCTCGATGACCGATGCATACACATTCTCTCAATGTCTCTAGCGTTGGCCACACGGATGTGGTGCAGGGCAGAGTTACGATGACTGAACGACCGATCGCCTGCGCGTGCTGGTTTGCATCTCGACCCAAACTTTTTCCAACGGAGGGCCGCATCTGATGTGCGCAATCATTCAAATTTCGGCTGCTGAATTCTCTACGAGCTGGCGATGTCCTGGCGGCAAGCAGCATGTGCTCACAGCATGTGGGATTTGTCCGTCCTCGCTGTGGTTCTACCTCGCCGCGGATTCTTGAGCTAGACTTTATATAGTACGGGGCCGTTTTGGACAACAAGAAACATAGTGCGCCAATCCTCGTCCAGTACAACAGATCTGACTAACTGAATAACCGGGTTTGCCATGTGTCAAAATGTAAGACACATCACCCTCGACTCCTGCGATATGCTGAGCACTGGACTCTAGATTATCGATGGACGATTCCACGAACCATGTCACCACTTCAAGGCGATGTCTACGCGGCGCCAAGACTGTCTGCGTCGTATCTGCTTCTTCAGTTGTCGCCATCCCGCCGGTATGTTGAGTGCCCACTTCTTTGACCTGTTTTTCCTGACTCGTAGCCCGTAGATTGTACCCCGAAGACTTGCAGGTGCAAGCGAACAATGGATGCGCCTATCCTAAATCCTATTCGGCTTAGCCCGAACACATGTCCAGACTGCATACAGATAGAGAGATCGATAGAGATAGAGCGATCGCAAGCTGAATCAGAATCGTGACACTCACCCAAGCCAAATCGCACAACGCATTATATCTCATCTACCACATCAAATACTCTTTTTGCACTTACACCCTTCCCTACGCTATCTTAGTCATAATCATCGTCCATATGTTTATTCTTTGTATTAGTTTCGAACTATCGAGCTATTATGTGTCTTGTTCTTCGATCACGTGTCTAGTCCGGCCCGGTTTGTGTGTCTTATAAACGTTTGTATCGTTTCAAGTGATGTCTTTATTCTCGAAATGCTACTGAATGTTGTATTGCGGACTGGTTACTTGGTCCCGAGTGATCGTCGGCCTCCTCCTTATGCCCTCTTAACCGTCAAGGTTGGGTATAAAGTCGGTTCAAGTCAGGCTTGCGAACATCGCAACCGTGACCGTTGTTTCCGGGTCCTCACAATTCGCTACGCAAAAAAATGGGCATCCCTGGAGATATTGGCATACCAGCTACAGAGAACCTCAGACTTTACCTTTCTCAGGCGACTCTTCCCCTCATGAAGATCCCTCGCAATGCACCTCGGCTTCCACCATCCGGACACAGAAGCCACAATATTGGCTTTACCACGCGGCCGGAAAGATACAGACGCCTAGAATCGATTCAAGATCTTGGGATGAAAGTAGAAACCGAAATACCAAAATGTATGCGTTCACTATCATCGCTACCCGCACGGGCGCACTCACGCGACCGGAATAATGCTAGACTCAAGCCAGGTGGTCCCAGACTACCCTCTGGAGGGCGGAGATCTCGACTCGGAGACAGGAAATGCCATTCGCATCCCCTGCAATCCGACGTTCGATATTCCGCAGCCATCTATGATTCCTCCAACTGACTTGGATCGGTGCGACGTCCTCTGAACGACGTGGCAGATTCAAGACCTTCTGAAACCCCCTACTTTCTTTCCAGCTTCGCATCCTGGCTCGTCTACCTACCGTTGCAGACGACGGAACGCGCGATGCATCTCGTGCATCCCAAGTCCCGACACTGGTCCTTTGTCGCTCAAAATGGTGACTTGGATGATGCGCAGTTTAAGTATTACGCGTGGGAGCTGGCGACTTGCGTTCCTAGCACCAGTGGGCGAAAAACGACCGCGATAGTTCTGGCAATGCCTCCTTGGGCACTGACCCCGGCAGATCTGCAATGTTTCGCTGCTTGCACAGAGGCAAGATCGAAACCACTACCGGGTCTGAACATATCCCGCTGACCTTGTACATGCAGTTTCCGCTCTTCAGCGAAGCAGGGCGTGCACGCTTCAATGATGACCAGCGCATATGGGGAAAGGCTAGTCCATCCATCGGAAGTGTACCATCTTACTCTCCTGATTGTGCGCCTCAGCTCTACGACATTTGTGTGGCCAGGGAATGCCCGTATTTCGTCGTCACCAATTATTACGGCTGGGTTTTCGGGGTATTCTCAAAGGGTATGTAGTCGAGGATTTCCATTCTCTGGAGATTCTAATACATGCACCCCCCTTGTCCTAGGCTGGGGTGTGGCTCGCGTCGGGGAGGTTCAGGCGTACGCAGGCAATACGCCAACGATACTCGAGCACTTGCTATACTGGATATCATCATCTATGCATGAGCCTGGTACATATCATCGTCCCGAGGTGGGTAGCGAGCGCGTCGTCCCGTCCGAGGAATGCCCGTGTGTTGTCTATGATGTCATGGCGAAGAACCCCCGGGCGGCTCTCGCGCTGTGCTTACTCGACTGATGACCCTCTTGAGTAGGTCCCCGAAACGCACATTAAGCAAGGTCTGATTCCCGAAACACTACACAGAGGGCTCGCTGTTGCATATGACTCCGGTCGTGATCAATCAGACACTGAGTCTACCTGGGGGGGGAAGGACGACGGTACGATCCACCTAGGTTGTGACAGTGCTTACCACTAATGTGTCCCAGATTTACAATCCGGGTGGAGTTTTTCGGCTCAGAGTGACATCTCGCATGTCGACTCTGCCAGGACGGCCACTTACCGTCCGTCGAGGGCCCGTCAAAACTTTGAGCCACACGACTGGCTTATTGCCTGTGAAGAAGCTTGGGAGGGAGAAACACCCAGCGAGAGGCCCTTAATCGATGATGCTGCTAGTGAGGCGACCAGTCAATGGTCATCACTCTCCGTGGCCACTGTGAGGGCTGGTCATTGGATCAACCCTGCACCAGTACCACTTCGCCAGACCCCGACTTCATCATTGAGGAGAGCGCTATAATTTAAATACACACTATACATATACTCTCGGGTTGTGTGGGAGTTAGGACTTGTATTAATCTCTGGGCTGTAAACGATAGGCACCAAGGGTGTCAGTACATGCAAGCTGGACGGATCAGACTAATCGGTCTTCTCAAGACCGTCCTCAGCCGAGTTAATCTGGGCTGGCGTTCTACCTCCTCCGTGGGCCGAGATTGGTGTACTATTTTGTAGGACAGATGATTGCGATTGAGCAGGGGCGGTACCAAATTCGGCGGGATCCGCGGAGGACGGGTAAAGCCGCATCTGATACGATGTAACCGTTGGTGGCTGTACCTTGGTGGGCAGATGAACATCCCCAAGCGAAAAAAATAATTGGGGGTTGGGGGGCTTACGTCTGTTATCGGGTCGAGGTAATTGGCCAGACCGAGGGCTACTTGATACTCGTAGAAATTCAGGAGGATCGCCAGGGCATCTATAACATGAATGCGATTAATAATAACGACGGCATCCGCACGACGTACTTACCTGCGACAGAGAGAACTTCATCCCCTTTGAGACCAAAGAACTCTATTGCGAACCGCGAAGCGTCAGGTGAAGAAGCCTTATGTGTTGGAGGAGTAGGTAATGACGCTGATGGTGCCGATGGTGACACGCGAGCATCCAAGGACAATGAATGCGGCCCATCGACGATCCGTTGAGCGAGGACATAACACGCGGTAGCGATGATTTTCGGTGGGTAAAGGACGCAAAGGGGTGTGCGGTACCTGAAAATCGGATGCGTCATAGTCAGAATACGGGCTGGGCATGGACGTGACTGACGAGTCATGTGCGATGGTCCAAGCGTAGTCTTGAAGCCGATGCCCTACGTCATGGGTGCCCAACAAGTCGACGAGGTCGGCATGCGGGCTGTCGATGACAAAGTCGAAGCAAAGCACTTCTAGGAGGACCTCCTCGGCGCTGAGTATCTGGTTCGAGACTTCATCAATTTCCTGGAAGAAGCAAAAAAAAAAAAGAAGACGTTGGGTTCACCCGAGCCTATATCGAGGAAAGATAAAGTAAAAACCAACTGGTCCACTTTCGGGTATGTCACGGACATCTATTCCCTTTGCCTTGGACTGGCATACCCTAGCTACGTCCCTGAGCTTCCTTCCGCACTCTTCTGTCTTCGTAGCGAGAAATATGCAGGCAGCCGCGATGGTCTAATGACGTATTAGTGACGGGGGTAGGGGACGAAATGAGATATGGCACACAGAGACTGACTTGGCGGTGATAATCGACCATAGAATACCGCATAAAGAAACGATGGAACCACGTAGCGGCAGTGAAGAGTCCCGGTGAATGGCTGCGAGGAGATAAGGGTTGGGGAGGGGGGGGTGAAAAGATTAGGCATACGAACAGGCCAATCGATGTGCCAAGACGATACAAGAATTCGATGCCTCTCGATCTGTCGTACATTTCCTCGTGTAGCGATCTTTCTTGAGCGGTCGGGGTGCAAGCGAGAGCAGAGATCGGGAAGAGCCATTGTGAATGGGCGGCGGTGGACTCGGTCGTTGTGGATTGCATCCTTGAGACGGTAAGGGCTCCCGTACTTGGTAAGTTAACTTATCCGACCTCGATCCTTGATGATGGCACCTGGCATGCGCAGACGCGTCGACGCGCGATCACTTGCCACGTGCGACGCCCCTTTTCACATGCGACTGGTTGGTCGCCTCGCCGCGTATCTGTGAGAGTCGCCTCTCCAAAACTCTCCAAACAAAAAATTTTCAAGTTTCTTCTTTCTTCTTAGGACGTGTTCATATCGACATGAATTTATCTCCGATGGCAACAAAAAAGTCGTGTATGGTGCGTGCCCAATCATTTAGTCATTAGTAGGTTCACATGATTTCAGTCTCTAATCGATACCATCGGTCCAAACTTCAGAATTAACAGAAACAACCCGGACTGTCCATTGTTGCCTATCCAAGTTTCCCCTTCGGCGATTACGGGAAGCCCATTGGTTACAGCAACGGACACGACCCACACCGAGATAAGCACACATGACCACGTATCAGTACAGCGGTTAACGACGGGCCAATCCACTCTCCCAGCATGCCTGGCACCAATTATCGATTTGCGGATCTGCGAATCCGAGTTGTTAGGTTCCCCCCCCACGAAGTACACGTACCACACTCACTGTATTGCTGCGGGAACGCTCGGCTGGGTGAAAAATGCCTCAGTCAGCCACGGATCACTCCGCCGTCACCGGATGATGAACGGGGACTCACAATTGGTTGCAAGTTCTTTGGCATGGGGGTCCACCGCAGTCGGTAGGGTGCGCCAGGCTAAATTTACACCAACGACTTTCACACCGAATCTAAAAAATCAGTTTGAATTCGTCATGAGGCGGTAATCCCACAGCGCGACGCTCACTTCCTCCTCTTGCTGTAGAAGAAACTAACCGTCAGACGGCCTGCAAGCAAAGCCTAACTGGCTGAGCTCACTCACCAATTGTACGTCGTGCTTGCAGCGCGTGAAGGTGTTTGTGACTCTGCGTCGGGGCCCTCGTAAGTATACGCGGGGACGTCAGGGAGGAGTATTGCTCACCTTCGCCAGTGACACATCTTGGAGAAAGTGGATGGCATTATCCTCGACGACCACAGATGCCTTAAATCCTCAGACAACTCACCACCCGAGAACTTGGCCTCCGCACAGAACGCTATCAAGTCGTACGTTTCGGGCGCATTAGATGGTATCATGCTCTTCGATTGCTTTGCAATCGAGGAGTGTCATTACTAGCAATCTCAGAGGGCGCTCGCGGGGATCTCAGCCTCTGGCATAAACCGAAGCATCTCTTTCATCCGCATCCGTAGCCGTAATTGCCACCGACCTGCGATGGCAAATCGCCAAAAGTTAAAGTGATCATGCCCACTCAATGCGGCAACGAGTCAGGGGTTGGGTACCCGTATCTTCACGAGGCAAACACGCGTTCGTGATAGCGCTTTCGCCTGCGACGCCGTGAGGTGCCAATGGTCGAAGGGTCTGTCGGAACTACACGCGGAAGACGGGTACTCGGTAATAAGAGCATTAGCGCCTCGCGTCGTGTCCAATGATGACCAGGTACAGATAAGTGCACCGCTGCCAGCATGTCATCATAAAGTGACAAAATAAAGAGGTTTCTTCGATGACGGAGTATTGCTCTCTATCCCTAAATGCACAAGCATGTCTTCCCCGCGCCTTCCCGGTCGGAGTATTTCCCAAGCATGATGACACATTTCAAATAACCGTCTGAATCCAGGTATCAGTGGATCAGCACAGATAGGCAACTGAAGCCCCCAACATTGGTTGAACCATACACCGGCGAGCACGAGTAAATGTCAAAAGAGGCCCTTCATGGGGAGATACTCGCCTTAGTGGGGATTTGTGCATATTGGGCGCGTACGGACTTGAAAGTGCTCGGCAAGTTTCAAAATTCAGGTTTTGATAGCTGAGTTTGAGCGCCAACTCCCATAAAATAAGTCTGAAATTGTATTGGTCATGGCTTGAACATGCAACGACGACATCATCGGATATAGCAGTCATAAACCCGCGAACATCCCAACTAAGTATTGGCTCACTCCCCCCGGTGTCAAAACACCTACGTCTGAAAAGACAAGAGATATCAAGTCTGGTCTGTGGTCGCCTGTCAGATTGCGGGAAAGATAGCAGAGGAACCAATTCAAACGTAGTATAGTCGACGTCGGGGTTTCTACTTATTTGCTCCGACGTCATCGTTCGCTGTGGCGATGCCACTGATAGCAGTGCAGATATCGGGACATGTTCGTCGGAGGCAGTCGTGCGGTCTAGAACATCGGTGACTTGCGCCGACACCTGTATCTGTTCTGTCGCAGCACGTTTCGTCGGTTGAGCAAAGGAAAGGATCCTGGAATTATGTGTCGGTAGGTCATACTGCGATAAGGGGAACGACCGGTGGAACTTGTAGCTGATCGCCTCTGTCAGTTCGTCATGGAGCGTAACGATGCGTGGGAACCACCTTTCCGCCAGTGCGTAGAATGGTTTGTTTTGCGCCTTTGCAATGATAGCCATTTGATTGCTCCCCAACGCGTTGATCAAACCACCACTCTCGACAACTGCCTCCGAACCAACGAGAACGAAATCGACTTTATCCATGACATAAGCGACCGCGGAATCGAGCACCACCGTGCAAGGGATGCCGACTGCGGTCAGGATCTCGTAAGTCTTGAGGCTATTAAATAATGGGTAACAACGCGGTCGAAAGAGGAAGTCTGCGCACCCGAGGCCGCGGGGCCGAGCTTCGGTGACATAGACAGAGATACGCTTGCGGGCATGCGCATGGAGAAGAGCTTGTGTGACAACTCTTGAGAATGAGTGGGTAAGTATCTGTGGCGAGTCAGAAACACCAAGATGCCCCAAATATGCGGAGCTCACCACAGAATCATCCTTGATGAACCCAAGCGTAAGTTCGGCTATCTTGGAGCGGAAATTGAGAGCATGAGATGTATAGGTTTTCCCCTGGTGGACAATCTTTCTCTTCAGTTCGGAAATCTTCCATGCCGTTGTGACCGCATGAGACAGATAACTTTAATGGGACAATATATTGACTCACCGCCGATTCATGGGGAAACAACGTCACGAATCCGATGAAAAGTTCGCAACCCGCAGTCAAACCTATCGGATTTGGTACCCGTTTTTTAAGGGACTCGGCTCCATCGTTGAGAGCCTGAACGAGTTCAAACATTGTCCCCGCTATGACGGAGAGGGTAAGGCTGGGAAGGTTTCGTAAAGGCGGTGGTGCCTGGCTTTACCATCAGAACATGTGACGAGCTCCGTGAGAGAAAGGATCGCTGCTAGAGGGGGTGATATCTGGATGGTTGGATGAGTTCCGGTCGACGTTAGGAGAGCATATAAGGTCACTTCGTCATCGGCTAAGGCACGTTGGTAGGCTTCATAGACGTCGAAGGTACGTTGGCTGGCATCGAGATCGGTGTTTGGGCCACCAGTTGCAGGGGGGATGGGGGTCGAATTTGGATAGATTGTGGTCATGTTCACATGTTAGAGCCACTGGCCGAATGGCTTGACAGACATGGGACCCCGACGTTCAGGAACAGCAAGCGAACACCGGACCGGGCAGGCCGGACCAAGGGGCCACATCCACATTAATATTGGCACTTGTTGTTGTTGACTTGCCCGCCGGTACTTGTTCCTGTCCTAGGCCTTTTGCGTGCTTATCATCACAAACGTGATAGCCCAACTCCAGGATGAATGGAGCGACTCACGAGAGGTACCCTTCTAAGGACCGCAGAGTTTAAGGAACTTTTTACCCAAGCGCCCCAATCAACCACAAATTTAAGACGCTACCTGGACAACGATCGTACAACCTCAGGGTCGTACGTATACGGTTCCGTTCTGATGACGTCACTTGTGCAATTGATTGGGAATGTTGAATGTGCACGAGAGCAGTACAATACGGCACTACGGTAAAGTACAAGTACTGGCTGCGGTTGGGAACCCATCAACAAGAAGAAGGGAACAAGGTCGGTGGTAATTGAATCACTACAATGGTACGGCACTACAATTGTAGATTCCTTTTATCCTCTTGCCTGTCGTCCTGGCCCAGATGAAAATAGCCTTACGAGATGGTTCCCTGGATACCAGAATGGTATCACTTTGACGCGCAGCGACCGTGAGACTTGAAAGAGCTTGCCAAGTGGGAAATAAAAGCGAGTGAAACTGAATACAATAATGTGCCAGGAACGGGGCTGTGGAAACCTGGATATGGATATTAAACTTATCCATTTCGCGTAAGGACCCGTGACCCGGAGCGTGAGGGGCGGAAATAAGCGACGACAAAGAAATGGTGGCAAGACTGACCGCAATATTCGCTGCTGGCGCGAAAAAGTCAAAGAGCTAGCCCTCGGACTGAAAGGTGGTGAGGGTAATTGAAGGAATATATACAAAAAAGAAAGGGAAAACCAAACCCGCGGGGGAAACCACGGCTTGGGGCGGCGGCGGCGGCGGCCAGAACTCAAAGAGTCAGGGCGAATCTGCAAAAAGAAAGGAACGCCGTCGTCGAAACACGTTCCGTGTCGGTCACACACCGAGACGCCTCAGATGCCGTCCTTCCACAACCGGTTGCTACCGTCCGCCCCGTTCCTCTTAACACGGCCGAATATCATCCTCAATTTTCACAAACGATTATGCTCATCTCCTCCCTCCTCCCCATATAATCTGACCCTACTTCCATCCTTTCGCGCTCTTTCCCCATCATCCTCCCCCCAGACGCGTGTTCTCATCCCCCCTTTTCGCTTTCGAGTCTACTTTTGACCCTCTCACGCTTCATCACCACTCACCACGCTTCACTTCCTCCTGTAAGCCGTCCACCCTATAAATGTTTCACATCATCTTACACCCTTCCCCAACTCACCCAGTCACCACCCATCCATTGCCATTGCCAGCATTGCTTCTTTCTGATAATATTCTTCATGTCTTCGTCTCCCCCCGAAGTCGTATTTTCAAGTGATGTGCCCACCATGCACGAATGGTCCAGGAGGACCGGAATACCTCTAATTAGCGCAGACGCTATTGGCGTCAATTATGCTCGTGCCCGCAGGTGGTTGCAATCGATTCGTAACGAACTCGTGCAACAATATGGCTGGAGGGATGTGTCGCCCCTCGACGACCGCATGCTCTTTTCGATAGAATGCAGCCCACCTCCAAGCCTTCCCCGGTCCCCCAATTTCCGCCTTCAGGCTCCCATGCATGCCTCGTCCCTCTTCAGCCCCGACCGACGTGTCCAGTGGGAGATGGTCTTTCATGGCGCCGTCTTTCCCTATCTCCGGCATACCGTCCCCCCAATAGCGGACATGCTCTACATCCTCCAATGCCTTCTCACGGGTGTCTTCCTCCTGGTCAAAGAGGAGCACGTTCCAGGCGAGGGCACATACCGCACCATCCGTGGACTTCCCCCCGTCGAGTGGGTCACCGCACATGAAACCGAACTCATCAGAATATTTGGGGTGCCACATTACCGTGTGCTATTTCGAGCTGCCGGTGATAGACGCACCTCCTTCAAACTCGAGCACGTCCGGTAAAGCACAACAGTGTCCGAACCCTTGTCCACCATGTCCGCAAGGCCAGCGTCGGCTGGCTTTGTATGACATCAAAACGGGGCCACCGCGTCTTTTCCACGAGGCGTCTGTCGGCTTTTCATGATCCGCTTCTTCCTTTTCTCTTTTTACGCACGTAGCACCGCTTTCAGTTATGTTGAACCCTGCCCCCTCCCTTAATCTTCCACTGTCGTATTATAATCACCCTAGAGGTACACATGTTCATTTAGGCGCTGTGCTCACAAGTTTGTTATCCGTATAGTCTGCATCACTTTTTGTCGCATTATTCTTTTTTTTTTTAATCAACTTCGTCATCCGTTGCTCTTTATATGTAGGTACCGCCGGCGCTCGTTCTTCTCTTCATGCATTGTATTACGAGTTACCCTTTTATTTTATCTTTGGCAACTCACGGTAATTCGTTTAGCATGCTGTTACTGTTGAATGACCGTTATGCACGCACGTAGACCACTTCGCTGTAGCTACGATTAATCGACAGACCATTGAATGGTTTTCCCGGCCCGAGAACCCGCGGTGACTCCGGCGAGCCTGAGAGAGGGCCCGACCCAGTCGGGAGAGACAAGCAGGTGTACGCGCACGCGCACTCCTATCAGCCCTTCTCTTTTCTTTTTTGCGTGATGAGTGCCACCGAGGTCCTCTGTCAAAGCACGAAATGTCTTAATGGCAATCCACCCTCCCGTCTCGAGTGTCCCACTTGTCACAAGTGAGCATCGATCAATCTGGCACTTCCGCACCAGGGGCCATCTGGTTCTCGGTTCTCACATCTTTTCGCAGACTTGGTATCAAGGGCTCGTTTTTCTGCGGCCAGGAATGCTTCAAAGCTGGATGTGGGTTATCATCCGCATATATTGTCTATTCTCGGAGCTCGGAGCTTACTGGTGCTTCCTTAGGGGTTGGTGGTCGATCAGTGCATTCTGCACCTGCTTATTTTTGAATCACAAATTACAGAAAACTCACAAAGTCATCCATGAAATCGCCACACGTAAAACTTCGTCGGATGGCGCGTCTATCGCGAACAGTGTGTTCTTAGCCCCGACCCCGGTCAACATGACGCTCATCATCTGACCCTCCTTGCAGATGGCACGTTCAATCCATTTCCCAACTTTGGTTTCTCTGGCCCTCTGCATCCTGTATATCCTCTTTCACCCACAAGAATTGTGCCTGATCACATACCCCGGCCTGATTACGCCGAAGATGGTTCTCCGGCCACGCTTTTCCCAAATGACGTCCCGACGTACTGATATCGAACCTTTTTTTAGGAATGCCTGTTTCCGAAACGAGGCGTGCCGGCCAGCCTCCACGCATATTGAGTCCGGAGGAGCAGGAGAAGATGAGAACTGTTTGTAGGGTAGGTGCACGCCTCGTTTTTGCGGGCAGGGCGTCAGTGTATGTGAGATTTCGAAGGTCCCGGTCTGATATCGTTCATCATCTCGCAGCTAGCTCGTGAGGTTCTCGACATCGCTGCGTCCCACATTCGCCCTGGGATCACAACAGATGAAATAGATGCCGTCGTGCACCAAGCTTGCGCAGAGCGTGACGCATATCCGTCACCCCTGAATTATCGACGCTACCCTAAATCGGTTTGTACGTGAGTAGTTTTTGGGACACCTGGGGTTTAATTTCCGGATCTGATTTTCAATCGCAAGTTCGATCAACGAAGTGATTTGTCATGGGATCCCCGACCAGAGGAAGCTGCAAGAAGGCGATATTATCAACATAGGTACGTCTGACTTCTCACGTGGACGTGTCATTTTCTTCATGTTCGTTCCCCGCAAGACGTAACACTGTACTACGATGGTGAGGTAATATCTGTCAATTCCGAACAGACCGAATGACGTTCGAGATACCAGGGTTCCACGGCGATTTGAATGAAACATACCCCGTGGGACGAATAGACGAAGATTCTGAGCGGCTTATTCGGACTGCGAGGAAATGTTTGGACGAGTCTATCAAAATTTGCAAGCCTGGTGCACTGATTCGAGACATTGGGAAGGTCATGTGGGTACAGAATTGGTATCTATGCGGACTTTCAAGCCAATGCAGTGATATGCAGTGAACCTATTGCTCGGTCGAACGGCTGCTCGTCCGTCAGAACATACACTGGACACGGAATCAATAATCTCTTTCACACCACGCCCAATGTGCCACATTATGCCAAGAATAAGGCGGTCGGAACTATGAAACCAGGAATGGTGCGTGTCCAATTGCTCCAAAGGAATGTTGGCAATAAATCGACTTTTCACACAGTGCTTCACAATCGAGCCCGTAAGAAGCGCCGCTATTGTAGGCATGCGCGGATATATGCTGACATTCCGGCCGTAGATGATCAATCTTGGGGGCAATTGGGACGAAGTTCATTGGCCGGATAACTGGACTGCGACGACGGTGGATGGGAAGAGAAGTGCTCAATTTGAAGAAACGTTGTTGTGAGTGTGCCACATAGCCCAGGGCACCCGGCCTCGATTGATCGGTTTTCACAGGATCACGGAAACGGGTGTTGAAGTTCTCACAGCAGGGAAGCCACGGGATTTGTAGCGATATAGCCTGTTCGGATGAACGACAGGCTTCTACCTTATTTGGTTCACGCACCAACCTAGCTGTTGTACAGGTTTTATTGTGTGACGTCGGTATTGTAGTGATCCTCGGCCAGGTGGGTTTTATTGACTGCCGCGTGCACGGGCCAGGGTCAAGCCATTGTATGAACCCTATCATTGATGTGGAGTCGGGCGCAAGGCGTTAAGCCTAAGGCGAAAAGGGACCGGGACTCATGGGAGCGATGGTCCATCCAATTAGTCCTCGTTGGAGGTGCTAGCGCTCTAGTTGTACCGCACCCAATCAGGTCACGGCTGTTCGATATTGTTTAGCCTGAGCACCACTTCTGACCTCGAACGTTCCACAATCACTTTTTCATGACTTCGACTGAGCCATACCTTCTCATCGAGCAATGCGGATCCAAATATGGCAGACCAATATATGTCATTACCGAACATATCCCGTGAGTGGTTCACCCCCTCTCCCAATTACGCCATTAACACATGTTCAACCCGTTCAGCGCCTCTGGAGGGTATCCTGCGAGCACGGTGGGTTTGACCAACTGTCTTCGAAACGGAATGATGACGCGCAACCCTGACTTGATGATCTTCTCTTTTTCATTTCGCCCGAAAGCGAGAGATACGGTGCATGGATCTCGGCAAGACGGCCTTGGGCAACTGGTATGCTCAGCAGGGTGGTTGCACCCACATACAGGTACGCACCTCATACGCCGATACTTTCGAACCGTGTCTCAACGCGGGAGAATACCCCCCTTTCCCCTCTCTTGTAGTTCCTCGACGATGTCGATGACCTCAAGTGAGTATTTTTCTTTTTCTTATCCTTGCTTGTCAATATGGGGGTGGGCCCAGATCTTTCTTTGCTGACACATCCATCATCCAATCCCATTTCTCTTCTCTCCCCCACACACAACCCACTTGTGGATGGATTTTTCATCTGCTTCCGCTTTGAACAAACCTGAAAAAAATTAAAATTAAAATTAAAACTTCCGACAGGTGTACGAACTGCGGCATGGGATTCTCCAAGCACTACCTCAGACAAAACATTTTTATGGAGGTGCGCGGTGTCCCCGCATAAGAAAAAAACAACAACAGAATGCCCATCCCCCCCCTCTTACCCTGGTCGGCGTTCGTTACTGGCCGCGGCAGAGCGTCTTTCCTGCGCCCCACACCCTTCACGTGGCTTTGGCCCATTCGTCGACCTCGGTCCCAATAGTCGCTTCTACCGCAATATATATGTATATATATCTCTTGTCGCTCCAAAATATGAAACCCCGCTTATGTAGCTAGCTAGCTTAGAGCGCACGGGCCACGCCCCTCTCATTTCTGACCAATCGAGTAATATTACTGCAGACTTGTAAGAGAGAAGTATAAAAAAACCAAGGCCGAATGATTGACGCTGTCTCTTTTTAAGACAATTAATACCGAAACATTGTCAATAAAAAGGATTGCTTTCCTGCCAATCACTTGTGCCAAGTGCCACAACTTTTGATGGAAAGCAAAAATAAATTCTTCCCTGTTTGGCTCCACTTACAGAGACACAGGCTCGGACATAGATGGATGGATGCGGACATGGAGGGCTGTCATACATGAATATTAATGATCATATGCATGTATCACGCCTGGTCGATTGTCACCCACACTCCTCAGCCTCACCCTCTCACCGGATCTCACCCTTCACTTCCGTCCGTGTTTCGGAGAAGAAACCAGCTTCAGTCACTTCAGTGCCCGGGGTCCGCATGCCCTGTGGGTCGGCGGGCAAAAAAAAAGTTAGGGCTTCGCAGACGTATGTAAATGTAAGGATGGGTGTAAAGCAGAGCGCACATGAACGAATCGAAAACGTCAGGCGTCTGTGTGTCGGAGTTGGGGTGTGGCTAAAATTAACGCAGCGAGGCCACGGGTGGCGGTCGAATCTGATAAATTAACGCAAACCCCTGGGATTCGAAAAAAATAAATTGTGGGTTAGATTAGAAGTGGAAGCCGTGTGGTCAGATTCCAAGACTACTGCTCCATGCACACATAACACGCAACGGGCCAGCCCTTCTGGAATCATACAATACGACGTGACGCTGGCTACAAAATACCTTTCTCGGGACCAACCATCATGGAATCTTCACTTCGAGAGGTCTGATCATTCCTCCTCATCGAACGTTGAAGCTTTGAATTTTCGAATTTCATTGTTAATGTCTTCGGTGCAATCCTTGAACTGCTCCCGCGGATCTAACGCACCAATCCGCTCCACCGTGACCCGATCAGATAAACTTGCCCTCCTCTCCCGTCGAGGCGATCCTGGCTGCGTAGGCATACTGGGCGATTGCCCCTGAGCCCCAGCAGCTCCAGCCCCGGCCATTCTGAGCTTCTGCAGGTCGGCGTAAGAGCCCTGTTGACTTCGTGACCCTGCGCGATTGGGATCGGCTTGCCCATCGTCCGAGCGCAAAATACCGAGAACGTTGTCATAATCCCCCGTGTCCTCGTCATCCGAAACCTCCGGCGAAGCAGCCCGGCTGACATCTCGACTCCGGGGTAACGGACCTGCCCACGCACTTGTCCCGCGCCCGGCGCTACGGCTCCATCCGAACAAACGCTCATCCAGCCAGTTCTACGTTAAGACGTAAGAGATGAAAGCCCTTACGAGAATCCGCCCATGAATACGCACCATGGGATGTGAAAGGAGATTCTCTTGGGCTTCTACTGCTGTAGCCCCATTCTGCCTTCGCCTCAGCCCCGGTCTTCCACTTGACATGGGAACGCTCGAGGAAGGGAACACAACTCGATTCTAAATCAAATTTATAGTCAGGAACGAACCTAGCACGGCTGGGAACCCACACGCCTTATCGAAGTCATCATAGAGCTTAGGACCATATTCATTAATGACGTCCATCAGCTCATTTGAGAGCGTTTGACGCATCAATTTCAATCGTTCGAGGTACTGCTGCTGACCAGGCACGAGCGAAACAATAAGCGGCCTGAGAGATCTGGAAGAATGATTCAGTTGCCGAAATCCGAACAAGGACCACAAGCATTCACTTGAGAACGTCCACTCCGGCCTCGCCAAATTTGAGTGCTGCATACCCGATCGCTGGTAGCGCTGCAATGGTCAGGGGTGGTGTTAACAGTCTCCATTTCCACGGGGCTTTCGTCTTGATGACAAGTATGGTAGCGACGACAGCGTAGAAGCTGTATAGCACTGAAGCTACGCCGAGGGATGTCAGCACTTTCCAACTTGCGATGACATCACGACCGTGAATTTTCACAGCTGATGCTGCGAGGGCCTCTGAGATGACATAAGTAAATGCTAAGTATCCTGCAGAAACCTGCGAACCTTTTGCTTTCTTCTTCGATAAAATGGAAGCTGACAAAAAGATGGGCCCGTTCAAGATCACGCCCGGCAATGCGAAAGTACTCCAAATGGTCAACGACCCAACGCGATAAATCAACAAGCCGAGCGTCTTCCAGCTCGCCCTCTGGGCTCGCGACACCTTTGATTAGAGTTAGCACCCTGCCCTGCCTGAATCCAGGGATAGAAAATCACCTGATGGTCCCGCAGACCCAAGTCACGTAGGAGACGATTGTACTTGAGGACATTGCTCAAAAGGGCTTTCAGACGAGGCTCGTCCTTGAAAACGCTATAGCCATGTAGGAAACGCTTGTTCAGTTCGACCACCTGGCTCAATGTCAAGTGCTGCCCGGGGGGGCGGTACAATCGCCTCGCTGCTTGAATAAGCTAGGTTTGGAGTTAAGAAAATTCATGTAATATCTCCCGTGCCACCCACCATGAGAGTATCATAATCAGGTGCCCGAATGGTGACGGTTTTAAGGGCCTCGTATACCAAATCCAAGAACTTGGATACTGCCTCTCGCTTCTCCGGGCCTCCTTGTTTAAACTTCTCAACAAATTCTTCGGGTACATCTAACGCAGGCCCAAACTCGATCACCGCACGAGAGCGGAAGCGGTGGGCGTGAAAATATGAGAGACCGACGGGCACCAATTTGACTTTAACGTTTGGGTTGTTTGCCATTGCTCCCAAAGCCATGATGGATACGCCGGCCTTGAAAGGAAGAAGATCAGTGCGGTCATGGCTGCCACCTAATCATCGGGTCAACACGCTAGATTCGAAGGGAACAAACTGGGGACGCGGAACCTTCCGGGAAAATCCCAATGCATCCTCCCTCGGTAAGTCGCTGGTAGACATGACGAAATGTTTCTTGCTGATCAATGTGTGGAAGACGTTTGAAGTCCATTCCGAAAACACCCTTGATCATCAATTCCTCCGTCTGTTCCCGAATCCGACTCGTCACCTTTCCATTCTCACCTCCAAATTCCCTCTTTATTTTCAGTTCGGTGTCTGAGATGACCTGAGTAACTTCGGCCACAGGGAAGCCAACAGATCTTGGCAGCATAATTTGCATGCTAGGTGTGAATTCCGAGAGAAACCTTGTACCCTCGCCCAACACGGTACATGGATCGTCGGGGGAAAGATGAATCTTTCCCGTACCCGGCGTTGCATAGTCAGCAGCACGGGCAACAGGAACTTCGAGGCAGTGAGATTACGATGAACACGATATCGGGCAGGACGTACTGCACGATATGAGTCTAGCAAAGAAGCCGATAGCTTTTCGCTTCATGCTTTTAGCTGCAATAAGGAAGCTTACGCGTCGACGGGTCTCGTTGTATACTTCCATCGAAAGGAGGACAGGATCTAGGAACTAAGGCGGAGAAAGATGATGAGTATCTAAGGTAGGACGAAGAGGACACCATGCCTGGTTGTGATGGGGTGCAGCTACGAATATGACCGGCCCACTACGAGGGATATTGAACGTCCCTCTCGGACTAATTTCCCGGAAAAAGGTCTTGACAGCATTGGTCCAGATGAATAGGTAGATGTTGTAGGAAAAGCTGGAGGCATAAAACCTCTCCAGCAACGATGGCTGGCTCGGCATTGATGTACGAGCGGAGATGACTGGCCAGGAAGTTGAAGGAGTTCAACGTTAGCGTTGGGGATAGGTCTAATAAATACCTGGGGAAGCCTAGGCTACGAAGCCTAGCGCTAATAAATATCTGGGGGTGTCCAGGCTAGGAAGCCTAGCCTAGGGACTTGAGTACTTGAGTCACCCGGGTCTAGGCAATTTGGTAACACATGACGGTCACTGACTAAGGTTGTCCGCGGTGTTGTGCGTGTGCGTGGTTGTGCTTGTGCACACATGCACACGCAGGATACGAACACCAGTGCTAGATGTCACGTCCTCACAGTCGACGACAACAGTAGTATGGCCACTGCAGCCAACACCAGTTCTTCGGAGAGACCGCTCGTACAAATTGCGTCCTATAATACGGCCCTCCAGGGTCTCCGCGGCGTACCTCAAGACCTTGTCGACTGGCTTTCTCCCACTCTCAAAGTTTCAAATTTTCTGTCCCGCCAGCCTCGCGCTCCTGACATTGTTGCGGTTGGCTTTCAGGAACTTCTTCCCCTCCACCAGGGTCGTATGTATTGCACCAACTTACTCCTCTTTGACTCATCCCGTCTCAGCGAGCATGATTAGTTGCCGGGCGCTCAGATGGTGTCATCAAAGACCGCAACACTCTCATCCTATCCCAATTGGAGGCCCACGCCCCGAATGGGGAGCGATACAGTCTTGTGGCGCACGTCGTAAACGTCGGGGTTGCTCTACTCGTATATGCACTTGACGACGGTGTATCTCGTCACGTTCGTGATGTCCAGACTCAATGGACCAGCTGTGGACCAGCATATATGGGAAACAAGGGGGCGGTGGGTGTACGCTTTAGGGTTCAGACCAAGGATGGTGGCTTAGGAGAAGTCTACACGTGAGTAATCCCGTGCTGTCTCTAGCTCTCTGGTGCTAAACGCGCACCTAGCTTTGTCTGTGCTCACCTCACAGCCCATGACTACAATGTCGCAGCCCGGATTGCGGATTGCCATCATGTCGTTGGCTCACTTCTCTTCCCTCCCTTACCTGGGTCCTCCTCAACTGCACCAACTACTATGTATTCTACCTCACACTTGTTCTTCCTTGGTGACCTGAACTTTCGGCTGGATCCTCCTCCAACAAGCCCATATTCTGGCCGTGCCAACATTCATCGCGTCGAGGCAGCACTTGACACACAGTCCGGACGGGAAGAACTCAAGGAATATGACCAGCTTCTGCAAGAGCACAGAAAGGGTACAATTTTCCATATGTTTCGGGAAGGCGAATTTTGGTCCTTCAAATGTAGCTACAAGTTCAAGATTGGAGAAGTGGACAAGTATAGGTCCGTGTAGTCCCACTAATCCGTTGACCACATCCTGACTCCTGATTCGTTGTGCTTCATTCGTTGTCCGGATTTAGCGAGCAGAGAACGCCGGCTTGGACTGACAGGGTTTTGTATGCGACTTATTCCGACACACCAGATGTCACCGATGGCTCTGGCATTACGAATCTCTTGTACACTTCTATCCCTTCATACACTACCTCGGATCATGTAAGTCGCAGTCCTCAATTCGTTCCTCCCGAAATGACCCGTCTCTAGAAACCCATAGTGGCACTTCTACTCCTTCCGTCTCCAGCTCGTGCACTTGATCTGGATAACGACATCCCCTTACTTTCCCTTCCGCATTATTTCACACCGAAGCCAGATCCCTTTGCCCGGGTCAAGAAGTACACTGGGCGTACGCTTGATAGGATCATTGGTTTCGTCTGGTCGTTGCTTGTTTTTATCGGGGCAGGTCACACGATGGTTGGCATCTGCAATTTCATCTTGGGTTTGGGTGCTTGGACATGGTGGAGGTCGAAACCAAGCGAGGGCCAAGAATGAACTGACATTTTTGGCCAGGAAATGGTTCTGGAAATGTGTAGGTCACAACCGGTTTCGTGCTTCGTATGATTACCTGTGATATTTAACCAAGTGAACGACGGAGCCTTTTCATTTGCCGTTTACCTCCGTCCACAGCTCATTGAATATTCAGCACGGCTCCTGGAATTGCCTCGCGGAAATCATACATGCGGTGATGTTCGGGCAGAAGTGTGTGGTTGTGTCTTGCATACGATCATTCGCGTTGTGAACGGGTAAGGCGGGACAACGCCGTGCGTCTGCGCTGGTAGGCATCCTTGCAGTCACGGTCTAATAACGATACACTTTCACTTCAGGCCCCCTAGCCCAGCATATTGCCAAGCGCTGCCAATACTCCACTATCAGCAACGCAGAAGGTTATCTAAGTCGTGGCGGATTTAAGCGGCATCGCTGCTGGCATGCCCACGAAAACGAAGACGAATAAGTCACCCGACCGGTGACCTAAGGAGTGACCTAAGGGTAAGGGTCATCAGTCCACATCCATCCACGAGTCCACGGTCCCCTTTTCTCGGACACTTATCAGCCTGAGATATTGATCGATATTGATCGATCCTTTTGTTGCCCAGTCCATGGAAACGGTAATCGCTGTCACTGAACTTTTCTTCATCGGTCCATGCAGTTGGTCATCTCAGCGCTTTTTGGACCTCGTGTTCCACCCCTGCACCATCAGCAGAATGCCTCGTCGTCTCGCTTGGACGTTGCCGTTGTTCGAGTAAATAATATGCGCGCTTTAAGGACATGCTCCCCGTTCTTGGTCCAACAACGGCGGTTAAAGCGGTTATAGAACAGTTTTCGCGCGCCATTTACTATAATTCGTAACTTATAGTGTCTCAACCGACCGCGATGTTCGTTCGGGGTCTGTTCGCGATCGCATATTCTTGAGATCTTGAGACACTGAGTGGCGCCCGTGTGATCGGCTTGACGGCTTCGGGAAGGGTCAAGTACTGAGATTAGATTAGTGGTGTTTCCACGGCTTATCGCTTCCTCCCCCTCGTACTAGGAGAACCATGGTTTGTCCTCAACCTCTCCGATTTCCAGTTGGCCGCAGTTTTTCTTTTCCTGACCCATCCTAGTCCCACACCGTAGACATCCCCCAAGAGCTGAAGGACTCGATCCGCAAGTTCCGGTTCACTCGGCATAAAGGGAATGCTGCGCTCGTGGTCAAGATCAACAAGCAAAAGTTGATCATGGAGGAAGTTGAAAGGATTGACGACGTCTCGCTCGAGGACCTGGCAGAAGGTACGGCACATCGAGTGCCTCGCACCTAGGATCTCTTGTCCTCATTCCATTTTCTTTTCCTCAGAGCTTCCCGAGGCTTCACCTCGATATGTCGTGCTTTCCTACAATCTCGTGCACAGCGACGGTCGAACGTCATATCCCCTCGTTCTCATCAACTGGGCTCCAGCATGCGAGACCAGCCTCCTTACTCTACATGCGAGCGCCTTGATCGATTTTCAGAATACCGTACGCCCCAGCCGATGTATAGTGATTTACTGGCTGACGTCTCTATAGGTTGACATTTCCAAGGTCGTGGAAGTGCGCGACGGTGCTGATGGTCTGACGAAAAGTGTCCTCGAGGCCAAACTATTGTCCTGAAGGACCGCATGGTGAGGTCGCAGCCGCTATTAAAGCACTCCTACCACGAGTGTGAACCTAAGAAAGGCAGCAATGGCGTTGTATATTAGCCACAGACTCAGTTACCCCGCAGCGCAGTGTCAAATGTATAGGCATGCATAAAAATCGGCCGTATCGTTGAAGCCATCAGGTAGTGGTAATGGCGGACAATACTGCATTCTCGTCCCCCTAGTAAACCTGGTAGCTGTTTACAATCCCCGCGAGTACCCAACTGTGTCCGACGACATAGATGACACCGCAAATCCACAACCGGAAGAAAATGGGTTCCCCCAGAAATTCTACTCTGTACGCCTGGCTGAGCCACAATGCTTGTGTCCCTATCCAGCACATCAGATACTTGACCGATGAGGACCATGACAATGACAGTCGAGGGATAATGAGTGGTAAAAATAACATATACCAGAGAAAATACTGAGATAGGGACGTCATTGTCCATACCCGTCAGTTCACGTAACGAGGACATAAATTGTTGCACATTACCTGCGAGGTGCAAACTTTGTTGAAGATAACGAATGTTGCCGTCTGGACGAACCACCCCATGATCATATCCTGTCTTGTACGGATGAAGAAAAGGCCCGACGTCAAGGATAGGCATAGCTGGGTGAGAAAGCTTGTCAAGGGTGATCGAATAAATAGATTCCGCATGGACGACTGCGTAGCAGCGGTCGTTGAAATACTTGGGTGGGTGAGATAAATTTGATAGAAGTACGGAGAGAAGTTATGTCGGTGGTCCAACCGGTGGAGATGGTAAAGATACGTCTCGTGGAGAAACGGGTATCCCCAACTGGCCCAAGGGCAAAAAAACACATACACAGACACACACAACCATTAGCGACAAAAGTAAAGCGGAAATCCCAGACGCGACTCTAGATTTTACTCACACGGAATACATGAGAGCGCCAAGGATGAAGAAAGTTCCGCCGCTGATCAGCGCGAATCTTGCCGTCTTCGCGTTGACAAGGACATCGATGCATCGAACCATTCTCGAGAACACGCCTCGCGCCCGAGCATTCTTCTTCTCGCCACAGCCGCGCTGGCGTTCTAGGCGTTCTACGCCGATGACGCCGACGCACGACACGCCGTAGATAACAGGATATATCTTCCAATGCGTGCAAAGTCCGAGAAAGACGGCCGTGCGATCCCACCATCCGCGCAACGCGCAGAAGAGGGTGAGAAGGACCAAGAGAGTCAGCACAGACTCCGAAGACCCTCTCGTGGAGATGCCGATCACGACGGGGTTCAGGAGGTGGAGGGCTACTAGGAGGGTGGCACGAGCCCGGCGCACGCCGTCCTCCTCCTCCTCCTCGTCCGATATGGGCTTTCGTGCTGCGTTTTTGCCCTTGTCGTCTGAATCCGGGTGGGCGTGGTGGTGGGCGTGCTTGGATATGAAACGAGAAATGGGCGCGTGACTCGAATTGGTGCGAGGGTGAGCATGCGGCAGGACCGCAAACACGAGTAGCTTGTGCATCAGGACCCCCGCCAGAATATCACACCCCGAAAACAGGTATTTCCCAAAAGACTTATGCAGCCACTGGTTGGGTGCGAGGAGAATTGCCAACAAGGGTGTGTAACGGTAGGTCTCTCGACGATAGGGGCTGATCGATGGACAGGCGGTCAGGGGACGTTGGTTAAGGACGTAACCGGTGCGAGTACTCACTCCCCGATATTGAACCATTTCCCGAGTGGACCCTGGGCATGATTATGTGGCCCGGGCGTCAGGGTGAACGAAGTCGCGTCGGTGAGGACCAAGTAATCGACATCCGTATACTTCACAAGTGAATGGGCGTCATGCCATTCGCTATAAAGGATAAGAACGACGCGAATGACGCCCGAGAATATGAGGAGCGCCCTAATTGAGGTGATGACGTGCACGAAGGGCTTCAACTTCATAACATGACCAATGTCCACAGTCATCGCAACTTTATAGAGTGCGATACGCTCCACTGCTTCACCGCGTCACGAGGGCAGGACGCGCCTGTGGCGGTGAAAGGCGCCGAGCGTGACGTGGCAAAAATGTAATTATTCACACAACTCAAAGGAAACAAAGATATCGTGTGCTTGTAAAGAAGGTGGCCATGGGAAATCGGAGCACCAAAAGTTCTAAGAAACTCGACTACTACTCCAGAAACAGCGACGGAGAATAAGGCAACCTCAAATCTGTCAAGTGGCGGCCAGTGAGCGTCGTGCAGAAGGTCAAACGATGTCAACGTACGTATTGAGAGATCCAGCGGAACCCTGTTTCATGAGGTTCAATTCAGGTCAACGATCAGTACAGTACGGACAAGATGGAAAAAGGACAGACCATCGCCATAGCCTTGTCGCAGAACAACCGAGCACATAAATATCTCGATGGGGCGCATATCGCTCAACGGTACCTTGCCCTAAAGACACAGATAAGCCCTGTACAAACATCACGAAGCAAACAGACACGCACCTTGCCAGTGGTCTGGTATAAGCCGAGGTAATGCCTGAGCTCTTCCTCGCTCACGGCGCCTGGCGCATCGATCTTGTTGCCTAGTATAAGGAAGGGCACCTTTGCGAGCTGCTCGATTGAAAGGAGGGCATCCAGCTCCGCCTTTGATTCTACGAAGCGCTCGTGGTCGGCGCTGTCGACGAGGAAGACGATACCGTCGACTTCGGGGAAGTAGTCACGCCAGAGACGGCGTGCTGTAAGAGATGGACTCAGATGGGGGAACCATTGTGCTAAGATTGCGCACGCACCTTGTTGATGGCCACCCAAGTCATATGTGGTGAACTTTACGTTTCCGATGGCAAGCTCCTCGGAGGCTGAAAACGAAAGAACTTGAGGAAACAGTGACAGATGACGCAGGCGTGAATGGACTGACTTGGGTGAAGAGTGGGTTGGAGGGTAGCCAATCTATCATTCTTGAGCATGTGCAAAAGTGTCTGCGCGGCCTCGTTTATGGAACGCAACACGGATAACGTGAGCCAGAGCCTACCGTCTTTCCGGCGTTGTCCAAGCCCAGGAAGAGGATTTTGGCATTCTTATGCAATAGGCCTGCACAGGGGGTGTGAGCCTTGAAGAGCGGGGTTACGGAACGAAGGTGGCTCACCCAATTGGGCGAGGACGTCCCAGAACCAGTTGAAGATGAACATTATGCGAGAAAAACGAGGAGAGAAGGACGGGTAAAGGGATGACGCTCACGGCGTTGCAGTAGAAGTGTTCGGGTCGCAGCTTGTTTCGTGTGGGAGTTTTCTGTGACTGATCTCGTCACATGCATGCTGCAATCGCAGCTCGCAGCTATAATGCAGTCGTGGCAGATGACGTGGAACTTGTCTCGTCGCTTTCATTTTATTCATACGGTAAGTAATCGTGCTGTAGTTACGAATGGATGAAACAAAAGACGTAGACGATTGTAGGAGAGGTCTGACACACGCCCAGCCTAGTATGACAGCAAAAAAAGCAGGGGACAGGGCGTGTTCTTATACCTGGCCAACTTGCTCTGCGCTGAACTGAATCGCCACGTTCTTCGTGGGTTAAGATCAACAGAACGGGTACTGTCTAAAAGGTCGCGCTTTTCAGGTAAGAAGTCGTTGTCCTCCTGCGTTTTGAGCACTCCTTGTTTGCCACTGTTGTGCGCGTCCCTGCTCCCACGGTCCCCAATTCGGGGCAGCTTCCTCGTCCTACTGAAACGGCTCATCCATACTCCAGCTTTGCTGGCTACGATTATGTTCAATTTGGCATCGAACAACCATGATTTCTGGTCTCTCCCTGGAACTACTTCTGTCAATCTGCCTGTTAACAACCGCAGCCGCGAAACCACATTCTGTTCCAGTCGTGCTCAGACCAACGCATCGTTATGACCATGGTCCAAGTACTCAGTCCTTGTTTCAACCTGTCACATTACTCCCAGATACCCTCGTGCCTTCATGGACCCTGAAGGCCGTCCCGACTACCATTTATCGCCCTAGACCTATACAGGATTTACATCACACGCCGTGGGATCCCATCGAGGTGCTTGGACCGGACATTGAGGACAGGCACACGCTTGCCCAGCTCGCGCGCATGAGCGGCAATGCATATGCTCTTCCAGGCCAGAAGAACTGGTATGATCTGGATTCCGCTTGGAACATCGTAAGTCGTCATCGTCTGGAGCCTCCACAACTTAATCACCCCAGGCCCAAGAGTTTTCCCTTTGGCTGGGAGGATCGTACCATCGGGTTTCGTGGGCACGTCTTCTTGTCTTCCGACAATAATACCGTGGTCCTTTCAATAAAGGGCACCACACTTCAAGGCTCGACGTCCAAGAAGGACAAGTACAACGACAACCTTCTTTTCTCGTGTTGTTGTGCCCGCGTCGACTTTTCATGGGCCTTCTCAACCGTGTGCGATTGCTACTCCGGACACTGGACCTGCGACAACCATTGTTTGACCAAGGCACTTATCGAGGATAGCCTGTTTTATTCCGTCGGAATGGTATGTGTTGAGATCCTGTCCAAGCCGTTTTCTTGTCCGAGCTCGGCTCACACATCTTTTCAAGAATCTGGTCAAAAACCTTACGCTTCTGTACCCTGGTGCCAACGTGTGGTTAGTGGGCCACTCCCTCGGCGGTGCACTCGCATCCTTGCTAGGCACAACGTTCGGTTTCCCCGCTGTGGCCTTCGAGTCCCCAGGCGAGCGCCTTGCTGCGCAGCGCCTACACCTCCCCATGCCACCTTCTTCGGATACGTCGGGCCTTCCCATCACCCCGGTTACGCATGTCTACCACAATGCGGACCCGATACCACAAGGCGCCTGTACCGGTCTTCGTTCTCCTTGTGTCTCGGCGGGCTATGCTTTGGAGACGCGGTGTCATCTAGGTAAAAGCATTGTTTACGACACAGTGGGCAAGCTGGGCTGGCATGTTTCGCTAAAGAACCACCCAATTAAGAGACTTGTCTTGGAAGTCCTAGAAAGTGACGAAGACTGGGAAGGGCGAGAAGTTCCATTGGCAGTTGAAGAGATTGATTGCATGGTGAGGCCGTCGGGTATCGTCCTTTGACCATTACCACTGACTGTGCGTATTATCAAGGACTGTTATAAATGGGAGTTTGGCGATTTCAAGAACATGACGCTATAATTTGTGATTGTGGTGCTGTGGTTTGTACATCTGTAGGAACATATTGTAACATTTCGTCAAGAATACTTCTTCTACCGGTCCTCAATGGCTACTTCAGTTCCTCCGATCAACCGCCCCTGGACGTAAACTCTCGTTATATTCCGGTAATCACCTGTGAAGAAGAGCCGTTCCAACCACACTCCTAGCCGCTTGCTCTCGTCATATTTCACATCGAGCTCTTCGTCGAGATCAGCACCCCAGAGTCCCGGATTGCCTGCATCACCACGAACGCTGACTAGCAGGGCATCAAATGCCTTTCGTTGGGCGAATGACCCTATGCGACCTTCCAAGTTGCAGACTTGCGCGCCACCAAGTGTTGCAAGATACAGCAGCGTTTCAAGAGGAAGTTGACGACCTTCATATTTCGATGTGGTTGAGGAGGCGGCGCAGGCCTGCATCGACAAAACTTTCGACGCAACGGAGGCGTGCTGTATCACAGTGAGTATAGAAGGCGAGAACCCGCCCGAGACATCCGTGCCAAGGCCAACCTAAAGGCGGTGCTCAATGACGTAGAAAGAGACAGAATGAAACAACCACCTTAATCCCATGGTCGAGGAGCTTGCCGACGGGGCATATCCCGCTTCGCAAGTTGAAATTGCTTGTTGGGCAATGGCTCACCCCGGCATTCTTTGCCTTCACCAAATAGATCTCGCTCTTTTCCAGGTGGACTGCATGCGCGAGTATCGTGCGTGGGCCAAGTAGCCCACGGTTGCTGTACACCTGTGCGTAGGTTTCGCCTGGGAAGCGTTTGAGTGTTTCGTCTATTTCGTTCCGATTCTCGGATATATGCGTCTGGATTCGGAGCGTAGAGTCTTTGCGTGCCATGTCTCCCAGTCCCGACAGAAGTTCGTTTGTGCACGAGAGCGCAAACCGGGGTGTAAGCACGGGCTCTACAAGCCGCGGCTCAGGGAGGTCGCGAATGAAGGAGATGAGGGCATGGGTTGCTTCAATCGAGGCAGAAGCTGATTGTTCTTTGTAGCCTGGGACTAAATCATTACGATCCATATTGCATTTCTAATGGATGCACGGAAATTTGCCTTAGCGAAGCCCCCGAGATGTGAGGGTTACCACGGAAATTACGCACCCCAACGAAGGCACGTTGGCCTAGGTGGGACGATAAGTTAATAGAGACGAACGAACAGAGTCGAAAGTGCTTACCCATTTCATTGACGGTTTTTGCAAGTATCTTGGTGGCCTCAAGATGTAACGTTCCGTAGTAGCAGCATGTAGTCGTCTATGACATCCCAATCAGAACCTTGAAACCTCGAAGGCGCGAAGAATATACCCCGCAATCGATGACTCGCTTGACAATCATATCATACGCTCGACGAGCAAACTCCTCCTTCCCAAATCGAATCTCCATGGGGAACGTTACTTCCTTTAGCCAATCAAGTAGTTCGTACTGCTGGCCGCTGGTGGTGAGTAGGCGCGTGAGCATCACATTATACCGCAGGATGCAGAACGCACCGACCGAGATTGGGGAACTGGGGCGCATGCTGTAGTTGGCCAACCGTCCTTGGTAAATACAGTCTCCACGGCCGCACACTGTGTGGGAAAGACGTGTACGCACCGTGTGGGTATCCACAAAACCGGGAAGAAGAAACTCTCCATGTTTAAGGTTATGAGGGATTATCTCGTCCGATCCGTGTTGAGCAAGGACGTCGTTGAGAGCAGCTTCGGAAACGTCCTTTTCGATCCAGACAATTTCACCGGTTGCATCGACGGCGAGCAGACACCTGGGCAGAGCCTGGAAGGATGATAGCGATTCTGGGTTGATGACGGGACCATAGAAAATAGTCTTCGCTGGGGAAACTGACATCGTCTGTGTTCCGTGGGTGGTTCAAGTTGTAGATGGGAATAGTAATTCTGAAAGCTACGAGATGGTTTTATGTGCAGTAATGCTGAACAAAAGTGGAAGTGAAGATGACCATTAGAGAGACGGGATTACCACTCCGCGTTGTACGTCAAGCGAAGGGTTGTAGACGGACGCAAGGCAAGGCGAAGGAGAGGACGAGTGTACGCAGATCACTATCAGAATTCGGTTGGACTCGGATCCCGCACAGGCACCCGGACCCACTTGGTAAATTTCATCTCATCGCGCCCTATGTCGCCTGGTTGTAACCATGCATGAAGAAAAAAGAATGTGGTCGCACCCGTTTTTCTTTTCTTTTCGTTTCTTTCTGAGTTCGTTAATGTGCGCCTTGAGAAGGGAACATGATGTAGTACGTTGCAGGTGCAAGTAATATTAGACGCATTCAATCCCACACTGCATGGCTTATGGTGTGTCCTTCCACGGCGCCCTATTGGCAGATAGGACCATGGCGGTCGCTATCACCAAACCGTCCTATCAAATGGACGGTCACGGCAGCGCCCAGGCTTGGACGCATCACCTCACCTACTGTTACGGTTAGGCGCCAGACATGTAATTACGCACGAAACCCAGCTCAGGACTGGCACACGTAGGAATTCCGCAGCTTTACGTGGGGGCAATGCGTTCTACGGCCGCGGATGGCGACAATGCATGGAAAGAGTCAAGATTCTCAATTTCTAGCTGCTGCACCCGAGGAAGCAAATTGTAAAAGTGTCATCCATTGACTGACTGCCATCAGCACCACATGGGGACCCGCGGAGCGTAATCCATGTAAGGACGATGATGCGTGACGTCGTATTTTCAATTTAAATTCAATAGCCATGGAAGCGGTTAGCATCTAGTGCAAAAAAAATCGCATCGAGGATGTAAAAGAAAGCATACAACAATACACTTTCATATACTCGTTGCGGGCGCGCACTCTTTGGCTGATGCGCGGGTGGTCGTGGTCGTGGAGAAGTGAGTGACGTTGTGCCTGGCCGCCTGGATCCTCTTAGAGTCCTGTCAAAGAGCCACTATAAATTCGCAATCCTGAGCGATTGACACGGTCCACTGACGCCCCCCCTCGACCTATCCAACCCCCCTCTCTCCCCCTTCTCTCTCTTCTCTTCTCTCACCCCGCCAATGCCTTCTCTTCGCCGCGCCTTCTCCTCCCCTTCCGTGAGGGTATCGCCGTACTCGTACCCCACCGCCCTCCCCAGCTCGCGTTCCCACCGCCCCCAACACAACCACCCACACGGCGGCGGCTATCGCCGGTCCTCCGGCTCTG
>Ga0307510_10000030_pt1 | contig 115091 bp, 69 predicted proteins | sample 12_EM_MG_FD_207224 | JGI IMG/M metagenome (GOLD analysis project Ga0307510, IMG submission 207224) | Populus trichocarpa ectomycorrhiza microbial communities from riparian zone in the Pacific Northwest, United States - 12_EM | ecosystem: Host-associated > Plants > Roots > Unclassified | place... | reverse complement strand
GTGCATGTGTGTGTACATTTGTGCGTATAGAGATAGAATCATCTACATAACCATTCTCTTCTCATGATAGCCACGTTTGTTTACTTGGATACCTGGTAATTTGTATCAACAATTTTGAGATAAAGGCTTTGTTGTCATTGTATGTGATGAGGTATATTTAAACAGATATAGCTTGGGCATATTTAATCATATTATTATCCAGGCTTGTGCTAGGCAAATCTTTATGCTGCAAATTTTACAATTATGCTTCCAATGATTTTATGGGTAAAAAATGATGTAAATTTGAACTATTCTCCTATCATTTGTTCATTGCCTCCTTTTTTTGGCTTGCTCTATGGATTATGGATTAATACTGTTAGGTGCACATGTGAGTGATAGCTATCACTATCCCATATTGAAAGGGAATGAGAAAAGTGAGGTGCTTAAATATAAGATGGACCCATAACCAAATAATTTAGGCTTTTGGGTTAAACTGGTGTCCAAACTTGTGTGTAAGCCTTCACGCTTGCAAGCCCATGTATAGGCCTAAGTGACTCTCCAATGCAGATCTCCTCAACAAATACAAGTACATTCTGGCGTTATGTTTCTTGATAGTTTGATGGTTTTGGCAGTGGGTAGGTTTGTACAAGAACCCTCCCTTTTTGTAGAGATAGGCGTGAACAATTAGGTTATGCCTTGGGTGAGATTAGGAATTAGATTGGGCTGAAAAGACTTGATTGGTGATGATATGATGGCCGAATTTTGCTGATTTCTGGAAGAATTCATTTGAATGCAGAATAAAAGGAGGTTTCCCTATTGGACCTAAATAATGGTAACAAATTGCCCAGCAAAAATGTATAAACGTTTTCTATTCCAGCAATTGGATCTGAACTCCTGTTAAACTCGGTATTTATTATTTGACTTAAAATCATGAAAGATTAAAAAGACTAATTTAGCTAGTAGCTTTCAACATCATATATTAAATCAAGTCAATAGGTTTCATGATCAGCATTTGTGTCAAAAAATTGATTTCTTTCCTTGAAGTATTCCTAGAAATCGGCATGTGATAAGCTGTAAGACAGGAAAACTTTAAAATAAGATGTCATACTGGCAAGAAAAGAATTCAATGCCAGTCTCCTACATGTGATGAAACTATAACATGAAACTCCTTCATTCTCTAGTTTGACTATTGTTGTTTGCACACTTATGCTACAAAGCTTGCAGTTATGAAGTAAAAAGCATTTTATCTCAGGAACTTATAGAAACATTTCCAAATATTTTGAAATGAATTCAGATTGATCTTCTACATATTGCAGAATCCAACTCCAGGAGGAACCTTATAACGAGGCAAATCCTTGTGTTTCACTAGCCCATTTGAAGACATCTAAATTAAAAGGAACTGATTTTGTTATTCTGTGTGAATTTCTGTTATTTTAGAATCATAGTACTTGTGGTTGACATGTAGTAGGATAGGCTGAGGATCATGCAAGTCCATTAATTAACTACTGAGAAATGCTATAGCATTAGGATTATCGATGATTGAGAAACTCTACAACATTAGGATCTTTAACCTGAGTTATTTTCCTGTTATTATTTCTCAGTGCATGGATTACTCTCCTTAGTAGCCTGGCTATGGATGCAATTTTTCTTTAATTCTTTCTAGTATAAAATCTGTAATGCATGATTCTCTTGACACCTGATGCATCTTTTCACCTGGTATAAAGCTTAACTACTACCCATGACATAACCAGACCAAGAGTGCTGTGGTGAGGTGATTACAGATTTGATTGCTCGGCACAGCTCTTATATAGACAATCTTGTTTGCTCTTACTTGTACCCTTTCTCACTGTAAAACTTTAAAGTTTTTGTACGTTACCTCTTATGTGCAAGTGGAGTTCATTGATTATAATCATACACAATGGATTTTTATCGGACTATGATGCTATTTGGACTGGATTCATTTTACTACTATCCAGAATTTCAAAAGCTTCCATGCTGGTTGTTTTGGGTCATTTACACTAATTTTACATCACTGAAGAATGATAATGATGCAAGTATTGCCTCTCATTCAGGATAGCTTTGGTAGACTGAGTGATAGGAGCAAAGAAACACCCAAGGCAATGAAGCAGCTCTCACGGCTTTTCCCAAACAAAGTGACAGTACAGTTGCCTCAGGTATTGTTCATGCATTCAGTTCATAATCTAGACAAGCTTTTTTATTCTCCATCCCTTGCATGCCTTAGCCTATATTTTTGAGCATCCTGGCAGGATGAAGCTTTGCTTGTGGACTGGAAACAGCAGCTGGAACGTGATATTGAAACTCTGAAAGTGCAGGCCAACATTGCTAGCGTTCGTTCAGTGAGTGTTATCTCTTCTGTATCCTGACCTGTTACTTCCAGTTTCATCTTGATTTTCCTACTTTCTACATGGCAGCTGCTTGTCTTGAAATGACTTCCTCTAGTGTATGCGTGGTAGCCAACCTTTATGCAGTTGAAGTTGCTTATAATGATGAGTAGCATTGCTCTCGCCCATGGCATCAAAACACACAGATGCTTCCATGCTTAAAATCAAACATTGTTCTTGTTTGGTTGTCTGATACTGTTGCAGTTTTACTGCTTTTGATGTGCCCCTGCATATAGTCAAATGATGATTCATTTCATACTTGTGTGTGGCTTCCAAACACTCAGATTCCTCCTATCTTAGAAAAATTTTCTATTTAGGTCCTCACATGCTGTTGTGGACTCTCTGCTTTAGATTTGCCTATGAAGAACCATTTTTTTGCCAAGTTACACATGTTTTCCACATTAGATGTTATTCCAATCCTATCTATATGGATCCGTTTGAAGATTTCAACTTAAGCCTTTGCTTTGTATCTTACATTCCCCCCCTGTTATGTTGTTTTAAAGCTTTTTGGTTTTCTAAATTTAGAAATTAGAAACTATAATGTTGTTTCTGACTTGTGTTATTTGCGTATTTACATTCCACGTGATGCATGCAGGTTCTTAGCCGAGTTGGTTTGTGTTGCCCTGACCTTGAAACCGTATGTGTTAAAGATCAGGCCCTTGCGACTGAAAGTAAGAGTTGTTGACTCAAGTCTTGCATTTCTTCTTGTCTTCTCTATTTTTATTTATTTTTTGATATTTACTTTAAACTGCAATATTTCAATGGTGCTATTATTTTACTTAAATAGGTGTGGAGAAAATGGTGGGATGGGCTTTGAGTCACCACTTCATGCAATGTTCTGAAGCCTCCGTCAAAGATTCCAAACTTCTTATATCTTCTGAAAGGTTATTTTTTTCTCCATATTTTTTTCCATCATTAATTACGAAATGCCACTCATATCGTGTATTAATATTTTCTTTGATGTATATGCTGCAGTGTCATGTATGGATTAAGCATTCTTCAGGGCATACAAAATGAAAACAAGAGCTTGAAGAATTCACTAAAGGTAAAGTTGATGGCCATATCTATTCAGATGATACTTATCTAATATTTGTTTTCATTACATATTAAATTCACATAGAAGATCTTTCAGGATGTGGTCACTGAGAATGAATTTGAGAAGAAACTTCTAGCAGATGTTATTCCTCCTAGTGACATTGGAGTTACCTTTGACGACATTGGAGCCTTAGAAAATGTGAAGGATACCTTGAAGGAACTGGTTATGCTTCCTCTGCAAAGACCTGAATTGTTTTGCAAAGGACAGCTGACTAAGGTTAATTGCAAAATACAGTCTTTTTTTCCTGCTACATGTATGTGTGTTTCTGTCTTTACAAGATGGTATTCCTTTTACAGCCTTGTAAGGGAATATTGCTTTTTGGGCCTCCTGGTACTGGGAAAACAATGCTCGCAAAGGCTGTTGCAACTGAGGCTGGTGCAAACTTTATAAATATATCTATGTCGAGCATTACTTCGAAGGTACTGATGTGTACATGGTGCACTATTTGTTATTCTGGGAGCTTTCACTTGAGCATTGCGAGTGTTTATTGAAATGTTTGCATCAATATTTATTGCAGTGGTTTGGAGAAGGCGAAAAGTATGTCAAGGCAGTGTTCTCTTTAGCTAGTAAAATTTCTCCCAGTGTTGTTTTTGTTGATGAGGTTTGTGCATTACATCTCCTGGTCGCTCTGATATTCTGATAGTTGATTTTTAAACCCCTACCACCTGCTTGTCCATGGCCATTGCTGGTAGGCTGATAGATTGGATTCACATTTTTTTCTTCATTTTATCCCTGTTTTTGGTTCCTTTTTTTCTCCTGTTGTATTCAGCGATGTTAAAAGCTAAATTTCCTAAAAGGCCTATAGAATTTCTATCAAATAATACAAAAGCAGTTGCTGGTCATACAACTGAAACATAATAATTAATTTGGAATGATGTTAATGGAATAATTGAATCAACATATATGAACAGTATAGATTTTTTAAGATAACCTTTTGTTATAAGGCCTGCGACCAGCATTTTTTAAGAAAGATAGTGTTTGTTTTGCCCTTATTAGACTGTTGCCCACCATTTCTCTCTCTCTCTGTTTAGTAGTCTTTTAAAGTTCCCAACTTCTCAAACATGTCTTTCCAGATATTTAAGGAAATAAGTGTGAACTCACAACAAAAGGCAATTAACAAATGCATAAGAGGCTATATTGCATGCCATCATTGTCATCATGGTAATTATAGCAACAACAACTGCATTCGAGTCTGTTTGAAATAGATGTTCGCCTCACTTGGCTTATGTTTGTTAGGTGGATAGCATGTTGGGAAGACGTGAAAATCCAGGGGAACATGAGGCTATGCGTAAGATGAAGAATGAGTTCATGGTGAATTGGGATGGTCTGCGTACAAAAGACAAAGAACGAGTGTTGGTACTTGCTGCCACAAACAGGCCCTTTGACCTTGATGAGGCTGTTATTAGGAGGCTTCCCCGGAGGTACTCTATCTCATGTTTATCTTGCCCTTTTCTTTAAACTAGCACAGCAGCAACATCATTGACTTTCTTCTACAAATGGTTGGCAGATTAATGGTTAACTTGCCGGATGCACCGAATAGAGAAAAAATTGTGAGGGTTATCTTGGCCAAAGAGGATTTGGCACCTGATGTTGATTTAGAAGCTGTTGCAAATATGACAGATGGTTATTCTGGAAGCGATCTAAAGGTTGTTTTACTCTTTACATAGCATTTGATTTTTCCCTTGTTATTTTCCTCTAATCCTCTCTCTCTCTCTTCAGAATCTATGTGTTACTGCTGCTCATTGTCCTATAAGAGAAATATTAGAGAAGGAAAAGAAGGTTTGTTGGACACTGCTACTAGTTTAATGCAATTTTTTTTTTTTTTTTGTATTATAGAAGATGTCTAATTGAAACCCTATATCTAGTTCTTTAAGTGCAATGTGTGTAGATTCTGACTATTGTTACTGGTTGTGGATATGTATTCCATGAAATGTTCCATGCCTAGAAGTCATTTTAGTTCACACTGTTGTGATACAAATTTTGCTCATAATTACTTGCCTGCTTCTTCCTGTTAAGTTGTTAGTGAGCCAAGAAGACTACATTCTTGGAACTCAGGGAGCGGCTACCAGTTATGAAAGTGCCATGTGGTTTATGTTTGTAGATACATTCTTGGAACTTTAGCGTGGCTGCTCCAAATATGACATGGAAGTACCAGGTCCTAGTATGTAATGTGAAGACTTGTCACATTGCCAGTGAACATTTTAGTTAACCATCTACTGCATTTAGGGTTTTCTTTGAAATTCAAATATAGTCGCTTGTTGACCTATAAACTCAAGATGTCCTGATTCAACTTTTGGACCTATTTTAATCATTTTTATTTGGTTGTGCTGATGCTTTTAGACAAATTTTGGTAGGAAACTTAGCGTGATAAAATTCTAAACTACTGGCTTGCTTGCCTTTTCAAATCCTATACATGGTGATTTGACTTTCGCACATGATTTTGTTCACTTATTGGCTATGCATTGACTTTTGGGGGGTGCAAATTTCAGGAAAGAACTCTGGCATTGGCTGAGAATAGTCCTTTACCCATATTGTACAGCAGTGCTGACATCCGCCCTCTCAAGATGGAGGATTTTAGATATGCACATGAACAGGTATGATAATTTAGAACTTATACATTAATTGTTTGGGGTGTGGACTGAGTAGGATATTATACTCATTTCAATGTAGCTTGTTAATTTCACAGCTTGGCTCGGATATGTTCTTTTGGATGTCTGGTCTAGTTTCTCCGTGTGGACAATAGTTTGTTCAAGTCTTCGCTTGGTTGGGAGGTTTTTCTTTTAAGGTTGCATTTAGATGGATGTTAAGGGGTGAGTGAAACATTAAATGAGGTTTGGTAGATGTGTAAAAATTGCATGATGGTGTGGCCCAATAAATGTTAAATTAAAATTTGAATTAATATGACTAAAAATTCTAGTAAATAATGTGTCAGCTATAGTAATGCGTCATAACTTTGAGGAAGAGAGAGCATAATGGGTTATATCACTTAACCCCTTTTGCATAATTTTGTTAATTTATATTCTGATGTTTTAGTCTGGTTGAACACCAGTCAGTCCCTGTACTTTTAAAATCCCCGCAAACCTAAACAACCTTAGCATTGTCATTTGATCATGTCTAATATTCCGTGGGTTGGTTTTAATTTATTCATGGAGGGCGGAGAAAGTCATGAACCTCAGGTCATACTTGATACTTTAATTGCAGGTGTGCGCAAGTGTGTCATCAGAGTCCACAAACATGAACGAACTTCTCCAATGGAATGATCTTTATGGAGAAGGTGGATCTAGAAAGAAGAAATCGCTCAGCTATTTCATGTAGAGATCCTATCTTTATGTATAGGCATTTCTTGTTTAATTTGTTCTTGAGTCGCCTGATTCACCCAAAAGGTGGGGACCTGTATTTTTTGGAAATTCCGTTGCAGGGTCCCCCCCCCTGTACCATAGAGTAGGTTTTAATTTATTCACCGCGTTTAGGACTTTTACCAATATTTATTTGCAGGTTACTTGGCCTCAGCTGCTTTTTTTTCTCTTCTTAATTCAATTTCCCCCATCTTGTTAGCATGTAAATACTAGTTTTGATCAATGAATAAAGCAGTTTTTACCTTATTCGCCTCTCGTATCTTAATATTAATTGTGATATATCTAAATTTAAACGATCAGGATCATGAAAAGATGCCCCCCTCTGTGTTTTTTTTATCACACAGAAGAGGTTTAAGTTTAAAAACCTTTTGAAGGAGGAGAGATGTTAATGTCAGGGATACCTCTCATTTTGAAGAAAAGAGGTATTCGAACGAAAGAGAAATTAGGTCTTATTACTTGTTCTTACACATCATCATGAGAATTTCCTCTAGGCAAAGTAAGTAATAATTGTTTTGTAAAAAAAAATTGTTTGAAAATATATTAAAATAATTTTTTTATTTTTTAAAAATTATTTTTTATATCAATTCATCAAAATAATTTAAAAATATCATAAAATTACAAAATAAACAAACAAGAAGGCGGTCAATGAAAACCAAACAATGGCAAACCTGTTACAATTATTTCCTCGTTGTACTGGAGGCGAAGTACAAAAATAGGAGAAGCCTAGTAGGGCTGGAAAAAGGAATGCTAATACTGCATAAAATAAAGCGTTCCCTCCGAATAATAATTCTATATGAACAAACCAGTCCCACCGCTCTTCTTTAATAGAATAGGGCTAGCCTTTACACCTTAATGGATATCGTCCAAAGAAGATCGGAACTGGACTGCACCGTTATTTTTTCTCCTCGGACTAAGTTTGACGTACTTACCACATCACCAAACCTCATCTCCGTGTTATCTGCACAAAAATTAATTAATTAATTAATCTGTAAACCAAACCCCAGGGAAATGAGTATATCAAATACATAAGCTAAATGACCAAGACAAGCCAACATAAAATAAAATAAAAAAATTAAAATCTAATTATAAACAAATCAAATATTAAAAGATAAAATTAAAAAATAAAATAAAAACAACCATCAAATCAGGCAAGTCAACCAAACTTTGCGACCCGAATCATGCGAATGAATCATGCGAACGAGATAGGGAGATGAGTATATCAAATATATAAGCTAGATCATGCAACCACGATAAGCCAACATAAAAAAAAGGGTCAAAGTCCAATTGTAAACAAATCAAATATTAAAAGATAAAAAAAATAAAAAATAAAAAACAACCATCAAATCAAGCAAGCCAACCAAACTTTGCGACCCGAATCATGCCAAAGAGATAAAACAATAGCGAGCAAATCATAAAAGATTACAAAGCTTATTCCAAAACAACTCATGAAACGTAATAAATATTAATTTAAAAAAAAAAACAATCCAAAAACAAATTGAGCCAACTTGGGCTAACTCGTTGAACCCCTAGTCTAAGTGTTGGGACTGGGATAGATGAGTAGAAAGGAAATTGATGAAAATCACAAAGCCTAATATTAAAAAAAACTCGAGCCTTAAAGGATAGAACTGAAAAGAAAAATTAATTCTCAATCAATCTAAGGAAAGAATTAAAAAAAATATCAATTTAAAAAAATTATTAAAATAAATTTAACAAATAATGACAATAAAAAGAATCGAGATAACCCAAATGATTTTTAAATTAGAAAAAAATTCTATAGAAAGCAAAAAAATTAAAATAAGATATCTCAATCTCCAATTATTGAATGATGAAACTAAAAAAACATAAGTTTTAAAAAAGAGAAAAAAACAAGCAAACTCAAGTAAATCTCATAAACCTAGGTTAATGTCTAAAACTCGTAACCCATGAAATCCTAGACCGGGCTCAATCAAAAAGCTCAATTCTCAACCAATTTAATGTAAAAACATGAAATAAAAAAAAATCATTTTCAAAAAATTGTCAAAGTAAAAAATAAAAAAAATAAGGATCAAATTTGAAACGTTAAAAAATTAAAAAGGGATGAAATTAAAAAACAATTTCAATTTTATAAATTATTCCAAATAAAACAAATAATAATCAAAAGAAAAAAAATCAAATCTAAAGGAATAACAAATTGAATGGTTACTTTGAATTTTTAAAGTGCAACGTTAAAATCAAGGAGAGAGAAAAGAACGAGAGGAAAGGTCATCGACGCCAAACTAGAGAGTTATTGGCTACACGCACCGCCGCATCACGAAGAGGACACCAAGAAGATTCAAACGCCGCAGCGGAAAACAACGTTTGATCACCAAACAACCCCGCATGCACCACATGAGCTGCCCACTTGCATGTGCATTACACGCACCACTAAGTCTTTTTAATAATAATTAATATTTATTCAAATACAAAAATGCCCTTAGATCAACTTGATATTAACAAAAAATATGAAAAAACCCCTAGAAAGAAGTTTAATAAACTTTTCTCAAAATATAGTTAAATCATTTTACTGTGCTAAAATTAAAAAAACTAGAAATCATTTTACTGTGCTAAAATTGAAAAAACTACAAAGCCTCTAGACATAAGTTTTAATATTTTTTTTATTTTAAGGTGACCAATATTTTTTTATTATTTTACTATGAAAAAAAGGTAAAAAGATCAAGATATCCTCGTATAATTTGAAAATGACAATAGAAGAAATCATGGTGAAAAGATCGCATTGCCTCCTGTGTCGGGAAAACTGTAATTACACTGTTACAGTGAATAATAATGTTTGAGTAGGTAGACGGCAATTTTATGAAAAGTTTGAAGTTTTTGTTGATGTTGACCAGAGAACACAAGAGTCAGGATTTTAACTCTACATATTTCTGCTTGTTAGCTCAGCAAATGAGAGCAATCACCAGAATAATTTCAAAGCAATATACTTACTGAGATCCCATTGAAGCCCTGTTGTTGTGGTGCTCACAGATGGCATCCCTATTGGAATGAGTCCGCAATGCGGACCCTCGACAGAAGATTGAATATAAATCTCATGAAGGTGAGTACTTGGAAGTAAGTAGATTAGGCAATCATCCGATAGAAGAATTAGTCGCATGGTTGAGAAACGATACAGCACGTTCATGTTTCCAGCCTCGTGGTCAAATCGTCCACCAAGTGCTCCAGCTACAAGAATGCAGAGCTGCAAATTAAAGCAAAAGCTAAAAACCTGTCATAATGCCAATCTGAGTAGGGAACAGTCACAACTTTGGTGGTGCAGTTTAATTAATACTGACAAGTTCCTAAGCAAAAACTAGCCAGGATTGTTATGAAGAACAGGGAGATCATGATTCTGGGAATTTATTTTGCAACTCTCGAAAGTTCAGAAAGTTTGAACTTTGTACTTTCAAAGCAACGAAATGACTTCCAGGGGTGCATATGGAAACAGGCAAAGACTGGAATCATATAATGTCAGAAATTATTGTGTTAGTTTTACAAGAAGTGAAAGTTAAGCTGCACTAAAAGCTTAGTGTCTCAAATATATGCTATCGTAAAATCTACACACATGCACGCTTTAGGCAGGCACTGCACTCACCAAATCACAGGGACTCAAAAAGTAAATCAACCAAAATTATTTATACAAGTGTCCAGGTAGAAGATGGTACATGCACGAGATGAGGAGGCACCTTGGAAAAGGAAGATTTGGATATGAATAAGTTTATCTTACATTCGATTTATCCAAGTTTGGAGTGAGGTCCCGTATGTAGGCTACGCACTTATGTAGATCTGTGGAGTCCTGATCATGAGATTCATCAGCTACCTTGGTTCCCTGCATTTTGGAAGCAAGCAAAAGTATCTGAACAAGGTTTGACTGAACACACTCAGGGGGAAAAAATCATGTAAAAGCATGGCCCAGAAATCAGTTGAGAAAATTAAAAAAGAGCTTCAATCATAAGGTGCCAACTCCTAGCACGATAAGTTGGCAGGGCATGAAACGAAGATACTTCGGAAGAATAAAAGGAAAACATCCTGCTGATACTATAGTGATATAAGTGGGGCAAAGAGACTGAATTACCAGGTTGGAATAGAAGTCCAGTACTTCTGTCCGAACTGAGTCCATGTCTCCTTTGATTATGTCCGGCTTGTACCTGGTTGAAAGCTACTAGTCAGAATTACTGAAGATGACAGGCAGTGATTTGAGAACCATGGTGTCAAGAACCACCACACATAATTCATGTCTCTAAAGTATGATATGTCTAACTAGTATTCCAAATCATCTAAAACTCTATAGTGTTCACTCTTGTCTGCTCAGACAGCAGCCTTCATGAACTGCCTTGCTGGAGGAAGAGTAACGATGATATGCTCAGTAGATGTCAATCAGAAAAGCACAAAGGTTGTTTGGAAGTAAAAATATAAGTTTTAGAAACTTTTAAGAATTCTAAATTGCCTAACATGTTTGGACACCGTGACAAACCTAATCCAATGTAGAACTTTGAGTTGGGTCTCAACAGTCCCTCAAACGTTTTAAGAGGCAGATAATTGCGCACGAATACGTATTCTTTCCCAGAAAACTTCAAAACAAGCATCAAGATTCTCCAACACAAATAAATAATTCCGGGTTCGTTCATTATAGAACAACTCTATCCACACCTGACTTGGCCTTGCTGATCTCATTCAGCCATGAATCCACCATTAGCATAGATCCCGTCAAAAAAGATTTCGTTTTTGTGTCAATCAAAACCAGTTTAAGACCCAATAGTAAAATGAATGAACAGATTTTTATCATGTAAAATCTCAAAAGCAACCTCTCTATATATATAAAATTAAACAGAGAAAGAGACCTTTGTCGAACATCAAGAGCGTCATCGCTAGGGAACAAAAGAGGCATCTCGTCGAACACCCGATTGGCACCTCCATCAGCACACACCCTCACCTGTGCTGTTATACACATAAAACACACCCCCAAAAACCAGAAAAAAAAAATCTGTCACGCTCACGCTGGCAAGCAAAGAAAGAAAGATAAAGCCACAAGGGAAACCGAACCGTGGTTCCAGAGAAGCGGGGTGAATCTGGGGAGGGGTCGGTTAAGGACAACAAGGGCGTAGGTTACAGAGGAGCTGTGGTGGTTACTGGGAAGAAGGAACGTGGAAGAATGGGTCATCACCTCCATTTTCTGCTTATTTAATTAAATTAAACTGAAAATAAAAGCGGAGACGTCTTTCTGCTTTTCTATACAGATGTTCTTTTTCAATGCTCAAAAATTCATACAGAAATTGAATATTTAAGGTGCGGTGGTGGCGGTGGCGGTGGCGGCGGCACTGATTTCAACTTAATTTTGCAACTTGCAATCACCTCTTGGCAACATATTCTTATCCACCTGGCAGCAAACTATTTAGGAATTCTACTTTTACCTCAAGGTTTTTCCACAGATTCTCTCCAAACTGCATAAAATATCCCCACAAAAAATAATCAGTGGTGATTAGAGATTTTTTTTAAAAAAAAATCAAATCACGACTTTTTGGTTGTTGTGATTATGAAAGAGTTGACTAATAAACAATGGGAGCGAAAGCCGTGTTTGTCGCATCCCTGGCCATTCCCTACAATAATTCCTCTTACGGTGTGAGACATGGAGAGGCAAGTGTAGTCAAAGTGTTGCCGTTTATGGATATGTAAACTTTTTAGTTATAAAGTGCTGACCCCGTTAATATTAGGATCAATTCATTGACCGTTCATGAATAAAATAACTGAAGCGTGTGTTCGTATTATAATTTTATAAAAAAAAAAAATTATTTATATAACATTATTCTTCTTGTTATTTTTTATTAAAATTTCAATCATCTTCTATGCGATTTTTTCTCTAGATGTTGAGAGTCTTCTGGGGTTTTTTTTTAGCTGTTGTTACTGGCGAGAGCATTTTTCTTTTATTTTTCATTTTTTTTTAATCCTAGATGCAGTTTTTAGTTTATGGGGACCGATTACTTTCTTTCCTTACTTTATAATCTATAATCAATTAGACGACTAGAATGCAAAATTTTAGTTTTTGCACTTTAAAGTTAAGCTTTTTATCGCATGGCTCTGGCTCTTTTTATTTAATCATACATGGAAAGCTAAAGAGATTTCTCTAATCCTGTCAAATAATGGCATAGTTCCGGATCCAATCCTAAACGCATTTTCAGTAGTGGACCTTGCACATTGAGATCGACAGGCAGTAAAAAACCAAAAATTTGAATGATTTTGGTTTGAAATGAAAAAAAAAAAAAAAAGTTGGAACGGATCGGTTTGAATTAGTTTTTTGTTTGGTTTAAAAACTTGAAAACAAATAATTTCAGTTTGGTTGTTCGTTTTGGTCTGAAACCAAACTGAACAAAAAATGCTCAAACTTAATAATTATTATTTTTATCTTTATATTGACTCAGGTCAATAGTTAACCTGACTCATAACCCAAGCCTCACATCGGGTCGACTTTTAAATCGAGTTTTAAGACTATTATAATAATTAATTTCATCCTTACGTTGACATGGGTCAATAATTAACCAAACTCATAACCTGAGCCTGACCCATGACCTGGGATTTGCCCCGGATCGACCTCTTAGTCAGGTTTTAAAACAATGATAATAATTAGGGGTGAGCATTTCTGGTTCGGTCCGGTTTTCATCTAAAAAATTAACCAAACTAGTTTTTTTTTTAAAAAAACCGAAACCGGTTCAAACCGACCAGTTTTGGTTCGGTTAATTGAAGAGAAAAACCGGAAAAACCAGTTTATTTTTTTTTGCTTTTTTATGACTTTTGATGGGGTCATTTAAAAGGCTTGAAAATTTATAATCGATATAAAAAAACCTATATTCATTGTTTAACTTTTCTTTACCAGAATTTATCTCAAATTACAGAAGAAATATCTTTTAATTTGCACCCCAATTTTCTCAAACTAATCAACTCTAATCAAAATGCAAAATAAAATTATACAACAAATAACACTTAAACCAAGAAAACAATGCATATGATAAAACTAAAGAAATACAATCTGCAGGAGTCCTTGAAATTGAAATAAAACGCATTAACAGTCTCTCTCCCAGCACTCACAAAAACAAAACAAAAGAAAAGATACTGCTATTTTAATATTATTGTTAAGTAAACCATATGCCTTCAATATTTTATTGCTTGTATTTTCTTAGAAACCAAGTGAGAAGAAATTGCAAAGAAAAAAACCAACTATTGAGGCGCGCAAGCATAGACATTAAAAGTTCATTTGGTTCTCTTGAATAGTTCACCTGAAAAGTTTAACAAAATAGGTTAATATAAACAGATGAAAATTAAAAAAGAAAAAGAAAAAACAATATAGAAAAGAGAATAGACATATCCAACTTGGAGAGACAAAGAACTTGAAGGAGCGACTGCTAGTTTTGATTTAAAGACAAAAAAATTAAGAGATGAAGATTTGATTGAGAGATTGAACAAGAGGGAGGGGGTGGCAACTGAGTTTGCTAGGGTTGGAAGAAGAAACTAAAAAGTAGATTTGTATGTGGGAGAGATGAAGATCTGATCGAGAGATTGAATAAGAGGGAGGGGGGCGGCGACTAGATTTGCTAGGGTTAAACGAAGAAACTACAAAGCAGATCTGTAGATGGGAGAGAATAGAGATGAAGATTTGATCAAGAGGGAGTGGGGGGGGCAACGGCTAGGTTAAAAGAAAAGACTGAAATGTAGAAGTAGAACTAAACTGTTGATGGGAGAGAATAGAGAAGAGATGAAGATTTAATCAAGAGGGAGTGAGCGGGGGCGGCGGCTAGGTTAGAAGAAGAGACTGAAATGTAGAACTGTAGATAGGTTTGGAAGGTATTTATAGTACTGGTTTTTTTATTTCTATTTGAACCGGTTCAGTTCGGTCCAGGTTAACCGGTTCCTGAATTACAAAACCGAAAACCGAATCGAACCGGGATTTTTTCTAACTATTCTAATTGGTTTAATCGGTTTTTTTATCGGTTTGGTTTTTTCGGTTAATTTTTTATCGGTTTTCTTGGTTTATTCGGTTTTCCAGTTTTTTTGCACACCCCTAATAATAATCACTTCTATCATTGTGTTGACTCGGGTCAATTTTCAACATGACCTGGGCTATGCCTCGGGTCTACCTCGAGTCAAGTTTTGAAATATAATAATAAGCACTTTTATCCTCACGTTGACTCAGATTAATGGTCAATCCAATCCGTAACCCTGGCCTTGCTTCATATCAACTTCATGATCGGACTTTAAAACTATGATAATAACCATTTTTATTCTTATGTTGACTCAAATAAACCCTAGTTAACCATTGTGTATATGGGTGAGCAAAAAAACCGAAAAACTAATTAAACCAAGAAAACCAGAAAAAAATAACCGAAAAAACTGAACCATGAAAAAAAACCGATAAAACCGATTAAAATTTTAAAAAAACCGACCGGTTCGGTTTTATAAGCCTAAAACAGAAAAAACTAAACCGAGCCCAAACCGAAAAAATCGAGTCAAGCTGAAAAATCAAGTCAAATCGGTTTGAACCGGTTTTTATCCTAAAAAACAGACCAAAATTGGTCGGTTTGAACCGGTTTTGGTTTTTTTGTTTTTAAATTCGGTTTGGTTAGATTTTTTTTAATAAAAACCGAATCGAACAAAAAATAATCACCTCTAATTATGTATAGAATTAGACAAACTTGTCTTACTAATTTTAGTGAAACAAAAATTCTTCCCTGAAAGAATCTAAAACAGGATAAAATTTAATTTTTTTTATATTATTCAAAGATGTACTTCATAAAAAAATTATATTGTCTATCATACCAAAACTACCTTGCAGCGTCATTAAACTTTTTTTTTTCCCTAGCAGGCACATATTATTATGTCACGAAAACGTAACCACACATGGAAACTTGCTACAACAAAATAAGATTTCACAAGTCCTCCTAAAAAAATCACTCTAAAAAAGATAATTTTTTTAAAAAATATATATAGAAAAATACTATAATAAAACAAAAATCATGTAAGGAAATATTATAATAATTTACAGTATTTTTTAAAAAATTTACGAAACAAAATTCTCAACCAGCTTAATATAAAAAAAATAAAATTAACAAAGATCATTTTGGAAAAAAAAAATTATAAAAAAAAATTATGTAAGGAAATATTATAGTAATCCATAATATCTTAAAGAAAACAATTAACTAAATTCTCAACCAGTTCAATATTTAAAAAAAATAGACAAAAATAATTTTGAAAAAAAAATATAAAAAAGGAAGAAGACAATCTTGATAAAAAAACATGTAAAACAAAAAGAAAGGAGGGGGGAACGGAAAACAAATATTGAGAAAAAAAAGGAAAAAAAAACAAAACAAAAATAAATGACAAAACAGATAAAAAAACCAAAATGAAAAAAAAACATGTGAAAAAATTATAGTAATTTTCCCACACACGTTTTATAATATTAGTTAGTACTCATGTTTTATTTATTATTTAAACTATTTATTATATTTTAGGTATTCATTATCTTACTATTATTTATCATTTAATAAAAAAAAATTAATATATAAGATGTAAAAATACATCAACAGAGGAGCGTTTCGCTTAAAGAGAAATACCTGCACGAGCAAGGATGGATGAAGCAGAAGTGAGAATGTTTAAGGATTCCTTAGCAAGGTTCGTCCGCGGAGTGTGAGTCCGCCCCACCCCCCCCCTCCTCTATATATATATATATATATATATATATATAATTAAAAAAATCTAAATATTCTATAAATATATTTATATATTATAAATACATATTTTGAGTTATGTTCAAAAAGTTATACCATATTTATTATTTATCGAATAAAATAACTATTCAAAAAATATTTATTTATTCAAACAGGATAAAGTTGATATCTATCATGTTTGAATTAAGGTTTTATTTGTTTTTTAAGTTTGAAAGCATGTATAAATTATTATTTTTTAATATTTTTATATTATTTTGATGCATTCATATAAAAAAATAAAAAATAAAAATATTATTTTAATATATTTTTAAATAAAAAATATTTTTAAAAATAATAATTAGAAGTTGTTTGGAATGTGGTGCAAATCATGTTTTTAAAAAAATTAATTTTTTTTTACTAAAATAATTTTTTTTATATTTTAAATCATTTTGATGTACAATTTTTAAAAATAATTTTTAAAAATTAAAAATATATTATTTTAATATATTTTAACATAAAAAATATTTTAAAAATTAATTACAACCGTATCGTAAAAAAAATCCAACCTTTCTTTTTGGCGGCAAATCAACTAGCGCAACAGTTTCCAGTCCCCAACTCTCTCTCTCTCTCACTACCAAATCCAAAACCCTAGCTCCCTAACCAAATAGATTCTACCCCACTTGTTTTCTCTCTTCTTTGCTCTACAAAATCAAGTTTCTTGGGTTAATGTTCAATTTAAGGCTTCTATGGAATCCTCCGCAATCACTATCAGGCCTATAAACAAAGCCGCTGTCCACAGAATCTGCGCTGGTCAAGTGATTTTGGACCTCTCATCCGCAGTCAAGGAGCTTGTTGAAAACAGCTTGGATGCTGGCGCTACTTCCATCGAAATCTCTTTGAAAGACTACGGCCTGGAATCCTTCCAGGTCATCGATAATGGCTGCGGCGTCTCTCCTAATAATTTCAAGGTAATATAATTTTTTTTTTATTGATTGATTGATTAAGCATTGAGTATTTGGTTATGTTGCTTGCGTGCTTGTTGCCGCAGGTTCTGGCACTTAAGCACCACACCTCCAAATTGGGGGACTTTCATGATCTTCAGTCTTTGACCACATTTGGTTTCAGAGGAGAGGCATTGAGTTCGCTTTGCGTGTTAGGAGACCTCACTGTTGAAACAAGGACCAAAAACGAGCCGGTGGCTACACACTTGACTTTTAATCATTCAGGTTTGTTAACAGCCGAGAGAAAGACAGCCCGACAGGTTGGCACGACAGTCACTGTTAAGAAGTTGTTTTCCAGTTTGCCGGTGCGAAGCAAAGAATTTAGCCGCAACATTCGCAAGGAATACGGAAAGCTTATTTCTTTATTGAATGTGAGTGTTTTCTGATGTTTATTCTCTCTTCATTTCATAACATTTGTGTCTATTAGATTTAGTGTTTTGGATACGAGGGTTTTGATTGAACTTCAAAGAAATGCTATGTGGTGTGCCTATGAAACAGAATATAGTAATTCTGCTATATGATGATGTCTTCTGATTATCCATTTAAATTAAAGACCTTTTCCTTATTTTCAGGCCTATGCTCTTATTTCAAAAGGCGTTCGCATAGTCTGCTCTAACACAACTGGTAAAAATGCAAAGTCTGTAGTACTAAAAACCCAAGGAAGTGATTCCCTTAAAGATAACATCATAACAGTGTTTGGCGTGAACACCTTCAGCTGCTTAGAACCTGTGGATATAGATATATCAGGCAGTTGCAAGGTTGAAGGCTTCCTTTCTAAGTCTGGTCAAGGCAGTGGTCGCAATTTGGGTGATAGACAATACTATTTTGTAAATGGTCGACCAGTGGACATGCCTAAAGTCAGCAAGCTTGTGAATGAACTATACAAAGGTGCAAACTCCCGACAATATCCCATCGCAATCATGAATTTCACCATTCCAACTACAGCGTGTGATGTTAATGTGACTCCTGACAAAAGAAAAATATTCTTTTCTGATGAGAGCTCTATACTGCTTGCTCTAAGGGAGGGACTGGAAAAAAATTATTCTTCAAGTAATTCCTGTTATTCTGTTAATAAATTTGAGAATCATGCTAAGGCAGCAGATAGCTCTCAGCTGTGCTCTCCTCGCGAGAAATCTAATATGTTATCAAAACAATCATCTGCAAATGGCAATGATAGTGAAGAAACTCAAACAGATGCAGAGGACAGCAGTCCACTCATGACAGTTGAAGTCAAATCTAAGCCCTTTCAAGTTGGAGAAAGATCTATCCATGACATCGAAGAAAAGTTTATGATGAAGGACTTTGCTCTTAGATTACATGGCATTAAGAAAACTGATAGTCTTACAAACAGTAACAGCTGCAAAGCAACGACACATCTCAATATTGTGACGGATCAAAATGCACAATGCCCGTCAAGAGTGGTTGAGCGAGTAAAGGGGGATTCAAATGGTCCTTCAGGCTCCTTTCAATCAAAACTCAGCAATTTTTTAACTGTCAATAAGAGAAAGCGTGAAGACATTACTACACAATTGTCTGAAGTTCCTGTTCTAAGAAATCAGACCTCTGAATGTCAATTGAAGAAAAGTGATATTGACATTCATGATGCGGTTACAAGTCTTCCTTTTAATCATCACCACATTGATGATTCTACTGAGTTTACTGATGCTGAGCCCCCCAAACATCACAGCACAGATGTGATCATCAATAAAACAAGGAATAATTCAGGATTGCAGCCTAAACTTGCGGAGGTACGTGGTTCTTAGCTCTTCAAAATAATTCCTCCCTTTCTTGTTTGATTGTGAAAACCTTTTTTACTTTTTCACATGAATGCATGTGTGACCTAATGCACGATTGCAGCCTAAACTCTTGATGTGTGAGTTTTACTACTTCATCCGCAGGATCCATCAGGTGAGCAAAATTCATCTTCTCCTGATGATGTCCCATCAATTACTACCCCTTGCAAAGGGCTTGGAAATTTGTTAGAGGATCTTCCTGTTGCCTCTCCTCCAGCTCAATCTTCCATCGAATTATTAGATGCTCCAGTGCCTTTTTCTGCCCAACAGATATGCTCCACCTTGCAATTTAGCTTTCAAGACCTGCATTCAAGAAGGATGCAGAGGCTGTCAAGGTTGCAATCTGGCAAATTCACGTTTGGAGGCTCAAAGAGAAGGTCTACAAATTAATGACTTTCTTCAAGTCGAGAAATATAAATTCTTCTGTTCGTAACCAACTTGGTTTTTCTTGCTCAGTCATAGGAGCTATGCTGCTGCTACACTGGAGCTCTCTCAACCAGACAATGAGGAGCGGAAATTAAGGGCTTTAGCTGCTGCTACAACTGAGTTAGAAAGACTATTCAGAAAAGAAGACTTTGGTAGAATGAAGGTTGTTGTTTACTCTATTTATTTGATCATATGCTTGAACAGTGCACATAGTTAAGTAGAAGCATAAATTTTCATGTGTACATAGTCTTTCCTTTTCTATTTTTTTGCTGTCCTATTCATCATTTCATGAATCAATTCAGTGTCTTGTGAAGATCTTTAAACAAGAGTTTTTCAGCATTGTGGTTGGCCCTTTTTAAATTGGGCTGGTCTGTTTGTGAAACTTTAGGGTAGCCAAATTTTTAGCAAGAATGCTTTCTATGATGACAACAAACTGGTGAATGACCCATGGTTACTGTTTTTTTTTCCCTGTAGGTGATTGGTCAATTTAATCTTGGTTTTATCATTGGGAAATTAGATCAGGATTTGTTTATCGTGGATCAGGTGATTTTCTATCCAAGATTGTGTATGGCATCTATTTTTCATCATTTGTGTGTTCTGATTATTTCATTTGAACACTGAAGTTGATTAAATGCTTGTGTTTAATTGCCTTGAGACTGCACTTACACGGAGAATGTGTAGAATTCTCATACTGTTTTCCATTTTTTTTAGCATGCTGCTGATGAGAAGTATAATTTTGAGAGACTCTGTCAATCAACCATTTTAAACCAGCAGCCCTTGCTTCGGTAAGGAGTTTATGACCTCTTGAATTGCTCTTGCTAACTCTCTTGTAAGTTGGGAATGTAAGATGCTTGATATAGTTTCTAAATTGCAATGTTGATGATTGAATGTGGATCTTGGATTAAATCAGTGTTAAAATACCTACACGATCTAAAATCCTTTTAATCAAAATAAGTTGCAGATCTATCTAATGAACAGGGAGTCCACTAGTAAGTTGTCCCCTGCCATCACACCTAAGTAATAGAGATCAACACCATATTCTGGACTGTGGAAAAGTTCCCCCCCGCCCCCCAGTGTTGTTTATCCACTCTCTCTAATGTAGCATATTTTGCGTAAGATTTATTTCGAAAGATTCCCTCCCGGTGCTTTTTTGCTGCTTTGAGGCTCTTCTATATTCAACAGTAGTATAAAGTATCTCAAACTGTTTAAATTCCCATTCCTGAATTCCAAGGGTTTGTCATTATAACGACAGAGAACCAAAATTCCTGAATTTACGAGAAAACATAAACCAATTGAACCATTGAGTGAGCCTCCTGTTAAGCAAAGAAGAGCCAACATCACCTGTTTTTTTTGCCTACATTATATGAGTTCGTCGTAATCCAGCCATTGAAAATCAAAATGGACTTGAAAGATTATTATCAAGGGAAAGAGAAATTGTACATCCCTTTGCTCACTTGTCAAGAGGGGGATTGGACCTGTGGAATTGGATATTTACATTATCTGGGACTTATCCACTTTATCACTCAGTGCTTGTTTTATATTGCGTTTGCAACTATGTTTGAGTGCGTTATAAAAGTGTGTTTACCCCGAAAATACATTGAATTGATGTTTTTTTAGTGCTTTACAATGATTTTGACGTGCTAATGTCAAAAATAAAAAACAAAATCCGAAAAAAATTTATTTTGATGCATTTTCAAGTGAAATGCACTTTTGAAAAACACCTAAAGCAGAAGCTATCACACTCCGAAATGGGCACTTAGTGTCCTTGAAGTTAGTTGCTGCATTTCTATATGCTGTTTAAATTGCATCTTGAGTATGTCTTTCAACTCAATTTTGCATGTAGCTTGTCAGTCAAGGAATAGAGTGAGAGATACTAGGATTACTATTGTGTTCTCCATATACTAAAGCATTATGGGCTCTCGGGCACATATTTTTCACCTGGATATTTGGATGTGAAAGCAATAGCGAGGGATAATACGTTGCAATGTATTAGGTTACATTGTTGGTAGTTCCTTTGCATCACTTCTATTTTTGATGCACTTTTCACTTATTGCTTTGAATAAGCCAGTACTTTATTAATCATCAAATTCTGCTCTCTTTCTTTGAAAATCATGCACAGGCCACTGAGGCTGGAGTTATCTCCAGAAGAGGAAGTAGTTGCTTCAATGAACCTAGACATAATCAGGTGAAATATGGTTTAATCGTCACTAGCCTTTTCTGTTTGTAATTTCTACTTTCTGCTAAAATTTCTATGCTTTTAATGATGCGTGTTCTGGTGTTTCCGATGGTCAGAAAAAATGGATTTGCTTTGGAAGAGGATCCACATGCACTACCTGGGCATCATTTTAAATTGAAAGCTGTTCCCTTTAGTAAGAACATAACTTTTGGAGTTGAAGGTAATAAATGCCTTTTATTTTTCTTTCTCTAAGCAAATGGGATGTTATGAAATCAAAAGTTTACTAGTTAGCTTGTGGTTTTGTTGCATTTCCATGGAGGCTGACATGGATTCAGAACATTAGCACATCATGAAAGTTTTTAGTTTACTTAATTTATATCTTTAGAAAAAAGACAAAAGCCAAGAAAAAAGAGATAAAAATGGCACAAACATGATCTATAACATGCACATAATGTGCTGGCACTTGCTAGTTTGCGATTACATAAATCTATAATTGATGACAGGATCATCTTCTAGTCGCATTAATTGCATTTATTTCCTGAAAAGTTGTGTTCTTTTTCTAAGTAATTTGGAAGCATGATTAGAGACTTGTTTTGGTTGAAAGTTGTCTCATTGTGCCATCTTATCAACTTTTATATTATTACAAGATAGAAGAAGAATATTTTAAGGCATGCTGAGGAGTTGTGTGTCTGACTTTGTGATTTTCATAAGTGTCCTCAACTCTATGTTGCTTCGGCTAACAGTTCTATATGTTTGTTCCAAAATGTGCTGATTGGCATGGCCATTTGGACTATTATAGGGCATGCCTATTGTGTGCTGGTCCTTCTCTGAAGATGAATTTCTTGCCCCATGCAATACTATAGTGATTTCTCTTGGTAAAAATCAACGTATATCAAACTATTGTTGGACCAACATGCTTGGAAAAGTTGATTAGTAGCGCGCTCTTTTGAAACAGATGTGAAGGATCTGATTTCTACTCTTGCTGATAGTCAAGGGGAATGCTCCATAATCAGTAGATACAAAATGGACACTGCTGATTCCGTCTGCCCATCAAGAGTTCATGCAATGTTTGCATCACGTGCATGCAGATCATCGGTTATGATTGGAGATGCACTAGGGAGGAATGAAATGCAGAAGGTATTAACCATGTGTTAGTACTGCACATATTGTTTCCACCATGAAACTCTATCATCTATGAGAAGCAAGTAGTTTTCAATGTCTGTTTGCTCAATTGTGTGTGTGGACGCCTTACATTGTTTTTTTTTTTTGTTTCTAGTATTTCTAATGATCATTTTCTGCAGGATGCCACTCATTATTTTGAATTTAGGCATATCAATAAAGCTTACTAAATTATCCTGGCCTTTTTTCCCCCCGTATTTTTTCTTTCTCAGATACTTGAGCATTTGGTCGATCTAAAGTCCCCCTGGAATTGCCCCCATGGCAGACCAACCATGCGCCATTTGATTGACATGTCATCCATTTACGAAAGGCCAGATGAAACGGAAGCGGGCTTGTGATGGACCTTCCAATGGCAGTTACTAGCTCCTAATGCCCTTCTTAACTTAGGTTACATGGACTCTGCAAGTCGTCCTGAATCTTACGATGCATTTATCAAGCGGTGGAACTCTGGCTTCCTCTGGGTTGTAAATCAATTTGTTTCGCTGGTTTTTATTACAAAAAAAACATGAAGCTGTACTCTAAAAACATCCTTGTAATGGTTGGTCTCTGGCTCCCTCTGCGAGTTGTAAATCCTTTTTTCTCGTGGATTTGTCGTGAGAGCCCCTTGCTTCATCTACCCTGAGAAAACCCACTTCCTCGTATCTTCTTTTTCTAGCATATTTTCAACCGTCATAAAGCAGATCCAGGTTCAACCCGAAAAGAACAAATGATTTTTAGCATAACACTCGTATTGAAATGGGCTCTAATAGTCGTGTTTGGGAGTGTGGTTGTAGTTCTAGAAGTGTTTGGAAGTGTGGTTGTAATTGTTTTTCAAAGTGCTTTACGTGTTGAAATGTATTAAAATGATATTTTTTTTATTTTTTAAAAATTATTTTTAAGATTAGAATATCAAAATATATATAAAAAAATTAAATTCATAAAATTAATATATAACCTAACAGAATTAAAATAAATTATAATAAATAGTATTGTGTGACTGTGATTATAGTGATTTACCTAGACGTTTTTGTGTTTTGACCGGGCTCAATCAGGGAAAGTTAGGCTCAAGGAAAAGCCCAACAACAAGAATGTTGGGCTCAAAAAAGAGATCAGCAACAAACAAGAAAGAAGTTGCCAATCGATGAGGAGAAAAACCTTGGACTCAAAAGAGTAAATATTGGTCTCAAAACCAAGCCTAACAACCAAAAAAAAAGTTGCCAGACAAGGAGGAAAACCTTGGGCTCAAAACCAAGTCCAAGGAGGGGATGTTGGGTTCAAACTAGAGCCCAACCTCAAAGACAACAACTGTCGAAAGCATGAAGGAAACCATAGGCTAAAAATCGAGTTCAATGAAAGATACTGGGCTCAAAGGTGAGCCCAACGTCAAAGCAACATCAAGCTACATTTTTCTTTGTACTTTGCCACCTTAAACATGGAAGAAAAGAATGTCTATATGAACTACCGACCAAACCCAACTTAAAAAAAAAATAAAAAAAATTCCGAAAACCCATCAAAGGTTTCCGAGTTCGTCAACATTTATATTGTTCAATGCACAGAAAATATTAGCCATGCAAGAAGGATAAAAATGGATCTATAGTATGAGATATCCATTTCGGTTTTTTTTTTTTTTTTTTCAATAGCCAACTTAAATTATATTTAGTTTTAAATCATTTAGGTGGTGCCAGAGATAAAAATTTAGAATTAAGAGATTTGCTATCTTTGTGGTCTTAAGTTCGAGCCCTGTGGTTACTCATATGATGACCACTGGAAGTTTACATGGTTGTTAACTTCAGGACCCGTGGGATTAGTCGAGGTGAACGCAAACTGGCTCGGACAGCCACGTTCAACTTTTATATATATATAGTTTTATAAATTAACAAAATGTGCCGTCACATAGTTGACTTCATCTTTAAAAGAGAGGCTACCATAATTGTTAGTATCAGGGGTAATTGTAATAACTAGCGTCCATTTTTCACAGAGAGGCGCTTAGAGCAGAGAGATATCGAAGGTGGTCGCTCGTCTTTCTCCATTAAAGAATTCGCTTTCTCTGGTAAGTTTCGATTGCCTCTCCTCCTCCTTTTCTTTTTCTTGTACTCCCTCTATCGCTCGCAGAAACCCTGTCATCTTCCTCGTTAAATTCTTCTCTTTGGAAACTAGGGTTTTCAACAACTACAAATGGTTTTTTTAGCTTTTAATATTCTCTAACCCTAATATCTCCTCGATCTGTCGTGCTTTCCTAAGTTTTTTCATGCTTTCTTTTTCATGTGCTTGGCTTTTCTTGCAGGTTGCTTGATTTTATTTTTTTTGTGCCCTAAAACATGGTAACAATCTCAACTGCTGGCTTTGGTTTTTCTTAAATCTCCCATCTTTCCCCTGCTTTCTCTGACACATTTGTTTTGTTTTGGGTTATCTGCAGCTTCCTCTTTCTCTACTTAAGACTGCTCAAGGCCACCCTATGGTAAGCAAGAGATCTCTGTTTTTCTTGTTGTGTTATTTGACCTTGTGAGCCCAGAACTTTGTGCAAATTTGTAGACTTTGTTTTACGGCCTTTTCATTTTTTTTGATGCAGCTTGTAATTCATGGTGCTTGTATGTTGTAACAGTTGGTGGAACTGAAAAATGGAGAGACTTATAATGGGCATTTGGTCAATTGTGATACTTGGATGAACATCCATCTCCGTGAAGTCATCTGCACCTCCAAGGTGTCAATATGTTTTTTTTTTTAATTCAACTTTTAGTATTTTTGTTTTTGCAGAAATAGTGGTATTTTTTTTTTAATTTGTTTTCTTTTTTTGAGATTAACATATGGGTTTTGGGTTGGAATTTGATGTAGGATGGAGATAGGTTTTGGCGAACGCCTGAATGCTACATTCGTGGGAATACTATCAAGTATCTTCGAGTTCCTGATGAGGTACCTATCATGTTTGGCTGTTTTTGAAGAATAATAGTGAAAAGGTGGTGAAACCACTAATAAAAACACACTGAACTGGTGTAAAAAATGTAGCATTTAACTGCTTTGCAAGATTTCCATCTAGCATTGTTGCTTCACAGGACCCTGATTTCAATATATTTGTGAAATTTGTTATTTGGGAGAGATTTTGATAATAAACTAATGCTTTGAAAAACTGATTAGTCTTTATTGATACGTGGTTCAATATCTTCTTTCTTGTGAATGTTTTGGTGGTTATTTTGCTAATCCAATGATCTTGATTTGTGTTGTAGGTAATTGATAAAGTTCAAGAAGAAACCAAGAGTCGCTCAGGTATGGTTTATGTTTTCTCAATTATGGTCTATTATTATACTCTGAACATCAATGAATGATGGGGTATTGATCTTGAAATACAATATCTTTGAAGATTGGTCAGTTCAAAACCACTATATGTGTTACTTTTGTATTAAAATATATAACCTTTAGCTGAGTGTGCGTAGATACTTGTACTGAGTAGTGTTGCAGTTAATCTTGTAGTTGTTTATGCTACTTTATGCTCTGCCTTAAGTTCTGTGTTCTTTTGTGTTTTACAAATTCAGAAAAGCTGAGATTTTCAATTTTGTTGGTTAATTGATTGGTTTAAATTTCTGCATTTGCATATTGAGAAATACAGAACCTTGCATATTTAATTGATTGACTTTTTTTTTTCTTTTAGATCGGAAGCCACCAGGGGTGGGGCGTGGAAGAGGAAGAGGTAGAGAAGATGGTCCCGGTGGAAGGCCAGCAAAAGGGATTGGGCGTGGCCTTGCTGATGATGGAGGTCCCAAGGGCATGGGTGGTGGCCGTGGTAGAGGTGGTCCAGGTGGAAAGACTGGTGGGAGCAGAGGTAAGACTTGGTTAGAGCGATGAAAAAGAAAAAAATTGCTCATAGTTTTTTCAAGTTAAAAGCACGCATTTATGGAGGCCATCATATTATATTATCGCCTATTATAAGTTGCTGGTATCTAAATTAAAAACAGCTTTGTGATTTGACAACCTACCTCTCTTTTTTTTCGTCACTATGTTTGGAACTGTGGTTATTTTGGTCAGCATATGCATCACATTTTCGAAAGCTTAATTTGAACAAGCAAACATGTCATTCTACTTTTTGGTGACAGGTGCAGGGCGAGGCCGAGGTTAATGTGGGTGATGGTGCCCAGACAATGCTTTGGGCGAGTCTGCTACTTTTAGAGGACAGGTGCTGGGCGAGGCCGGGGTTAATGTCGGTGACGGTGCCCGGATGCTTTGGGCGAGTCTGCTACTTTTAGAGGCATTTTGCGCCCAACTTTCCATGTGAAATGTTCTCTCCTTAGCATATTCCTGTTGAATGGTTGATTTCGAATTCTAATGTAGGTACTACATAGTATTACAGAGAAACAGAATTAAAGAGCTTGTATTGTGAATTGCCTTTTCTGAACATGTCTTGCGTTGTTGGTTTGATCATTCACCAGTTAATTCTCTGGTTTTTCTCTTAACTCTCTCTCTCTCTCTCTACTGTGGATACTTGCCTGCTGATTGGTGGTTGTCACAGTGGTTTGTCTCGCATTAAGGGTGTTGTTTTTTACCTAGTTCAACTGCATCCTTAACCGGAGATAAGTACATACAACGTGGTAACAATGCCATGCTAATTAACTAAAAACTTTGTGTGCATGGATTGGAATGGTAATTCTCTATTTTTTTTGTCTTTTAGTTTTTTTTTTTACTTTAGTTATCAATTTTTTTTAATTTTATTGGTTTTTTAAGGATTGAGTTAGATAATTTATTTTGATTTGTTATTTATTGAATTATTACAATGTCAACAAAAAAAACATTATGACATCGGGTTGATGATTGATTTTGTAAAAAAAAAAAAAATTACTTTTTATAAAAAAATTAAAAATAAAGGCATTAAAATTGAAAGTGATGGGAAAATGCAGTTTTTTTTTACATAGCACTATTCATTCAACGTCTTCTAGGAAAAAATTGCATTGCAATTTTTATTTTGATCTTTTTAGTTTGAAATTTATATATTTTTGTTGAGAAGAATTATTGAAAGAGAAAAAAATTATTGAAAAATAAAACAGGAGAGAAAAAGTGATTACTTGTTCATATTCTAAAAAAAATAAAAAAATGTCACGAATGCTATTATATTCTATTTTGAGATGAGTGTTATTGAAGTGTTTTTTGATTATATATTTTGCCGGGAAAATATATTGGGTTGAGAAATGATTTTTTTCAATTTAATTGTGTTTTTTTTTTATTAATTTAGAAGTGTTTTGGATTGAAAAATAAGTTTATTGATGTTATAAGGGTTTCTTAGAGGTTGTTTTAATTAAAATGGGTTGATAAATAGTTTTTTAAATTAAAAAAGCCACAATTTAAAAATATAGATGACACTTGTTTTTTTTTTCTTAAATAATCATTCTCACCTTGGATCAAGTGGGAAAAAAAAAGAAAGGTCATTTGAAACTCATTAAAATAAATACATTAAAAATACTCTTGTGATATTATTAAATAAAATATCATTTGATTTGTTATTGGTTTTCTGATAAGATTATGTCGTTTTCGATTTTTTCACCTTCATGTTTTTGTTTTCCTTGCATTTCCATAAAAAGAAATGAGCACGTTATAATTAGAAAAAATGGTTTTAATTTGAGATATTTTTTTATTTTTATTTTGAATCATTCAATTTTTTTTTAGTATGTGGTATGATTATTTTTTATTTTTATTAAATAAATGACATAAAACAACAAAGAAAGATAAGAAATAGAAGAGAAATATTGTGTGATTTCATCACACTCTACAATAAAAATATGAGCACTCTTAATTTTTTTTAATGATTTAATTTAATTGTGGGTTGCCATCCCATAACAAAAACTCACTAAAATGCATAACTACCAAGAAAAACACACTTTCTAAATACATACAAAAGCCAAAAATAAAACCAAAGAACATTTACTGTTACAATCCATAATGGATTGTTTCTAAATGCACAATAATTTTAATAGGAGCTTTAGTTTTCTTGTTAATTAGTTTGTTTTGATGAAATTTAAATTATTATCCTTTTTATTAGAAAAAATCATTGCCATATAATTAAATAAGAAATCAAAGGGCTCCCAATAAATTAAGATCAGATATCTTAGCCTGCATCTGTTTACCAGCTTCATGACTTCATTTTAGTTAACGTTAACAATTTTTTTTAATATCTATGGATGTATATAATCCTTAATCTATTATATTAAATGTATGTATCTAATTTTGACTTTCTAATTAATTTTTTTTGCTGCTAAATAATACATTAGCAATATTCAAATATTTTTTTTTACATATTGTTTTTTAAAAATTTGATTCATAGTGAAGTGTGTTCATTACTTAATTGGTTGCTAGATGTGATTAGTTGAGGACAGTTTTAAATTAATCTCAATTGTCCATTACTTAAATTAATCTCAATTGTCCATCCCGACCCTATAAGTAAAAATCTAAAAGGCATGACCTGTTTACTGTTGAAAAAACTTAATTTTGGACTATTTGATCTTGATTAAAGGCTAATTGTTTTTTTTTTATTTTTTAAGAAATAATGGGATTGGAAAAAGAGGGACCACAATAAAAAAGATATCAATAATGAATGGTGTATCCATTGTTTTTTAAAAATATATTTGGATCCTCGATATTTAAAAATAATATAATTTATACAATTTAGGTCCCTTTAAACTTTTAAAATTTCCTTTTGGTATAAAAATTTATTTTTATTATTTTCAGTTTCTGGTTAGAGAGAGGAGAGAGAGAAATGTCACCTAATTCTAGCTATAGAGAAAGAAAAATATTATTGGCGTCAATTTCATACACTAAATGATCAATCTTTGTATCAAATGGTTTCATTTGATGAGGAAAGTTTGGCATAAATGCTTTTTTTACCTATAAAGTGTGGAAAAACATATCTCAGCTTTGGAATATTTTTGATTACGAGTTGATTTTGGGTTTTGAAATGATATTTTGGGTTTTTGAGGCTATATATAGATTTATTAAGGTGTCTAAGGTGTTTTCTAGGAGTTTTAGAAAAAACAAAATAAGTTGAAATAAATTTTTAAATAAAAAAACCTTTAGTCTCGATGTCTAACCATAGTAGTAAGAATTTGAAAAAAATCAGATAATACATTATTTGATTTATTTTTTTTTTTTAAAATTGAGGTGGATGACATCTCATCCACCCCATATGCTAAAAAAATATATTAAGCTGCATGCGGGTCCTTACAAAATGAGTCAAGTGGGCTAGCTTGGCTTGTCAAGTCCAACATCGCATAACTTTTTACTTTTTTTTTCTAAATTATTTTTAATTGATGCTTTTTATATTTATTTAAATTAATATTCATTCTCTCTTTTATTTTTGTTTATATACCCTGATTTAAATGACAATTATATTTTAGTTAGTTTTTATATATTTAATTTGTAAAGATTATCGAGTTTTTTGTTATGTTTTATATAAATAAAAATATTTATTTTTGGATAAAATTTTTAATATGTATAACCTTACATGATATTTTTTCATTTCATTTTATTTAATTATATTTATTTTTTTATTACTTGATTAAATTAAAAATTGATTTTAGTTAAGAAAATCATTCAACGCAATGGAATCAAAGTCCTGAGTTGCAATATTATATATATATATATAGTTGTGGATGTAGGTGAAAAGAAAGACATTGCAACAATAATAAAAAAGAAAAAAAGAAACAGAAAACAAGAAATAGCGACATATGGGATAAAGTGGCCGGATTGAGTATGGAATTAAAAGGGTAGGCATTTTACTTTCCACAATTCAATGACGATGCATGCAATGCACATCTGACGCCATGATTTTCTTAAACTACAAAACCGAAAATACAAAGCTCGAAGGAGAGAGAAATAAAAGTTGAAAGGAACTAAAGAAAACAGGGGGGCTCTGTAAGATTTTGAGAAGATACGGCAAGAAAAAACATACAGGCGTGCTCTAGTAAGGAGTACGCCGTTTTTTCTTGCGAGCCTTTGGTGATTTCTTAACCAATGCACTTGAAATCCATGATCGATTTATCCCAGTGGAATCGTCGGACAACCAGCAACATAGTCGACCATCCTCACCACCTGTCCATCCAAATATGCCTCGGCTTTGGGCAGGTCCCCCCTTCATGCTTGACATGGGCAATACACTCCTGACAACACCTGTGTGCCCCCCTCCAAGAATTGCTTCTGGAGATCCAATTCCTTTATGATTTACAGGAAAATAACCTAAAGCACCGGCATTAGTGCCACCGATTAACCATAAACTATCACCTTCTCCGGGGTAGTGGCAATCAACAAAATAATCAACCTGCCAAGACAACAGAGAAGTTTAAACCAAGAATCTGAATTTGAACCATAATTAAAAATAAATATATTGTACCAAACATACTGCATGTATCCTGCTAATTCATAAATTAGAAGATCCGTATATTCTGTCTTCTGGTCTATGTATTCCATCCTACATAGCATTGTCTATGAGAAAAAAAATTGTTGCTCGAGATGGAAGCCCAAGGACTCTTCAAACAGCAACTTAGCTGTATCATGTGTCACTGGTATCTTGGACAATTTCATATACCATTAGGGAGTCCGGGCTTCCATAATTGATGCTTACAACTCAACTGCACTTGTGCCATATTTGAGTTTTCTCAACTATTTTTGTCAGACACCGTAGGAAAGTTAAGCGAGAAAATGATAATTAAGTTCTAAACCATTCTTGTTTGCTCTTGTAAGAGCTTCTTGTTCTAAAACATCAACTAAATACAGTAGTTTATGATACACCATACTTACAGAAAAGAGAAATTGCATGTAAAGACAAGAAATACAGTTGTTCTGTAATCCACTAAATAAAGTGGATTCCATCACATGGAAAAAACTTACATGGTCTAATGTCCAGCTGTCAGAGGCTAATGAGCGAGCTTCCAGAAAGTTTGCTTCATTTCTTGAATCCTTCCAATCCCAAATACTGCAGTTTCGTTTTTTAGAAAACAAAAGGTAATGCACATCAGAGTCAGGCTTAAACTATGGTTACCAAAAAGATTGTTTTTGAATGTAACATGCATGGTTACAAGAACTCCTTTTCATTTCCTTTTTCCTGTGATTTTGCAAACCCCTACAGGGATGGTAACCATAAGTCACTAGCAGACTGCTGACTTCCATTTTTTACTGACATACATAGTAAAACCATCTTCCACTGTATCATAAAGAGCCAATAAATTCAACAGTACCTTAAACTTTCGATATGTGTCAAACACCAGAGCTTCTGATATGTCTCTCCAAAAAACCCCACTTTCCCGATTGAAGTTCCAACATTAATCACCTACAAGATTGTAAAAGTTCATCTGAAATATGTACAGGAAAGACTAGGAGCAGTTATGGGACTAGTTGAACTCTTATTGCACAAGACATGTTAAACAGTTTTCAACCAGTCTGGAAAAAAGTCTGGTATTCTTGGACAAAGGATTAAGTATATACTTACGTTTTGGAAGAAACAGGCAGTGCAAAATTAACTATCAGAGATCAGAAATTATTATTTTTGGAAGCAACAACAAAATATACTCCTCTCAAAGAAATGATAATAAAAAAGATCATTAACAAATTGAATGAATGTATTGCAACAAATATAATAAAAAATGGACAGAGGGAGACTAAAGGAACATTGCTCAAAAATCAGTTGCATATCCAAATGCAACCAAAGCTCTTCCATAAAAAATTTTTTGTAAAAAAAACAAAAATTCAAGCATAGATCCTTTATAGCAGAGCTGCAGGCTAAAATAATAATTGAAAGACCATGTCCTGACTATCCTCTCAAAAACTGCTTCACATGCAGAAAAGGAAATGCACCTTTTTTTTTTTGTCAAATCCAAAGAAAAAAGAAAGGATAAGTTATCAACCCACCTAACAAAATGGCTTTTTTTTTCAAGTATGTTACAGTTACTATAAGTTTGATAGTAATGATATTCCAATGAATATGGTACACTAAGAAGGCACCATCAGACATTTTTTATTAAGTAGTTTAAGATGCTAAATCTCTGATAGACTTGAAAGAATGAAGCATATTTCACATGAAGACCATGCTCTATGGTACTTGATGTCCAACTCTAACAAGTAGCAATCATGTAGTTGCATTTTTTCAGCAATTGTTATTTGAATGGCCAAACAACTGCTTTGACAAGTCTGCCCATTTGGACCTCACAAAATACCTAACAATTCGTTTATCTTTCAATGAACCCATGCATATAAAATTAGGAATGATGTAAACAGTACCGAGAATTAGAAGCCTGCACTTACTGATTCCAGATCATCGTCATCGTTGATATCCCCATCAGTATTAAATATACACATCAACCCATCAACGGAAGCTGAAAGAAGCTTGTTTCTATTGTCAGGGACAAAGTGAACCTATTAAAAGTCAGCAAGTTATGAACTTGACAAAATAGAACAAAAACAAAATTCATGGATGAAAATATGAATCCAGTAATAAAATGAACAATTACTCCAATTCCTAAACAGGAATGCTGGCAGTCCAAAACATATAAACTTGACAAATCTTTACAGATATTTCAGTGAAAGATGACAGCGGGATTTCAGCTCAGCTCAATTGGACAATATAACACATGCCAGAAAAATGCATAGAAGCCATTTCGAACAACACCATGTTAGCGCCAAAAAGCTGGTGGTATAATCAAGTCCATGCATTACAGATGTATTTTGCAAACACAACATAACCATGCAGTGATAAACAGCTTCCTGTATGTTTTTCTTATCCCTAGAAATCCTAGCACATGACTGATTTTTTAAGTCTAATTTTAAACTTTTTTAAGGCATTGTATTTTATATCTTTTGGTTTGTTTAACTAATATAATTTGGCAGACCAGGCAGTTGAAAAGAGCATCACGGCTTGGGATAAAATACCTACATTCCAGGTTACAAATGGCGACATAACAATGGGGATCCAGTCATGACCACCTTAGCACAAAGCAGAAAACAATGCATCGCATACTGGGTGAAAGCCACTAAGTTTGGTGTATCCACCTACATGCATTTACATAATCTTCAACTTCAACCATAGACATTGCAACCTAAAACATCGGTTAAAATTCTAACACAACTTCATATTGGAAACCAACTTCCTAGTTAAATAGCAAATAGTCATGAACAGCCACAATATTAAACATTGTGCAATAAGAAATGAAACAAACTTCCTGTCAAGTTGAAGAAAGAACGGGAAAAAAAAACCTGAGTAACATCTTCAATATGAGATTCCTCCAAACATGCAACTTGCTTCCCATTCCTCCAATCCCAGAAAAGTACCTGAATTACCAAGAAACCCATATCCAAATCATCAAACAATTCATAATAAATTCAATTTAATTAGAGTTAAACGTACCAGTAAATTGAGAAATGAAACTGTTAGAACCTGAGACTTAGCGCCAGCAGCAAGAAGATTATCATTAGAACCTCCAAATGAAAAGCTGAAAATCTCTTGAGAAGAGCCGGAATCTATACACGAAACCTGCAACACAATCAATTCATTCACAGAGTACTCCCATATAAAAACATACAGAGGAAAATGAGAAAAAAGAAAAAGGGAAAGTACCTGTTGGAAATTTCTGGTGTCCCAAGCTCTGATAGTACCGTCAGAAGAGCAAGAATGCAAAAGATGCGGAGACGATGAAACAGAGAATGCAATTTGATTGATAGTATCAGAGTGACCTTTACACTCTCCTTGGAACTGACCTGTCACTGGAGAATAAAGCTTCACTGCTTTTGTCGATAGCGACACCGCCACTGACGACCAGTCATCCTTTGGGACAATTTGGAAAACATAGTCGTTGCCGAAATTGGTTTGAATTGAGTTTTTTAGCCCGAATTTCTTTGATTTCGGTTCCTCAATCTCCATCTCTGTCGTTCCTTCCATCTTCGCTGTGCTCTGTGTCGGTCTGCTTATTTTGGAAACCAGAAAGAAACCTAGTGCCAGGATTTTAGGGTTTTAGGGTTTTAGGGCATAATCCTCTGCGCTCAGTGCTCGCTAAAACTCCCGTACATATACTGCCATGTCATGCTCACAACAGTACTTGTACGGTTGCTTTTTGGTACAAATTAACGCAAATAAAGGTATTCTAGTTGTTTTTAAAAATATTTTTTATTTAAAAATATATTAAGATAATATCTCAATGATACCCTAACTGTTCAGCTTCAGCCGCCATTGATTGAGACTACCACCACCAATATAAAAGAAAGAAAGAAAGAAAGAATCTTCTATCCACAATTTATTTATATTAATCTTGGACTTAACCATCATCAAATTTGGGATATTTAAGACTCTAAAATCTTGGGTCTAAAAATAAAAACCTGAATTTTACATCTGCTTTATATTGATATTTTGTTTGCAAGGCTGAAAGTAATTTTTTTAAAAGGTAATTTGAAAGCTAGAATGGTGGGTTCCCCGCCCCGGTGATGAACAACAAGAACAAAGGAGTGTCAAATACTCTATGATTTATGTATTAAAATCAAAACAATAAAAGTACAGAAGGATGCCAATAAAAAAAATGTAATAACTTTTTTATATTTTAGTTTTGTTAAGGAAAGATTTAGGTGGTTTGATTTGATTACTCCAGTGCAGACATGCCTCCAAAACGGGGTACCTCCAGCCGAGATTAAAAAAAAAAAACATAAATAAAATAAGCAATTAAATTGAATCTAAATGAAACAAAGATTTAGGTGGTTTGATCACTTGATTATGGAATTTTATCATCGGGTATAAGACTAATTAATATTACTAATGACATTCGATACTCCCTAACATGTTTGCTTGCTTCCATACCATGAAGGCCCTCATTCTTTTTTGAATTAAGAATTTAAGATTTTAATTTTTTTTTTTTATTAATGTGGGTGTTCAAGCTAGCTTGCGCATACCTCGACTAATCCCACGGACCCTGAAGTTAATGACCATGTAAATCTCCAGTGATTATCATATTAGCAACCACATGACTCAAACCTGAAATTACAGGGGAGCAAACTTCTTAGTTTCAAACTCTTATCACTGAGCTACCTACCAGATGGTTTTTAAAATTTAAGTTCTTAAAAAGTAACCTACTAGTTTTAAAATTTAATTGGAATTATGAAAACACATACAGTATCAATTATACATGTAGATATTAAAGTATACATACAGGTTGTATATAAGTCAATTATATAAGGTCCACGCTTCCTAGTCAGAGAGGTTATGCTTCTATCTTACTATTATACATTAAAAAAATAGAAAAAATAATAATTGCGACATGGACTATAGGTTATAAGTTATTCATGTGTTTGTGGTGATAATTCATCATATAACCGCCAGTTATTAACATCGACACGACCAGTCTGTTGTTGCTGTACTGATACCCCATGTCGTCTCTATCAGGGACACGCTTCCATCTAATAAACAAGACAAGAGTAGAAAACAACAAAGAGCAATGTCTTCCGCTTTTGTTTTTTATGTGCTAATACAAGTACATAATTAGATTCCTCTTTGTGTATAATATATAGTTGTAGTTGTGAAGTCAATTTATCTGCCGCATGGTGCCAATCATGACGGCTATGCGCGTGTCTTATTTTGTATTGTTCAGGAGTGAGGTTGGCATCTATTTTTTTTTTATATAAGAAAAATTGAATTAATATTTTTTTATTGTTTTAATATTAAAAATATAAAAATATTATTTTAATATATTTTCTTTACACTGCAATCTCAAATCATGTGGTGATAAAATACTGGAATGAAAAGGGATGAGAAAGACTTAAAGACTTTCAAAATTATTTGAAGTTCTGTATTTTTATTATTATAATTATTTTAGTTTAACGTGGGTGTCCGGGTCAGTTTGCGCGTACCTCGACTAATTCCATGGGTCCTGAAGTTAACGACCATGTAAGCCTCCAGTGACCATCATATAAGCAACCACAGGGCTCGAACTTGAGACCATAGAGGGAGCAATCATCTTGATTTCAAGTTCTTACCACTGGACCACCACCTAGATGGTTTTATTATTATTATTATTATGGCTCGTTGGATGTTCAACATTCCTTAATTATTTATACTTTTATAGCCTACATTAATCTTAACAAAAAACAAATGCAGCAAATTATGAAAATAATCCTGGTATTTATTGGAGATATTCCAAGAGAGTTGACTTATAGAATGTCTTAATCAAAAACTCTAATCATACCATCATCTCTTATTAATTTTACTTAATTATGCATTTGATCCTTATCATTCTTACCATGATCAAGCCTGTCATTGTTCTCGAGGTTAAATTCTGGAAATTGCAGTTTTTTAATGTTGACATCCCATTGGTTACTTATTGAACTATTATTTCAAAGCATGCCACGTATTCGACTTTTATAATAAATGCAATAATAATAAATTATTTTGAATTATTTCATAAGATTTCTCCTCAACCTAAAATGAAGAAATATTATAATATAGATTTTATTGGTATCGACGCATTCAATAAAAATCTAAATCTAAATATCCAAACTCAAGATTTTATAATAAACTAAAATTACTAATTACAAATAAGATATCATCAATATATAAAATAAATAAAATTTTACTGATCTTAAGATATATATATTGATCAATAATATTTTTCTTAAATATAAAGAAAACAACAGTATCATTAAACTCGATATACCATTGTTTTGAAACTTATTTAAGTTTATATATTGATTTCTTAAGTTTACACACTATATGCTTGTTTCATTCAACTGAAAATCTCAATCGATCCATATAAACTTCTTCTACTACATTCCCATTTAAAAATGCGATTTTCATATCTATTTGATATAATTCTAAATCATAATAAAATACTAAAATCATGGAATTCTAAATAAGTATTTTATAGAGACCGATAAAGACATTTTTTTATTATTAATGTCATTTGTTTTTAGTAAAAACATTTAGTAACAAGTATGTCATTGTATTATTCAATGTTATCATTTGAATCTCGTTTGGTTTTAAAGATCCATTTATATCTGACTTTTTACAATATCTAGATATTTTAACATGTTCTCATACTTCATCTTGTTTTATAAATTTTAATTCATGTTTTATGATATCTATCTATTTATTATAATTACCATTATTAATGGCCCGTGAAAATAAAACTAAATCATCATCATTTTTCAAGTAAAATTATAACTATTCTAGATATGCCACATAATCATCTAAAATATTAAACTTTCTTTTTTTTTGATATATAATACTATTTTTTATAGGTTTATCATCAATATCTTTATTATAAATTATAAAACCAACACTGAATCATCATCATTTTTCAAGTCAAATTATAACTATTCTAGATATGCAACATAATCATTCAAAATATTAAACTTTCTTTGTCTTTGATATATTTCTAATATTATTTTTTATAGTTTATTTTTTATAGGTTTATCAACAATATATTTATTATAAATTATAGAATCAATTATTTGTTGTGACTAATAATTGTTAAACTATTCAACAATTTAAGAACAACAATTTATGCAGAATTGAAAGTTAATAATACATGCATATTTTGCTTGCTTTAACATATTTTGAGTCTTGACAACTCAAATTTAATTAATAATACATGCATTTTGATTAAAACTTTATGATTTTTACATTCAAATATACATATAATATTCATGATCTTAGAACTTTATGATTTACATATTTAAAAAAACATATATTTTGATACATAATAATTTGATGAAGAAAATTTACGATCAGATACCCTGCATGAGACATCACTGTGACAGAAACATTGTTTTTCCTGTTTCTTCCAAATAAAATGAGTTTCTAAATAGGTTTCCCAAGAACATGGACATTTTTCACATCCATACATCCCCGAAGAATTTACTCTACTCTGCATATCACAATTTATAGATTTAAAACACATTTAGAAATGAAATAATCAAGAATAAACATGTTTTTTTTTTAAAAAAATCATTGTTGTTTCTTTCACACGCGCGAGGATAAAAGACAGTGTTGGTGGGGGTGTCTTGCGTGTGGTGATTCCAGTGATCAGTTGCATTTTTAATTTTTTAATTAATTTTATTTTGGGTGTTTCTATATATTTTTGATATTTTAATATCAAAAATAAATTTAAAAAAATATTCAGAAAAGAATGGAATCCAAAACACTGTATCTAATACCATGGCCGGCTTTAGGGAACCAGTTTCATCTTGTCCTTTTGTTACTTTTTAGTTTAATTTAATATACACGACACTAGTTCTGCTGCGAAGTATAACTGTCAGCGAACCCAAACTCAGTTTGGTTGTTTTTTTATGTCTTTCTCACTCTCACTCGTCCTAGTATACTGTGGTTTACCTTACATTCCCCGGCACAGACTTCTCCGTCAGGAACCGGGATCCACGTTTCTGGTTGCGCTGCACCTGCAGCTTTTAAAGCAAGTAATTTATTGCCTTTCAGCTTTTATAGAAAACTAGATCATCTTTTTTGAAGGTTGTGTCTACATGTACATACATGCATACGGTTCAAGTTCATGAATTTTACTTGTCCTTGGCAACTTCAGTAGTATTCTATTTTCATCTTCTCCAATCTCCATCGTTTTTCTTGTTTTCTTTATTGAGTTATTGCAACTGATCCATCGCCGGCAACATCTACGGTCTGATACCTGCTCCTTAAATTAATAACACTGTTTTTTGTTTATCTTGATTTTATATAGTTTGCATATCTCTTCCTCTCAAACTGCAATAAATTGCCGGTATCATTTTGTGTGTTGAGTTTATGATTTTCTTAGATCGCATTTAACTGAAGTTGCAGAGACCCCATATGCTAGGTCTCGAAGGCTTGGAAAGAAAAAGAAAAAGAAAACTCATCTTTCTATATTATTTATTGTAATCATTTTCTTCTTGAAGTGCTCATTTTTATCCGTGGTCCTGCTATGGCACCATAATTCCACGACTCTAGTTCGAAACTCCTTTTTGGTGGGTCATTTCTTTTAGTCCTCACTTACCGTTAAAGTTTTCTGTTAACTATGCAGGGAGCAGGAGGGAGGAGATTGATCAGAGCATCGAGTGGTTTTTCTGTGATTTTATTTTATTCACTTGAAGTTTAGGGAGCATGAGTTCTTCATCATGGATCAACTCTCTCTCATGCTCAAGCTATGTGGTTCAGTCTTCAGGGGAAACATCTATTCCATTGATATTTCAATGGTTAAGATTCATTTTCCTTTCTCCATGTCCTCAAAGAGCTCTGTTATCTTCAGTTGACCTTTTGTTCTTGCTTTTCCTCCTCGGATTTGCGGCTCAAAAGCTGCATTCTAGATTCACTTCCAGTGGATACTCCGGCTCTGACATCAACTATCCCCTTGTTGGAAATGGAAACAGCAGAGCTCATATCACAACTTCTATTTGGTTCAAGCTCTCTTTGATTGTACCAGTCTTTTTAGCTTTGTGTTACATTGTCGTCTCCATTCTAGCATTCAGTCAAAGCACTCAGTTGCCACGTTGGAAGGTGCTTGATGGAGTGTTTTGGTTAGTTCAAGCAATAACTCAACTAGTGGTTGCAATCTTGATAATTCATGAAAAGAGGTTTCATGCTGTCACTCATCCACTATCTCTTCGAATTTATTGGGTTGCAAATTTCATCATCATTAGTATGTTTATGTCATCAGGGATCATTCGATTGGTAGCTCTGGAACACAACTTGTTATTTGATGATATAGTTTCTGCAATGGCTTTCACGTTATCAATTGTTCTTTTTTCCGTTGCCATTAAAGGATCGACTGGGATTACTGTAATCAGGCATTCTGAATCAGTAATGCATGATGACACCAAATTACATGAACCTCTTTTGGGAAAATCCAATGTGACTGGCTTTGCTACGGCTTCTATAATATCTAAGTCCTTTTGGCTTTGGATGAATCCCCTACTGCGTAAGGGCTACAAATCTCCGCTCAAGATAGATGATGTGCCTACTCTTTCACCAGAGCATAGAGCTGAAAAAATGTCACAGCTCTTTGAATCCAGTTGGCCTAAACCACATGAAAAGTCAAACCACCCTGTTCGAACCACGTTGTTGAGGTGCTTTTGGAAGGAAATTTCCTTCACTGCGTTCCTTGCAATCTTGCGGCTCTCTGTCATGTATGTTGGGCCTATGCTCATCCAAAGCTTTGTCGATTACACATCTGGGAAAAGAACCTCTCCCTATGAAGGATATTACCTTGTATTGATTCTTCTTGTCGCAAAATTTGTTGAGGTTTTGACTGACCATCAATTTAACTTCAATTCTCGGAAACTTGGGATGCTCATTAGATGTACTCTCATCACTTCTTTATACAAGAAAGGGCTTATGTTATCATGTTCTGCTCGTCAAGCTCACGGAGTTGGACAGATTGTGAATTACATGGCCGTTGATGCCCAGCAGCTCTCTGATATGATGTTGCAGTTGCACTCTATATGGTTAATGCCATTGCAAGTTGGTGTTGGCTTAGCGCTCCTATACAATGCTCTAGGTACCTCGGCAGTCACAGCATTGATTGGAACTCTTGGTGTTATTGTGTTTGCTGTGTTTAGCAACAAAAGAAATAATAAGTTCCAGAGAAATGTGATGATAAATCGCGATTCAAGGATGAAGGCAACAAATGAGATGCTGAATTACATGCGTGTGATCAAATTCCAAGCATGGGAAGACCACTTCAACAAGAGAATCCAAGATTTTCGTGATTCAGAATTTGGATGGATTTCCAAGTTTTTGTACTCAATCTCTATCAACACGATTGTGATGTGGAGCACACCATTGCTAGTATCAACTCTGACATTTGGTACCGCTCTCCTGTTGGGAGTCCCGCTTGATGCAGGGACAGTATTCACAACGACATCTATCTTTAAAATGTTGCAGGAGCCTATCAGGGTATTCCCTCAAGCTATGATATCACTTTCACAAGCAATGGTATCTCTTGCGAGGTTGGATTGTTACATGCTAAGCAAGGAATTGGTGGAAGAGTCGGTAGAAAGAGTGGATGCTTGCGATGGTAGAATCGCTGTGGAGGTTAAGGGTGGGATATTTAGTTGGGATGATGAAGCTAAAGGTGAGGTTTTGAACAATATAAATTTGGAGATAAAAAAAGGGAAGCTTACTGCTATTGTTGGGACTGTGGGATCTGGGAAATCTTCTCTCCTTGCCTCAATCCTCGGTGAGATGCACAAAATATCTGGAAAGGTATGGATTACGAAACAAAACTTGTGGGATTTATCCATTCATTGATTCTTGTATTTTGGTGTTCTTCATCAACCTCATAGATCTGTTTTTGTTTTTTGTGCGTGTTTCATGATCATCACGCTCTTAGCTGGTAACGCCAAGTTTAGATTTGAAATCATAAAAAATTCACCCAATCATTTAGGCATTGTCAATAATGTAAGCACTGAGTTTCTTGACAGATACTTTGTTCTCATGTTCCACAATGAGATGTGCATTTCATGCTTCTATTGCTGGAATATATATTTTCAGAGGCTCTCTTGGCTCTTTGCAAAAACAATTTTGAAATGCTAATGTAGTTAGCTCCACATTTAATAGCCAGAGTATTTTTCATTAACTCTGAGACTTGCCGATATCCGGTGTCTTTTTGGTTTGTTTGTTCCTTGTAAATTTCATGCAGTTGGAATGCATTTATGCACGACACTGAACTCATTTTATTGAAGCTCAGAATTTGGCTACTCAAAGTCAGTAGTGAGACTTCTCTATTTCCATCTTGCTCAATTTGGGTCCATGTTATACCACAATAAGTTGAAGGCTATCTTGTTCATCATTCTTGTTACCTCTTCCCTGGGGTTTCAGAGGTTTTTTGTTTTTTTTTTTTCTTTTATCACCTTTTTTTGGAATAGATTTTCTTCCTTGGCTTACACTTTTTCAGCTATTACTTTTGGTGCTTATATGCAATCCATGTAACACAACTTTCCTCATTTTGTTGCTAAATCCCACTGTATGGTTGCAATCGAATTGATGAACTTGAAATGTTTTACTGAAATATTTTACTATTCCTTCAACAGATCAGGATTTGTGGAACAACTGCCTATGTTGCCCAAACATCATGGATTCAAAATGGCACCATTGAGGATAACATATTATTTGGTTTGCCAATGAATAAGGAGAGATACAAGGAAGTTCTCAGGGTTTGTTGCTTGGAGAAAGACTTGGAGATGATGGAGTTCGGAGATCAGACTGAAATTGGAGAGCGTGGCATCAACCTCAGTGGTGGGCAAAAGCAGCGGATACAACTTGCGAGGGCTGTTTATCAGGACTGTGATATCTATCTTCTTGATGATATTTTTAGTGCTGTTGATGCGCATACTGGGACTGATATATTTAAGGTGACACTAAATTTAATTGCTTTAAAGTATGGACATTCAGTTGAAGTGAAATGATTTACTCTTGATGCCATTTTGGTCATAGGTGCTTTAATTTATAATGGAAATTCAGTGTCAGCGAGTAGAAAGTACAGAAATCACTTGTATTAGAAAATTTCGATAATGGATAAGAGTCAAATGTGTCTTCTCTGTAATCTCCTGTTAAATAGGCATGAAAATCTTCTCTGCGATCTGGAAATTGAATGGCAGTTTTAAGTTATATCAATGCTTTCTGCAGCAATGTGTTAGAGGCGCACTGAAGGGAAAGACTATCTTACTTGTGACCCACCAAGTCGACTTCTTGCACAATGTTGATCTTATCTCAGTAAGTAGCAAAACCATTTTTTATCGTTCCCCTCCACGCAGATAAGCGTTTATGATGATCAGTAATTTCTGAAAAAAATTGAAGCTTCTCTCAATACCCAGGTCATGCGAGATGGACAGATAGTACAATCAGGAAAATACAATGATCTATTAGCGTCTGGATTGGATTTTGGAGCACTAGTAGCTGCTCATGAAACTTCTATGGAACTTCTAGAAGTCAGTGCTGAAATTCCTAGTGAAAACTCACCCACGCCACCGAAGTTCTCTCAAGGCCTCTCCAAAATTGGGGAAGAAAATGATGAAAACAAGCTTCTAGATCAACCAAAGTCAGATAAGGGAAATTCAAAGCTCATTGAAGAAGAGGAAAGAGCAACTGGTAACGTAGGACTGCATGTGTATAAACAATACTGCACCGAAGCTTTTGGATGGTGGGGTGCAGTTGTGGCTTTGCTATTGTCCCTGGTATGGCAAGCATCTCTAATGGCTGGAGATTATTGGTTGGCTTTTGAAACTGCAGATGAGCGGGCTGCAACATTCAAGCCTTCACTATTTATATCTGTCTATGGAATTATTGCAGCTGTATCAGTGGTGTTCTTAATAATGAGATCCCTTTTCTTCACGCTAATGGGGCTTAAGACAGCCCAAAATTTTTTTGGCGGTATTCTTCGAAGTATCTTGCACGCACCCATGTCATTTTTTGACACCACACCTTCAGGAAGAATATTAAGTCGAGTAAGGGTTCAAGACCCAACTATGATTTTTTTTCCCATAGTCTGTGCTTTCAACTATGATTGTATTCCTCCTGAAATCTATAGCAGGATATTGGATAAAGATGCTTAAATTGTTGCTGTTTTTTATTTTCCTTGTATTTTGTTTCCTGCAGGCATCAGCTGATCAAACCAACGTCGATATCTTCCTTCCCTTTATGTTCTCCCATGCAATTGCAATGTACGTCACAGTATTCAGCATCATTGTAATTGTATGTCAGTATACTTGGCCAACTGTGTTCTTAATAATTCCGCTTGGCTGGCTAAACTGGTGGTACCGGGTACGGGCTTTTTTTTTATCTTGCTGTAGCATTTACAGCATGTAATTCCGCACGCACATATAAATGACATATCATGCCACGGATATGCATATGTTTCTCGTTTAAAGAATTTTCTACTATCTTGAAAGCTTTCTAATGTGATCCTCATCCTAACTTGTAAATCATGATTGTAATACTCGGATTCAAGAGTAGATTTTTATCTCCAGATTGAGTAGGAAAATCTATAATGATGATTTATCTTTCTTGGTTGCAGGGATACTTTCTTGCAGCATCGCGAGAATTAACTCGACTCGACTCAATTACCAAAGCTCCTGTGATTCATCACTTTTCAGAAAGCATCTCTGGAGTTATGACAATTAGGTCTTTCAGAAAACAGGATAGATTCTGTCAGGAAAATGTTAGCCGAGTGAATGCCAATTTGTGCATGGATTTTCACAACAACGGATCAAATGAGTGGTTGGGTTTCCGTTTGGAACTGATTGGGAGCATCATACTTTGCGCTTCTGCTATGTTCTTGATTCTATTACCTAGCAGCATTATAAGGCCAGGTAATTGAATGCTAACGTGTTATTGCCACTGGACAATATCTCTCAAGGATTTGATTCATCAAAGTTGATATAATGCATGCTCTTCTATATATGAGTTTTCTGGACCAAGTGATTCAAAGTGTTCTTGGCAAAAGAGTATCATTCTTCCATTAATGCACAAACATCTGCATATTATGTTTCTTTGGTTCTACTTAATTCATATGCTGTCTTATTACTAGTGTTCCTTTTTACATACTATGAGGCTTATTTGTTTCTTAAATCATGGATTGAAGCATCAAAACAATGTTTTTTATGTTAATCTAACAGCAGATACTCGTATTTCTTAAATCCATCAGATCTTTAAATGCTTGCGTTCCAGGAAACTGACCAAATTCTGCTTGATACAGAGAACGTTGGTTTATCTCTCTCCTACGGGCTATCCCTCAATTCTGTGCTGTTCTGGTGCATATATTTAAGTTGCTTTGTGGAAAATAGAATGGTCTCTGTTGAGAGGATCAAACAATTCACTAATATTTCATCAGAGGCAGCATGGAAGATAGAGGACAGGGTTCCTCCTCCAAACTGGCCTGCCATTGGCAATGTTGATCTAAAGGACTTGCAGGTAAAAGGCATTACAGTAGTTCTTATTGATAAAGAAATCAGTTTAAGTTTTCATTTATTATAGAGATGCAATTCACACACTATCCTAATAGCTCTTTTAGGCTGAGGAAGTGAAAAGCAAATGATATTTTCAGGCATCAAAGCACATTATGCATGCATTGATAGCACTTTGTCATTGTCATTGAACTTGACATCTTTGGTAATATATCCATGCTCGATCTATTTAACCTTTTGGATAACAGGTTAGATATCGTCCAAACACTCCTCTGGTTCTCAAGGGCATTACTCTCAGCATTCAAGGTGGAGAGAAGATAGGTGTTGTTGGACGTACAGGGAGTGGAAAGTCAACTATGATCCAAGTCTTCTTTAGGCTGGTTGAACCAACAGGCGGAAAAATAATTATCGATGGCATTGATATCTGCATGTTAGGACTCCATGATCTCAGGTCTCGTTTTGGCATAATTCCTCAAGAACCTGTCCTCTTTGAAGGAACCGTGAGAAGCAACGTGGATCCTGTTGGACAGTATACAGACGAGGAGATATGGGAGGTAACCACGTGGTTCCCATTTCTTGATCCACTTCACATTATTATTATTATTATTATATATATATTGTGAGAAACCTTTTCTTAAGAGTTTGCAAGCTGAAAAACTTGATGGTTTTGTAGAGTCTTGAACGCTGTCAACTGAAAGATGTTGTGGCTGCAAAACCCGAAAAACTTGATTCTCCAGGTGAAATTTGACTGTCATTTGTTTCACAGTTTTCACTCTTCCAAACTTGTTAAGTGGAACGTGTTATTGGAACAATAATTTATGAAAACTTTCACTTTCATAGTGACTGATAACGGAGACAACTGGAGCGTCGGGCAAAGGCAGCTTCTTTGTTTGGGGAGAGTTATGCTAAAGCACAGTCGTCTGTTGTTTATGGATGAAGCAACTGCTTCAGTTGATTCGCAAACTGACGCTGTGATTCAGAAGATCATTAGAGAGGAATTTGCTGATTGTACAATTATCAGCATTGCTCACAGAATACCCACAATCATGGACTGTGACAGGGTTTTAGTTATCGATGCAGGTATATATGCTCTTCTTTCTACTGTTGTCTTCTTCGTTTTAAACCTCAAGGAAAGAGTTTTTAAAATCCCACACAACTGTAGACTGGTCTGTCTATATTACACTAGAAGGCATGGTTCATTTGTAACGACAATCTTTCAACTTACAAGCTGAGAATTCTGGTTCTCAGAGTATTTTCACGCATTCAAGACAATCGGCTGGCTATTCTGACTCGCTTTGTTTCCTGTTTATAACAGGACGGTCGAAAGAATTTGATAAACCCTCTCGGTTGCTTGAGAGGCCATCACTGTTTGGGGCATTGGTTCGGGAGTATGCCAACCGCTCGGCTGAATTATAAGCAAACAGTCTTTGATCACGGGCACTACCCTGCTGTGTTAATATTGGTAAGAATCTCCCGAGATGCATATCTTGATCCACACTGTTGGAGGAGTGCCTTCACTCTTTTACCAATTTGCTGCGATGTTACCTGAAAGTGTTATTAACAAAAACCTAAAGTACTGTAGAACTCAACGTGGATTGGATAAGCAAATACTATTTTGCCCTCAATTCATTGTTTAATGGATATTTCAGTCTTTTTTATATTTTTTCGTGGTATAATTATTTAATTGAAATGATAATAATTTAAATAATGAATTGAAATAAGAATAATTTAAATAACCCGTGACCCGGGCGAGACCCGATATTTTTTTTTAAAAATGTGAGGTTTGATACCCATTAGTATATATACTCTATGCTCCCAAGAAAAAAGTTATATTTTTTCAATGTGAGATAAAAAAAAAATTTGGTTTAAATACTTCAGCTTAAAAACTTAACATAATATATTTTTAATGTGGGATAAAAAGATTTTTAAAATATTCTTTTAAACGTCATTATTTACAATATGTATAGCCTATATTTACATGGATTTTTTCTTAATTTTTTCATATAAAATATTAAAATTTTAATTTTTCCGGGTTGACCAATAAAACCCAGGACCCGGCCCCTTGGCCGGGTCAACCCCCGGACCGGGTTTAATAACTATGTCATTTAACTATTCAAACCATATTGTTTTATCTGTCCAAAATGTTTTTTGCAAAGACCAAATGAGCTTGTAGCACTTTTATTAATTTTTGGTTTAATGTCAATTTCTTACCCTGAACTATTGGAGGTTGTGGTAAGTTTAGGTGTGCTATTGATTTGGTCAATTTTGTATGTGAAAGCAGATAATATCCATCTATTTGATTTGATTATTATCATTGATCAAAAACCTTTTAAAAATAATAATTAAATTCTGGTATTTTGAGCCGAAAGTTTTCGTTCTTATTAAAGTTAACCAAGTAAAATAATTAATAAAAAAACTAAAGGTTATGACTAAATAATTGTAATTACACTTACAAAACATTATTTTCTAAAATAATATTTTATGATTTTTTTTTCCATTTTACTTTTCAACAATCCAATTTTCTTCTTATTTTTTTATTCTATTCTTCAATGTTAGTTGTTTTGAGAATTGTAATTCATATTTTTTTTTATTTTCTTTTTATTGTCTTATATAGCAATCTTATAAATTTTGTTTTCACAATTTTAACTTTCAATATTAAATATATTGGAAGTGAGCCTTCATATATTTTTTTTTATTTCTAAGGGTTTAGTTCAATCTCATGATTCAAGTCGCGAGTTTAGCAGATTAACTCAGGTCAATTCAATTCATATTTTTTTTGCTTATTTTTTTAATTGATTTTTTTTAGATTTCTTCCTTTAATATTGGATTGGTTGAAAATTGAGTTACAGAGTTTTTTTTTATTTGTTTTTTTTTAATTTATCCCGATTTCATGACTCGAATTGCTGGTTTTGCAGGTTAACCTGAGTTGACTCGGTTAATACTACACTCGCAAAACACAATTCACTAGAATAATGTTTTGTGATTTTTTTTTAGATTTTTTTTTCAATTTCACCCTCCAACAACTCAATCTTCTTCTTGTTTTTTTATCTATTTTTTTCAATTTCATTTTTCAATATTAAATTATTTTTAGAAGTGTGATTCATAATTTTTTCTTTTTATGTTACCGATCTCTTAGATTTTTCTTCTTCTATTTGAACCTTTAACATTAGATCTATTAAAACTAAGATATTTTTTTTATTTGTTTTCTATGAATTTAGCCTAATTTCATTACTAAGATCATGAGTTTAACATGTTAACTCAAGTTGATTCAAGTCTATTTTTTGTTGTCTTTTCTAATTGATTTTTTTTTTCAATTTCATCCTTTAGTATTGGGTTAGTTGGCCATTAGACTTTATAATTTTTTTTATTTACTTTCTATGGAGTTATCTCGATTTCATAACCTGGATTCCGAGTTTGGTAAGTTAACCTAGGTTGAATCGATTTATTTTTCTTAACATTTTTTAATTCATTTTATTTTCAATTTCACCCTCTAACAACCCAATTTTTTTTTTATTGTCTTTAATTTTATACTTCAATATTAGATTGTTTGAGAATTGAGCTTCGTAATTTTTTTTTTAATTTTCTTTCTATGAAGTTTATTTATTTTTTTCAATTTCAACCTTCAACATTGAATTTGTTGGAAATAGAGTTTCATAATTGTTTTTTTATTTTTTTATAAAGTTATCTCGGTCTCATGATCCAGATCATAGGTTTAATATGTTAACCCGAATTAACTTGAGTTGTTTTTTTATCTTTTTTTAATTGATTTTTTTTTATTTCATCCTTCAATAATGAGTTAGTTAGAAATTGAGTTCCGTTTTTTATTTACTTTTTACAGGATTATCTTGATCTCATGATTCGGTTCACGGGTTTGGCAAGTTAACCCATGTTGATCCAGATTGTTTTTTCTTTTTTTTTTTAATTTTGTTCTTCAACATTGAGTTGATTAATAATTGACCTTCATAATTTATTTTGATTTACTTTCTATAGGATTATCATGATCTCATATCTAAGTTACAGATTTGACAGGTTAACCAGAGTTTGTCGTCTCCTCAATAGTTGAAAAAACAAATATCATTCTATATGTCACCATATCAATATCTAAAAAATATATTGTTTAATATGCATTATATTTTGATTTCATAATTAATATTTTTACTAGAAAACATGTTAGTAAGGCATGGTTTTTTTTTTTACATTAAAAAATTTGATTCTACCGTAGCATAACATATGCCAATATTTCTAGTTTGTTTCTAAGAGAAGCGATTTAAATTATATATTTTCCTTTAGAAGCTTGGTATTATGTGTGTATATACGAGAGTAGAAGAGCTTCGTTGCATTTTGTTGGTTCCAATTGAAAAACAAATAGGAATATAGGTGTGCTTATTGCCCTGATTTGCAAACATCGGTTTCATACTGGTAGGAAAAAGACAATGTTTGCTGTCTATGGGTTGCAAGTCATAAGTTTTGAAAAAAATAATTTTGGTTCTCAAACTTCAAAAACAATGCAAGTTATATAATTTTGGTACCTCAATATTTTTTAAATTTAATTTTGATACAAAAATTTATTTTTATTATTTTTATTCCTTGATTGAGAGAGAAGAGAGAGAGGTCACCGGATTCAGCACAGTAGAGAGAACACGTTGTTGATATTGATTTAGGCCAACAAAATAAATGATATCTGTGTCAAATAGTTCCATTTAATGAGGAGAGTTCATATTAGGTTTTGTTTACCTTTAAAGTTCGTGAAAAAACAAATCTGAGCTCGGGTTGATTTTTGAAATCTTTTTTGAGACCATGAATATGTTTATCATAGTTCATAAGGTGTTTTATAGGTTTTTTGGGTAAAAAATGAATTGAAAACAGATTTTTGGTAAAAAAAACTTAAGCCTTGATTTTTCGACCACCGCAAAGGCTGGAATATGGGCAAATTAGATGACACGTCATCCGATTTTTTTTCCAAAAAAAGTTGCAACAAAAAGAAAAAGGATAGTGTCACGCAGGATTGTTAAGGTAATCTGATGCGTGGACCTTAATAAAATAGGTGAGGCGGGTTGGGCTGGCTTGCTAGGCCCAGTAATGCTTGACCTTTGATTTTTTTTTTTCTAATTATTTTTCTTTTCTTTTTCTAATTCTTGTTTTAAATTAATGATTCTTTATGGTTTTTAATTTATATTTAGACTAGTACCCCTTTTCTCTTTCATTTTGTTTAAAGAACCTCTTTTAAATGATGATTTTTTTTTGTTATACATTTAACTTAAATTTTTTTTTTATTCATTTATAATTTTTTTTTTATTTTTTGTATGGATAAACTTTAGTTTTGAAAAAATATATATATTCAAATAATATTTATAATATGTGCATCCTTGCATGGTGCTTTTTCCCCCATTTATTTTATTCAATCAATTTAATTTGTGTTTTTATTTCTATTATCATTAACTTGAATAAAAAAAATTAATAGATAAATTTAGCAAATATAACCAGGTAAATTTTCTGTTTTTCAAGATTAAATACCTTGATCTACATCTGTTTTTTTTTATTTTTCAAGTTTTATTTTTTGGTATCGTTAATGACTTTTTATTTATTTATTAGCATATATGGTTCTCTATTTATTTAATTACATGTATTCATAAATTTTTTTAATTTAACTTAAATTTTTTAAACTACAAAAACTCGTTTAAAAAACCTGCACATATAATTTTTTTTAAGAAATAAAAATATTTTACCCATGGCGGAGCGTGAGTCACATAACTAATACTATAACTTAAAACACGTGGTTTTTTTGCATGGAGGTAGGTATTATCCACACACACGCAAATCATTGTGGATGGCATTGTGTTGCACCGTGTATTTGTCAAAAATTCATTTGATCCTCAAAAATTTTTCCTGATGATTTAGTCATAATTGAAGGTTAATTGATTATGATTTCTTAGGAAAATATAAGATTGAAAGAACAGGGATTGAAATGAAAAGGATGAGGTAAGAAGAGGGAATGAAATGAAAAATATCATTGATACCGATTTAGGTCACCAAAACGGTTGATATTTGTGTCAAATGATTTTATTTGATTTGAGTAGTTCATATTAGGTGTTGTTTTTGCTTTGAAAGTCCTTGAAAACATAGATGTGAGGTTGGTTTAGTTTTTGGTTTCAGGCTAATTTTGGTTTTTGGGGTGAATTTGTTTTATTTAGGCTGTTGATAAAGATTTTCATGGTTTCTAATGAGTTTTCTAAGTATTCGGGTTGAAAATTGTTTGAAAAATGATTTTTTGGGTCCAAAAAAGTTGAAGTTTGATATTCCGTTCATTGTGATAGCCGAAGAAATCCAGGCAGCATTAGATGATGCATTGTATGATTTTTATTTTGCAAAAAATTTCTGAGCGAGAGATAAATGTAGCCAAAAATAAATTAAAGGCTCGGTCACTCGTGTGGGCCCTAAAGAAATAGGTTAGACCCACCAGCACTTGTCCTTTTCTATTTTCTTCTTTCTATTTATGCCTTTTATGTATTTTTTGTATTTTTTTTACTTTATTTGTATTTAGATTAATATCTTTCTCTCTTTTATTTTGTTTAGGGAACCTCTTTTAAATGATGATTATTTTTTGGTTATGCATTTAATTTTTGAAAAGGTTTTTCTTATTTTTTTTATATTTTTTTTAATCTTTTGTATAAATGAACTTTGTTTTGGTGAGGAAAAAAATTTATTTGGAGATAATATTTCTAAAAATAATAATTTTATTTTATTTTATTCAATCAATTAACGTGTGTCTATTTCTATTATTATTTAATTGAATAAAAAATTATTTTAATAAATAAATATAGCAAACACAATCGAATAAATATCCATTCTTACGAGATTAAATATCTTGATCTATACTTATTTTTTAATTTTTTAATTTTTATTTTTAGTTATAATTTATCGTTTATTTATTTTTATTTATTAACACATATAATGCTTAATTTTTTTAATTATATGTGTATATAATTTTTTTAATTTTTATTTAGATTTTTTAAAACTATAATGAAGTGTTGAAAAAATCATATATATAATTTTTTTTGTTAAAAAAATATCTAACTCGCGAAGAAACTCAGATAAAGTATCTCGAAACATTTACAATTGCCATTGCTTTGTTGCTATGCTATCCTTGAAGGCTTATCCGGATTGATAAATTAGTATGCTCTCTATATTCTCAGTATCCATTTCGCATATACAAGAATTGTTGTGGAAAAGGATCTTTTCGTTCGAATTTCTTGCTTAAAATTGAATTAAATAAATATTTACTCATGAGAAACAAAACACTCTTTTTATTATTAATAATAAATACAATGATTTTATGCCGCCCGAATCTGATAGAATGGCATGAATGAATACGAGAATATTATTGGTATTTATATTTTGATTAAAAGAAAACAGCTACATAAATTACTTCTTTTATTTATTTTTTTAATTATTAACTCGATTTTGCGTCATTGTTTCAAAAGAAAACGGTTCTTTTCTTTGAAAAATAAAAACAATAAGTTTCAAAGGGAAAAAAAAAGAAAAAAAAAAGAGAAAGAAAACGCAGCGTTTTTCAGGAAATCGTAAAACGCGCCGTTGAACTATATACTCCAATTCACATCCTAGCCAATCCCCTTCATAAACCCTAGTTACCTTCTCATCTTTCTCTCTTCCTCTGGTGTTGCCCCAAAAAGAAAGACAGAGATGGGAGGGTCAAGAAGGAAATACAAGAATTCAAGGCCAAAAGTACGAGTGGGTCTCCCAAAGAAAAACCCCCACGTGTTCAAGCCAGCCTTCAATCTCCCTCCAAAGCTTCGCTCCCTTGCTGGCGCCGACATCTCCAAATGGGACGATAAGGCCAGTGTTATCCAAAACTACAAGTCTTTTGGTGTCGTTTCAAACCCTAACTTCCTAGGCGTCAGGTCCCGTACTTCTCATATCATTGAGACCGAATCGCTCCAAGTCGCTCCATCCCAGGAACAATTGGATGATGGGTCCGCAGATGAGTTCGAACCCATTGATTCTGGAAGCGACCTCGAAGAAGATGGTCAGTCCTATTCTTTGCTTCAGCTATGATTTTGCGTTCCTTTTTTAAAGATATAAATCGAATTAATCCCTTATTGTATCCTAATTAATTAATTTTCTGATTTTGAGGTTAATGCTGTTTCTTAGCACACACAACTTTAGCTTAATTCACATGCTCAAAAAAATTAAATAATTTCATAATGGAATTTACTTTTTTGGAGAAATTCCTCATAGAAACGTATCGTAGTATATGGTATGAAAAAAGCTGAAGATTTCCTCTTTTTTTTTTCTAGTTCTGACATCTTTGTTCTAGCCTTTAGCTTGTTTGCCATCATTTTTCTTTAATCTATTTGGAATGCCGATGGTTCTGTTTCTTAGAAAATGTTCATACACGGTTGAAAATTATGGATCTTATTTCCCATCATAATTGACTACAGAAAAGCTAAAAGTGCTGTGAAGTGAATGTGTGTTACTCGCATGTAAGCTCTTCTTGGAATTTTCCAATTAGTTTAAGGATGATATGGATGCTTGGAACTTGAAAGCTAAAATTTGGAATGAATTTGTCCTCTCTCTATGATTTAATTTGTGATGTTAATATTTTGGTTGTGTAGATTTGAAATCTGCTCTAGGGAAGAAGCGGAGAGACGGAGAACATGCACCTTTGCAACCATTGACCAAAATGCAGCGTGTTCATATTGGTCAGCTTGTTGAGAAATATGGAGATGACTATAGGGTTGGTTGCCAATTCTTGTTTCTGGATTTGTATAATGTTTGTGGTGGTTGTGTGACTCCCTTTGACTTCTCTTTTTTGCAGAGGATGTTTATGGACACGAAGCTAAATGCTATGCAGCATTCAGTTGCAACTCTAGAGAAGTTGTGCGGAAGATACCATATGCATAAAGATAAAAATCCTCTGATAAGGAGTATTCAAACTCGTTGAAGTGAGGTCTCGTCTGTTACCTATTTTAATGTCTGTTATCTTGATTGTTATATGGGTAATCAAACCAAGTTTTGTCCAGGAACTATCTGTTGTTTTCATCTTTTGCTTCTCAAACTACTAAATATTCAAGAAATTAGTGTTGTCTTTGGATTGAATGTGGTTGGAGCGTGGATGCAGAAGTGTTTCTTCTAAATCTTAAAGGAAAATTAGTGCAAAACAAAGCCAAGGCCACCCCAGATGAATAACTGATTAAATGCATGCCATTCTTGATGGTATATAATAAAGTGGGTTGGTCTGGCAGGAAAATCAACTGGAGTGAAGCATAATTAGCAATATTCATTCGCATAGTAATTGATTTGGTTGGATTGCAATCGCCCTCTCAGAATTTGGTTCATAGAATATATGACTGACAAACTCACTTATGCCCTTCTTTTTATCCTTCTTGGCCTTGGCCTTGGCCTGTACAGCATTCACAACAGTGTTGAAAAAGATTTGGATTGTGGACTCCGGTATCTGCGTTTAACGGCACTTATCGTCCCTCAACTATTGTGATTTTTGCACATTAAACCTGGTAGTTCCAAAAAACGCAATTCAATTCTAATAAGCTAGCAATCGTTTCGTTTTAAATTGTGTTGTAAGAAACAGGGGTTGGTTTGGGTTTTTGAATTTCTAGTTTTTTGATAAAGAGTTGATTTTTTTACTTCTTTTTATATAAATTCTTTTCAAGTTAGATTTTGTTTTAATTCAATATATTTTTTAGTTTCATTAATATATTTATTTTTGTAAAATTGGAAGAGGTATGTTGACCTGACAGTGAACCCGTCAACTTTCAGTATATCAGAATACATGTATGAGTGGGGTCCGAAGTAGAGTCAAGTTCAAAAACTTAAATTGGATGGACGGGAGGATGGCAGTCCTGTTTTTTGGAACCACCAAAATAGTTGATGAGCAAAGAGAGTGCCTGTGAGCGGCAATTATTTTTTAAAATATTTTTTATTTTAAAATATATTAAAATAATTATTTTTGATATTAATATATTAAAAAAATAAAAAAATAATTTTTTTAAATTTTATCTAATCTCATTTAAAACATAATACCAAGGTGACAAATGCCATTAACCATGGTAGCTGTACGGCTTCTAGCAAAAAAAAAAAAAAAAGTGGAGTTAGGAAGGATTTTTGGTGTCCTTGGCTGGAGCTGGGAGATCTTACAAACCGGTTTCTTCATGGTGATCCTTGTTGCTAGAGTGGTAAAATTATAGCCTTCATAACCGAACCTGAAGTGATATCATGTGATGTTGCAACTTATTTGCAGCCCTAACTTTGAGTTTGCCCGTACCGCGGCAGCTCTTGTGGGAGCTTAGCTCACTCTCCACAAGATGCAGAATCATATGTGACCAAGATAGTCTGCTGCACTGTTTCATTCAAGAGGTGGGGAGAGAGCGAAGAAAGAAACAGATTCCTTTCATTTAAAGCAATAATCTATTCTCAATCTCTGAGGTTGTAAATCAACACGTGCAACGTAACAGTGTTCCGATCAAGCCAAGCAGATCAACATCTCCTGTCCACTAACACTAACTTGAATTGCGGCGGCATTTATACATCAACACATACGAAATCCTGGCTTGAGGAACGGAAGACATTAACACAGTAACATTATGGGAATTGGGAAAGATTTACAGCATGTTATCTGCGCCTAAATCGATCTATTGACAACTAGGAGAAGAAATTCCGAACTAGACACCCATGAATGCTCGACACTGAGATTCCCAGTGCTCCTTCACCTGCCGAATCCTCTCTATCCTTTCCGTCTGAAGTCGTTGCTCCCAGTACTTGTGGAAACTGTTTCGAAATTCCAATGAAAGCAAGAAATTAGCAAAAGGTATAAAATGTGAAAAACACAGGTAGCATGTCCCTCCTTCTCTCTTCCCTTCCTGTTTCTTGTGAGTCCCTCTGAGCGAGGAAGAACACGTGATGACGAGAATCTTAAACTTACAGCTAAAGTATAATCAAACTGATTTGTCATGAAGAGAAAAGGATACCTTCTGCTTAATAAAATATTAAGCTCTTCCAAGTGTAGGGCACCTTCGTAAACTCCGGTCTACAATAACAAAAATAAAGTTAGAAAATGAAGATTGTTAAAAAAAGAAAAAGAAAAAAGACAGACCGTGCAAAAAAAGAAATGAAATAAGCAGATTGTTATTGTTATTGCCAGAAACATGCATCTGATACTTCAGGGTTTTCATTGAATCTGCCAGCATTACACACAATTCAACTGATTTTCCTACATTTGATTAAAGATATAAGCCTTTCTTCATAGTGCAACACATGACACTTCTATAACTTGTAAACGAAGCACTGGACCAGTATCAACAGTAAACTTGATGATGAAAAGGGAGGCGAAAGATCGTGTTCATCAAGAACATTGTGCATGATGCCAATTAAAGAAACCAGTGGAGGAAATGGTTCAATCAGAATGGATAGGTTATTTCCTTCTACAGTACAGAGCCGGTGACAAAAATAAGGACGGAAAAAATATGTCAAATTGCGTGGAGTCCCTGTGAATTCAGATGAGCAATAGGCGATGGATTGAAGTAATGGTAGGGATCGAACAAGGCTAATATTCAAGAACCTGTCGTGTAGCATCAGTTTCATTTTCCGAGTCTAATTTCCTAACTTCAAAAGGATCATTTAAAATCATCTCGAAGCAAAATTGCAGCGATGCTTCGCGGGCATATTGCTTCAAAGGAAAAGAGAGTGAGAGAGAGAGAGAGAGGAGAATAACTACTAAATAATGTTAACTAACCTTCCGGCATAGAGGGCATTTTTCTTTAGGTTCTGCTGCCTTGAGTCCATCGACAATGGTCACTGAAGCAGCAGAACAAGCACACATATAGCAGAATATATGGCCACATGTTAGAGAAACTGGATCAAATACAGTATCCTGTCACCAGTAGAGATAATTAAACAATCTAAATCAGATACCGGTCATCAAATCACAATGATAACAAACTCAATGCACACGCTTTACACTCTTGTAACGATAGCTATGTAGCTCAATACATGCACGCATGCGGAGAACAGCGTATGCACTTATAAATAGTAAATTATGAAAGAAAAGCTAATTAGACCAGAATTTTTCGTCTGATCTTGAGGAGAGCAGATGCCAAATTCAGTGTAAAAGGCCGGGTTCAAATTGGCCATATCTCGTAATTCACCATAGAGACTCACTGTCGGGTAAAAAGTAAGATTGGTCTACGATCTAACAGGTCCCGAGTGATTTATGGAACTAGAAAAGGAGGAGCAGCAGCTAGTGTGTCAATCCATAAGGTATCTCATGCATAAATGATGTTTTCCAGAAAAAGTCAACAAATTCTACCAGCTCTTGCTGCAGTCATTGTAAATTAGACCTTGAATCCAGTTGTGAAATTTTATTTGCTTCTTTTCATTGAAGATTAGGTGAGACATCAGATTTTAAACAAACAATTACTGGATATTATGTAGAGCATATTTCGTAGCAAAATGAAATTTAGTAACTTACCAAGCATATAGAACAGGTCAAATCAATATCAAGCTTGATGGAGTCAAAAAGCTCACAAGAGAGTGATGGTTTGTCATCATCAAAAGTTAGTGAGCACCCCTCGAACAATGCAGGGGCCTTGTTTGGCTTGACCTTTGTCTCCCTTAAATTAATGTGAAAAGCCATAAGCTCACAAAGCCATGGGGACTGAAGGATCTCAATGTGCATACTTTGAGCTTTTGACTTGAAGGCCTGTCCTTGCTTGGAGTAATGGATCTGTAACCATAGAGGGAAGATATATCAAGCTTGCTAACCTAAAACAGATCGTTCGAATTCAGTATTGTAATCCATTCATCTTATTTTGAGACAAGCATACCTTGTCATATTTCTTTAGTATTTTTCGAACTGCAATAGCATTGATCAGTGCATAGGTAACCAGATCCTTGCCTTCTTGAATCAAGGCAGCGTGGTCTTTTTGTAACCTGCCTTGGAACCACATGAAGTATTTTCGAAACCCAGATGCCAGGTGCAGCTCAAGTAATTTCTGGGCACGTTTATTGAAGCAACCAACTACTGCAGACATTTCCTTCACAAGGGAAGGGAAAAAGGTACCATCGCACACTGCAAGTGAATTTGAGTTAAAGAAGGAATAGCAGATACAAAGAACAAACCTATAAAAAAAAATCATTATAACAAATAACATAAGATGCCACTTCAAAAAGAAAAATTTAAATCGATGTAAACATCACTCCAATAAGAACAAAACTTCACGTTCTTCTGTAAAATCAGACAAACCTGCTAAGAGACACCAATATCCTAGGAATAGAAAGAAACAGAAACTATCATATCCCTACAAACTAACCAATGCTACAAATAAATAAGAAACAGTGGATAACAATCATTTGCAATAGAATTGAGTACCGGGACAATGGTGAGGACAGGACTGGCCATCATGGTCCTGGTGAGATTCAAAGTCTTTCCTACACTTCTTCAAAATCTTTTTGAGCTTTTTGAAATCAACCCCGGGTAGTTGTTTCTGCTGTCCTTGCATGTACTCCTGATATTTCTTGCAAAACTTCATGTTTTTTTCTTTCTCAAGAACCAGCCAAAGCTAGCCTCTCCTTTTGATCTTTCTTGTTAAGGAATTAAGGATGCTAGTCTCGTATCCACCGACTTAGTTCTTTATCCAATGGAAGGAGAGGACGTTACTCTCTCTGTCTCTGCGTATCAACGGCTTGGAGTGCTGAGAGACGTGTATCTAGACCAAACCTGATGAGATGACAGAAAGGAGGAGTCAATTTCCTGGATATTATGGAATCTTTTTCCGCAACCTGATCTCCATTTATCAGTTATTTTTCACCTTTTTTCTTTTTTCAATTATCCACAGTCGACACGTCACTCATTACCATATTCTTTAACTTCCAAGTAAAGCAGTCACTGCTTCGGGCAAAAAAAAATACTTTTAACTTTGAGAGAGTAAGTTTATAAGAAATAATAATAAAAAAAAAATAGTAGTGGGAATATCCTATTTTTGACTTTTTGCTTGAAAATGAAATAAAATGATAAAAAAAAAAAACAGTAGATGAAGTGATAATAAAAAGGACTGATTTTGGCAATAGCCATGTTAACCTCATAATTTTTATGATTCTAAAAAAATAAAAAAACCTTGTAGTAATTTTTGTCCTTGAGACAAACCTTAATAAATTCGAGAAGAAGAAGATGATGCATGGAAGTTTCTTGTCCAAAAGCAAATATGTCAGGGAAGTTCCTTGTAACCGTCTGGGTTAATAATGCCTTTTCTTTTTTCTTTCCTTTCCTTTTCACATGTTATGCTCAGATTACTTAATGATTTTTCAGTTTGTAATATTTGAAAAATAGATTTAACTTATCAGATATATATATATATATATATATATGTAAGTAAAATCATGTAGAATAAATACATTATTGGAATAATTTTATTGTGTCTAACTATCTCGTGTTGTATAAAACCAAATGTTCTTAAAGTCCTCTTGTTTAGTCAGTTAGGGAAGAAAGTCTTGCTGACAAGGCGTGTGATTTGAGTTGAGTTTATGAAAGGAGAAAAAAATATTTTTGAAAAAATTTAAAATTTCTTATTTTTTTATTTAAAATTAATATTTTTTGTGTTTTTAAATTATTTTGATGCGTTAATATTAAAAATTATTTTTTTATTTTTAAAAAATAAAAATAATATTATTTTAATATATTTTTAAATAAAAATCCATTTAAAAAACAACCAAAATTATATTTATAAACAGAATAGAAAAGGAGAGTTCATGCTTGAATTTTAAGCAATGAGACATCTTAAAGTCTCTTTTGAATTTTGCCTCGTGGGGGCGGTTTCTCACTAATAAGAAAAGCCGTGCGCAATATGATTTTATTGGAAGTTTGTTTTCTAATAAATTTAATATTAAAAGGTATAATTAATTTTAAAAAATTATTAGTGTTACAATAAAAATGAAGAGGGTAACAATGGTAGCCCTCCTTATTAAGTTTTTGTTAAATGAATCCAATTCTCATTGCATTATTAAATACTGAAAAATATTTTTAAAATTATTTTTTATTATATTATTAAATATCAAAAAAATAATTTATTTTTTTAAAATTTATTTTTTAAAAAATAATATTTTTCAATAAATAAATTAACCAAAAAAAATCAAATCTTTCATGGAATGAGCAGCAGATATTCTCCAGATCCCGCAAAGAAGTATATTTTAAGCATCCTCGCAGCCCCAACCGCCATAACAGTGGATTTCAAGGTATTTATATGGCTATCATCATTAACTAGACAGGCTCCTTTAGTGCTCACAAGAAAAGTTTTCAAGAGCTCTACGTGTGTAGGCGTAGGCATCCAAGGGATAGAGACCACCGATATGACAACGCAGTCTGATATTTATGCCACGCTGGGAAGCTTCCGGTTGCCACGTCAGGGAGGATGCGGTAGGTGAAACAGGGGGCAGCCCTTTTTTACGTCCCAGGTAAGCCAATAGATGGATATAAAATAGCTACTATTGTCGTTGCTTGTCGTTAACGGAAAAGACAGCATTTAACGCCTTTCCAGGTGGCATCAACCTCTTTTATTATAGGCCATGTTTGTTTTTGTTTACACCACCTAAGAGAGATTTACAAATTTCATGATAAAATCTATATTCTTTTGATTGAAAAACTTGTATAATTTTAACCGTCACATAAATTTTTATATCAAAATAAAAATAAAATTAAAATAATTTTAAGGAATTGTAATTATATAATTTACATAATTATTTAATTTGAAAGACCAAAATGAATATTTTCAAAACTTATAAAACGTTAGTCATTACCTATATTTGTTGTATTTTTCATTTCGATCCTCCTTTTTTATTCCTATCTTTTTATCAAAATTTGAAATCAATTGCTCCTTTAATAAGACTTGATCGGCTAAAAATAAAGTTTGAAGATCAAACTGAAAAAACTTTGCACAATAATAAAAAAATCCCACAACTTTTATTATACAAGTAATTCCCCATATGCTATAAACCAATGGAGCATTTCCCAGTGGTTGTTGAGTGATGTATGTCATGATTTCACTTAGGTTATTGTTCACAATAAAGTCTTCACACAGCACACATGACGAAAGCTCGACTCGATAACAATCTTAGCATTATTGGAATGCTTTATGGGAAGCATTTGTTGAGTGGACTGTCCACTGTAAAGCACAGATCCTCCAACTTTTCTTTTTATATTCTCTTTTATATATATATATATATATATATATATATTGAAAATGATCAGAGCTTGTGAATAAGTTATAGTTAAACCCTTACAAATATTATTTCTGCTTAGTTTTCTTTTTTAAAAAAAAAAATGGATTCTGAAGATAAATCAAACACAAAAAAATGGGAAACATGGCACAGGACTTTAAAAAGAGGAGACTCGTCTATCGATAAAAAGGCAAGGCACTGACTCAGTGGTCCAAGAATTAAGAACACGATCTGTGGTCGGGTGAGCCGCTGTCCAGCTAAAGGCCCACCACATATAAGAGCAAACTCAATGAAATTAATTAAGCCCATACATCAAGGGGATAAAAAGGCGGAAGCCGATGAGCAGAAGCCTCGACCACTCTCTTGGCCTTTTCTTCTTCTTTCTTTTTTTTTCCTTTTTGACGAATGAATCATTTTTTTTCATTGGCTTTGGCTAGATTCTTTGAGATTAATCTTGGACCCATTCGAGTACTCGTCACAGTTTGGATTTTATTTATTAGAAACATTCTTTTTTTTGTTTTTGATAGCCCGGGGTGTCCGGGCCAGCTTACGCGTACCACAACTAATCCCCGAACCTACTGAACACCCTACAAGCTCAGTAGACAAGTAAGACACCGTGAGGATGACATGCGTGCACAGAGAGAATCGATCTGGATGCTGAGAAAGGAAACAAATCCCTGCAATGACCGCTAGGCCACGACAAAACATTCTTGATTACTTTGATAGTGGAGTAACAATTTAGGATTTGGTTGCAGGCTAATTTCTTAGCATTTATCTATGCAATGAAAACGAAGGATAGAATAACTTTGGTGTTTAATTTTCGTCCATGCAGGATTTGGAAGGAATGCCCTTTATTCTTAAAAATTAATTTTAATGCTATTGATGTGACAATGGATGCAATGAATATGATGAAATAAAATTCAAATGAATAAATGAGTTGTCTTTGATATTGGTTTTTTTATATGTCTTTGTAGAGTTAATTGGTTTGAATTCTGATTTAATCCTAGATCTACTTACGTAATTTTAAATCTATATTACAAAGTTACATGGGAATTAATATAATTAAATTCACTTGTACATAGATATTAGTTCAATTAAAAAAATAACCAAAAAATTAAAAAAAAACTTTAATGTAAAGTAAATTCAATAATTGTAATGAGAAAATAATACTTACATTCATAGAGTGATTCATACTTTGATTACATCCACGAATTGAAACTTCTAAATAATTGAATATTTTTTTGGTATTTTTTATTTTTAAAACCAAAACTATAAGCTTACTGATTATAAAAAAAAATTACAAGTCTACTTAATTATCGTTTACAAAGTTATCATCTACTTCTACAGGCTATCATCTATTTATTATCAATCTACAATTACATGCTTACTTGATAAACATCTACTTATTATCAATCTATAATTACATGCTTACTTGATAAACAGGTTTTGAAGATTTTATAAATTTGATTAAATTGCAATGCAATTATTGTTGTTTTGCTGAGTTGATAGTTATCTTCTTTTTAGATACTTTACCTTCTTTAAATAAAAAAAATTCAAGATAATTTTCAGGTAATTATCACTTATTCTATTCATGGTAACTCCTGGCAGCCACCCATTTATTTTATTCAAACTATCTATCAATTTCTTTAAATATGTATGAAGAGGATAAGCTATTCAATTTTCTACTGGGTTTGTGGTATTCGGCCCAAGCAGAATTAAGACTACAAAAGGTAACTAATCTGTCTTCGGCCATTGGTGTGGCAAATAGGCATGGGTTTGTTGCGCCACCTTCAAATCCAAAGCAAAGGATAAGTGGGAAGAAAGTGAAAAAAATCGATGGGAGAGGATTCAAGCACAAGGGTAAAGACAAGCAACTAGATGTGTCGGGCAAAGAATCCACATTATGCAAGAGAATTCTTGAAAAGAGAGAAATTAGGTGCTTTTCTGGTTAACAACACTGAAAATAATAATAAAAAAGCCTGCTAAATAAGTGGTTTAGTAGTAAAAAATACACGTAAGCTGACACAAACACGTATAAAAATAATAATTAAAAAAAACAGCCATGCTATTCTAGAATTTTGAAGACTCCGTTACAAATGCTATCCTTAATCTCCTAGTATAATAATGTATGGATTTTTGTGCAAAGATTAATTTAAGGTTCGGCTCTTTAATTCACTTGCAAACGTTAATTGTTATGATCCGATAGCATTCGTTAATTCAAGATTTCAAGGGTAAAGCTAATAATTATTATATATAGTTTTTAATAGCAAAAATACGTGACATTAATAGGCAGAATCTTCATGATAAACAACTCAGGCACATAGTCTAGTTTTATACTGTTATCTCCTCCGGACATGATTTTCGGTTTTACTTGGATTAAATTATTGTTTATTTTTGTATTTTAAAGGTATTTTTGACAAAAAAAATTGAAATTGTTTTTGAATTTCTTTTTATATTTTCAAATTTTTTTAATATGCTAATATTAAAATTAAATTTTAAAAAATAAAAAATATATTTTTAAATAAAAAAACACTTTAAAAATCAAACATCAAATTTACCCTAAATTCTTAAGCGGTCTTTGCGTATCACATCGCAACACGTTCACTGTACCCCCGGCATCTTACAAACGACATCGTCTCCTCTATCGATTTATCCAGATAACAATCGTTCTTTCGAGAAGGGCATTGATTCCAATCCTTGTCAGTTGGCGTATAAAAACGTAACACGTCCCTTCTAGGTTTTTTCTGGCTTTCCCAAGAATATTTAAAAATATATTTATATAAAATTATTTTCAGTGTTAGTGTTTGATTCTGGGGTTTACGTGTTTTCGAAAAAAAAAAATTATTTTTAAATTATTTAATATAGTAATATTAAAAATAAATTTTAAAAAATAAAAAAAAATTGTTATAATAAATTTTTAAACAGAAACACTGAAAAATCACAGACGCTATCATCAAATCCAAAGAGAAATCCACTCTAGTTTTTCAACCTTTTCTGATATTAACAGAAACAGAGAGAGAGAGAGAGAGAGAGAAATAGTGTAAGCATCAATATGGCAACCTTAGAGAAGCAAGTGATGGTGGTTGGGATTGATGATAGCGAGCACAGCACATACGCTTTGGAGTGGACTTTGGATCACTTCTTCACTCCCTCTCTGGGTTTCAATTCACTTTTCAAGCTAGTTGTTGTCTATGCCAAACCTTCTGCTTCCTCGGCAGTCGGTTTTGCTGGACCTGGTACCTCTTTATTTATTTATTTTCGTCTTTCCTTTTTCAAGAACAATATTCAATATTTTCTCTCTGGCTTTAAGTGAATAAAGTTGTTTTTCTTCTTTGTTTTCAGGGGCTGCTGAAGTTTTGCCATTTGTGGAGTCGGACTTGAAGAAGATAGCCGCTAGAGTTATTGAAAAGGCTAAGGGAACTTGCACCAGTAAATCGGTAAATCATCATCTCTTGTTAACTAATTCCATGCTTTCTAAAATCGATTAGTTAATTCCTATTACTTCATCTAATCGAATGGGGATGCAATCACTATTTAAATTTTGAAGGGAAGTTTGATTAGGAAAAGAAAAACTTGTGTTTAATTTAACTTCAATCTATTGTAAGAAAATGCGTTAACTACGGTCCAAAAGAGAGAAGAAATGAGGGCTTAATTTGTTATTTGGATTGGCTTTGCTTAGTGAAAGCAGGTATATATGACGACTTTTTTCCCTGATATTTTGTGCGGCATCTAGCATTCCGTTGGCTGTTTTCCTGATCATTTCAGCTTCTCTGCAGGTGAGTGATGTGGTTTTTGAACTGGTGGAAGGTGATGCTAGAAATGTTCTTTGCGAGGCTGTAGACAAACACAATGCTTCAATACTGGTTGTGGGAAGCCATGGTTATGGAGCTATTAAAAGGTCTTGATTTTATCTTTCCTTTTCCTTCTTTTTTTTTGGAATTACCCAATGGTACTATGAAACCCGATACCGGGTACTCTCGATCTTTCATGAATATAGGTTGCAGATATTTAACAAGGTAAGCTATACACTGTACTCTCAAATGTTACAGATGCCTTTTTTTCCTGTGAAATGTATCTTATTTTGTTTTCAATCTAGTGCATTAATCTAGCTTTTAATCCTGAAATGACATTGAAATCCTGAGGCTATATATCGTTTCCTGTTAGATATTCAGTGTAAACCGTTGAAAAGCTCTTAGGAAGCTTGGCCACAGCTCCTTTACACATGGTTTTGTGCTGTCCAAAGCACTTGTTTGCCTGCAGAAAGTTTGTTTTAACGTGTTTTCATATTTCTCTTGCAGGGTAGTTCTAGGTAGTGTGAGTGACTATTGTGCTCACCATGCTCACTGCACTGTCATGATTGTGAAGAGGCCTAAGATCAAACAGTGAGATGATTTAACTGCTTCCGAATTAACAATATTCAAACAATGTAATTGGTCATTGTTGTCAAATAAACATATGGGATATACCGTCGTGTATTTCATATGCTGCGTAGTATTGTTATAGGACTATTTTGTGTATGCTATTGCTGCTACTATCTGTGTATCTATGTTTGGGTCTGGGTTAAATTGATAGTTGATGTTTGGATTACTGCAAAGATACTCCTCCTCCATGGTTGTTGTCAGTGTTAACTTCCATCATTTGTATCTTTCAATTTTACCTGTGCTTCTACTTGAGATCTTTTATTCATTCTACCCTTCCATGAGTGCCATCAATTTTCCATCCAAACCTGTTAACAAAATCCATTAAACAGCCCTGTAAACTCCATTAAATTTAGGCCATCCATATAACCATTTTGTTAGTTCATCTGTTTCTCACCTGGAAGTGATAAATTTCCATATAATTACTTAGATCCCCCAATCTTTGCAATCTCTACATGCTTGGCTATATCATTCTTCTCGGGTTGGAAAAAAACTCATCCTCCATCCTCCAGTTCTTGTCATCATGTTGCTGCTGTCATCCTCTAACGTGCAACTCATTCAAATAAAATAGGTCAAAAATCAATTCCCAAAACACTTTTAATACACTCTTAATACTGGTCATTAATGACTTGATCTACACCAAACTTTTAATCATATTATTCAATCTCTTCATCTTCCCTTCCTTCTCCTTTTCTTACTTCTCCTTCTCAACAAATCTGATAGTGAGCTTGCTGAATAGTTCTATTTTTGGGGAGAGCTAGGTCTCGGATTATTGTTGGACCCTTCTCTGTTGTAGTGATAATAATATTTTTTAAAAAAATATTTTTTTTACATTATCACAACATCAAAACTAAAAAAAAAAAAAACACAATCCCAGACAATACCCAGATAATTTTTAAATCCAACGGGAGAGCAGTAAGGATTATCCAGACTAGCCGAGCAAGGGAGCAGCAGACCTTGAGGCAAATTGTTATAACATCTTACTTTTGCAGCTCAAAAAACAATATTTTCATTTAACTGTATGCCCACGGTTCAGAAGTCTCATCCAAAACCATTTCTCTCGAGATGAACTCCGGAAGCGATGTTTTACAAAGTGGATCAAATCACCGAGCTGCTAAGTTTCCTTCCATAAATGGAGACCGAAAAATTATAGAAAATGCGGGCACTAATTGTGGAATTTCAAGTTCGAGTTCCACTACTGCTTCGATGGAATACAGAACCTCGTACGACAAAGATTTAACACAAGCACACGCCTACAAGCTAAGCTAAGATAACACAAGTTCACAGAAACAAGATTGTTGAACTATTCTGCTTATCTTACACTCGTTGTTTTAACATATTACAATTTATTAGTTAGACAACGAGTTGAAAAAAAAAATTCAAAAAATCCAAACACCATGTTGAAAATAAGACAACTCTTTTATTAAAATTGAGCATTACATCATCAAAAGAGACAACAATAGCATAGAAGATGAAAAAAAGAAAAAACACATGACAGAACTAATTAAAAACATAACCAATTCAAATTGTTTGGTAATATCAACGATATTTTTTAATTAAAATACCGTTGAATATAAACATATTGAAATAATTTAAAAAAAAACACCTAAAAAAACATATTAAAATGCATTAAAAAAACATCAATTTAATAATAATTTTTTTATGTAAAATACTTTGAAAACCACATTAAAATAAGTTAAACCATAATGCGAGAGAAACTCTAAAACAAGAAGCATCAAGTGTACAATGGCCAATCAGTCCAAGCACCGGAGACATGCCCATTTTCACAAACATAAGCCCGAACAACAGGCTCGCCATCATCATGATACCCGCACCCTCTCTTCAAACAAAATGCAGAATTCAAATCCCAAGTCTCCTTACACTCACAAAACGCACAATTCAAATCAGTCTTGCTCCTATTCCCATCATGCACCGTTCTCCAAACCCTCGATTTCTTAAAATTCTTAAAAATCCCTCTAAACAACATATAACTCCTCTTCTCTTCAGTGTGAACACAGCCGGGCCAATCACAAATGTACAAGCAATCCCCTCGAAACCGACTCGCTAATAGCTTATTCCCTTGTTCTCTGCACAAATTCCAAACCCCAGATGCCAAATGAGACCTCGAAGATCTACAACAAACTTTCCTTCTCTTGCTTACAGAAAAATCGAGGCCTGCCTTGTCAACAACATCAACGCTTTTATCGTCATTATCACCGATAACATCTTCATTCCCTTCACAGCTAGCAGCAGCCCCATCCTGTGATTCAGATACGTTGTAGACGGTGTCGTAATATAAATCGTCAAATAAGGACCAGGATGAATCGCAGTTTTCTAAATTAGAACAAGAATCAGACGCTTGTTGTGGTTGGTGTGGTATGGGCGGTGTGGTTTTCGATTTGCGGAAATAATCGTCGGGGCCAAGCTCGCGTTCGAGGCCAAAATCGGAGAGCTCGAGAAGGACGCCGGCGTGGAGGAGGCCAGGGCAGCAAACGGCGAGCTTGTAGAGGGCAGACCAGCCGCCGGGGAAGGAGGAGTCAGGGGAGGGGAGGAGATCGGCGACGACAGAGGGGATGGTTTTATTGCACTTGGATCTCCAGCAGATGTCGCGTACAAGAGAGGAGAATCTGGAGCAGACACAAGCGAGGCGGGCCCAGTTGCGTGGATCGTCTTCTAGTTTGGAGAGGATGTTGAGGACCACGTCTTCTGAGAGTCTTGAGAAATCCGTGGTCACTGTCATTTCTTTTTCCGTTTGCTAAGTCGGAAAATGAAAACTCAAAACAGAGGAAGCCGGGGGTGTTTTTGGTAGTCTAATATCTAATCCAATTGTGAATTTGAAGGAGAAGTGTTTTCTTGAGGTAGAGAAGAGGTTGGTGTGGTGATAGAATCAGGTGGCGGTCCGCGATTGGTTCTGGAGACTAGCTATTTATTGATGGATGGTGAGGTGACACGACTCCACTGTTTAATCTATCCACTGCCTGCCACCCTCATTATTTTTTTTTTGAATTTTTCAAATTATTTTAATCAACCAGGGCATTTTTTTTTTTTTTTTTTTTTTTTTTGAGCACCACAGCAGGTAGTACTGAAGTTTTAATACTACACCGTATCGTACTTTACCGTGTGCAAGTAATAATGATATAAAGCGAAAAAACGAAGCAATCCAAAATTTTTATAAAACTCCGTATTGCTAGCATTGCGGCGGTGGAATTGGGGCAGTGCCGTGTGTTTAGAATTGCGTTCAAATCGTTATTTCTCAAAAACTATAATTTATTTTAAAAAGCATTATTTTAATAGTTTAAAGTTACGAAATGCGCAGCACCCAAAGTACAGATTCTATGTCAGAACACAGATTCTATCCCAGAACACAGATCCACCTTTGCAGTGCGGGCACATCATTATATATACCCTCACTTTTTTAATTTTTAGCAGCACTCACCAACCTCATGGGGTCAATGAACAGGACCCTCTCTCCAAACAAGAGGGTCCTATAATAGATATATATCAGCAAAACCCATCCACGCACTAACACCTGCCCACCATTTCTCCTAAATGCCATACACATGGGGTCGCATTCACGTGTCGGTTCATATTTCCCTGCTGCAGCTTCAAGAAAGCTTTATATTCCCCAAGATCAATCAGGCTCTAGACACACACACTCATACACACACAAAAAAAAAAAAAAACACAACCCTCTAGGCAGGCTTGCCAAGGAGCCATTGGAACTGCTTTGACAGTCACTTCCGTGTTCAAAATCCTCAACTGTGAAAGAAACCTCCCATGCAAACATCGAATTCGTAAAAATCATTTCCAGGAAGCAAATCCCAGCCAAAAACACTCTACAAAGTTAACCAAAAAAAAAATAGACACGCATATTCTGAAAGGTCCAGGAAATATAAGTATGCTTTAACCATGCCATCGCACATGTTGCGCCACCGTGCAAAGAAAAAATGAGAAAAAGCAACCCATCCAAATAACCGAGAATCAAATATATTATAGCTAATAAAATCCAATAAGGTAAACGATAACAATTCAAACATACAATCCAAGTCAGGCCTAGGCACAAGAATCTGAACATGGTGCACTTGGTAAAATTAAAACATATTGTTCACGACTCTTTTCCTTGTGCATTGTTCACCAATTACTTATTCATTCAAAAGTTCAAACCACATACTTTCAGCTTTCCCTGAATCCGTGGTCCATGGATAAGCCATTATCACCACCTCACCTGCCAACAAATTTGCAAATACCAAGTCAATACTCAAGTACAATAATGGGTCACCAATCAAAACATCTTGAGAATAACATGTTTCAACATCAGTAACTAAGAATAAATTAGCAGACGAGAATGAGACCGTGATAAACTCTTGCTTCTGCTTCTGCTTCTGCTATCCCTGGGGCTCCTGCTAACACTGCGCTTTTTAGGGCTTTTGCTAGTGCGTTTCTGATGCACAAGAACATCAATATTAACCAAAAAAATGATATAGTGTGCATGGCAAGCAGTCACAACTACAATGACTAAAACCATGGATTGGTTATTGACCAGCAGGGAGAACTGGTGCATTCAAGTGGCGGGTGGAGAAGCAAAGCCTACTTTATTATATTACCAATATGATGAATGGTCCCATTCTGTTATGCTGCCTGGGAACTCCATCTTAAAAGCAATTTTATTCCATGGTCAAGCCAACTAGGAAAGACAACTGCTAGCGCAAGATTATCCACTAAGAAACAGGTTTCTTCATATCTGCCTAAACCTACATGAGAAATAACTTACAGATGGAAGTGGAGATCTTGATCTTGAACGGGATCTGCAAAAGTTCCAGAAACAACCCAAATTTAAAATCCACACGTTCCTTTTAACAACTCTCATCCAAGAGCCTTGATGCCTCTTCCACGTCAGAGTAACCACATTCATAAATGATTATATGAAAAGCTATAAACTTTAGCAATTCAAGAGAGCCAAAAAAAAAAAAAAAACAAATCAGGCACCATTTCATAAAAATGAGACCTCAATAAAATAACTAGTAAAAAAGTTAATACATATCAATTAAAGAACTATAATGTGTTTGAAGACACCATCTGACAGTACAGAGGCATGCTTCCCTGCTGTACAGGAAAATCCCACAACGAGTCCAGCCAGAAGGTCCTAATAGCTTGGCAATAGTTGGAGTAGAAAAAGATAATGACAGTTTCTACCGCTCAATGTTGACCAGACTTCCAGATCCACTGGCAGTTAGTTCACTGATATCCAGCCTTATTATTGCAATGCATAATCTCCTTTGTTCCCAGTCTAGCACCCATGGACATTATGATGCTAAATACATTAGAACAGTGACACTATGAAGGTTTCCAAAGCTGCCATCTGAAAAACAGCATACCTCTACAACTGAACCATATCCCATCAAGATCCTAATATCCAATCCCCATGTCACTGCAATATATCAAAGAAGGCAATTTTCATACAGTAAAAAGAAAGAAGCTAAAGATGGTTTGAAAATCCGAATTGTTTTCCAATTACCCCATCCACTCAATGAAACAAATCATTAAAGTGAAAAAGGTTTCAGACAATTGCAGAAAGAAAAATGAATCCCAAGACAATACTTTTTAAATTCAAAATCAAATCCCCTCTCAAGCACATTTCTACAACTTAGACCCACAATTCGACGTATAAAAATAACCTACGGGTAAAATTATCATAGCATTAGTAATTGTGAACTTGTTGTAGCTGCAAGGCACAACTTTGTTATGCTGCTGGTGTGTGTGTGTGTGTGTGTGTGTATCTTATTTGACTTTGAAAGTTGAAGCAAAAAAACTACACGGGCAAGGTCAGGTGGCAAGACCAATAGAATAAGTGCAAGCGACCACTTTGTAAAACATAGTTAATTTAATGCAAACATGGAATAACTCCATCACAAATCGGAAGCTTTCGAAGCCACAAAGAGTAAAGCGCATCTTCTTGTGTATTGCTCTCCCCCTCTCATACACACACCAAAAAATAAAATGCATGTTAAAACATAAAAGTACAAATCAGAACCTCAACAATTAAGCAAAAAAGAATTAATACCTTGATAGAGAGCGTGCCCTTGACCCAGAGCGAGAAACAGACCTCGATCGAGACCTTGCAGGTGATCGACGTGTAGATTTGTTTTTAGGAGACTTGCTGCATAACAATGTCAAGGTTGAGAAACAACTACACACCAACTTGTCACCAAGACAATTGTTACACACAAACCTTCGGCTCCTGCTCTGACTTAAACTTCGACCGCGGCTATCACTGCGGCCTCTAGAATGAGATCGACCACGACTAGGGCTCCTAGATGAGTCCCGTTTGGAATCATATTCCCTCACCTGCAAGTAAAATGTGAAATATGAGTAACACAACATGTATGCATGCATGTGTGAATAGAGGAAGAGGAATTTGAACCATACACGAACATATGCCCGAGAAAATGCATTTCGAAACTCAGAGTCATCAAGCTTCTTAATCTGCAGAGGAAAACAAACCAAAGAATCTGAAATGATAAAAACATTGAACCTGTTGGGAAAGTTAAGAGATTATTCAAACTGTCAATGGAAAATCAGAGAGATAACTCACTGCATATTTCATGTCTTCATAGTTCGTGTAATCTACAATTCCTGTAGTGCCTAAAAGCAACGATAACACAACAACGTGCAAAACATTAATCCAGCATTACTCACTCTTCTCTAAAACGAAGTCCAGTAAACAACAGTTTAGAGCAATTAAAATAAACACCATCACGTTTAAGTCAAAAGATTTGGACAGAACCAAGGTATACTATAAGTTCAAACTGGTAAAGGAATTACTGAATCTAATTCAATATAATCCAGTTAATACTTGATATTTTAGTCTACATCCAAATCCTAAAGAATTTGGTCATCCAATAGATTTTTCGTGTATCCAATCAGATTACTATAAATGTATGACTGATTTTTTAATAAATGGATTGCTGGTTTCAAATTAGAATGGTATAACCAGATCAAAACTTCTCTGCAGCACACTACCCAACCAATTAATCTGGAAACATATTGGATTTTTATAATCCAGCACAGTGACAGCCCTAGCATCAATAATTTCAGTGACAGCCCTAGCATCAATAATTTCAACAACAGCCCCAAAGCAAACTATTTTAAATGTCCTAATCTTCATTACAAACTCAAGTTCATTTTCTCAAAATTATAAATATAAATTAAAAAGAACGAAAGAAAACAAAGTACGTAAAATCTGTATCGAGTGGAAAAAACATAGCAAATATGCTAGCTACACAGGAGCCATTCCAAGCAAATTAAAACAAGAATATCATGAATACTGGCAGTATATCAGTACCACAGATAGAAGTAGAGACTCAAATGTCTTAAGTATCTTACCACTACCATCACGGAACACTTGGGAGAAACAGACATCTCCTGCCCGGCGCATGTGATCCTAAAAATTATATGAGACATCAAAGTTAACCCTAAGTAAGAAACAACACTAGGAAATGACACCATCCTAACTTCAATACATGCAGATGGAAAGGGAAGTAGGTGCGGCCATGGAAGGAATATTGCCAAGTGTTGATTTAAAGAGAGAGGAATTTGGGCCCACCTTAAGGTCTTGCCATGAAGCAGAAGATGGTAACCCAGTGACTACAACTGCATGGTGAAGCAAGCCTCAAATTAAAGACATGATGAGCTAACTAGTTTACTTATCCCTTTTATAACATGTAGCATGGTATAAAATGCATTATATGTACCACACACCACGATATTCAGAGCGCCTGGATACTCCCCCACGCCCACGACCACCACTACCACTATAGCTACTATGACGATCTGAGGATGAATGTCCACGCCCACCATGTGCAAGTTCCACCTATATGATAGGTGTGAGATCATAAGATGCACGAGTCTCAACTCACAACTAACACCTAGCCGGCAGCTAAAATAATTACAAGAAATAAATAAATAGCTAACCCTTAAACGATGCCCATCAAAATCATAGCCATCACGACCACGAATTGCATCCTCAGCATCTCGTGCCTCTTCAAACTGTGAAATTTTTTTTGAAGGAAAGTTGAAAACCAAGTACAAATGAAAAGAACGTAGAAAGCACATTCCCAAAACTCACCTCAACAAAGGCATAACCAGGGGGTCTTGGTGGGATCTTCAAATCAATGTGAGCAATAGGTCCATACTGCAACGAAAGGAAAATCGTTATAAGACTACAAGAACAGGGAAAAAAAAAAGTACAAGCTTCTCGACTGTATTCATCAGCCATTATTGTCAAAGATAGGAGTACTTTTGTGCATTTGTTCGAAAACCCTAACAAAAATTTCCTAGAAAACCAAGTCCGATAATTTCTTTCATTCCAAACAGTGAAAATCAGAAGCTATGATATATATTCGAATTTCCAAGAAACAACAAAGAGGAAAATTGAATTACCTTGTAGAATAGATCTTCGACTTCTCTCTCGCGAATATCGCCAGGCAGATTTCCAACATAGAGAGTCCTGCTCGCTCGGCTACTCATTTTTCCCCCTAAAATAGTCAAGTTCAATTCAACAATCGTCAAAATGTGATCAAAACAACAAGAAACTGATGAAATTTCTGAAAGCCTGACCAGACAACGAGTTTTATCATTTTGTTTTTAAGGAAAATATGCAGAGTTCTTACCTTTCGATGAATTTGATGATCGGAGCAGCTTGGAAGACTAGGGTTTTGAAAGGTTGGGAAACCAAGGGTGGATTAGTAAACATATAAGGGGTATTATTATGGTAGTGTTTGCCTGTTACGCAAACTACGCTTTCATCTTGTGCACCTTGCCTTTATTTCAATCAACTGGTGGAGTAACGTCGACGTGTCCTTCTCATTCAAGGACCCACTTCATTGAGAAATTTTTTTTTCTTGACATATTAGACGTATAATAATTAAAACAAAATGTTAACATTATCATAAAAACCAAAATATTATTTAAGAATTATAAAAAAAATTGAATAATAATTAAAAAATATTTTTTTACAATTCAAATATTATATTAAATATTTTTTTACAGTGCATTTTAATTAAAATTAAAAACAATATATTTAAAAACAAACCATACTCAGATATTTAGACCAAACAAATAGAACTACATGTACCTGACCCAACTTAAAAAAAGCCCAATATGCAGGGTTTTTAAGATAGGGGTGAGTAAAAAAATTAAAAAATTAATTAAAATGAGAAAATTAAAAAAACAAATAACCAAAAAAACTGAACTGTGAAAAAAAACTGATTATAATTTTGAAAAAACTAACCGGTTCGGTTTGGTTTTATAAGCCTGAAACCAAAAAAACCGAACCGAACCGAACCCAAATCGAAAAAACCGAACCAAACCAAAAAAACAAGCCAAACCGGAAAAATTGAGCCAAACCGGTTTTGTCTGAAAAAACCAAACCGCAACCTGTCGATTTGAACCGGTTTCGTTTTTTAAAAAAAAATTGATTTGATTACTTTTTTTTTATAAAAACTAAATCGAACCGAAAATAATCACCCTACTGCAAGGATAGACATACATGCCTAAACTTGTTTTTTTCTACCTTTTTATTTTATTTTAAAAAATATTAAGTAGGTCATGTATTATTTGTTTGCTTAAATTTCAGCTGCTGAAGAGATGGTTAAGTTTTTTTTTACTCTAATGACAAAAATTTAAGATATTTTGATCCAAAAATACTTTATAATCTCAATAAATTAATTCATCATCTCAAATCACTATTAAACCAATTTTAAAACATGAAAAATACATCATCAAAACTTGAAAAACACATAAATGGCATTCTTTTCACCGAAAGAAACAGACGTTAAATTTGGTTTTTTTGTTCATGAAATCTCACAAAATGACTGCATTCTCTTTCCTTTGTTATTTTTCAATAATTCTCTTTCCTCTATTGAATTTAAAAATCAAAATATAAATAAAATAAAATTTTAGATTAAAATATAAAAGCTTCGAAGTAAAAATAATAAAATCTTTGAAAAGTTGCTCCATGAACAATTTTTAAAAAGAAAACATGATATTTGATTCTTTATTACAGTCCTTGTATTTTTAATAATTTGCAAATAATGAAATCAAGTTTTTTTCAAAATCAAGCTTCAATTGAATGTTAATTTTTTTTAATATTATGATAATTTCATAAAAAAATAAATTAAAATAAATCATCAAACTTAACTTATAGCCATCAAAATAAATTAAAAATAATGTTTTTAAAAAAATTGATTAATAGAGTAGAAAAACTTAAGGATGAAAAAAATACTATTAACAGTACATGTTTAAGAGTGTGGTTGTGGTTATTTTTCAAAGTGTTTTTCATACCGAAATGCATTAAAATGATGTTTTTTTTTATTTTTTAAAAATTATTTTTGAAATCAACCAATCAAAAAAATTCAAAATATAAAAAAAATAATTTTAATAAAAAAATAAAATTTTTAAAAACATGAATTACCCCGCGTTTCCAAACGCTATCTGAGCGAATTCTTGAAGGCAATTAGTTTTATTTTTTTTAAATGAAAATAAAAATAAATTTAATTTGTAGTTTTCCAAACGAAGAAAAAGGAGGGGAAAGAAAACGACGTAGTATAGTGCTGGCAAGAAAGTAAGAACGGTATTTTGGCTACGGCGGGTGGTGCAAGCGACAGCAACAAGCGACAGCCCTAGAGGGAGAGATGGTGAGAGGAGGAGAAGCATTGAGTGCATACAGAGCGTTGCTAAGAGCGACTCGAAAATCATTCACGGGCGACTCACTGATGCTGAAGGCATCAGCCTCCGAGGTTAGGAAGAAATTCGAGGAGAATCGTGATGTAAGCTCCGAGACTGAGATCCAGAAGCTCCTCGAAGAGGCCCGGGAAGCTTCCCATTTCATAGCTACCATGATCGTCCAAGCTAAACTCAACGACCGAGGCGGCTACGGTAATAAATCAATTACCATCTTATTTCTCTATGTCTGTCACGTTATCTTTACGCACCCCAGCTGTTCATTAAATTGCTCATCTCACTGTATCTGAATGTACTGCGACGATATTGTAATAAATTATTGCTGCAGAAGTGAAGCCTGACAAAGACCATGCTGGAGCAACACTTGAGATTCCATCCGAAGAGATTCTTCGGAAATCTGTCTAAGGAGATGAAGAAGAAGAATAGACTTGGAACACACCAAAAAACAAAGACATGTATCAGTTTCAAATTCTTCTTCTATGGCCAACTCTAATGACATTCTATTTGGAGTTCCCTGAGAAAGATTTTTTGTGGTTTATCTATTATTGAAGCATTTTTCCCCGGCATTTGTGCTCCACGTTACCGACTTATGCAGATTTACTGAATAACTAGATATAAAGCCGTTGCACTGGTTTTTGTTTTTCTCAGTCTTCTCTTTTATCCTTTATTGTTTTTATTGGTGGGGTTATTTTCAAGTAGCAAATATCAGTTTCAATTAAATTTTCTTGCCCAAGGCAGGATCTGCAAACTAGACCTTTAAATATACAATTGCAGCAGCAATGTATGAACATTTGGGCAGCTCTGTCCTCACCCTCTATTGGATTTGAGCTCTTTCGTATATTTCAGGCTTTCAGCATCACTTTCTACAAGAAAAGCTACTGATCCAACAGGTCAATTTGCCAACAATGCCTTTTCGTCGTAGCTTCAACGGCCTTTCTCCTTTTCCTCACACAGTCTCTCAAACCTGGCCAAGAGCAATCACCTCTTTATTTTTCAGAACCACCCATGTTTGCCAAGTTTTTATGTTGTGGACACCCTTAAGAAGTTTGATTTGGGTGTGTTATCTAGGCTACTTAATCACCTGCAGCCTGGATCTGCTATGAGCTGCCCATGATGCCAAGTGACAGTGCCTCCTTGTGCCTGCGCCTATTTAAAAAATTGAAACTTAGGGCTCCCGCATATCATGTCAGCTTTGTTATCATTGTGCTTTTTGTGAACGTTACACTGCATATTAAATCCTGTACAGTATAAAAAAGAAGTTGAAGGTTGTTTCATGATCTTCTGCTACTGTATATGGGAGGATGGAAGGTAAACTCCAGTGACATATTCTATTGCGAGTGCTTTGAGCAGAATTTTGTTATTTTACGTGTTGTGTTCATCCATTATTGAAGCAGTAATTTTCCGTGTACGGTTTGTTGCCAACAGCTTCTGCACTGAGAGTCACTATCATTCAATGTCTATAACATATGAAGGCCGTTGCCTTGAGGGTTTTTTACTTATCATTTGTGTATTCTCTCAAGTTGTTGCTCTTCCTCAGTTCTCTTTTACTTCATGTTTCTCACTTGGTTTAAGCGTGACGTGTTATGGAGGCATTCTATTAAATTTCAGGCTTAACTGGTCTTTCAAGTTGAATTCTCAGGACTCCATTGCTGCTATAGCTTCAACCACCTTTGTATTCATCTGCGTAGTCTCTCAAACCTTGTTAAGAACAATCACCTCTGATTTGCTAACGATCACCCATTCGCCATGTTTTATGCCCTGACACCCTTGAAAACTTAGTTTTGAGCGTGCTAACAGGGAAATCAAGCACCCGGACCCTTGACCTGCTATGAGCTGTCCATGCCAATTGACAGCTTTAAGCACCACCGTGTCCTTGTGCATGAAGACCCTAGCTATATGGAAACTGCAAAACTCTAGGCTTGCGCTGCTCACTATTTCATGCTCTCAAGTTAAAATCCTAGTGCAAGACTCCACCCACCTACATTTAGGTGAAGCAGCCCCCTAAAATCTGATTGTTGGTCGCAGTATGACTCAGCTTTTTCTTAATTGTGAAGTTTGCACATTGAACTCCTTTGAAAAAGCTTACAACGCTTTTCTTCTTCTTCTCTGTTTTTTTATTTTCCCCTTTTTTTCTGGCGAGTGGAAATAAGTTAAAGAAAAAGTATCGAAGCTTTCTTCTTCAGTGGCCACGAGTGAAAAAAAAAATTCATTGCTCAGCTTCTCAAGAGAAGTGCTACAAAAGTCACAAAACAAAAATAAACTGAACGAGAAGTGCTACTGCTTCACAAAACTCCCAAAATTTCTCTAAATTAGTATCCTCTCCCTATATAGGCACATTTGGGTTGAGACTGCCGACTTTCTCACCACCACTGAATGACTCCGGATGTTTACTGCCGTTCACTCCAATTGCTGACTTGGCTAGTCACTATCTTCATCATTTTCTTCGACATCATCATTATCATCTTCCCCATTGTTCTGATTCTTTTCCTGCCCGTTCTCACTTGCAGTTCCTGAATAAACAAGCATTGGGACGTGAGTCTAACAATTCATTGTTCAGTAAATTTTTTAACAGAAGATGACCGAGTGGAAGAAAACCAAAACTTCCAGGAAAAAGGACAACATCATTCAACAGAAACTAGCACCCAGCAGCACTTTGGGTCTACCCAAGGATTTATGCTATTTTAATTGTTTGGTGCATGCAGGAAAGAGAGACTAACATGTCTCAGTTCCAGGGATTAGTACGATGCTAAAGCCTAAAAGAGCTCCAGGCAATTTGGTGGCCAAATACATGTGTAGTTGCATGCGCACAGGGAGGAAACCAAGAATTAGGGGTGAGCAACGAACTAAAGATTTGATGAAATGAAAAGGGAAATTAGCACAATATTAGGATCATGAATGTTCCATAACCTATGCCATAAAAAAGGAAATTACCAAAACATTAGGATCATGGATATTCCATAACCTATATAATAAACATACCATATTCACTGAAGATGACACCACCAGAACATAATCCTTCCTCAATCTTCACAAGTTGAAGAGTCATTCTGGGGCCAATTTCTTGGAGCTTCACAGCGCTTTTCGTAGAAGCTTTATTGACTCTACCAAGATCATTTGCTAGAGTTACTGTTGCTGCTTCATCATCTCCTTCACTTTCTGATCCATAACCAGCCCTTCATAGATCGCACAAAAATGAACAATAAGACATGAGCAAAGTAGTCTATAATAACTACATAAACTAAGTTTCATTTCCTATTTTCCTTGTTTGTTTCTCTTTTTATTCAATTTGATAACGAGTTTATGGCATGGATATGCTTAGACTGGGATAGGCTGGTTAATTATTTTGCACAAAATAAGATTAGGGTACAATTCTACCATAAAGCCAATGCCATAAGACTGATGTTCCCTCAAAACCAGCCCTACAGTGGTGGAGCAAATCAATATGTTCCATCTATTCAGTGCAGCCACAAAAGGATTGGTCAGTATATAACCAAACTCTTAAGTCTTCTTTACCCTCTTCTGTAATTTCTAACAGGATATCATGACTTTTGAAATCCTCATGTCTCTATTTAAGACATGCTAGCAATGATACTATGGAGGCTAAAGACAGGAAACATGTAACTAGTTATACTATAATGTACATCCTCTTCATTCTTTAGCAAACATGTTTTCTTAGTAGATTCAAATGCCAACTCCAGATAAATTAATAAATATCATAGTTGACGTAAAATTACAAATAAAAAAAGATTCTTACTTAGAGACAAAATCGCTCACGTCTTGGAGATTCCTAAGATCAGGGACTTGGCGGTTCTGCACAAACTTTCTGAGTCTACGGGAGACACCTACAGGCTGGAGTCTGATGGAATAATGCCGAAAATCAATAAGTTTTGTGTCTTTATTGTAATTAAGTAACACAATTCTCTGGCAAGAAGAAAGTTTGACCTGAAACATCCCACACGAGTATATTAGGAAGGCTAGCAGTCTTGGCTGATTCCAACATTTAAGTAGAATTTTCTTAAGCACTTACAGTATTAACATCAATGGCTGGAAAGATATTCTGAAACATCACAGTTGTGAGTTTTAAGTGCTGTTCTCCAGACCCAAAACCAGAAAGAACAATCTGCAAAAAAAGCACAAATCAATGTTTGGAGATAGAAGTCAAAGACGCGATGATAAATTGAGAGTTCAATCACCCATTTAAAACATGCAAAAATATGTGTTAAACTAAAATGTAAGAATGGGAACACAGGCGAGCCGCATCCACAATCCTTCTGTTGCAACTATGAGATATTCTGCACTGAAATCTTCTCGGTAGTTTATAACCTTGTATGGTTAAAATTTAAAACCAATAACTGAAATGGAGAATGGAACAGCATGTGGTGTCTAGAAGAAAAATCAAGTAAATGGCCTTCCATTTTCATTTGGAGTCATGTGGTATCCATCTGTCAACAGAAAATGGTATTTTGTACTCTAGAACCCAATTCGTAAGGCATGATTTCAAATAAACACACTTGTCACCTGTCATGCCAAATGCTGGTGATATCCAAGTATATACCGGGCAAGGATGAAAATGAGCAGTCAGTTCCAAAAGTGAAGTGAATGCATGCTTGCATGTGTTTTGAGAGAATGCAAAATTTTACCAAAGGGGCATTTTTGAAAAGATCTTGTGGACATCTAGGGTGCAATTGAGATTGAGCAACATCAACTGCCAATGAATACTCATGTATCTTAAACGTAAGAGTTGGGCCTTGTGGGGTCCTTGCAACCCTCAGATAGGGTGCAGTTTCGGTTTTCGACAACATAAGGAAGTGGGTAACACCCATAGGCCCGGCAACATTCAAAAAGTCCTTAAGACTATTCCGTTTCTTCTCCTGAAACCAAAATGCAAAATGTAAGAAACAAATCAGTGTATTTAATAAGTTATAATAGAACCACATGAGGATTAAAAACCCATATAAGAAAAAAATCTCAAATAGAAACTGGTGAGAGATACCACTTCAGTACATATAGAACAATACAAACAATTGATGCTCACAAAATAAAAAAAAGGAGCTTAAGAAAACAGAGAAGCGAACAAACATTTACCTTGAGCTTGAGAGCAGTAAAGGGAAGCATCAACTTTCTCAAGTTCATCTGAAGTTGCCTGAGTGGGCCAGGCAACTTCCCTCTTGCAAAAACAAAGCTCTTAGGGATCTTATCACCAGTGATATGATCCACGTCGGCCTGTTTCTTTTTCGATGTTGGCTTCACGAACATCTTCTTATTTTTCTGTATGAATTCCAACAACAATAATAACAAACCCGTTAGAGAAAAAAAAAGAGGACATAAAAATGTATTAAGAAAAACATCAAAATCAATTTAGTTTTTCCTCAGTATCATTGACTTACATTTCGTAAACGAGCCATTGCTTTGTCGGATACTGGCAAACTGAATTTCAGTCAAAGCTTCAAATCTTCCTAATTAAATAGCTACAGCACCTTGAATGAACGTGAAAAAAAAGAGAACGCGGTGAGAATAATTATAATTAAAAAAAAAATAGAACGAGTATAACAGCAAACTCTAGGGTTTTTTTTAACATAATTTTTCAAGTTGAATAAAACAGATTAGAGCCATATGATTTTAAGCTGATTTGACTTAAGATTAGTAATTTGAGGCATTAAAATTCGATCTAGAATCAAACAACATGTATTTTATATTCCTAAAAGAAGCTTGTCTTTCTCACACAAAATCAAAACCCCAAACGGCGAATATTAGCATGAACAAAATCAAGTTAAGAAGAGAGACAAATAATTTGTTATAAGAAGAGAGACGTTCACCTGTTGAGATCGATCTTCTAGCTCCACTGCTTGGACTTCTACGGACAGGGAGAGAGGATGTCGAAGGAGTGCGAGAGGTGAGGCAGGCGCGGGTTGCGGTAGAGAACCAAAAAGCAAAAAACGCTAAAACCCACGCTAAAACCCAGTTTGCATTTTTTCTTTTTTTCTCTTTTTTTAATGACAAGCTGGCTTTAAAAAAAAAGATTTAATTATATTTGTTTATTATGAGTAAATTATAGCTTAGTTATTGTAGTTTAACAACAACACAAAAATAATCAATCTCTGTTCTATCAAAACTTAATCTTTTTTATCCATTTCATGTTTTTTTTCAAGTATTTTGTTTTTCAATAAGTAGATAAAGCAAAAAAAAAAAAAAGAAGTTAAAAAATATAGGGGGGGTAAATAACATACTATTAAATTAAGCATGTTCAACATCAATCAAGGACTACTTAGTATATTATTAATAAATTTTAAAAAGGAGTAAATATAAATTTTCTGAATTAATTAATTAGTTTTGATAAAAAAAAAAAAAAAAGTGGGGGCTAAATTATAATTAACACGTTTTAACAAGTAAAATCATGAAAACAGAAAGAAAAGGGGAGTTTTTTTTCTTAAATACCGGTGTAAATGTGGTCCCTCGAGTTTGAATAAATTTTGATGGAGTTGATTTACAAGAACACGCTCCAATTTCAGTTTATTCTCTTTTGGTGTAAATTCAATTAAAGCAAACAGTTTTAAAGATTTTTTAAGTTTTTAAATTTTTGCTTTTGTCATAATTAGATTAAAAAATTTACTATTACACCATCTAAGTTTAAGGTTGGGCGGTAAGAACCGTTTGGAAACGCGGTGCAAATCATATTCCTCAAAACTTTAATTTTTTTTACTAAAAATTAATTTTTTTTACTAAAAATTAATTTTTTTCGTGTTTTGAATCGTTTTGATGCGGCAATCTCAAAAATAATTTTTAAAAAATAAAAAAAATATTATTTTAATATATTTCGGTACAAAAAGTATTTTGAAAAGCAACCACAATTATACTCTCAAACAGATTCAAGACTCGTGTAATTTAAAGTCTCTAATTAAAAATCTTGCATTGATGTATTTATGAGATGGCATGTCCATATCCTAATCACTAAATTTGTGATGGTTTTTAAAAGTGTGTTTGATATTATATAATGATTATTTTTTAAAATATTTTTTATTTAAAAATACATTTAAATAATATATTTTTTATTTTTTAAAATTTATAATTCAAAAATATAAAAAAATAATTTTAAATAAAAAAATAAATTCAAATATTTTAGAAACGAATGACCAGCCACTTTCGGAAACAACCTCAAAGATTCGATCACAACATGAATGATTGTGGAGAACACAAATAGTATTTTTTTATATATATATATATATACATAAAAAAATCATACCAATTTAACAGTTAGTAAAAAAAAGGGGAGTCAAAATACCTGTTAAAGAGGTAAAGCCAATTTTACATGCTCCATTTATAATTGCATAAATTTGTATTAAAAACATATATATTCATATAATTAAATTGGTCAGAAATTAGATGGCCACTCGCCATAAAATCATATTTTAACCCTACCGGAAAACAAAGGGCAGGAAAAGAGCGTGGCTCCTGGTGAAAGTTATCCAGGCTCCGGGTGTCTATAGCGCAAATTTAAGCTTAGGTCGAGAATTTTGAGCTCGCATCTATAACAATTTACGAGGCATTTAGATCATTTATTTGTAATTTGTAGTCAACGAAGAGCTTTCTATTCAGGAGATTCAGATTAAAACAGCTGGAAACTCCTGGCTTCATTGAACAGACATCGTCAAGCTGCTAAGTTTTTCTTCTGTAAATTGAAGCATAAACATTTCTGATTAGGAGGAAAAAGTAATTCCCGTTGCGGAAACAATGTAAAAACCTTGAAGGAAAAGAAGGGATCACAAAAGGAGTTCTAAAATCCTGCATAAAAATGCTTCTTGTACATACTTGCATGCGGGTGGAAATGCACTTCAACCCTAGATACCGAGATTCATTCACTTAGCAAATCAATGTCACAAAGCACCAATTTTCACCTTATTGCACAAACACAAAGTGCTCAAATCAATTCCATTTTGGGATAAAAAGAACAGTCAATTTAAACAACCTTGAAGTACCAGATGACAAAAGTTCAAACATCTCCACATCAGTCTTATTGCTAGAATTCAAAAAGACGATCAATTTTGGCTATCAATGATGGTTATCTTTGCCATCTCCTCCGTCCGCTTTCTGAGAAGCAGCTCTTAGTTTGCGCTGTTCCTCCTTGTAAATTCGATTTCTTCGTTGGAACTGCAATAAAAAATCAAATGAACCATGTCTGTGATGAATATTGCCAACAAAAACTAAGAGTCACGCCACACTGGATCCATGAGATAAGAATCAATAGACAGGATGAAATACAAGATAACATGAGACATAAAGAATAAAACAAGGCCATTAAATCCAATTCCATTGCGACTGATATACTGGACACCAATGACACCACCACCCTACAATCTAAAAAGAGGAATTCAGAAGTCACTAGAAATTGCAACACAAGGATTATCAGAAGAAATAAAAAAATGAAAAGAAAAGGCACCATATGGGAAGCGGTTGCTATAATCACAATTACTGCATGCAAAGATCCAGATCATTTGCAACCCAGTCAGTTGACAGAAATGGATAGCTTTGACTATTGCATACTTATCTCCAACTTGGAAACTAGTTATTCTGAAGCCTTCTTTCATATGAATTCTGGGATGTGCTAATACTGAGCATGTAAGAGTAGTTATCTTTCACCGTCACTGGTCATGCAATTTGTCATTGGTCCACAGATACCTGACTGATCCCAAGCAAGAATCCCAAACTTAACAGCCTTAACGGCTGACCTAACCGAGATAACTAAGAAGTTCATATTTCAGAATTCACACATTTGCCAATGAAAAAACATGCATATGAGGTTGAAAATTCATTCTTATAAGGTCCAAAGAGCATCAACTTGGATGGCCTGGCATTACAACCAGAGAGATGCAAAACTTGAAAACCATTGGACAAAGTTAGCCGTAAGCCTAAACAAGATGAGATCAACTTTAGCCTGTAGCTAATTCCAAGGCAAGAAATACCTTGATGTGACCATCAACGATGAACCTGAAAAAAATTTCATTCTGATAGATGACACTAAGAAATATGCTTGTTAGGGTTTGCTTGTCAGCGAACCTCCCATCATTGCAAAAAGTCTAGAAATATGTTCACTAGGGTTTACTGGTCATGTATAGAAATCTAGTGCTCCATAAAGAAAATGTAAGGACAATATTATATGTAAAGTTTTCACGAGTGTGCCATAAAAAAACAAAAGTTTCAAACAGTAATTTATTCAACAGTCAATTTTTTTTGGTACAAGTGTAAAAGAGAAAACGGTCTCTCCAAATTCAGTTCATGACCAAAAGTGCTAGCAGATGGCATGATCTAAATTAGAAATAGAACAGTGTCCAAAGAACACACTTAATGAAAATAAACTAAATAACAAACAAGTATAAGGCCCAGCCCTGGAAGTTCACGGCCGCAGTACCTGATGGTAATGGTTAGGTTATGGTTATTGGTTTTTTATTTGGGTATGGGTATGGTTATACTAATATTTGTATCCATAGATACCCATTGCCTTCCCTATACATGATGCATGTCCCTCATACATTTTAATGCTGTAACTTCTGTTAAACAACCAACCTCTCCTATTTTTATTCTAACTGCCTGCCAACCAGGAAGTCAATAGATGCTAGTCTACTTTGCATGTTAAGCGGTCATTTGCTCTCTAGAGCACGCAAGTCAGTAGCATCTCATCAAAGCAACACTGACCAATCTCACCTAAGATGCCAACTAAGAAGTAGCATCTCTCTGAAAAACTCTATATCTACTAGAATTGTTTTTGCGATTTGCCAAGAGTTGACAAGTGATATTCTTTCTACACTTCTGGCCTGACAAGTTAAACCATTAAGCATGAATAAGAATCGCTCCATCATTATCCCTTGACGTACAATCTCCTAATCATGTTTCCTATCATTGTCAATAAATAGAGCCACTTTTGGCCTCACAATGGTTTTACACAGAGTGACAAATCTGAGTAGCAATAATGAAACATGGCCGACCAAGTGGATTTAAGTGGCAAATAAAGCAAGCCTTTCATCTAACAAAGGAGCTTCAATATAGGAAAAGGCTTCATCAACAATCTTGCCAGTTTGACTAACTGAAACTGATTAGATCATTTACTAGTAAGGTAAGGCAACTGGTTGTAAGAGGACTGAATGCCATGCTTTTATGCACTATCAGTGTGCGTGAATGGAAACCAACTAAATGGAAAAGCAGGGGGGCAACTGTACCAAAGGAGAATGGACCTCGCCAACACTTCAATGCAGATTAAAAGATAGCTGTTAGACCAGACTAGTTGCCGACACTAGCCAGAATCAGCCTTTAAAAGACTCGAAAGTTGGCATCTGAGAAGTGAAATCTTATAGAACAAACCTTCCCTTCATTTTACCGTCCATAGGTATCCATGAAATTAATTTCTCGACCTAAAGGCATACATATCTGAATATTTTGAAGTATAGATCCTACCCAAATAGCAAAAATACTCAATCAGATAAAAATGCAGAGAAAAGAGTGGTCTAAACAAGCAAAGTTGTTACCAAAGTGTAGCAGACATGGCTATGTGCAACGAATCTAAATAAAAAGAACATATCAGATATATTCTCAACCAGACTGTTTCCTTTGACTCAGTGAAACTACGGTTTTTTAATTGTACCAGGAACACAGGATCCGGTACAGTCTAAAGAACATGTCAGAAAGTAATCACGTAAAATACAGCATTCCGAGAGAAAAAATAGAAGTAAATGATCAGAGCTCGAAATATCCCCAAACAGCAAGAAGTAGATGAAGATTTAAAAAAAAAAACCCACGAGTGGGTTAAGATTTTGACAAAAACCCAAAAATTAGCAGGTCTCAAATTAATGTAATTTACATCAGATTGAAAATATGTGGATTGAACAAATAAATGATAGGGGGGGACCTCTTTGGAGTGGTGGAGGCACTCGAGGTAATCTTCACGGAGGAAAGCGCAGTCCTTAGGCTCTCTGCATTGAGACATGCACTCGCTGAAATCCATCCAAAAATCGTAGCACCTGCCTTTGTTTCCTGTGATTCCCCACCCGGATGCCATTTCTTCCTAGGCTCTGCCTCGCTCTACTCGATGATCTATCCGATGATGTTATTGACGAAGGGAGTATTTTGTGCTGCCCTCAACTGCTAGAACACAAAGTCCAATTCATAAGCGGAGCTACCCATCAACTCACTGGTGTTATAAGCGGGTTTGGGCTTTTCATACAAGTCCTGATACTCCTACCAGTGGTCCAGAACCATTTGTGGCCTTGAAGGAATTGAAGAGTAGTGGTCCAATGGAGGCATAGGGACGATGTCAACTGCGTCCTTAAAAAAAAATGAAGCTTTAGATCTCCTTGCATATTAGAATCATTAGATTGCATATTATTTTTTTAATATAGAAATAATATTGATGTATTGATAATATGTTTTTTAGTAAAAAATTTAATTATAAATTTAAAATATTAAGCGTGAATTTTTTCAGTCCTATTTGATTTTCGATAAAACAACAACCAAACCAAATTCTATTAAGCGGGAACTTCATATTTTAATGAAATGATACAGATCTTAAGGGTGAGTTGTAGGTGGAGCAGGGGAGGAGATTAGGAGAGAAGGGGGAAGGGGGCTTGCAGCTATCACAATGAATTTTAGGGCTCGAGTATTTGAAATATAATTTTCTATTTATACCTCTGTTAAGTTAACATAAATTTTAATTTTTTTGGTTATATTGGTTCGGTTCAATCAATTATGTTAACATAATTTTTAATTTTTTTGGTTGAATCAGTTTATTTGGTTTGGTTCAATCAATTTCAAAAGCCTTGAACCAAAATCAAATCGGATCTTATTTTTTTTTGGTTTTCTATCTTCTTCCTTTTGTTTTCTATCAATTCTCTTGTTTTTCTAGGTTTTTTTTCTTGGTTTAATCATTTTTTTTTCTCACCCCTGCAAAACACTATGGATGTTGAGCAAGATATTTTAAAAATATTGATATAGTGACGTATTATATGATATTTTTTCAAATATCAAGATTGCAATATATTGTATCAACCCGAGTAAATTTGTGAAACTAACAAACCGGGTCAAGAAACCATAATAACCATATAAAAAACAAATCAAGATAAATCATGAAAATCAATTCCTAATCAATTTCATATTAAAAAAAATAAAAAAAGACAAAAAAACTATAACATTAATGAGAATTGGGTTATATATATATCACTTCTAGCCGAATTCAATATCACTTCTTTTACCACCCTATTTACTTTCAATATGAATTTGTATTTTCCATGCCACTGAACTTTCTATTTTAAATAACAACTCCCGTATTTTTCTATTCTTCTTATTGCTAGTTATTTATTATCATGTATCAATTAAATTATCTTTTAAACTAGTTATTTATTATCATGTATCAATTAAATTATCTTTTAAACTTTACATACATTTTGTATAGAAAAGGAAGATGAATTACCATTTGTATTATTTCAATATAGATACTATAACACATTTCAATACTCGATTTGTATTCATAACATTACTAAATATTTACTCCTTATATTTATTTCCTATAACAACATCCATTTAACAATATATCTAAACAGTTATTTAAAAAACTTATCAGATTTGACAGGATTTCGGTCTAATCTTCCCTATACGAGGTCTTACCCAGGAAAATTATCCTATTATATCTCGTGTCGTTATCTGACATCGCGGCGATCTAATAAAAAATCATTGCTATGCTAAAAAATATATATCTAGCATCTTGTTATATGAAGGGAAATGTCATATTTAAAGAGTTGTCACCTAATATTATGGTCAATAGAAACTCTAATTAGTTAAAAAAGATTGTATGGTATAAAACTAGCTACGCTAAAGAGAATATATTATCACTATTTGAACATCCTACTTGAAGTAGACTGCATTAATGGCTCTATCTTAAATTGTCAAGGGGTTGTTGTATTATACTATTGATAGTTTAATTATAATATTCTCGATTCTAACATCAATGAATATTAAACTAAAGATACTTCAAACTCTAACATCGATAAGTATTACCTAGAGAAAAGATATGATATTCTTGATTTTGACGTTAGTGAATATTAGAGTTCAAAGTTATTTTCAATTGTAGTGTTAACATTTCTAACTTTAGAGTTTGTAAACATCAAGGGTATTCACAATCATGACATTGATGTATACAAATATTCTTGACTTTGACATTAATAAATATTAAAGATGATATTTCTAATTTTAACATTGATAGATATCAGTCCAAGATGGTATTCTCAACTCTGATATCAGTAAATAAAAATCATTTTAAATTATTATTTTTATTCTTCTTGAAAAATTAGGAATTGAGTTATTATTTTTTAATGTTCAAGGCATGGCTTGGTATGAGTCCATTAGCCCCAAACATGAATACAAAATATTTTTTTGATTTTGAAATATAATGTTAATGATTTTAATACTTTAGAAATTTAGATATGTGGGTAAAATAGATTTTTTAATTTTGATCAAGTCCTAATATACTTCATAAACTTGTTATAAAGTTCAAATATACATTTAAGATATTTTTGTGTATTTTTTTGGAAGAAAATGCCAAAAAAAAACATTTTATAAAATGCTAAAACATCTTTTTTTTCCATTAAGAAACTTGGCCATGATAAAAAGTACATAAATAAAGAAAATGTTAACCAAAAAAAGGCTAAGGTTTTTCTCTCTTTCTTCGAAATGCCAAGACAAAATTTACAAATTGCTGCAGCATGCCAAAGAAAGTTGTTACTGTTTCTATTTTATTTTTACCCGGCCACGTGTAACTTTCTTTTGAACGAAGTAAATTGAGGGATCCTAAGCAAGGCCTGGCCTCCCATTCTACTTCTAGTGACTGAAAATGAAAACCCGTATGTTTTCAAGCATTGCATGGTAGGGATCAAAATACCACGTGACTGTGTCCTCATCAACCGAACACTCTACTAAGGACACCAAGCAGAAAACAGAACTCGTCAGCCGAGGAACCTCCCGACTGAACTTACTCGCCCAGGAAAAAAAATAAAAAAAATAATTCATATAAGAGGAGGACTGCTTGAGACTTTCATCCTCATGGTTCAGTAAATTCTATACACGACCTGTTTATTTAAAAAAACCATCGTGAAAAGGGCAAAGACAGTTTACTGTTTACCAACCCAGTATTCCTGGCTTAATAGAATGTCAAACAAAAATAACATGGGTTTGGCTTGCTTTCAGCGCTAACATTATTGGTTCAACTATGTTAAGAATTTAAACACATGTTTGTTTGGTAAATGATTAGACTCAATATCTTGAGCTCAACTATATATTGATCCTATATACATTTGAATCTGACGAAATGTTAAACTCAATATTCTTGGGTTTAGTTACATATTGAGCCCAAGTATATATAAATCTAGCAAGATATCAGACCCAACACCTTTAGGTTTAGCTATGTGCATAGCGATTTGACAAGATATCAGTCCCAACAAACTTGGAATCAGATACATGTTGACCCTAAATGTTTACAATTATGACAAAATGTCGTCCAAAACGTCCTTAGACTCAACTACGCGTTAAGTCCAAGTACCTATAGGCCTGGTAAGATTCCAATTCGAATGCCCTGAGGCTCAGCTACGCGTTGAGCCTGTGTGTCTACGGGTCTAGCAAGACGTTGGACTCAATATCCCTAAGCTTAACTACGCATTGAGCCCAACTTTCTATGAGTGTGGCAAGACGTTAGACCCAACACCCTTGGGCTGATTTACGCGCCGAGCCGGAGTGCAAGTGGCTCTCGCAAAACATCAGACCCAGTACCATTAGGATCAGCCACGCGTTGAGACCAAGTGTCTACGAGTTTAACAAGATACTAGACCCAACATCCTTTAGGTTTCGTTACGTACTGAGCTTGAGTGCATGTGAGTCAAACAATATACCTGACTCAATATCCTTAGGTTTAGAATTAATCCAGGTTCTAATATACTCATAATTGAAAGTTTTTTTAGTCTCCATATAAAAGAATCATTTATCTATATTTTTAGGCATATAAAAGTCTTATAAAAGTTTGTCTTGGTCCAATCATCATTAATGTTGATTAAAGGCTATTATAGTCCACATTAATGTTACGTACAAAATAATATATAGAATATATTATGGATCCTTGGTATTTCTATCAACATAAAAATTGATGTAAAAATTATTTTCATAAATATTAATGTTATTTAATGAATATTTATTCTTGTATATATTTTTAAGAGAATGAATAGATTCAACAAAATAAAAAAATTCAAGGATTATAAATATTTTTTGAACTACCCGATAGGGGTTTATATTTTTATGTGTTCATATTAAAATTTAAAAAATATTTTAAAGAATTTTTTTTTTAAAAAAAACACACTACCCTACTGAACATTAATAGTGACCTTGAAATCTCGATTCGTGCCCGGGTATCATGAAAACTCATGTGGAATAATTTCGTCAGCTCCTTCAAGTTTATTAGAAGAAAGTAAGTGTTATATTTTAAAAATATATAAAATGAGATTATACTTTAAAGTTTTGGAAGCAGAAAACGTTTAATTTCTCTTACTAGAAATAATCTGTTCTTAAAAGACCCACTGTTTAAATTCGTGATTTCAGCTGTTCAACTTCATTCATTCAAAAACAAAACAAAACAAAAGCTAGCCAGAGACAGCAGCGCTGTCTGATTTTGTATTTTAAAAATATTTATAAAAATATTTGATTTTTTTTAAAAATTTTAATTGATTTTTTTAATGTAATTATATTAAAAATAAATCTTAAAAAATAAAAAATAGTTTAAAAATAACCGGTGATTGAGCTTGCTGCTTCTACTTTAGCTTTAGCTTGCTTTCTCTACCTTCTACCTTCTACCTTTGTTTTTTTCACGACCCCTCCATTTCCTGGAAATATCCTCCAGTAAGTGCAACAGCGATGATAATTCAATTGTAGATATCTGTGAATCCATGCCTCATACAAACCCTAATAAAAATCAAGAAGATCAATCAAAATCGATGGTAATGTCTCACAATTCACGGCACTCCATAGACTCCTGCACTCTCCAGCTCCATTCATGGAGACCCTTTCTCGATTCCGACCCCCCCACCAATTCTAAACCCTACGCATCTTCCCGTACTCTCCCTAAACGCCCCTGCCTTTCCGATCGCGCCACTTCTTTCCCTTCTAACATCGATTCCATCGACATTTCCAAGCTCTCTCTCCTCCAAGACGACGACAACAACAACAACAAACCTATCCCCGCCACTCCAGCTGTTACCAATAGTCCCTACAAACGAGGTACCTTACGCCTTATCGAGCGCAAGAGGCGTCGCAGAGGATCCCGGTCCGTGTCCGGCCGGAGCTCCGATAGAAGTGGAACCTGGCGGTGTTGCTCTGTTGGTGCGGCTCATGGGACTTGCTCGGATTTCCCTGTGGCGGTGGGGACGGACTCTAGTGGGGAGCTGTTTGTGAATGGGGATGCGAATTGGGCGTCGGATGTAAGTGAAGCCAAGAATTCGATAAAAGAGAGGGAGGAGAAAGAGAATTTGTTGGGAGTGGGTAGTGCTTTTGGGAATTTGGATAGTGAGTCTGGGTATGGGAGTGAACCTGGGTATAGGGGGGATGCTGAGTTTGGTTATGGAGATGAGGTGGATGAGGAAGAGGATGATGCCAGGCTGTTATTTTGGGGACACCATTTTCAAGGTACGCACAGCTTTCTCCCATGTTTTTTGAAGATATTTTTTTATTGACTGTGTTCAAACCTTTCCTTGCTCCTCCTGATGCAGATTCTAAGATGGAAATGGTTGGAGAGAACACATTTGATCCAAAAACCCATCACAGATGTCGTCGCAGGAAGCATGATTATAGAATGGTTGACTCATTGAGATAACTCACCCGGTTGTTGGAAATAGGAGGAGAAAGTGAGGTCCTTTTGCCACTGGTGTTTTGATAGTATTTACTGTATTAATTTCTCGCAACCCTCTGCTTTCAATTCCTCTCCAATTTTGTTTTAGAATCTCATCTCTGCGGCCGAGGTTGGACAACAAGCGGCTGCTTTTTGCGGATTGATCCATACTTGTTTGTTTAAATGCCTGTGACATGTCTAAGTAGTTTATTTGTGCATTACATTCAAACAACTCTTGTAAGAATTGTTGTTAATCTGTAAGTTATACAATTTTTTATTTAAGAACTTGTGTTGTCTAATTGGATTCAATGCTCAGCTACAATTACCTTTAATTACATCAATCAAGGAAGGTTACTGGAGGCATCCCATGAGCCAGATTATTCCAGTCTTATTTGCCGAAATTTCCATGTCACAAACTCCATACCTTTTAGGAAACAACTAACCTGGTGTTGCTGCTTTTGAGTTGTTTCCAATTTTTCTTTTTATTTGGCAAAACACCATTAAGGGTAGGAAATCCAAAGACTTCAAACCAGGTTCTCATCCTTCATTTATGAACTGGAGTTATCCCCTGCATCTCTGTCCAGGAGATGACCTGGTTGTGTATCAGAAACCTTTCAAGCAGAGTGCTGCTAAGAGAAGTTAAGAAATTGTGAATAACTGATGCAGAACAAGTTAGCCTCAGAGTTCGAGAGCTGTTTCTTGACCTCTGTAATAGTGATTCAGAGGCTCGGGAAGAGTCACATGAAGCAGAAGAACAAGAGAGGTAACTCTGAACTCTGAAGCATCGTGAGATTTAATTGTAAGATGCGATGAAAAAGGTTAAATTGTAGGATATGCATATTGCCAGAAGAGTAATTTGTTGGATATTATGCATGACAGGAAAGCAAAATGAAAGCCAAGGGAGTACAGTATATTCCAGTAATATCCCATTTACATTTTGAAGTATTGGACCACGACTCTGTACAGTGGTTGTAGTGATTTATTACCTTGATGTTGACCGAATCTTTGGCTTAGAGAATCTCGTGAATTCAACCCAAGAGTAATCGCGATCTCTTATAAGCAACTCTGCTTTGACGCCTAAAATAGCCGCTTCACGCAAGAAGAGAACTAGAACATAGCAGCTTATAGTGCCTCCTGACTAAAAACAACAACATCGCAGCTTTTAGTGCTTCCTGACCTAAAACAACTTCCTTTCACACTTGGCCCGCTTCCAGATCTTTGTTTATGTGGTTTTCCACAAAACCCACATCTTTATAAACCATAACTATGTTCCTGCATAATCGTACATTACAGTCAGCAATTAGCATTATCATATAATCAACTCAAGGCTGCCATGATTTATTTTGTTAATTTGACCCATCACTTCTGACACTGAGGGATCAAGCTCCGTGATGCAGCTGAAATCTTTTTCGCTCATGCATCACAGTTACCCATATAAAGGGAAACACCCAACAGATCTCTTCGCCCAAATTCATGAGAGACACACCTACCTAGTCACATGTTCTTTGTCATCAAAACCTAACTATTTCACTTCAGCTTCCTTCTCCACTCTTCCCTTGTTTATTGCACTCACCAGCCTCTTGCTTTTCTATCAAACCCGCTTTGGAAAGCTCCTATCTTCATTGAATTCACACCCCCTGCCCCTCTTTAAAGCTTTCCATCAAGGCTCTTACCTGCACAACTTTGCATTCGCAAGGAACAATATAATGTCTCTCTCCCGCTCTTCTATATAATGTCTCTCATTCTATAATCTGTGAGGTCATAGCATAGGTGTTCTTAGTCTCAATTTTTAATCTTATTCCTCCGTTTCTTTTCCTTCTTTTGAAAGCATCATAAATATCATAGAATGAGAACTATCTCCATTCTCATCACTTTCCTTTTCCTTTCATGGCTAACATGTGCTACGAGCCGGGGTTCTGACAACGGGGACACTTATGTTCGAGAAGCATGCAGTGTGACTAGATATCATGACCTTTGCATGCACTCACTAGCATCCTTTTCGCACACTGCTGGGAGAAGTCCCAGCAAGTGGGCACGAGCTGGGGTTTCGGTGACAATAGGCGAGGCTAAGAATGCTAGTCAGTATCTGAATAAATTGAAGAAAGATAGAATCATGAGAGGCAGAAACAGGATTGCCCTTTCAGATTGTATCGAGTGCTTCCAAGACGCGATTGACAATCTTCACAAATCACTTGGCATACTCAGAAAGCTTGACGCAACAAACTTCGATACACAGATGGGGGACCTAACTACATGGCTGAGTGCTGCACTCACAGATGAAGACACTTGCTTGGATGGTTTTGAAGATCGAAGCAGCAAACAAGTTAAAATGCTTCTGAATCAGGTTTCAAGAGTCACTTATATCACCAGTAATGCACTGGCTCTTGTTAACAAACTTGCAGCCGCTGGCTTGGGAAGCCTAAATGGTCCGTAGTCATGTCATATCAACAGGGAACTGGGTCATAAATCAGAATATAAATGGAATAATCTAGCCTATCAAAGCTAAAATACATCTATCCCTTGTTTAATTGGTTGTCATGGCTACCTATGTATCTTCGGTTTCTCAGCTGGTATATAGCTACTGCGTTAAAACCTGGGCTCAAGCGTTGCGTCTTGGCTTCTTGAGTCAGAAAATAAAAGCAGGGCAGCAACAGTGGTTTCAGAACAAGTTCTTGTAAATTATTTCTGCTTGTCCATCTATGCTATTTGAATTATTTTTCATTGATTAATATCTGCTGCCACGCCTCTCTTAGTTTGTTCAAGTACTGGTACTGCTTGGGGGGGACCTTGTATGATGATCAATGAAGATAGATTGTTGTTGAAAGAGCAGACATGTTTGTTCTATTGCACATCCGTACACATCAAGAGCCCCATGGATACAATGTGTACAAAAAGGTCTCATATCTAAGATACGTATTTACTGTTACAATACCATAACTACAGTTGAGAACCATGCGACACTCTACTTGCTATCGCGTGCGATGTTTTGTCTGCCACCATTCTTTTCCCTTCTCCAATGGTCACGACTATGATATCTGTAACCCTCTGCTCCCCCAGTTTCTCCCGTTCTTACGGGTACTGATTTGACTACAACTCCTCTTCAAAGTTCAAATAAACCACACTACAGGGCATGTTTATAGGGCATGTTTAGTTTTTGTATTTAAAAGGTATTTTTTAAAAAACTGAATATTTTTTATATTTTTTTTTACTTTAAATTAATTTTTTTTGTTTACAAATTATTTTGATGTGCTGATATCAAAAATAATTTTTTAAAAATAAAAAAATATTATTTTAATATATTTCCGAGTAAAAACATTTTAAAAAATAACCGGTATCATAATTTCAAAGAACCTTTAATTGCTTAAGCAACTTTAACCATGCTTCCATCCAATGGCTCCATATGCCAAGTAGGGTGTTTAAAAGCGTAATTCAAGCTCTTCTAGGTCGAGTTTGGACTGACAATGAAACCATTCAAAAACATATACTGGTACATAAGCTTTCAGCTGTTGGCTTTGTGCAAAATAAGCATAGAAACAAACACAGAAACAAAGATTGGTCCTATGAGCAATTTGACATCATAAAAAAATATAGCCTAAGTGCAAAACATAGGGGGGAAAGGATAAAATGCAGATTTATATGGCAAAGACCGAGAATCATATATACGAACACCACAAGTGCTGAAAATAAAAAAATGGACGCCCAATGATAATTTGCCTTGGTTCCTAGCCGCCAATCATTTTCTTAACTATTTTATATCATTTGCCTTGATTTTTTTCGTGTTAATTTTATTATTTTTTTTATTTTATTATCAAATCTTTTTTTACTAATAGTCCGGTTATCTTTCAATTAGTCAGGTTGGTTGGATCACGTTAGAGTAACTTTCACATAATTTGATTTTAAACACGAGCTAAACAAGTAATTGAATCGAGAGGTTTTTATATTAATTTAATCCCCATATTTTTTTACCGGTTGGTTAGAATGTTTTTGGATTGATCAAATCAATTAGATTATGTCGGGATAATTTCTGCACATTTTCTAAACAAGATGTAAGTTACAAAGGTTAATATCTAAAGCTAAGTTTAATAAAAATACTAAATAAATCTTTAAAATTATGAATAATTTTTATTACATTAAATTTTTATTTTATTTAACCCGCGCATGTCCATAAACTAGTTAGTTAGCGCACAAATTATCCTCCACTTCCCATGTTGCAATATGACGACCTATATATAGTAGGAGATGCGTTTTGGGCCGTTTAAGCAATTATTGGTTCACCAAACATGATGGTGGGCTAATAATAATAATAATAATAATAATAATAATAATGGGTGCAAGATTAGCAGTTCCTTTTTCTCTAAATAAAGAAAAAATAAATAAATTTAGAACGCAGGTAGTTTGCTTTTAGATAGAGACCCAACACCATATTCGTTTCCACTCCAATCTTCTAATTAGTTCTGAGATTTTCAAAGTTGTCGGTATCAAATCAGATTATATAAAAACTAAAAAGAGGAGATGAAATGTCTATTCAAAGTCTTCTTCAAGGGCCCTCGCTGCTTTTAATCCAATGATCTTCTTGGCGGTCCCTTTCTGGGTTCAGGAGAAATGATCAAACAACAATGTCTTCGAAGAGAGAAACCCGCCCTTTCTCTGTATGCGAAATAAAAATTGGAATTTCTCATCAAATCATCATTGACTCTGAGTTAACGTGAAGTTTGTGTGTCAATTACATGCTCATCATCTCCGAACCATGCGCTAGAAAAAATAAGATGGTCCAATGCGATGCTGAATATGACCTCAGATCTCCATTCTTTGATTATGCTCCACGGCTTTATCTTCCAGGAAAATTCTTCTAGCCAGTTTTACCTGGGCTGTTTTGTGGTCCTAGTACTTTTTCATAGCCCTGAAAGATATCATTAACAAAATAAAAAATCACAGCACATTTATTTGCGTACACCAACATGACACTATTAAAAAACAACAGCTGGGCTGTTTTATTTATTTTATTTCATTTTTTATTTTATTTCATTTTTTCTGATTCGGTTCGGTTTTTTTGGTTTTTTGCTTATAAAACCGAACCAAATTTGCCGGTTTTTTCAAAATTTTAATCGGTTTTTTTTTTCGGTTCGGTTTTTTTGGTTATTTTTTATTTATTTTCTCGGTTTAATCGGTTTTTCAGTTTTTTTGCTCACCCCTAGTTTCTTGTGAGGTGCTCGAGGTGGCAATAACATGTTCTAGCATTTAGTTTGCGCTGGTTTTTGCAAAAAAGAAAGGGGGAGGGGGGTGTTTTGTTGCTTGAAAAAAATTGAGGATGTAGGGACCTAATTTGATATTATGTGTTAAATAAGGGTTTTTTTCACTGTTGCCCTCCCCCTTTTTGTGTTTTTTCTCCTTCAAAATTGCTTCAGGTACAATCTTGGTCCTTTTAGTTTTTACAATTTTCACTTTGGTCTAAAACATTGTGTCTAACATTAAGCAGCGCATGCATCGTCATCTAGTTTTTACACACTAATTAAGATTAATATATTTGAATACGCAACATGGACCGTACACTTAATTGTGTTTAATAACTTTGTTTTTTATGATAATCTTTTTAGTTTAATCAAACGATTATCTATGTTAATATAAAATACAAAAAAGTTAAATAAAACTATAAAACTCAACCAACCAATTATTGAATGCCAAAACAAAAAAAATATTTGAAAAAAGAACAACGAAAAAAAAAATATGAGTTAACATAGGTTAACTCATTAATCGTACAACTATGAGCACGCGATTAGGATAGATCCATAGAGAGAAAAATGAAAAAAAAATTATAAATATCAATTCTAAAAATATTTATTGAATGATAAAAATAAAAAAAAAATCATTATCTAAGTGAGATATAAACACCTACGCGTAGGTAAATACTAAATGAAAAAATCCACTCAAGAGAAAACCTGGTTATAGATGAGCGTAGGTATCACGCAAGCAGAGATGAGAGATGATAAAATTAGTTTAAATTAGCTACGAAGTGAATTTCATGACCAATAAACACCTCCGTGTTGTAATTGAAGCTTCATGTACTCGGAATTAATCAGCTATAATAATTACTATATACTATATAGTTTACTAGATCGTATACTACATCTTTCTCATTTCACAGACTGATATTATCTCTTAATTACCATAAATTCGAGATATTTTGATAATTTAAAAAAATGGAAAAGCAAAGAGAACTGGCGCTGGCTTGATGTTGATGTTGTGTGTTCGGTGCTGTATTGTAAAATACTTTTTAATTAAAAATATATTTTTTATTTTTAATATTAAAATCATTTAAAAATATTTAAAAAACAATAATTTAATATATTTTTAGGTAAAAAAAAAACACTTTGCTTAGTAGTGTAAAACCACACTTGCGAAGTTCGGTGGCTTAAACAAGACGTTGCAGAAACGTGGGAAATGGAGATGGAACTGTGCCACGTGGGTGGAGAAGAGTCAACGTTGCTTAAGAACGAATTTTGCTTTCCCGCGGACGACGTGCAATCGAAGTCCCGTCCTGAACAAATATTGTTTTTAACATTTTTTATTTTAAAAAATGGTTTCCATAAAATATCAAGTCTTGAAAAGTGAGTTATTCCCTGCTGATTGAAAATGCGAAAATGAGTTGAAAATAATTTTTAATTTTTAATTATTTTATGTAAAATAAATTGAAAAATTATTTATTAATATTACTTTTTACGTTTATCTAATATATATAAAATATAATTATTTGACCACTTGTAAAAAAGGGTAATGGTGAAAAAAAAATTATTATATCATATATTTAAATATAGTGTATGTTACAAAATATAACTATATATTTAATATAACTATTTTAAATATAACATTATAGACATATAACTATTTTTTGGTGTTAGGAAAACATTGAAAAGAAATGTATTTTATATGGTATATTAATTTTATAACACAATTTATATGATTTAAAATGTATAATTATTATATAATATAACATGTTTTTTATTCGAGTATATTTTATAATAATATTATCTAAATTAAAGTATTATATGCACTAGCATATCAAATTAATATGTTTTTATATCGTATATTAATATATCCTAATATATTATTTTCTATGTAAATATATTAGTAATTTATTATTTTCTAATAATATTATATTTTAAATTATTTTAATAACATCTTATTATTATTATTATTATTATTATTATTATTATTATTATTATTATTATAAAGAATAATAAAATATTATACCATTTTAGTTCCTAGATCCTTGATGGAAAGTGTTTTTCAATCTTTTAAACATGAAAACATTTTTTTTCATCTAAAATTTATATTTTTCTTTGATAAGAAAGTAAATTCTATCTACTAGTTTTCACAATATGAGAAAGTCAAGAAAAAGCTTTTCAAGGAAACATTTTCCAACAAACAAATAAATTCAACTCCATCCCCAAAAAGCCCATACAAATTAATTAAACTATGCAAATCAGATTTTAATTTAACGCCTGCTAGTTATTGTCACCAAGCTATACTTTTGTAACAGGAAAGAAGAAAGCCTTGCGTTATAGATATGTTTTTTTAGTATTCATGAAGTTTGTTTATTGAAAAATTAAATGATGATGCATGCGCTTAATACAATAAATTAAAAAATATACGAATTAATAACCTGTAAATATTAATTAAAGATTAATAGGTTCATAGGTGCATTAAATTGTGGAATAATTCAAAGCCAATTTTTATTTAATTCCATGACATTTAAATTAAATATTAGAAGGAGTTTGAAGGATTAAAATTCTATATAAAAAATGTATTTTTTTAATCAAAATTCTTATTTTTTATTTATGTATTTTTTCTTGATCTAACAAAAACATGTTTTTTTTATTAGCAACATGATCTTTGGATCCCGATCCCCAAATTTCACTTTGTTTTCAGGAAAACCCAAAATATCATTTAACCAATTTAAATATCAAAAATCAAACCAAATAAAAAAAATTATGGATCCCTATCTGTTTTTTTCTACATTGTTAAATGGTAGACCCACCTTCATTGAACTCTCATTTAATAAAAAACTTGTTGATATCGAGATCGATCTTTAATGGCTAGAATGTGGCAAACCAAAATCCTCCTCTCTACTTTTTTTTATATATAATTTTTCATGACAAATAACTATCTTAACCTATGAGTTTAAGATGTTATATGAGATCTTAATAATGATTTTATACTACTCTTTTTACTAATTAGTTGATAGGTAAAATCTCAATAATGATTTTATATTACTCTTTCTATTGATCAACCCTAATACATTTAATTAAGTGAAAGCTTTTTGGGCTTTAAATTTGCATAAACTCACCATTACTTTATGCTTAATTTATTGATTTAATTTGTCGAGGGTGGTGAGAAATTAACTCATGATAATTTGGTTATCAAGACTCTAATATCATGACAAAAAACTATATTCACTCAAAAACTTAAATTGTTATGTGAGGTTCTAATAATGATCTTATATTACTCTCTAACATTCTCTCAACAAACAAAAACTGAAACATGTGAAAAATAAAATTTCAAGACCAAAACACAAATACCTAAATTTACAAGGACCAAGATGTAAAAAAATTTAAAACCAAATTTAACTTTTACAAAAAAAAACTTTAAGGACTAAATTAAACTTTTCTCATAGAATGACTGAAATAGGAGAAAATGAGGTTTTGGGATCATAACATAAACATCTAAAACAATAGAGCCACAAATAAAAATGTTAAAAAAAAACATGGGTCAAGTTGAAAATAAAATTGTAGGATCAAAACATAAGAACCCAAAACTACAAGGATAGAAATGTGTGTGTGTGTATATATATATATAAAATTTAAGGATCAAATTAAAATTTTATCTAAGTTAAATGACTAGCTGAATTTTTACAGACATATATGGATTAAAACATAAAAAAAATAAAAATTTAGAACCAAAATATAAAGAACTAAAACTATAAGAATGAAAAAGTAAAATTTCAAAAATTCAGGAACTAAGTTGAACTTCTTAAAGATTGCATGGTGAGGTAACAATGCAATCTATAGTAAAATCGTGTTTCACTACACACTATTGTTCACTACAATACAAGTAATAGATGTTACGAGCGTGTTTGTGAGTGTTGTTGTGGTTGTTTTTTAGAATGTTTTTCACTCGAAAATATATCAAAATAATTTTTTTTTAAAAAAATTTATTTTTGATATCAACATATCAAAATGATTTAAAAACACTAAAAAAATATTAATTTGAAAAAAAAAATTTAAATTTTTTAAATACAATTTTGAAACACAAAAACAAACATGGACGTAATTTACTTGAAAGCCCTTCTTAAAATACAATTGGGTTATAAAAATATTATATATATGATTTTGATATATCAACGCAGACACGCGTTAATTAGAAATGCACTGATCCACAGTCCATATCATAGAAAAGTAAACAACAGACATGCAAAATTGACGTAAGTGAAATTAGTTAGATTATTACTTCGTGACAGAATCTAGCAGCTGAGTTCCTCCGTTGTCCGCCAGGGTGACCGCCGACCGGATGCCCCCACATTTTGTTTTACGGTGCAAGGTCTTCATCGTCATCGTCTTCTAACTTCACAAATAATATTCTCTGCTTTACATAGAACTTAATTTCTCGCTCAAAATCTCTCAAAATAATTGATTAATTTCAACTCACGACTAAAATACTGATTTTCACCCGAGGAATATTTTGTAGCTGTAATTTTGTAATCACAAACGGATTTACTGATAAAATATTGTTGTCGGCAAATATCTGGTCTAGAATTTCAAGCCAATTAATAATTTAGTTACACTAATAAAATATTCACGCAAAAAAATAATTGGCGTTGAGTGAGCATTACTGACGGAGCATTGGCGAATTAGCCATGGATAATAAGATCATGTGGAAAGTATTCTATAGATAATTCTGTCTGTTGCTATTAGACAATCTTGTAGGGGTGACTCCCGTTCCCAGAACATATTTTAGAGGAGGTAGAGCTGGAAATCAGGGGATTCTTTCTTAAAAGCATATTAAAAGCATACCTTTGCTTTACACAGAATGAAATGCACGTGTCTAGCCCCCCTTCCGGCCTCTCTCTCTCTCTCTCTCTAAAAAGCAAAATCTCAGGTAGATAAAGCTGTTCATGCAATTTCGATGCCGGGTATTGATATAAAATTGATATTTTTTTTGTATTATTATCGGTGTTGACTTTAATTAATTTTATGAATTTTAAAATTAATAATTATATAAATTTTTAATAATTTTAAAATTTTTAAAATTCAAACTAGTAATTTTTAAAAAATAAATTCAGAATCTCAAATTACAAAGTGAAGATGTCCATATTATCAGTGAAATATTCTTAGTAAACGCTAAGTGGCTTTGTCCTTGGAAGAATCAAACCATTTAATATTAATAATGCTAATGACGCAATTTAGATCTAAGTGGCTTTGTTTATTTTATAAATAAAAATCTACCTTACCTCACAGCAATTTTAATTAAATATATATATATTTTAATTATAATTAAAAATATTTTTAAAAAAACTATAATCATCAAAGCTATCACAAAAGCTAACGACGAGCGTTCAAAACACTCCAAGTTATCACCGAATTGCCTTTTGATTAGTACCCTATGAAGCCATTAAAGGGGCAGCTAATACCATGCCTAGTGCTCAGCAAGACCTTTAACTTCCTCTCAAAGCGTCCTACTAATATTTGATTGTGTTATGCCAGCCAGGTAACATATCAAACAATTAAAAGAAATTTACACGAGGAATTTCACAATTGACATAGACGGGGCGGTGAAATCTTGACTATAAGCACAAGATGACATTAATGTGGAAGTGCGAGGTTAAAACAAGAATACAAGGATTCTCTCATGCCATTTGTAATTATTTCGATATTTTATCCATTTTAATTCAATGGATAGTTTGGATTTTATCTTATAGTTTTTTTATTAAAAAAAACAATTGATATATATATATATATATATATATATATATATATATATATATCAAAACGATCTAAAAATATAAAAAATAAATTTTTATAAAACACTAGTTATATGACCCGCGCGATACCGCAGGTTAATTTTTTTACATAAAAAATATTAAAAAAAACTAAAATTTAAAAGTATTAGGTTTTTTTTGCAAAACTATATCCAAAAGTCTTAGATTTAACTGCAACGCCTGACCCAAGAGTAATATTTATAATAACATTAAACTTGAAATACCCAAGTTTAAGTGGGTCTGGCTGCAATACCAAACCCAATAGTCTTGGATATGGGTTTGGCTGCAAGATTGTGTCATAAAAGTGTGATAATTAAATAGATTAATTAAAAAAAAACAAAGAAAAAACCAGCATGAAGAAAAAAACTAATAAAGAAAAGGAAAAAAATCTGAATTAACTAGTTTAACCTGTTAAATCTGAGATCCGTGTCATGAAAGTCTGATAACTAAATAGAAAAAAATTTAATATCAACAAACTAATTTTCACCGTGGACTGTACTGTGCAGTCCACATTGAAAGGCATAAAAAAAAAGTAAAAAAAAAATTAAAGGCATCAGCCTTTTCACCGTGGACTGCATACAATATTAAAAGATGAAATCGGAAGAACAAAACTAATGATGAAAAAGAAAAACAATCTGAATCAACTGGGTTAACCCGTTAAACCAGGTTAATCTATCAAACCTGAGATCCGTGTCATGAAAGTCTAATAATTAAATAGAAAAAACTTAATATTAAGAAACTAAATTAAAAGAATAATTATCAAACAAAAAAAATAGAAGAAAAGACAAAACTAACATGAAGAAAAAAACTAATGAAGAAAAAAAAATCTGAATTAACTGGGTTAACCCTTCAAACCGGGTTAACCCGTCAAACCTTAGATTCGTGTCATGAAAGTTTGATAACTAAATAGAAAAAAAATTTTGACGGGTTAACCTGTCAAGTTCGGGATACGTGTCATGAAAATCTGACAATTAAATAAAAAAAAATTTAACATTAACAAACTAAACTAAATGAAAAAAAATTAATTAAAAAGAAAAAAAGCAAAAAAAATAAAATTCCGGGTTAACCCGTCAAACTCGGGATCCGTGTCATGAAAGTCTGATAATTAAATAAAATTTTTTTTACCATTAACAAACTAAATTAAACAAAAAAATTCATTAAAAGAAAAAAAACACAACGAAAAAAACAAAAAAAAAACCATAAAAGCATAAAAAACAAAAAAAAAATAAACAAAAAAAATGAAAAATCACTAAACGGAAAAAATATTATAATATAATTATAATATAATATAATAATAATAATAATAATTATTATTATTATTATTATATATTATTATTATTATTATTAACAATATAAATTATTATTATTATAAGTATAATTAAAAGGCGTGGGGAAGCTACAGTGCTTTCCCCACGCCTTTTAGTATATTGTTAATTGATTGATAGGGCGCGTTTTAGAAATGCAACTTTATTGTAAAAAAGAAAAGGAAGGCTACAGGTGGAACCCCGTTTGTGATGCGTAGGAAAATATATATGAAAAGCCTCCATGCTTTTACATGTATCTATCAGTCTCTAAAGTTATGACGGCAGCCAATTGTCTGCATACATTATATTTTCCTCTGGCTAGCTTGATACAAGGCCTTTGAAGGATGTTATCGAGGAACCAGGTTGATGCTGATACATCCATGAGTGGCGTGCGATGGAAATGTACAGAGCGTCCCAATCGCACGTTGCGTTCATTTTTGGAGAAATTTCAAAGGATTGTCTTCCAACTCTTGCACCTAAGTACATAATATGGATGCTAAATTATTAGAAAATTAAAGAAAACGAACTTAATGGAGAAATAAAAGCTTGAAGAGCTATATAGGAGGAGGAGGAGGAGGAGGAGGAACTCAAATTTCTAATAAATGCAAACCCTGGCATTTGGTCGCAAAATGTGGTTTTTCCTTAAAAAATCACTTCGATGGATAAAGCTATTGATCACATGAAAAGGGTTCTTAGAAACTTGAAAGTTTTTTTTTTAATTTATTTAATAATAGAACATTTTTAGAAAAATATCATTTCTGGCTCTTCTTTGACAATGTAGAGATATGTGAGTTAAATTCCCCTCTTATCCTTGCCGTATGATTAACGACGATGCAAGTTTCAAACCTCCAGCGAGAGGTTGATCCTTGACAGGTTGTAGGCTTTAGCTTAGGAAAGTAAAACTTTGGCTAGCCTAGAAAGGGATGAGGTCCCAGTGCTGCGAGAAGAGTTGATGATAGAACACCCCCCCCCCTTTTTAAAAAAAAAAAACAAAATAAAAAGATGGTGTTTGAAATTGTGATGACGGTTATTTTTTAAGGTATTTTTTTTATTTTTTAAAATTTATTTTTGACGTTAACACGTTAAAACAATAAAAAAACATAGAAAAATTAATTTTAAGTAAAAACTTGAAAACACTTTTTAACCGTAAAAACATACATACTCTAAAGACCTTTCTCGACTACTTGAAAAACAATTCTTTTATCTTTCATTTAATACTTGAGTTAGAAAGTTTTTTTTTTAAAAAACAAAATGTGTGTGTATATCGAGTGTTGAAAATAATAATATTATAATAACCATATTTATAAAATCAGGACTGGTTTGTCGAGTTGATCTGGAGCTTGAACTAGTCTGAGTTTAAGAAAAAAATAAAGAAATGATTGACTCGACCTCATTCAGTAAAAATTCCAGGATAAAACACGGATAAAAAACATGTTGACTTTTTTTTAAGAAAAAAAACACTTTGGGTTAGTCGATTTGACCCTTCTGACCCCTGACGAACCTTATCTAAAGTCAACTCTCAAGTTGAATTTTAAAACTATGATAATAATTACTTTTATCTATGCATTCACTCGTGTCGACCCTCCCAACCTGTGATCTAGTCCACCTAAGTCAGCCTACCGAATACATGTTCTAGTTGTGAGACCGAGATAATCTCTTAGAAAACATATTGAGTAAAATAATGGAGCTTAAATATCAGACAATCCAACATTGAAGGGTGAAATTGAAAAAAAAACAAAGGGAAGAAAAAAAAGACCCAGGTCAACCTTGGTTAACACATTAAGTTTGTGACCCGATACATAAGATCGAAATAGCCTTATAGAAAGTAATGAAAAAAAATCATGAAGTCCAATACCTAACCAAACCAAAGTTGAAGGATGAAATTGAAAAAAATATCAATTTTAAAAAAGAACCACAAAAACTGAAGTCAACCCAAACTAATCTTCAAACTTGTGACTCGAGTCATGAAACCTTAACCAACCCTATAAAAGATAAATTTAAAAAAATCATGAAGCCAAATTGCCAATCAACAAAATATTGAGGGATGAATTTAAGAAAAAAATAATAAAAGAATGAAAAAAAACAAATAGCTATTATAAAATTGTTGACCAAGTTTGACACAAAGATAAAATAAAGCAAAATTATGAGTGATGAATTTGAAAAAAAAATCAATAAAAAAAACGATAATCAAATGAAACCAAATGCTAAGAAAAAAATTGAAAAAAATCAATAAAAAAATTGAAAATAAAATAAATAGCAATCAAAAGAATGAGAACTATATCTAATACAATGAACAGATGGCACGACACCTTTTAAATCTTGCAGGTCAGCGCGGTTTCTGATAAGAGGAAAGAGTGAAAAAAAAAGGAGAGGAAAAAACTCATCAAAATCTAATTGTTGCATCACCTTTGACATGCGTCGCACCACTGAGAAGAATGTGGTGTGATGCTTTCAACCCCATTGCAAAAGTCATCATTCAACTAGAAAAAGATACATCATGTGCCACTTAAATATTACATAAACATCTCACCTGTTAGTACTTGCATTGCAAACACTAACCTATTTTTTTGCCTGTTTATCTCAATCTCCATACTTGTTCTAGCTTTAATTTTGGTCCCTTAACACTTAATTGTTTTTAATTAGCTAAATTTTATTTTATTTTGTAAAACCAAGCATCAACCAAGCACAAAAAAAATTCCCTCAACATTACAAGATCCTTGTATCAGGGAAACCAAAATAAACTACAAAGTCAAATTTTAAATAAAGCTAATGTGAAGGGATCAACTTGAAAAAAAAGTTGACGAATAGATATAAAAAGATACATGAAGTTCCCTTTTGACCATGCAAATTAGCCCTCGATTTGGGTAAGAGAAAGGGACTAGATATTTCTTTAAATTTCAAATTCGATCATTGAAGCTCTAATTAATATAAATCAGTTAAATTGAATTCTATTTCATAAAATCAAGAATTAATCAAGAAATGTAACATTTTCTTGACTTTAAGATTCATGTGCGCACGCACAAAAAACACATCACCAAGACCAATTGTAAATCATAGTAATTTGAAGGACTAAATTAGAAGAAAACAAATTGAGGGTCCAAAAGTTTAAAAAATCTTAGCGACTGAAAAAAAGAAAGAAGAAGCGTTACTCAAATGAAGAATGCTTTCTCTCACAATCTACTTCGAGAGATTGAGGGTTATTAGTTTATATATATATATATGAAAAACCAATATTGTAAACTAACATATAAAATAAATAATATATAGCAACAAAATTTGATCTATTCATGAAAAAAAAATATTGGTAAAAACTCTTTTGGGTTGTATCTGGTTAGTGTTCCATGACATAAAAAAAATACATACAAAACAAAAACATATTTGATTAAAAAGATAAAAATGAAAACATAAAATAAATTTGTTTTTTTATGAGTATTTTTTTAAAATTATATACTTTTAAACTAAAAGGGGTGAGGAGATATGTCCCTTATGTTCTTATCATCTTCATTTTTTTTATTTTAAAACAATAAATAAATATTAATTTAGTGAGATCTTGGTTATTGTACTTTTAGTAATAATAATTAAAATCAAACATATTTACGGAGGCTAGACACACCAACGTTAGGATCTCATCCACATGAGGTTAGTATATGGTACAATTTAATACTACCATGTAATAAAAACTAAAAAAAAAACTAAATAAGGCCCTAAAAAACTAAATCAAAATTTTTTTTTTTTTTTTGAAGAAAACACTATCTTATTTCAACATCCCTACCTAACTGATAATTGCATTATATTAGGACATGCTCGGCCAGACACTCAATAGACAAGTCCTGTCCACGTACAAACAGTAGAAACAGATAAAACAAGAAAAAAACAGTAACAGATGAATCTTCCCTCGATATTACAGCACGAAATCTTCCTACATGCACAATCACCACTACCATACATTGTTTTAACAGCCGGTTATTATTTAAAATATTTTTTATTTAAAATATATTAAAATAATTTTATTTTTTAAAAAAATTATATAAAAAAACCCTCTGCAACCACAAAATCAACCTTAATATGCCAACCAGCTCTGTCAATCACTCTGTTTGCTTTTGTCCGTTTTTTTTTACTCTCACCCCATAATTCCCAGTACATTAAAGAAGCTTTTCCCTCATATTGTTTAGAAGCATTTGACCAGGTTTGGAGTTGATCACTCGCTATCAGCCTCGGTTCCCCAATTAAACATCCATCTTTATTATCTGACTTAAATTATGTTTTTTTATTTATTTAACTTTTTTTTTAAAGTAGTTTTTTTGCATGAAAGAATATTAAATGATAGTTTTTTAAATATTTTTTATTTACTAATATTAAAAGTTAAACTTTTTTTAAAATATTATCTTAATTAAAAAAATACGTTTAAATACTACCCCAAACGGACTTAACCATGAAAGTGAAGTCAAATCAGATACCGGAGAAATGAGCCCCCACTAGTAAGGGTAAAATAGTAAATAACTAATACAAAATACTCCACTCTTTTATTAATTTCCCTTTTTTTTCCTTTGGTATCTCTCCTAACGAAACCGTTTACTTTTCAAAAACAATAAAAGCGAAGCAGTGGCAGTTCTCAGTAATTCCTTGCAATTCCAAACCTTGTTTAAATCTCCCTTACTCATTAAATACCGAAACCCAACACGCACCCAAACCCACACCATCACCACCTACGTGAATCGAAAGGGAGAGTAGCCCACTCCCCATCTCCCGGCGACTCTGTCTCTCCTTTTGAATTGACCAAAACAAACAACTCCCCATACATTTTTGTATCCATTGTTGGTTCTTGTGATCTGATACAAAAATGGGATCTTCAGAGCTTATTTTTAGAGGTCACGACGAGACTCAACCAACACCTGATGCTTACTCGCCTAAACCAGCGAAGCCATGGCTCTTCGTCATCCGACCCGTTCGTTACCTGCTTCGCGAGAAGCGACTCGTCTTTTTCCTTGTTGGCATGGCTATTGCTACTGTTTTCTTCACTATCCTCCCTTCCTCTTCCCCGCATGCTCACAAATATGATCCACTCCCAGACTCTTTCTCTCACATCTCTCACGAGTTAACAACCCCTGTGCGTTACAAATACTACGAGCCCCTTCAGGTGGGATTCCAATCAGCCAATTCGGGCGGCAAGATTCCGCTTGGACTCAAAAGAAAAGGGCTCCGAATTGTCGTTACAGGTGGAGCTGGGTTTGTTGGGTCCCACTTAGTGGACCGTCTGATCGCTAGAGGAGATAGCGTGATCGTGGTGGATAATTTTTTCACGGGAAGGAAAGAGAACGTGATGCATCATTTTAAGAACCCGAGATTTGAGTTGATCAGACACGATGTTGTCGAGCCACTGTTGTTAGAAGTGGACCAGATCTACCACCTTGCTTGTCCTGCATCGCCTGTCCACTACAAGCACAATCCGGTCAAGACGATAAAAACTAATGTCGTGGGCACATTGAATATGTTGGGTTTGGCTAAGAGAGTTGGTGCTCGGTTTTTGCTTACCAGTACCAGCGAGGTTTATGGTGATCCTCTACAGCATCCTCAGGTCGAGACTTACTGGGGCAACGTTAATCCCATCGGTGCGTTTTTTCTTTTCTTTAATTAATCAATTAATTTAATTGTAATTGATAGCCGGTAATCGATATATTTTAACAGATATTGTGGTTCGTGTATCATAGCATTGAAATAAAGCCTGTAGCTAACATGTGCCGCCTAGGTTACTATGAAAAAGACAATGCAGACCTGTTGTCTTTATTATTTATTTTCGGTAAAAGTGTGACATCGGTGGCGGCCGGTGTGGAAGAGGGGTTCTTGGACCTTAGATCCGGTGGTGGCAGTTTTGTATGGTGAAGGAGCAGCCCGTGATTGGTGGGTCGGTTAATCGGACGGTTATTAAACAACAAAAGAATTCGTAAACAAGAGAAAAGTAGCGATCTAGTCGAGTTTTGATTTTTTCATTTTCTCAAGACAGAGATCTTGACAATTGCGATATATTTCGTTTGTACAGGTGTCAGGAGTTGTTACGATGAAGGAAAGAGAACAGCAGAGACATTGGCTATGGACTATCACCGTGGTGCCGGTGTTGAGGTGGGTGTAATTTGATAGTGACCCAACACGTTTTCTTATATAAAATAAAACCAGCTCATTATTAACAGTCAACGCATTATTGCTTGTAACCTAAACTGTTCAGGTCAGGATTGCTAGAATCTTCAATACTTATGGACCCCGGATGTGCATTGATGATGGCCGTGTTGTTAGTAATTTTGTTGCTCAGGTATTCTTCTTCTAATGATTTTCCAATCTGCTTGTACACTCGAAGATATTAGACACTCGAATACATACATTGATTGGGTTGCATTTGCTAATCAAATGTTAATTTTTCTATAAAAAAATGATTTATTTTTAGTAATTACCTGGTATTGTGCAGGCACTGAGGAAGGAACCTATGACTGTTTATGGTGATGGGAAACAGACTAGGAGTTTTCAATTTGTTTCTGATTTGGTAAGCCTTTGTAGCCCACTGGTTGTTTTCTAAAAAAGAAAAAGAAAAGCCAAAACTTTTATTCTGTTTGTTGGTGCTTGGATTGATGCTTTATTGCTTTTCGTTTTGATTTAGCTTTCTTTATACTAACTTTTGTGGTCCAATACAAATTTGAAAATGGGTTGTGAACATTTCATTCTGCTTGTGCATCGCACATTTTAAAGGAAAACAATTTCTGCTTTGAGTGGGGTGCTCTTCCAACTTCAAACTCTGAAAACATGGGTGCTGGGCAACCAGTGATTGGTTTTGAACTTTCAGCATGTGAATATCTTGCTCGGTTATCTGAAAGTTCTCTTTATGCTTTATGGTGCAGAGCATTCTCCTTCAAGATAACATATTCTGATGATTATTATATGATAGTTTATGCATGTTTAAGCATCTTGACTCTTGAGTGCTCATTGATAGCTGCTGCGCAGGGTTTACTTAGCCAACTTGTTATATGTGTGTTGAAATAGGTTGAGGGCCTGATGCGCCTTATGGAAGGAGAACATGTAGGGCCTTTCAATCTTGGGAATCCGGGTGAATTCACCATGCTTGAGCTTGCTCAGGTGAGTGTGTTTCTGTTGATGATATCCCTATTACTGGTTCAGGTTTCAGGATTGTAGTCTTATTTTCTTCTTTTATAAAAATAAATAAATAAAAAAACTGAGAATTTCTCTTATGTATGAATTGTTTTTGCGGTCTCATAATGTATGTATGTTCTAGATTACCTTGGTAGTAATTTTTATTTAAAGATTGTGCTGGTTGTGGCAGCAGCTGGTTTGGTAATTTTAAAAATAGGAGCTAGCAACTTGTTTTTATTTATTCTTCATTACATTAGATCTGAAAGTGCTCTAGGTAATTGCTTTATATCTCTTCCAGCTATGGCACTGCTGTTCATTACATTAGATCTGAAAGTGTTGTGTAGTGTATTGGTCACATGCTTCTGTTTCCAGCAAGCTTAGAAATCTCCATGTGTTTGTCCAGGTGGTCCAGGAAACCATCGATCCAAATGCAAGGATAGAGTTCAGGCCTAACACAGAAGATGACCCACACAAGAGGAAACCTGATATTACCAAGGCTAAAGATCTCCTTGGATGGGAACCCAAGATTCCCCTTCGTAAAGGTCTGCCAATGATGGTCTCAGACTTCAGGCAACGCATCTTCGGTGACCACAAGGAAGAAGGCACGGCCACCAATACATCAACATCTTAAGTTGGCATATATATATATATATGCTTGAGAGGCAACAGAATGGTAATCTTTCCAGTGGATAACCAAATTTATTTTTTCCCAATCCCAAGCAGTATAGATAGCGGTGGTAGCAGCAAACTGAGCATTGTCCTATGAGGAATAGGTTCGGAGTTGTTCTTTTGGCCTTTGTTTGAAGTCATCTTTGTAATTTCAATGTTACTATCCCCTTTAAAGAATGTTAGACAGTGAACACTGCAATCGAAATTAAATTTTACTAGTTTTTTTTATGCAATTGACATGTGTAGCAGCCATAGAAATAAGCTTTACCTCTGCCCTGTCATTTACTGTTTGAATGAATTTGTTTTGTTTCATACACCAAGTCTTCTTATTGCCACAAGAAAAGTTGGAAATCACATGAAAGAATTTAATTGTTTGAATGAATTGACATGTGTAGCAGCCATTGTTCTACGGCTTTTAAAGCTTGCAGGATATTTTCTGTTCTTGCCTGACAACGAGCGTGTGCATCGTCTAGACAAGTTTTGAGACTTTACCATGAAAGAATTGTAGTAAAATCTCGAGTTGGATTACTTTACATTATTGTTTTGGTGACAATAACCTTAAGCAAATCTTCATGCTCCCCCGCTCAGATGCATGAGCCATTTCTACCGCACCATATTTTGATCAGAGGAAAAGACACCCTTAACAAAACCACGGTGAATGGAGGAACCAAGACTTTTTA